>OGYW01003197.1_pt1 | contig 11205 bp, 12 predicted proteins | sample 1576621 | NCBI WGS metagenome assembly OGYW01 (sample SAMEA3541528, study PRJEB24748) | human gut metagenome | biome: human gut; feature: human-associated habitat; material: faeces | place: China | collected 2012 | reverse complement strand
ACATTATCGCCTTTGTCCGTCGGGCTGTACTTAAAACGCCGCTTGTAAACCACGATGACCGCGTGAAAATGGCCTTTTCTAAACTGATTTCGGCGCATCACTTTAACAAAATGCAGCTGGATCTGCTGGAAAAGATCAAGGTATATATGCTTCACGAGAGCATCCTCAATACCGAGACCTTTGAGGCACCGGCGTTCAAGATGGATGGCGGTTTCGCCCGCTTTAACAAGAAGTTTGGCGGGCAGCTTGCGGAGATCATCCGCGAGATCAACACTTATATTTACGAAGGAGCAGCTTAAATGAGCACGCAAGATATTGTACAGAAACTTTGGAACCTCTGCAATGTGCTGCGGGATGACGGTATTACTTATCACCAGTATGTGACAGAGCTGACCTACATTCTGTTTTTGAAAATGGCCGATGAGACCGGTGCGGATAAGGATATTCCCGAAGCATATCGTTGGGGCTCTTTGACCAGCCGTTCCGGCATTGACCTGAAAAAGCACTACTATACGCTGCTTAGCAAGCTGGGCGAAGAATCCGTTGGCCGCGTGGCGCAGATTTACGCCAACGCATCCTCCAGCATCGAGGAGCCGAAAAACCTCGAAAAAATCATCACGGAGATCGATAAGCTGGACTGGTATGAGGCCAAAGAGGAAGGTCTGGGCGACCTGTATGAAGGACTCTTGGAGAAAAACGCCAATGAGAAGAAGTCCGGTGCCGGTCAGTACTTTACCCCTCGTGTGCTGATCGATGTGATGACGGAGCTCATCAAACCCCAGCTGGGCGACAAGTGCTTTGACCCGGCCTGCGGTACTTTTGGCTTTATGATTGCAGCCAACCGCTATGTCAATGCGCATAACGATATGTATGCACTCTCTGACCGTCAGGCAGATTTCCAGCAGAACAAAGCGTTCAACGGTGTGGAGCTGGTGCACGAAACCCACCGCTTGGCATTGATGAATGCCTATCTGCACAATATGAATGCCAATATCACATTGGGGGATTCTCTCGCACAAAGCGCCAAGGGATTGAAAGATTTTGATGTCATTCTGACCAATCCGCCCTTTGGCACGAAAAAGGGCGGTGAGCGTGCGACCCGAGATGATATTTCTTTCCAGACCTCCAACAAGCAGCTGAACTTTTTGCAGGTGATCTATCGCAGCCTGAAGGCGGACGGCAAGGCCCGTTGCGCCGTGGTGCTGCCGGATAATGTGTTGTTTGCTGCCGGTGACGGTGCCAGCGTGCGCCGGGAACTGATGAATTTCTGCAATCTGCATACCATTCTGCGCTTGCCTACCGGCATTTTCTATGCGCAGGGCGTCAAGACCAATGTGCTGTTCTTTACCCGAGGGACGACCGAGCAGGATAACACCACCGAGGTTGCATTCTACGATATGCGCACCAATATGGACAGCTTTGGTAAGACCCGGCAGCTGCGCAAGAGTGATTTCGACGAGTTTGTGGCAGGGTATGAAGACCCGTCCAAGCGCACCGGCGAGCGCTGGAGCAAATTCACTCGTGAGGAGATCGCCAAGAATCCGGACGATAGTCTTGACCTTGGCTTGATCCGCGACGACTCCATCGTGGATTATGACGATCTCCCTGACCCTGTAGAAAGCGGCGAGGAAGCGATTGCAAATTTAGAGGAAGCGGTCGATCTGCTGAAAAGTGTTGTGCGTGAGCTTCGTGCTCTGACGGAGGAAAAGTGATGGCAAGAGCAAAAAAAGAAGCCGCCCTCACGCCCGAAGAGCGTTTGCAGGCAGCTTTAGTGCCGGATTGGGAGTGGCCGTATAAATTGCCGGGGAATTGGTGTTGGACAAGAATCGGTATAGTTAGTAATTTTGAACGCGGAATTACTTTCCCAGCAGCCGCAAAAGAAGCTGCACCAACTGAGGATAATATTCCGTGCCTTCGCACAGCAAACGTGCAAGAAAATCTTGAAATTGACGATATGATATATGTCAACAGAGACTTTATGAAGGGAAATATCGCAAAACTGGTGCGTGAAAACGACATTATTATGTCTTCGGCGAATTCCAGAGAGCTTGTTGGTAAATCTTCTTTAGTAACACATATTCCTTTTCCTATGACTTTTGGCGGTTTTGTTCTTAATATAAGAGCAAAAGAAATGTCCAGTAAATATTTGTTCTATTTCTTGCGGCACGAATTCCTTGCAGGGAAATTCATCGGAGAATCTTCACAGACAACGAACATTGCAAATATCAACACAACGACGCTAGGAAACTACGAAATCCCTTTCCCGCCACTTCCCGAGCAACAGCGCATTGTAGACCGCATTGAAAGTCTGTTTGCCAAGCTGGATGAGGCCAAGGAAAAGACACAGGCTGTGGTGGATAGCTTTGAAACCCGCAAAGCCGCTATTCTTCATAAGGCCTTCACCGGGGAACTGACTGCGAAATGGCGGAGGACACACGGGCTGTCGCTTGATACTTGGAAAGAAGTAGCAGCGGATTCCCTCTTTGAATATGTAACGAGCGGTTCTCGTGGATGGGCTAAGTATTACGATGAATCGGGTGCTGTATTCATTCGGATGGGCAACCTTGACCACGGGACGATCGAATTGGATTTCTCTGACATTCAGCATGTGAAACTTCCGAACAAGGCTGAAGGACAGCGAAGTCGCATTCGTAAAAATGACATTCTCATTTCTATTACAGCCGATGTGGGAATGGTGGGATTGGTTCGCAATGATGATTTCGAGGCATATATAAATCAGCATATTGCATTGGCAAGACCCGTCATGAGTGAGAGTGCTGAATTTATTGCGTGGTATCTTGTATCTGATATTGGCTTGAAACAAATGCAGGAAAAGCAGCGAGGGGCTACAAAAGTTGGGCTCAGCTTGAATGACATTCGTGCATTACAATTAAAAATACCGCTTATTGAAGAACAGAACGAGATCTTGAAAGTCATTAAGATGTGGATAGGAAAAGAACATCAAGCTAAAGAAGCCGCCGAAGTAGTCCTTGACCAGATTGACCTGATGAAAAAATCCATTCTCGCCCGTGCCTTTCGTGGTGAACTGGGTACGAATGACCCAAGCGAGGAGAGCGCGGTGGAATTGCTGAAGAGAGTGTTATAAAATTACATACTAATGCGAGGTGTTTTTATGAAATTATTATCCGCCCAATTAGGAATCTTTTCCGAAGAATCTATTAGTCGTCCAGATTTGCTATTCAGTGAGGTTAACGAAAAACTCGGCGGAATAGTCGATGATATGCCGACAATCCTAAACCTTCCACCCGATCTTCCTGCAGACATTCCAGTTGTGCAGGCAAAGTCTTCCGATGGTCGGATTAATATTAATGTATCAAGATCTCGAATTGATTTGATTGTTCACTTCATTTTTGAAAGCAGTGCATCCCCTATAGAATCTTTGAACTCTCAAAAAAGTGTCATTCAAAAGTTTTACAAAGCGGTCCTAAATACGATTATAGCAAAAAGAACGGGATTTATTCTGACGATGTTTGAACCAAATGGCAATAATGTTAAGCCGATATTTGAAAAGTATTTTTCTGAGAAATTTACATCAAAATTTGTCGAAGCATCTATGAGGGTCAATAGGCAGAATATGCGGAAATCTGTCGTATACAATAATATTCGTTCGATCGAATCTGCGACTATTACTGTAGGAACAGAAAATATACCGGGAGTGCTGTTTCAATTCGATATAAATAATGTTCCTGAAGAAGGAAAAAAGATCAATGAAGATACTGTTTCTTATGTAGTTGCTCAAGGAACTGCCATTCTATCTCCTGAATCTGTAAAGGAGATGATTTAATGTCAGAATACCAAAGGGCAAAAACAGAAACTGCAACCCAAGGTTCTATTCCATTTGTTACTAATTGCGATAGTTGCCCCAGAGTTAACGCTTCTTACAGTAGCACTACAGTGGGCACATCAAACGCCGATACCTTGATCAGTACAATAGGACAACTTCACGATCTACAGCGGGAAGTACGAGAGCTACAGGCGGCAAGCAAAAAAACATTGTCATTTTATGACTCAACATCAAAGCTAAATAAAACAGTTCAAATAGTCATCATCATTTTGATGGTTATCCCTGTTATACAACTGCTTTTATGTGCTGGTGTAGTGTATTCTCTTGGAATTGAAGACGAGTTACCGGGACTGATAAATTGGATCTTGGGCAGTGTAAGTATATTATCTATTTTAGAGCTAATTGTTGGAGGGATTAAACTATACCTTTACGAAAAGAGAATGGACGAGCTTGAAAAGAAAATAGATGCAATGTCCAACACGAAAGACATATAATTGCGTGGAATAGCACATATATGAAATGAGCGTCTGCTTCTGCAAAGAGGCAGGCGCTCATTTTTTAACCTGACAATAAAAAAATCTGAAAATCAGAGGGAAGATTCGAAAAAAATTCGGCAAAGAGAAAGTGCAAGGAGAAATCTTCAAAACCGAAGAAAAATTATCGAAAACACCGCTTTAAAAGCCACCCTTTTTTGAGAGTAAGTGAAGGGCGTTTTAAAGTTATTCAATTCATTTTGCCAAAGCTGCAAAAATTTTTTCGAAAACCCATTTGTTATTTGCCCGAAAAGTTCCCAGTTGGTTAGTAGAGAGGCTTTCAAAGGAAATTTTCAAAATTCCTTCGTACAAATCGAAAAATTTTTCCCAGTTGATTAGTGAGGGGGTCTATAAAATGCCTTTCTCGCTGGCTACCTATTGAGGGGACTGTCTCCCTGTGTACCTTGAAAATTGAATCGCCGTCTCCAAAGGATATGCTTCCGGCAAGTGACGCCACGACTTCCCGATAATTCAGGGCTCCCGCAAAATCGAAGATTTTGTGGAAAGAGGAGCAGCAGTGAAACGAATGAGCTTTCGCACGAGTGCGGAAGCAAATGATATGGAACTTGCTGCGACGAGAGCGCACCAAAGAAGCAATACGCCGTGGTGAGACTCCGGGGCAGGAACGATGCGGATGAGCGGCAGCAAACAAAAACCGCCGCAGAAATGCGGCTTCAGAACAGACAAAGGAGGTTCAAACCTATGAAGAAAGGAGAGCTCAGAGAGCTTTATCAGATGATGTTTCCGGAATACCCGGACATTGTGACCGTCAAAGATCTTCGGGAGATGCTGGGCATCAGCCGCAAGCTGGCCTATAAGCTGATCGACTATGGGTACATCCACGCCGTGAAGATCGGCACGACGCTGAAGATCCCGAAAATCAGCGTCATCAACTATGTGATGGAGAAGGAGGTGAAGAAGGTTGGATGAGATCAAGCGCCTGACACCCGCCCAAAGGGCACGCTGTAATCGGCTGATCCGGCGGCTGTGCGCCAACTACGACGGTGGCAACTGTCTGCCGTTGGACGATGGCGAAGGCTGCGTGTGCGTGCAGACGATTTCCTATTCGCTGCTGTGCAAGTACTTCCGACGGGCGGTTCTGCCCACTGACAAGGCACTTTACGCCGACATTTACCGGCAGCGCACACGGCTCTGCGACCGATGCGGAAAGCCCTTTGCACCCAGTAGCAACCGGCAGAAATACTGCCCGGAATGCGGCTGCTCCATCCGACGCAAGCAGAAGGCGGACTCTGCCAGACGGCGGCGCAGCGTCGAACATTAAGCACCGGGAAAGCCTTGATTTCCGGGGCTTTTTTGAGAGCAAAGCGGGGGTGGGTGACCGTTTCCATCCGCCCCCGCCAAAATCCATTTCTAACATTCTACAAAGGAGAAATTTCTATGGGTAACAAACTGAAAACCGTGGACGCAGAAACCCTGCTGTCCACGCCGATGAGCAAGACGATGTTCATCGTAGACGGCCTTATTTCGCAGGGTGTCAATGTCATCAGCGGTGCCAGCAAAATCGGCAAAAGCTGGCTGATGCTGTGGCTGGGGCTGCAGGTGGCGCAGGGAAACTCTATTTGGGGGCTGCCTACACTGCAATGCGATGTGCTCTATCTGAGCCTTGAGGACACCCAGCGCCGCATCAAAGACCGGCTCTACAATCTTACCGACAGCGCCCCGGACAACCTGTATTTTGCCGTGACCTCCGGGCTGATCGGCGGCGGGCTGGAGGAGCAGATCACGGATTTCCTGACCGAGCATCCCGCCACCAAGCTGGTCATCATTGACACGCTGCAAAAGGTGCGGGACTCCAAGGGCAGTGCTGGAAAGGCGGGAATGTACGGCAACGACTACGATGACATTTCCTCCATCAAGCGCATTGCCGACGGCTTCAACATCGCCGTTTTGCTGGTGCATCACCTGCGAAAGCTGCAAGACAGCGACGATCCCTTTAACGATGTCAGCGGCTCCACCGGCATCATCGGCGCTGCGGACACCAACTTCATCCTGCGCCGTAAGCGCAGTGGAAACGCCGCTACGCTGCTGGTCAGCGGGCGGGATGTGGAATATCAGGAACTGACCTTGCAGTTTAACGACCTTGTCTGGGAACTGGTGGAGCGCAAGAACAGCGAGGATATTCATAAGGCGGAACTGCCGAAATTTCTGTTTCGGGTGGTGGACTTTATGGAGTGCCGCACCGAATGGGTAGGCACGGCCACGGAGTTGCTGACCGAAATGAGGGAGCAGGAGGTCACGCCCAATATGGTCACAAAGTATCTCGGCCAGTTCGCCTATGAGGTGCTGGAGCCGCTGGGCATCGAGTATCGCACTAAGCGAACGGGAAAAAGCCGGCTCATCAAATTTCTGCGCCGTGACGGCGATGACGCAAATGACGCCGGGATCGCTATATAAGGAAATCCCCGTCACAACCGTCATTGCCGTCACAAACCGAAGAAAGGGGGTGAACAAATGCGCAGCAAAAACTACGGGATCAATGTCCGTGTGACCGAGCAGGAGAAGCAGAAGCTGCTGGAAAATGCCCGGTTCTGCTCCCTGTCGCTGTCGGAATATCTGCGGCGGCTGGGGCTTGGAAAAGAGGTCAGAGCGGCCATCACGGAGCGGGATTACCGCCTGTTTCGGATGCTGAACGGCCTGAAAGCGGAGCTTCCACAGCTTCAGAAAGAGGAAATTCTGAGCAGGCTAGAAGCAATTTTGAATGAATTAAAGTAAGCAGGTATCACGCCTGCGCAGTCTAAGCGAGCAGACTGTTTTTACTCCTGTCGGAGCCAAACAGTGTATCCGCTTGCGATGCCTGCGTCATCTGAGCGAGCAGTGCGTTTTTACTCCCGGCAGAGCCGGAGCGCAAAAACACTCGTTAGGGCGTGCCCTAAAACCCCGAAAGAAAAAACTATGAAAGTGAGGACAACACAATGAGAAAATCTGATTTTACTTTACCGACACTGGACGATCTGTTCTCCACGCAGGCGGAGCGGGACGATGCCAAGCTGGAGCGGGTGCGGAATATTCCGCTGGCCGAGCTGCACCCGTTCAAGGGTCACCCCTTCAAGGTGCAGAACAACGAGGAGATGCAGCGGATGATCGAGAGCATCCGCAAGGTGGGCGCCATCACCCCGGCGCTGGCAAGACCGCTGCCCGATGGCGGCTATGAATTGATCTCCGGTCACCGGAGGTTGGCGGCGTGTCAGGTGCTGGGCATTGAAACCATGCCCGTCATCATTCGAGAGATGACCGATGATGAAGCAGTCATTGCAATGGTAGACGCCAACCTGCAAAGAGAAACCATCCTGCCCAGTGAAAAAGCGTTCGCTTATAAGATGAAATTGGACGCAATAAAACATCAGGGCAAAGCTTCTGTGCAAGTTGCAGAGAAGTTGCTCAGCGTAGAAAAAGTGGCAGATGACGCAGGCGAAAGCAAAGACCAAGTGCGTAGATATATCCGCTTGACGCACCTAATTCCCGAGCTGCTCTCTATGGTAGATGAAAACAAAATCGCTTTCAATCCTGCGGTGGAACTTTCCTATCTTTCCCACTCGGAACAGCTCATACTGCTGGATGCAATAAAGCAAAACGATTGCACACCCTCTCATGCGCAAAGCATACGGTTAAAGAAGTTGTCACAGGAGGGGACACTCAGCCGTGATACTATTTTTGAGATCTTGGCAGAGCAGAAACCGAACCAGCAGGAACAGTACAAATTCAAGCGGGAAGATATCCGAAAATATTTTCCCAAAAGCTACACGGACAAGCAAGTATATGACACGGTTTTAAAGCTTTTAGAGCAGTGGCAGAGAAAGCGGGAACGAGACAGAGAGGCTCGTTGATTCGAGCCAAAGTGTTTGCAAAATGACAAATTGCACAGTGGCAGAACCCACACCGACGAAGTAAAATGACTCTGTCGGTGTGAGCTGTCCTGTGTATGCCAAAACTTAGGAGGCGAACAAAAACATGGTGTCAGGACACTTAGAGATTAAAAAGGGGTACTACTATGTGGTACTTAGCTATGTGGATGTCAATGGGAAACGACACAGACCGTGGATATCCACTGGACTCCCCCAAAAGGGAAACAAGAAAAGGGCCGAAGCGGAGCTTGCCCGCATTCGCAGTACCTATGAGCCGCCCACGGAACTGGAGGAACTAAACTCGGATATGCCTTTTGCGGATTATCTGCTGCAATGGTTGGATATTGTGAAAGTCCGGGTGAAAATCGCAACCTATGCTTCCTATGAGGGCATGGTCAAAAGCAGTATTGAGCCATATTTTCGCAAGAAAGGCTGTACCTTGCGGGGGTTGGAGCCCCGGCACATTCAGCAGTTCTATACGGAAAAACTGAAAACCGTCAAGCCGAATTCCGTTATTCACTATCACGCCGTGATCCATCAGGCGCTCAAATACGCCTTGAAAACCGATCTGGTATCACAGAATGTAGCGTTGAAAGTAGATCGACCAAAGAAGAACGATTTTCAGCCGGTGTTTTTGGATGCGGCGGAGCTTCAACATCTTTTTGAGGTAATCAAGGGTACTAAGCTGAAACTACCGGCTTTGGTTGCCGCCTTTTACGGCCTGCGGCGCGGAGAAGTATGCGGACTGAAATGGGACGCTATCGACTTCGAACGGGGAACGCTGACTGTGAAACGAACGGTCACTTCTATTCAGCTTGATGGGAAAACCCAGATGATCGAACAGGAGTCGGCTAAAACAAAATTCAGTATGCGCACACTTCCCCTCGTGGGCAGTTTCAAAGAGTATTTCCAAAAGGTGAAAGAAGCGCAGACATTGAATAAAAAGGTCTGCGGCAACTGCTACAACTACGAATACGACGGCTTTGTATTTGTGGATGAAATGGGAGATCTTCTGAAACCCGACTATCTGACCACACAATTTCCCGCTTTTATTCAAAGGAACGGAATGAAAAAGATGCGTTTCCACGATCTTCGCCACAGCTGTGCCAGCCTATTGCTGGCTAATGGCGTTCCTCTAAAACAGATCCAGGACTGGTTGGGACACTCGGATTTCAGTACAACCGCAAACATCTATGCGCATTTGGATTATTCGTCAAAGATATCCTCCGCACAGGCCATGGTGAGCGGAATGTTTTTGCCGGACGCTGAAGGTTTTCAGAGTAAGTGGAGTGAGATAGAAGCGGTTGTAAAGTAAAAAATATCTATTTTTGGCTGTTCTGTCCCGCAAAAAATGTTGGGCACAAACCACTTGGAGAAAAAAGAAAAGTCCAGCAAACCCGCATGGTTACTGGACTTTTTGGCGGAGAGTTAGGGATTCGAACCCTAGGTTCCTTTTGGGAACACAGCATTTCGAGTGCTGCACCTTCGACCACTCGGACAACTCTCCATATGTTAAGCCTGAAATTCTGAAAAATACTGAGGACAGAACAACAGGGCAGAACAGCAAAATATTCACTTTTTTGAACTGAGACAAACCCGCATCACTGCTGGGTTTTCGGGTGGACGAAATGAACAATCTGGTCGACCATTTCGAGTGCGGACCCTTCAGCCACTTGGGTACATCTCCAAATAGTGATTTTTAAATGGTAAGCTAACTATTCTTGGAACAACCTGTTCCAAGGCCGTTGAGAGGTCTGCATATCATCACCAAGTTCTTTTATTCTAAAGAAAAAGGCGCAAAATGTCAAGGGAAAACATAGTATAAATAAGAACAAATCAAAGGCGGTGATTATTTGCCTTATACAACCAGAGAACTTTTGGCGAGATTGATAAAATGCGAGGCGGGCGGAGAAGGCGACGATGGAATGGCGGCGGTAGCCTCAGTGGTGAGAAACCGGGCTGATGTCCCCTACGGAGAATTTTTTCGGGTAAGCCAGGGAGGAGACATTCGAAAAATAATCGAGCAGCCCGGTCAGTTCGTATGTATGCGAAGTACAGTGGGAGGGGAATACAACTCTCAGAACGTGTGGAACATGGATCCGGAGGAAATTCATTACCAAATCGCGGACTGGGTTTTGGCCGGCAACACCTTCAGCGCGGTGGGAGACAGCTTGTTTTTCTATAACCCCTACAGTGAAACCTGCCCTACTTATTTTCCTCCGAACGGAATGGGGGTGGCCTATAACCGAATCAACCAGCATTGTTTTTATCGGCCTACAGAAAAATATGCCGAGTCATAAAGGAGGTACCTAATGAATAACGAACAATTAGATTTAGCCAGCATTTATGGAATTCCGTCCTGTGCAGGCGGCGATTGCTCACCAGGGGCGGTCTTTACTCCGACGAATCCTTCCCCGTCTACCCCAGGCAACCGAATTCCCACGTTAGAAGAAATCGCCGGCTATAATATTCAAAATCCGAAAATTCCGGCACCGCTTCCGCAAATTCAGCCCACGCCGGGACAAAGCGTTCCCATGACAGGCTCTAACGTAGGGGAAAGCACCTCGCATATGCAAAGCCAGACTCCCTCTACAAATCCTCTGGCGCCGCTGACGCCTACCAACCAGCCGCCGCCTATCTCAGGAGAAAGCCTGCAATATTTGAATGGATTTCTGCGAACTCAGCTGGGAAGGACCGTCACGGTGGAATTCCTGGTAGGAGCCAATACCCTTGTAGACCGGACCGGCGTTCTTCTGGCGGTGGGCGCCAACTATATTTTGATCAATGAGATTCAGACCGATGATATCACGGCCTGTGATTTCTATAATATAAAATTTATTCGTTTTTATTATTAATGTGTTTTTTCATACATCGTTAAGAGCAAACAGGGAAAGAAACGCCTTCTAATTTGTTTAGAAGGCGTTTCTTTGCGTTTTGCCCTATCGTAAAATTACCATTCTGATCTTGCGGGAGAGCACAAAAGTACTCAGGAAAAGAGCACGGC
>OGYW01003193.1_pt1 | contig 11210 bp, 13 predicted proteins | sample 1576621 | NCBI WGS metagenome assembly OGYW01 (sample SAMEA3541528, study PRJEB24748) | human gut metagenome | biome: human gut; feature: human-associated habitat; material: faeces | place: China | collected 2012 | reverse complement strand
TGGATAATTCCTTACTGGCTGTAAGGGATATTAACCATAAATATATTGTAGTAGATTGGAGGATTAATATAATGTCTCAACCATATTACGCGTCCTGCTTCGTTCCAAGTAATTTAGGTACAGCACAATACGATGTGATATCGCTCATGGCAACACCAAATGGTCATCCGGTTGCTGTTATGAGAAGTAACGCACCATCAGAATATAGCTGGTGTGTCTTATGTGGATTTTCCACTGTATTTTTTGCAAGCAGAACAGATGTAGAAAATTATTGTTGCAAACATCAATTCACAAATTTCAGAGGAGGTAGAAAACATGAGTAAATTTATTTTCCCATTACAAACGTCAACAACTGACGGAAAGTATCACAATTATTTTGGAGAATTCAGTCAGGATTCTCTTATGAAAGATGGTAGCTACGAATTTGGTATTTCAGAGTCCCACAGCGGTCTGTTCCATCTTGAAGGCTTATCGCAAAAAAAGATTCCTGCTGCCAAACACCTGCAGATTATCTGTCCGCACCATTGCCAGCATGAACTTGAAGCAATTAACCATAACACGCTAATCTGTAGTCAATGCGATCCAAGACTGGCCAATATCGAAGGAGGTATGTAATATGTTAACATCAAGCAATTATAATTATGAATTCAGCAATGTAATCAGAAACAAAAGAAGAAATGAGGAAATTTTATCTGAAGGATATGACAAATCTTCTGACAGCTATATGTTTCCTTCCGGAAACTTCAATAACTTTTCAGATGCCGTTATAAAAGAAAACTTATTCCGCAGGATTGGAACCGTTCTTCATGCTCCCACCAGAGAAGGTCTTATCCAGACAGTATTTTCTACTGCTAATGCAGCCATTGTAAATGAAGCTACTGCCTTTCCAGAAGATAACGATTCTTTTGACAAAGCATCTTTTTCTTCTTACAAGATAGCTGCTGTATCAAAGTTGAATAACCGCTTCATTGAAGATACGCACTTCAATGTAGAAAAGTACTTAACAAACGAATTTGCTCGTAGATTTGGTAGAGCCGAAGAACAGGTTTTCATCAACGGAACCGGTATTAGCGAGCCATCCGGCCTTTTAATGACCGCCGAGACAGGACGTTCTATCGATACTACCGAGAGTTTATCTTATGATGATATTATCGCTTTGTATTTTGCAACGAAGCCTGAATTCAGGAAAAATGGTGTCTGGTTAATGAATGACAATACTGCATTAACCCTCAGAACATTAAAAGACAAGGATGGCAATTACCTGTGGCGGCAGTCTGATGACACAATCCATAGCAGGCCAGTGGTTATCTCGCCATATATGCCGGATATAGCAGCCGGCAGTATTCCTGTTGCATTTGGCGATTTGTCCTATTTCTGGATATTAGAACGACAGCCACTGTCCGTAAAGATCTTAACTGAACTGTATTCTCGCGAGAATTTGACCGGTTATGCTGCTTATGAGCGCATTGATGGAAAGCTCATTAGACCAGAGGCAGTCAAGCTTTTGAAAGTAAAATAATACAGGGCATCGCTCCAACACCCCGCACCAAAGAAATATCTTTTATGCTTTACGAAACGCTGCATTTCCTGAAAGATTTTTAAGAAGAATCCGGCGAGCAGCTTTGCTATCGTCACCGATAAATCCTAATCGCAATAAGAAACATCGGAATGCATATTTTTCATTCTCAACTTCTTTATCCTTCAGCGCTACTCGTTTTAGTTTTATTGCTAATTCGCATAACTTGGAAATAAATTCTGTATATGCACTCACAGCATCCGGCTCGGACGCAAGTGGAAACCAGGGAAATGAAACCTGATTCTCGGTAATAGCAACCTCCAACTGCTCCACTCGGAATGCGTGTTTAAAAAGCGTTTGCTTCCCTTCTATCAACTTCTGCAAATTATCCAGCTTATCATCTGTAAACATGTTTCTTGGAACTGATATGCTTAGTGCATCTGCTTTCACCGTTTCATCCACTGGCAGCTCTGATTGTTGTATGGGCTCGCCTTTGTAAAACCGTTCTAAAATCAATTCCAATTTACTTTCTGACAAATCCCCGGATGTATGAAACACTCCGTTCTTATCCAGAATGCAGCTCCCAATCAGATAATCAAACTTGGGTGTTCTAGTATACTTCACCGGCATTCCAAGCAATTCACCTATGGCATAAGCCAGCTTCTTTCGTTCCTCTCCTTTAACCTTAAAATCAATCTCTGTAATCATTGCACATACCACCTTTCTTTTTGGTATGTACATATATCACTCTAACTGAATAATAAAGCAAGTCAATTCTGAAATACTTTTACACAAAACGCCATATTATTCGCGCAGAAGTATTCCTAAAACATCCTTTAAATGCAGAGTTTTCCAGGCAAATATTCGCCAAGAGAATACCCCCTCTGCAATTTCGCGAAAATGCGTGTGTGAGGGGGCATCGGTCTTAAAAGAGAAAATTGACAGAGATTTAATCCGCCCCTACCATTTTTATTTGAGCTTATCTAATAAAAGTTCTTTTGCTTCTCGCTGGGACTTAATTGATTTTTCCAATTCATCAATCGATTCAATAACCGCATTTCCGATTCTTTCCAAAACTTTCTTATCTTTTGGAACAGGTATTGGTATATCAGCTATTATATCTGGCTCAAGGTGTTCTTGGTTTGTTCCATATGCATTTTTTAGCATCAAACTTTGACCTAAGTCGCTTTGTAAAAATTCATACAAATATCCACGCAAAGGTAAATCGTCTACTACTATTCTAATCAAATTGTTTGTTGCAACATGACCATCATGCTGTTCAAGCGCATATGTAACTCTTCCCAAAGTTCCAGAATCAGATACCAAAATATACCCTTTATAAATAGTCAATTCATCCAGTTGTCTTTTTTGAACTTCGCTAGCTTTTGCACTATCTAAATATTTGACATTATCAGAATTCAACTGTGTTAATGCTGTTCCTGTGAAATACTTACGAATTGTATCTCCTTCAGTTACTCCTAAGTCCGCATATGGACGTTTAAATCGCGGTCCATTAAAAACTTTTGCAAGATCTCCAAGTCGATGAATTTCAAAATCTTCACCCTCCCCAAGAGTTATCACCTTCTTAAGCGCAGCATTATGCTGTGGAAGATAATGAACTGGATTAAAAGAAAGAGAATCTTTATCTAATTCAGAAAATGAAACTGTATATCTGAATTCGTTTTCATTAAGTTCCCCCTTCTGAAAATCCCAATAACACTGTGCTATATCCGACAAATCCTCATCCAATACATGTTGCCCATTAACAACGATAGGTTTTCCCTCACTATCCTTTTTTAGAATAGCTTCTCCTCGACTTGTTTGACCAACTTTATTTGATATAGCCATAAATATCTTGTAATCCTCGGCTATTTTCTTCTTTTTCTGTAAAAAAATCACTGACGCCTTCGAACCACAAAACGGCTCAAATGTATCCTCATGCAAATTAACTACTGCTAATATTTGAGCTTGTCTACAAACACTTTTTCTGACTGCCAGTGCCTCTCTATTATCTAACTGCCCTTTTGCCATAACAATTCCTATTATTCCATCTTCTTTTATCCATTGAAGACATTTTTCCAAAAATAGTAGCTCTGGAGCAACACCTTGTCGATCATTTAATTTTTCATAATACTCAACTTCCTTATTATCTGTAATGTCCCACTGGTGTCCTGCAGGATATTGACTTAGGATCATTTTATCTTTTATTCGTAAATCATGACCCGAACCAAACGGTGGGTTAGTTAATATTATATCCGGTTTCCCTATACCGCAAATATCATTAAATCTTGCTGAAAGTTTATCTACAGAATCTAAACTATTTGCATGTTCAATACCACCATGACCATCTTTTCCTAATAACATATTTGCTTTAGCAATTTTTACCAATTTTGGCGATATATCAACGCCAAATAATTGATGAACAACATTCCTTTTTAACACTTCCTTTGCTGTTGCATTACGCGCTGAATTATCAATTGTATCAAAAATATAATTCATGGATGCTAATATAACCCCCCCACTTCCACAAGCTGGATCCAATATTATATCTTTAGCTGTAGGGTTCGCCATTTTCACCATCATATTTACAACTAAACGGTTTGTAAAATACTGTCCCCTTTCTCCTTTCAAATGTGATGCTACATATATTTCATATGCAGTACCAATAACATCATGAGGAGAATCAATAAATGAATATTGTTGCAACTGTGATATAACTATTGCTAACTGCGAATTAGATGCTGTAATCTCTTCTGTAGAAGAAAATACATCCTTATATCGGTCTCTCACTGCATAAAATAATTTTCGAACTCTTTCACAAGCTGCATTTCTAGCCGTCTCATTCTTAAATTCTTCTGGTGTTATATGAAAGTCACATTCTTCTTTAGCACTTGATTCATCTTCTATCTTTGACAGAATAATTCTTACCATGTCTAATGCAATATCCTCAGAATCAATTCCAGATCGATATATAGCGTTGTGGCATCTTCTAAATGCAAGCTTCAAATCAACTGGAATAATCAAATCGCTTTTTTTATACTTTCCTATGCTGTCCCAGGCCTGTTCAAATTTAGGAATCCCTAACCAAGAATCTATTTGACCCGTTCCTAAATCTTTTCTAAAAAAATCTATTTTATTGCCATTAGTCCAAAATCCTCCTTGTGCTGATGTCGCACTAATGTATGATGCAAGTTGTCCATCCGACTCTATAACTGTAGGAGCTTTAATTTCAGCTATAATAAAAATATTTCCTTGATCATTGCTTGCACACGCTTCCGCAGAATTAAAAATCAAAACATCCGGACGTTTTTTTCTCTTCCAATGTTTATCTCCCTTTCAACTGCCATCATTTCTTTAGGATAACCAAACTCGCAATGTAAAATCTGTACCATTTTCTGACGAATTCGTTCCTCCGGGTTATTAGGTCGATGTACTGTCGAATCTAAATAGTCAATAATTTTCCCTTGAGCATCTAATTTAATTTGAAATTCTTGAGCTTCAACCCAACTATCTATATCTGCCACTATAAACACATCCTTTCTACTTCTTCATTATACTTTATAATCGATTTTTTGACAATTTCATTTCATATTCTCTTTCAAGCTAAATTTTCGTGTGTATCAAAATTGCAGACACTTCAAAATCTGCTTATTTATTCCTTGTATGTTTGTACATTCCTTCCTAATTGTTTACTTCTCTTATCCGTATAAAAAACGTAGTCCAGCTCCTATCACTCTACCACGCTTTACCACGCTTTATCGCACTTCATCGCCACTTATAACTGTACTCAAAGCCCTGCCGTGGCAGATGAAAAGCACTTTTATCATATGATTTTCTCCTTGTGTTATTGAAAGATTGTGTAATTTGAACCCTCTATGTTCTCAATCACTTAATGATATATTTTGTTCCTCTGCCTTTTCCTTCAACTGCAATCACACCCTTTTTCTCCATAGCTTTCAGTAATTGTGTTGTTTTTGATTTGCCAAATGGGACATATGGTGCAATTTCACTTATTGGTTTCAGCATTGTCTTACTTAAAAATTTGTAAATCACTTTTTCGTCTTCGGTTAAATTGACATTCGTTTCAAATATCGGTAATACAATTTTTATAGCATTTTCTGACACTTCAAATTCTGGTTTTATCAAACTCTCTGCATACAGTTGTTTGATTCGTGTAATTCCTGTTCCAAATATCTCTACCAATCCCAGTCTGTAAAATACATTTGCAAGATTTCTATTTCTTAAAATAGATAGTTTACCTGATAAATATTCTTCTGCCGTTATTCCAGCCGGCAATCCACCAGGAGACACTACTTCTATTCTATCATCAAACATAGAAACTCTGATGTGTGAATTAATATCCCATACCCTATGAATCAAAGCATTTGCAATTGCTTCTCTGAAAGCTGCTTCCGGTATTTTCTCTACCATCTTTCTGTCAGCTCCCTGTATTACTTCATATTGGTAATAATCTCTAAATACAGCAAGTGCTTTTTCATATATTTCTAAAACCGATATATGTTCAAACGTTACTCTTTTTTGAATAATACTGATATTCTCACCGAACTTAACAATATCAATTCCTGAAAAATGATTTTTATCTGCCAAAAGTCCCGCTGCATTATTATAACCATTTATATTGTCATACAGGTTCAATGTCTTTAAAGTATCTTGATTGAAAGTTTCAATGTAAATATTTTCTTTCAGTTTACACTGTAAAATTTTAAAAGATAGCTCCTGATCTTTACAAGGTAATTCTTCGAAGCTAATATTTTTTCCATCTAATACAAGCCTTGAAAATTCCAATGTATCTACCTCTATCGTTGCTGTATCATTTCGTTTGTATGCTTTTGATTTATATAAATACGGTTTTTGAAGACCACTTTTTACAGTAAGTTTTATCGTCTGGTCATTGTTCTGTATTTCAAGTGTATAGTTTGGTTGAGGTGATATACTGTCATTGATTTTATTTTCGATATCCAGACAGGCCTGTTTTACATCTGGCAATCCTTTCACATTTCCATTATCATCAACCCCAAAAAGAATTGTTCCACCATTGTAATTCGAAAAGGCACTAACTGTTTTCAAAAAAGTATTCGTAATTGTTTCCTTGAATTCTAATATTCTTGTTTCACGCATAGTAATCGTTCCCTTTCCAACCATAATGATTATATTATATGCAAAAATGCGCAAAAAATCAATCGTATTTTTTTACGATTGATTTTTTAATTGATTTTGAGTGTAGTATTATTTTTTGACCAACTGAATTATGACAACTTTTTTAATTATTCCGATTCGATCTTCCAAAGGTATAAATAAGGTGTAAATTATTTGTTTCTATCTAGATTATGGCAAATCAGAGCAGAATTGAGCATGTTGTTACTACCTGTTAGTAGTAAAATTGGTAGTAAAATGGAAAGAATTCCTACTAAGAATTTTGCTCTTGATTTTGAAGTTTCTCAATCATCTGTCGAAAAACATTCATAGGAAGTACACAATCTTCATCAAGATGCTTTTCTAACTTTATCCAATCTAAGTGCTCATCCATTACATAATTTTTAACATCGTCAGAAACATTTACTCCAATCACCTCTAACACAGCTATTCGTAATGCAATCTCCAAAATATAAAACGCATACAAATTTACCATGTTATCAGTCTCTGTATCAGGGTTATTTATATACGAACCCAAGCTTCCAGATTTATAAATATAATGTGTCAACTCATTTCTTGTGTCTCCTAATGCCTCAATTGCTCTAGAGGATGAAATTCCAAGAAGTGATGCTCCATGCTTATATTTTTTTGCATCTATTTTCCTAAGGATTATATTTATATTTCCAGAATTATTACTGCTACTACCATTACAATACTTGATTGCAAAGCCATCGCAAATGTGCATTAATAAAACTAATCTGTGCTCTAAATTGATACTAGAATATGATTCTGAAATCAGATAAAAGAAAGAGGAAAACATGGAGGCATTCATTGATTTGTCTTTTCTGTCTAAATGTCTGATATTCCTGTATTTTTCAACAATCTCCTCATTGATTTGTCTTTGATTCCTACATAATAGGATTGCACTAGAAACCCATTTTGCATCAGTAGTACGACAATTAATAGTCACGAGGCTATCTATCATTTTTTCAACACCATCAACAGTATAACTAATAGGTTTGTAAAAATAACCATCTTCCCAAACCAGCAATTCCCATATCAATATAATATACTGCAGATTGTCATCTTCACTATTTCCATCTACAGCCAATTCACACTTTATATCCTTTATAATTATTGAAACATTCCTCATATTTTTTGAAGAAAAAGAAATCTCCTGATCACTCCAACTTCTAATGCTATTTTTAATTTCAAATACAACCTTTGAAATCACTAAATCATCTCCTCGCCAATTTGATGTGAAATATAACCAATAGAAAATTTAAATTCTCTCATATCCTCTGTTTCCAATATTTTAGTATTATCCAGTTTACCAATCCTAACAAAATGGTCTATCGGCAATTCATGTGCAATCACAAGTCTAACATTACTATTAGTTTTAATAATTAGAATTATTTTATCAACTTATAAATTTTTTCCAAGTTCATATGCCTTCTTCATTATATCCACATGATCCTCAGCTGTATTTGCTGCATCAATTCCACCGCCACCGACCATGCCTTTTAAGGAAGCCTTTTCAAAACAATCTACCCAGCCTTGCAGCCCATTATAGGCTTTCTCAAATGCACTTTCCTCATTCTCTGCCGCAGTTGCAATCATATAAATATCTCTGAATAAATAATCTGCCGAATATAAAGGATTCAATCTATCAAGAAGTGTTTTCATCTGACCACACATCTCATAATAATAAATTGGGGTTGCATAGACAATAACTTCTGCATTCTTTACCTTTGCCATAATATCTGCAATATCATCCTTCTGTACACACATCCCAGTCCTCTGGCAGGATAGACAACCGATACAATATTTTATATCTTTTCCTTTCAAAGAAAGAAGTTCCACATCATGCCCAGCTTCTTTTGCTCCCTTTGCACACTCCTTTGCGAGTACATAAGAATTGCTGCCTCCTCGAAAACTTGTAGATATAATCAATACTTTTTTTGCCACAATTAAATTTCTCCTTTTTCAGCGTCTTTTTTAACCTTACGTATAACTTTCGCAGGCACTCCTGCCGCAATCATATTGGCCGGAACATCTTTTGTTACAACTGCTCCGGCTGCAATGATCGAACCTTTACCAATCGTAACCCCTGGAAGAACCGTTACATTTGCTCCAATCCATACATTTTTTTCAATATGAATCGGCTGAAATATCATACCTGCTCTTTTCTCGGGATCTTCCATATGATTGATTGTTGCCAGTACTGCATTATGTCCAATCAGGACTCCATCCTCTATATAAATACCACCCTGATCCTGAAACTTACATCCTGCATTAATAAAAACATTATTGCCTATATGGATATTTCGCCCACAATCCGTATAAAACGGAGGAAACATTCCAAAACTCTCATCTATTTTCTGCCCGGTAAGTTCTGACATAAGCTGTACAATTTCTTCTTTTGTATGATATTTGTTATTCAGCTCCATCGTTATTTTTAATGCCCTTTGAGACAGCTCATGCATGATCAGATGGTCTTCACTTCCACCGTCTACAGTATATCCGGACTTCATATTACTCAAATATTCTTCAAATGTCATGATTAACCAACTCCGTTTTCTTTAAAAAATTTCTGGATTTTATCAAATGGGATTACATCCAGATTATCGTAAAGATCTGTATGAACAGCCCCTGGAATTGTTAGCAGCTCTTTATTGGATGTGTACTTGCTGTTCTTGATCATATTTTCATAAGCATCTTTTCCAAAATAATAGCTGTGTGCTTTTTCTCCGTGAACAATGAGGACTGCACTTCTGATTTCATTACTGTACTTTAATATTGGCTGATTCATAAATGACATACATCCAATACTGTTCCAGCCATCATTGGAATTCAGGCTTCTTTTATGATAACATCTGCCTTTATAATACTCACTGTAATCTTTTACAAAGAAAGGTGCATCCTCTGGAACCGGAAGTGGAACACAACCCCCGCCTCTGGAATATTCGCCTTTACGGTATTCTTCTGTTCTGAGTGTATTCAGAGACTGTTTCTTCGCATAACGTGCTTCTTCACTGTCCTCAGAATCAAAGTATCCATTCGCATTTACCCTTGTCATATCATACATGGTAGATGCAACCGTTGCTTTTATTCTTGTATCGAGTGCAGCTGCGTTAAGAGCCATCCCACCCCAGCCACAGATTCCAATGATTCCTATTCTATCTTGATCTACCTCTTCCCGAACAGAAAGGAAATCAACAGCAGCCATGAAATCTTCTGTATTAATATCCGGAGAAGCCATGTATCTTGGATTGCCTCCACTTTCTCCCGTAAAAGAAGGATCAAATGCAATAGTAAGGTATCCTTTTTCAGCCATCGTCTGCGCATACAGTCCGGAACACTGTTCTTTGACTGCACCAAATGGTCCACTTACAGCAATCGCTGGATATTTTCCAAATGCATTTTTCGGCTTATACAAATCTGCAGCAAGTGTGATTCCATAACGATTTACAAATGTCACTTTCTCATGATCTACTTTTTCACTTTTTGGAAAAGTTTTATCCCATTCAGATACTAGTTTTAATTCTTCTGTTTTCAACATAAATATAACCTCCATATGCAAATTGTCTTATAATTCAAGAATGCCTCGGCATTTTTGCTGCGAGGTGCGCGTCATGCAATTGCATGACATACTTCTACAGCGCACCTCTGCAATCCTGCCGGAGGCTATATCAGCTGGGGGATTGACTCCCAGCTGATATACTTTTTTCACCCTTCCTATTTTAGTTTTCTATATTCTTCATCACTTACCGGTTCAAGCCATTCATTGGAACTATTTTCGCCCGGAACTTCTATTGCCAGATGTGAAAACCATTCATCCGGTGCTGCGCCATGCCAGTGTTTTACTTCTGCCGGAATATTGATGCAGTCGCCTGGCTTCATTTCTACAGCTTTTTTACCTTCTACCTGATAATATCCTCTTCCGGCAACGCATACCAGAATCTGTCCGCCTCCACTTTTTGCATGATGGATATGCCAGTTATTTCTGCATTAAACTGGACTACCTCTCCGCAATCCCTTGTAGTTGCTGGCTTTAACGGCATACACATCTGTGCTTTGTGCGAATCTGTCCTGACGAGCAGTTTCTGCCAGGTTATTTTTCTGTTTCTTCCTCGTTCCAAACCTCTTTTGCAAGGTTGAATACTGCCCAGCCCTTTGGCCATCCTGCATAGAATGCTACGTGAGTAATAATCGCTGCGATTTCTTTTTGTGTTACCCCATGATCCTTTGCATTCTGTAAATGGAATTTTAAAGAAGAATCTGTAATTCCCTGTGCCATCAGTGCTACGACTGTGATAATGCTTCTTGTCTTCAAATCAATATCTTCATTGTTCCAGTTCTCTCCGAACAGAACATCATCGTTGAAATGTGCAAACTCCGGTGCAAATGTTCCCAGAGCATTTCTTCCTGCTGTCTGTGTAATCTTTGCCATGACATCAAACCTCCGTCTTTTTATTTATGGTAATTTATTGTACTCTTCTTCTGGTAAGAACTCCAGCCACTCATTGGAAGCTCCTTC
>OGYW01003192.1_pt1 | contig 11211 bp, 10 predicted proteins | sample 1576621 | NCBI WGS metagenome assembly OGYW01 (sample SAMEA3541528, study PRJEB24748) | human gut metagenome | biome: human gut; feature: human-associated habitat; material: faeces | place: China | collected 2012 | reverse complement strand
CGACATATTCGATGGCCGAAATCTGCGCCACGACGCCCTGGTGGTTGCCGCGCGTGAGGCGGTTGAGCTTTTCGACCGGCACCTCCTGCATCCGCACGCGGTGACGGATGCAGAGGTCTTTCAGCTCCGTCATCAACTGCCCTTCGGCACCTTTGCGGATGTAAAGTTTCTCGATCTGGCGTCCAGCCTCGATGGCTTCGGCCACGGGACGTATCCCGAAAATAATGTTGTCCATAGCAGCTTATTTTTCATTTGCCCCGGGGCGGGCGGCACAAGGTTCAGCCGGGTTTCCCGGAAATCACTGTTCCTCGGTTAATTCGAGTTCGTACGATGCCTTCTCCCACTCGTGCATCTGGTGGTCGTAACGGGCTTTCAGGTCGTTGTAGGCCTTGTAGTCGGCTTCGTCGTAGGCGGTCGCCGCAGCGAATTTCGCATCGTAAGCGGCGATCTGTTTTTCGATCGCGGCAAGTTCCGCCTCAATTCCCTCGACCGCCCGGCGCAGCTTGCGCAGCTGTTTCTCCTGCTCCTTGCGCTGCTCGTAGGTGAGTTTGCCGCAAACGGCCGCCCCGGGGTTCGGGGCTGCCTGCACGGCGGGTTTCTGCGGGGCCTCCCTGCGTTCGATCTCCCGGAGCGACTCCAGCTTCCGCTTTTCGAGGAAATAGTAGATCCCTCCGAGGTACTCCTTCACCCCGCCGTCGCGGAACTCATAGACCTTCTGCACCATGCCGTCGAGGAATTCGCGGTCGTGCGACACGACGACGACCGTGCCGTCGTACTTCATGATGGCATTCTTGAGGATGTCCTTCGAACGCATGTCCATGTGGTTGGTCGGCTCGTCCAGTACCAGCAGGTTGCGCGGTTCGAGCATCATGCGGGCCATGGCCAGACGTGCCCGCTCGCCGCCCGAAAGCACCTTGACCTTCTTGTCGATATCCTCGCCGCGGAACAGGAACGCCCCGAGGATATCGCGCAGGCGGGTACGGATGTCCCCCACCGCCACGCGGTCGAGCGTATCGTACACCGTGAATTCGCCGTCCATCAGGTCGTCCTGGTTCTGGGCATAGTAGCCGATATTGACGTTGGCACCGAGCCGCACCGAACCTTCGGTCGGCGTCAGCTGCCCGACGAGCATCCGCGCCAGCGTGGTCTTGCCTTCGCCGTTACGGCCGACGAGGGCGATCTTGTCGCCCTTTCCGATGATGAAATTCGCGCCGCTGAAGACATGCTTCGCCCCGAACGACATCCCGGCTTCGTTGATCTCGGCCACGATCTGTCCCGAGCGGGGTGCGGGCGGGAACTTGATATTGAGCGTCGCCAGGTCTTCCTCCTCGACCTCGAGCCGTTCGAGGCGTTCGAGCTGCTTGATGCGCGACTGCACCTGGTTCGACTTGGTGGGTTTGTAGCGGAACTTCTCGATGAACTCCTCGGTCTTTTCGATCATGCGCTGCTGGTTTTCATAGGCAGCCATCTGCTGTGCCCGGCGTTCGGCGCGCAGCACGACATATTTCGAATAGGAAACCTTGTAATCGGTCGCTTTGCCCAGCGAAAGCTCGACCGTGCGGTTGGTGACGTTGTCGAGGAAAGCGCGGTCGTGCGAAATCAGCAGCACGGCGCCGCTGTAATTCTTCAGGTAATCCTCGAGCCACTGGATCGACTCGATGTCGAGGTGGTTCGTCGGCTCATCGAGCAGGAAGATCGAGGGACGGCGCAACAGCAGTTTCGCCAGCTCGATACGCATGCGCCAGCCGCCCGAGAATTCGCTCGTCGGACGTCCGAAATCCCCGCGTTTGAACCCGAGCCCCAGCAGCGTCTTTTCGATATCCGCATCGCGGGTCTCGCCGCCGAGGATATGGTAGTGATCCTGCGCATCGTTCAGGCGGTGCAACAGCTGCGCATAACCGTCGCTTTCGTAGTCGGTACGCTCCGCGATCTCGCGCGTCAGGTGCTCGATCTCGGCCTCGAGGCGCAGCACCTCCTCGAACGCCTTGGCGGTCTCCTCGACGAGCGTCGTCGTATCGGCCACACGCATGGTCTGCGGCAGGTAGCCGATCGTACAGTCGCCGTTCAGGGTCACGCTGCCCGAGGTCGGTTGCTGCTCGCCCGTAATGATGCGCAGCAGCGTGGTTTTGCCCGCCCCGTTCCGGCCGACGAGGCCGATGCGGTCTTTGGGGTTTATCAGGAACGATATGTTGTCGAAGAGCGTCCAGCCCCCGTAACTTACTGTAAGGTTGTCAAGAGATATCATGGTCTGTCTAAAATCACGGCAAAGTTAGTGATTTAATCCGACATATGGTATCTTTGGAGTTCGAAACAAACACTGCCATGGAAAAGTCGGAACGCCACCTGCGGTTCATCCGCGAGGCCGAACGCAGGTTCAGGCGTTGAGCATCCGCACGATTTCGGCCTGCGGGTCTGCGGCACCGAAAACGGCATTGCCGGCAACCAGCACGTCGGCACCCGCCTGATAAACCTCGCGGGCATTGTGCGACGAGATGCCGCCGTCGACCTCGATGACGGTCTGCAAGCCCAGCTCCCGGGCCATCGCCCGCAGGGCTTCGATCTTCCCGATCGAAGCCGGGATGAACGACTGCCCGCCGAAACCGGGTTCGACGCTCATCACCAGCACCAGGTCGACCAGCGGGAGGATATCGCGCAGCACCTCGACCGAAGTCGCCGGCTTGATCGACACCCCGGCCTTCGCACCGGCCTTGCGGATCATTTCTATGCACCCCCTGGGATCGTACGTGGCTTCGTAATGGAAGGTCACGATGTCGGCGCCCGCCTCGGCGAAACGCGCTACGTAACGCTCCGGCTCGACGATCATCAGGTGCACGTCGAGGCACTTTGCGGTCACCTTGCGGATGGCCTTCAGCACCGGAAACCCGAAGGAGATATTGGGGACGAACACGCCGTCCATCACGTCGATATGTACCCACTCGGCCGCACTGCGGTCGACCATCTGCGTGTCGCGTTCCAGGTGGCCGAAATCGGCCGAAAGCATCGAAGGTGCTACGATTCTGTTCATGGTTCGAATATTACTTACGACAAATATAGTCATTTCCAGGCAGTTTCCCACGCTTCGGAGCGGGATTCCGTCCCCGCAAACCCGGGTTTTGGGGTTCGGGGTTGCAGTTCGGGATTCCGAATGCCGGTTCCCTGTCGCACGGTCTTCCCGGGGATTCCGTCCCGAAAGAGCTGCCGGTCAGGATCTTTTCCGGTTCAGGGTGTCGATCCTCCGGCGTATCGCAATGCCGTTGGACAGCGAAAGCAGCAATGCAAGCCCTATGCCGCATACCCATGTAACGCCGACCCCGGAGGGGGCATACCCCTCCTGCAATGCCGCCAGTTCGGGCAGGTACCACATACGCACCAGCCACGACAGCACCACGGCCACGACGAGGACACCCAGGTTGAGCCACAGGGTCAGCAACCAATACGGCCGTGCCACACGTCCCGGTGCATAACCCAGCAGAAGCAGGGTCTCCAGTTTCGCGCTGTTCTTCTGCAAGAGCAGGAAAATGCTCAGCATCAGAATGTAGAAAGACATCACGCTGAACACCAGTCCCACCCCTCCGAGCCCTCCGGCCGCAAGTTGCAGGAAATAGGCAGCCTTCCCACTGTCACGGCGGTCGCCTTCTGCCTCATAGCCCTTGCCGTCGAGGTAAGCCGAAATCGCGGCATCGACAGGGCGGTCGGTCTCGACGATGACCCGCGATGCCTGTTTCTCCCCGCCCTGGCCGAACCGCCCGTTCGACCAGCGGATGAAAGACTCCGGGACGAGGATCGTATTGAGACGGTTCGACAACCCGACGATACGGCCCCGGAACTGTTCCGTGCGCCCGTTGCCGGCGACCTCGATGCCGAGCGAAACCCGCTGGAATATCCCCTCCGAAATCTGCGGCAGCCCCTGCGACTTGGCAAACCCGTAATTGTAGAGGTTCAGGTAATTGCGCGGGATGATGATGGGGATGTCCCCGTCGCCGGGTTCGTATTTCCACTTCCCGGAGGCGACATCGAGAAAACGGTCGGGCACCGCCTCGAAAAACAGGTAGGTCGAGAGCTGCACGCCGCCCATGCCCACCGTACCCTTCACCCGGTAGTTCGCCGGCGTGAAAGCCCCGACGTCCCGGACGAAAGGCTGTCCCTTCAATTCCTCCAGCTCCCCGGGGGTAAAGTCGCTGCTCCCCAACCCGATCGTCTGGAGCGCGCCGACCCGTTTCGAAAGCACCAGGTAATCGCCCCGCATGAACGAATCGGGGGCATCGAAGACCGGCATGACATCGCGGTAAGCCTGCACCGAGGTGAGCACGATGGTCATGCCCACGACCCCGGCGAGGGCGAAACCTACGGTCTGCGCGACGCTCAGATGGCTGCGCAGCAATTTCCAAAGCAGCGTCATAGCGTAAGGGTTTTATGGTAGGGAAGCCCGAGCCGGCTGCCCACCGAGGTGACGACGATGCCCGCCCCTTGCGCCTGCGCCTCTTCCAGCAACATCCCGGAGAGCAACTCCCCGTTAGCGGCATCGAGGTGGCTGACGGGCTCGTCGAGCAGGATGAAATCGAACGGCTGGCACATGCAGCGAATGAAGGCCACGCGCTGCTGCTGTCCGAAGGAGAGCTTTTCGACCGGGGCATCCCGTTTATCGGCGATACCCGCAGCCTCGAGCATTCGCCCGATCTGCTCCTGCGTCTTGAAATGCGTGAGCTCGTTTTTCAGGCCGATATTCTCCGCGACGGTCAATTCGCCGAAAAGACGCAAATTCTGGAAAAGCATACTCAGCGACCTGCGGCGCAGGCCGCTCCACGCCGCGGCGGAAAAGCCGCGGCAATCCGCCCCGTCGAAGAGTATCTTCCCCGTGTAATCCTCCCGGATGCCGTAGAGGAAGTGGCACAGCGAAGTTTTTCCCGTCCCCGAAGCCGCCTCGAGCAGGCAGTACTCCCCCTTGCGGAAGGTTACCTCCTGCGACCAGACCCCCGAATCCCGCGGGGCAGCCTCCCCCGCGAACACGCAGGGCAGCACCCGTTGCAAAGTTATCGATTCCATACGTTCTTTATTTCAAGGGAAACGGCCGTTCGAATCCCGGACGGCCGTTTCCCATAAACCCCGGAGGTTATTACAGATTTGCCTCCGGCACGTACAGGCGGATCAGCTCGCCGATTTTGTCGCAGATGGTCTTAAAGGAGTTCTGCTCCTTGTCCGTCATATTGACTACGGCAGTTCCGCCCTTCATCGTACCATAGGCTTCCAGGTCTTCGAACATGGCCAGCACGGAGAGCGCAGCCTCGACCTGCGGGTCGACATTCCCGCCGACAAGCTGTGCGGTCAGCGCGTTCACCCCCTCGAAATCGACGTAGAAGCTTCCCGACTGGCCCTTGAATATCTTGCTCATCGAAGCCAGCGATTCGATATCCGCACCGTCGAGCGCCGATTTCACAACCGCATCGGTCGTACAGTAGAGCACGTCGCCCTTCACGCCGAACATCACCGTGACGCCGCCCATGCTGATCGTATACTCGCCTTCGCCCGCCTTCTGGATGGGCATGCCGGAGAGGTTGGAGACAATCGTCTGCAACACGGCGGGATCCTTCACCTGGGTCAGCAGCGATGCCACGGGATACCGGTCGGGAGTAATTCCCGAGAACGAAATCACGCAGTCGCCGCTGAAGGCATCCATCACCTGCTTGACCATCGGGTTGGCCATCAGCATACCGTAACCGGGCATTGCGGAGAACACCGAATACATCTTCTCGCCGTCGAGGCCGTAGGCCATCGCACCGATCGTATTCCGGGGCACGTAGCGCAACAGGGCTCCCGTCTGGGGTTTCACATAGGCGTAAAAATCCATCATTTTCTGCTCGCTCTCCTTGTCCTTGTACGACATGGCGGCATCGCAAACGATCCGGCCCTTCTCGAAATTGACGGAACTTGCCAGCGTGGCACCCTTGAGGGCATCCATCATCGGCATCGAACCCACCATCGGGTTGCTGTCCAGCATCGACGCCAGCGCCGAATAGGCCATCACCATGTTGATGTCGTTCTTCTCGGAGAGCTGGTCGGCAACGACCTTGTCACCCATCAGGCTCTCGCCGCACTTCTGGGCAAAGAGTTTCTTAACGGCATCGAGTGCACTTTCCGGCGACCCCTGCGCGAAATAGAGCATGACAGCCACATCGTTGTAGGCGCACAAACCGCTCACGGAGCTGTCCTCGCCCAATGCGATGACCGAGATGCCGCCCTCGTGCCGGGGTGCAATGCCGCTTTTCTCGCCGATGCGTGCAAGCAGGGCGTCCAGTTTCGCCTTGTCGCCGACGGGCAGCAGCATACCGCCCCGGACATTCGGGGACTGCATCGCGCCATCCATCGACATGAAGAAGAACAGGTCTTTTTTCAGGTCGACACCCGATTCACAGGGGTTCTTCAGCAGGGCGAGCAGGTATTCCTTCTCCTCGGCGGTGATGCCCTCGGCTTTGTCGAGCTCGGCCTTGAGCCGGATGAAGAGCGGATGCTGCCCGATGTCGCCGGCATCGCTCTTCTGCAGAAGCGAAGCGGGATTGACCGACATCGTCATAAAGGAATCGGCAGGCAGGAGGTTGCGGTAATCGGCACCTCCGCCGCAGGAAACAACCAGCATGGACACCGCTGCAAGGCAGGCCAGCTTCAAGGATCGTAGCGTTTTTTTCATATTCGAATTATTTGAGTCCGTATTTGGAACAAGCAAAGCTATAAAAAATTGCGGAACAACCTGCGACATAGGGGGTAAAAATTGCGTTGCGGGGCTAAATTATCGCGCATGTCCCGGGACGGGATGTTTTTCCGGGAATAAATTGCTATTTTTGCATGGAAACAGACACAAAAACACGCGATGACTCCTACCACCCTTTTCATATTGGCCGCTACATGCAGCCTGGCAGTGCCCGTCGCACTGTTCCTCGTACTGTGGCGCCGGGACGCCCGACGGCTTGCCGCTGATAACCAAGCCTCCGAAGCCCGCGAGCGCGATGCCTCTTCGCGGCTGGCGGTGGCCGAAGCCCGGCTGGCCGCCGCGGAACAGGCCTTGTCCGCGGAAAAAGAGCTGCGGCAGCGCTACGAAGGACAGGTGCAGGCGCTGACCGAGCAGCGGACACGCACCGAAGCGGAACTGGCGGCACTCCGCGCCTCATCCCAGACCGAGATCGCATCGCTGCGCGCGAAGAACGCCGAGGATCGCGCGGCCGAAAAAGCCGAGCGCGAAAAACTGGAGGAGACCTTCCGGGCCCAGTTCCGCAACCTTGCAACCGAGATACTGGGCGAGCAGTCCAAACATTTCAAGGAGACCAACAAAGAATCGCTCGACGTGCTGCTCAAACCCTTCCGCGACAACATCGCCGAATTCCGAAAGCGCGTCGAGGACATCTACACCACCCAGACGGCACAGCGCGGCGAACTGAAGGCCGAGCTGAAAAACCTGATGGAACTCAACCGGCGCATCACGACCGAGACCACGAACCTGACGAACGCACTGAAAGGCAATTCGAAAGTGCAGGGCGACTGGGGCGAAATGCTGCTGGAAACGATCCTGGACAGTTCGGCGCTCATCAAGGGCATCCACTACGAAACGCAATACAACATCAAGGACGCCGAGGGACACAACCTGCGCCCCGACGTCGTGCTGCACCTGCCCGAGAAGAAAGACATCGTCATCGACTCGAAAGTTTCGCTCACGGCTTTCGTAGGCTACACCTCGGCCGAAACCGAAGAGGAGCGCCGCCGCTACCTCGCTGCCCACACGGCCTCCGTCCGCCAGCACGTCAATGAACTGGGACGCAAGGAGTACCAGCGCCTGCTCAACTCGCCCGACTTCGTCATCATGTTCATCCCCAACGAGCCGGCCTTCCTCGCCGCATTGCAGAACGACGCGGCCATCTGGTCGGACGCCTACGACAAGAAGGTCATCATCTCGTCGCCGACGAATCTTTTCGCCCTGCTCAAATTGGTCGCCGACCTGTGGAAATACAACGACCAGGACAAGAACACCAGGGACATCGCCGCATGCGGGCTGAAACTCTACGAACAGCTGGTGGCCTTCACCGGTTCGCTCGAAGGGGTCGGCACGGCGCTGGACAAGGCACGCGACGCCTATGACGACGCCTACAAACGGCTCTGCACGGGCAACGACAACATCATCCGCGTCGGGGAACGGCTGCGCAGGACGGCGCGCCTGCAAACCAAGAAACAGCACTCCGCGCGCACGCTCGAAGCCGCCGGGGAGGACGACCTCCCAGGCATCCCCGCCACCGAAGCCGGGGGCGGGAATCCGGTTCCCGGAGCCGGAGGCGAAGAATAACCGAACTGCCCGGCGCGCCAGCCCGGATACCCGGGCACAGAGGAACACGGGAGGAGGCAAAGCCCCCTGTAACATGCAAAAGCCCGCCGATGTTCGGCGGACTTTTACTTATTCCGGCAGGATGATATTTCCCATGTCGTGCACAAAATCCGGCTCACGGTCTGCGGGGTTCCCTCCAGTTTTTGCGCATCCGCACTTCGATCCCGGGCGTTGCGTCGTGCGCCATCGTCTCCACAAGGTCGTCCCACACCTCCTGAACCCAGCCGACACGCTGCCGGCAATGCTTCAGCACCTCGACCGCCCAAATCTTCACGGCGACCTTCGCCCCCGGATCGACCGCCCATCGGGCGGCGGCCTCCGCAATCCGCTCCACATCCCGCCTCCCGGGCGAGTAACGCCCCAGCAGGTCGGCCATGACCTTTGCGAAGTGACGCCGGGCACTGGGATCGGCGCAGGCCGGGAAATCCGTCCCGCAAAACTTACCGGCATAGGGCAAGAACGAATCCGGGGCGTCGAAATAGATTTTCTCGAGTACATACGCACCCCGGAAAGCCACCTTGTGCCTCACGGCACGCGGCAACCCCTCGTAGCGGGAGGTCACCACCTCATACAGCAGCCCCACGGCACCCGCATCGCGCACGCGCCGGGCCACCGTGTCGGCAAAATCGGAATAAAACCGCTCCGACAGGTATTTTATCAACTCCGCTTCCGTCATACCGGTATACTCCCGCCGAACCCCCGATTCTGAAGGTTCGCCATACAGCAACCCCGAAAAGCCCGGGGCCTTACGGCCATGCCGGACGCCACAGCATGAAGAACGCCGTCAGAACAACTTTTTCTTCGACGTCGTAACGACAAAATCCTTCAGGTAGAAAGGTTCGAAATAGGCGATATCTTCCGTGCATCCCGCATCGAGCGCACGCTGGGCCAGCCGCGCAAGCCCGCGTGCGGAAGGGGCTACCTCGACAAGCACGGCGTCGGGCAGTATCCCGGCGCATTTGCGGGCCCCGCTGCCGAAGATCACGAACGGCCTCCCCTGCGAACGGAAGTGCGCAAAGCTCTCCCCGTCGACGACCTCGGCCGAAACTTCGTTCAGGGGCTTGCCAGTTGTATCGAATACCTGCGCATAGACCTCCATGCGGCGGGCATCGACCATCGGGCAAAGGCAGGCATGTTCCCAGTCGGGGACGGAAAGAATTCCGGCTTCGTAGTCTTCGAGCGCCACTTCGGCCAGCGCATCGAGCGACCCGACGGCCACCAGCGGCTTACGCACCCCGTAGCACAGCCCCTTGGCGAACGAAACGCCGATCCGCAGCCCCGTATAGGAGCCGGGGCCCTTGCCCACGGCCACGGCATCCAGTTCATCGGGCGCAATGCCCGTTTCGCGCAAAAGCTCGTCGACGAACACGCCGACCTTGCGGGCATGGTCGCGCCCCTCGTCGCTCTCGCGCAGCGAAAGCAGCTCCCCGTCCTTTGCAATACCGACCGAACAAACGTCCGTACCGGTCTCGATACATAGAATCAAGCTCATATCTTCGATAAATTCAAACTCAATCGTCCAAAATACCCAGGTGCTCCAGCGCCCGGGCAATGCCGTCGTCGTCGACCGTAGCGGTCACGTAGTCGGCGGCGTTCAGCGCCTCGTCGCAGGCATTGCCCATGGCAATCCCCACCCCCGCGGCAGACAACATCGCCACGTCGTTGCCGCCGTCGCCGAAGGCCGCGACCTCCGAAGCCCGTAATCCGCAGGCGGACATAAATTCCCTCATACCCGTGGCCTTGTCGATGCCTGCGACATTGATGTCGGCGAAAATCGGGCACCACCGGCTCGCCGCAAGCCCGGGCAACTGCGCCATGACGCGCCGTTCGGTCTCCGTATCCAGATAGAAACACATCTGGCAGCACTCGCTCCGGCCGAAAAGCGCACGGAGGTCGGTCTGCTCGGGCACGGGATGCGCGACCATATGCGCCAGCCGTTCCACCTCGGGGGTCACACGGTTGACGAATACGCCGCTCTCCAGTTCCAGCGCCAGCGGGAATCCCATCTGCGAGGAGAGCTCCATGGCGCGTTCGAAATCGGCCCGCGGGATCGGGTGCTGGCTTACCACACGCCCGTCGGCAGCCACACACCGTGCGCCGTTGAGCGACACCACGCCGTCGTAGGGAATCCCCTCGAGCGGAGCGAGGTCGTTCGCCGCACGCCCCGTAGCGATAAAGAGCCGGATGCCCCGCGCATGCGCCCGCACCAGGGCATCGCGTGCCGAAGCGGGTATTTCATGGGTCTTGAAACTGATCAGCGTACCGTCCACATCGAGGAAAACAGCTCGTATCATCGTTTGTAATTTTTCATCGCCTTGTCGATCTCACGCTTGGCATCGTTTTCCTTCAGGTATTCGCGCTTGTCATAGGTCTTCCGGCCCCGGGCCAGCCCGACCACGACCTTGGCCAGCCCCCGTTCGTTCAGGAACAGGCGCAGCCCCACGATCGTGAGGCCCTTGTCCTGCCCCGCGCGCTGGAGCTTGTCCAGCTCGCGGCGGTTGAGCAGCAGTTTCCGGTCGCGGCGCGGCGCATGGTTGTTGCAGGTGCCCCACCCGTATTCGGCGATGTTGACACCCCGTATCCACAGCTCACCCTTGTCGAAATAACAGAACGAATCGGTCAGCGAAGCCTTGCCCGCACGGATGGACTTGATCTCGGTACCGACGAGCACGATGCCCGCAACGTACTCTTCCAGAATCTCATAGTCGAACGTCGCGCGCTTGTTACGGATATTTATCTTTTTCTGTTCACTCATATATTCGGAATCGGCACAATAATTGCCTATTTATTCGCAGGGGTGGGAATCGGTCAAGGTAACTAATTCTTTTATCTTTGATATGTTTTACACA
>OGYW01003186.1_pt1 | contig 11226 bp, 7 predicted proteins | sample 1576621 | NCBI WGS metagenome assembly OGYW01 (sample SAMEA3541528, study PRJEB24748) | human gut metagenome | biome: human gut; feature: human-associated habitat; material: faeces | place: China | collected 2012 | reverse complement strand
GGAGGACGCTTCCGGGGGGCCCTTACTCCGCATACTATGCCGTATCGTGTGATAACGGAATGTGCGTTCCGTTGCCATGCGGGGCCGGGCCCGCCCGTTTCCTGTGTTGGCATTCTGAGGCCGCCGCGCCCTTTTTCAGCTTGCGGCCCATCGCCTCCGCCGTGTACCGTGTGGTTATTCTTTCAGGATCGCTTGCGGCAAGCTCTCCGGAGCCGCAAGCCGGGGGTTCGGCGTTGTGTTGGCTTTTTGAACGGCTTTCACGTGTTATCCTCAAGGAGTTCCTTATGCGGTGCATTGAAAAGACGCTGTACACGAATGGGCGGATCGTCACGATGGACGCCGCCGGGACCGTCGCCGAGGCGGTGCTTGTGGCCGGGAACGTCATCGAGGCCGTGGGCTCGAAGGACGGGCTGGCGGCGCTGGCCGGGCCCGGCTGCCGGACCGTCGACCTCAAGGGCGCGTCCCTCTACCCCGGCTTCATCGACACGCACAGCCACGCTTCGCTGTACGCCATGTGGAAAACGCACTGCCGCTGTCCGGGCATCGCGCACCTCGAGGACGTGTACCCCCTGATCCGCAAGCAGGCCGAACGGGTGCGGGACGGCGACGGGATCGTGGTCTACAATTTCGACGATACCGACATCCCGGAGCGGCGCGGCCCGACCAAGCGGGAGCTCGACGTGGTGATGCCCGACCGGCCCGTGCTGGTCTTCCACATTTCGGGGCATACCTGCTACGCCAACTCGAAGGCGCTGGAACGCATCGGCGTCAACCCGGACGCGCCTTTCGACGACGTGAACGTGTTCCTCGGCAAGGACGGCCTGCCCAACGGGTACATTGCGGAAGAGATGGCCTTCAAGGCCATGGGCGAACTCATGCCCGCGCTGGATCAGGAACGCCACAAGGCCCTCGTCCGCGAGTGCGTGGCGGAGTACAACGCACAGGGCTTCACCTCCGCGCACGACTCGGCGGTGGGCATCGGCAACCTGAGCGCCGAAACCGTGTACCGCACCTATAACCAGCTGTACGAATCCGGCGAGCTGAACATGCGCGTCTATCTGGCGACGATGGAGCAGCCTTTCCGCAGGCTGGAGCCCACGGGCCTCCTCGACGGGCCGGGCAACCGCTTCGTGCAGTACTCGGCGGTCAAGACGCTTGCGGACGGCTCCATCCAGGCCGGGACCGCCGCCATCCCCGAAGGGTATTTCTTCGACCCCTCTCTCAGGCCGGGCATCATCGGCACGCAGGACTACTGGGACGAGATGGTCTACCACTGGCATTCGCGGGGCCGCCAGCTTTCCATCCACTGCAACGGCGTCGGGGCCATCGAAACCATCGTCACGGCGGTGGAACGGGCGCAGGCCCGCTGCCCCCGCAAGGACGCCCGGCATCTGATCATCCATTGCCAGATGGCGACCGACGAGCACGTCCGGCGCATGAAGGAGGCGGGCATCCTGCCCTCGTTCTACGGGCTGCACGTCTGGAACTGGGGCGACCGGCACCGGGACATCTTCCTCGGCCCGGATCGGGCGGCGCGCCTTGACCCCGCCGGAAGCGCGGTGCGGGAGGGGCTGCCTTTCTCGCTCCACGCCGACACGCCGGTGCTGCCGCAGATGACCATGCTCTCCATCCATACCGCCGTGAACCGCGAAACCAAGGGCGGCGCGGTGCTCGGCCCGGATCAGCGCATCTCCACGCTGGAGGCCGTGCGCGCCTACACCTCCTACGCGGCGCTGTTCAGCCACAGCGAGGCGTGGCGGGGCACCATCGAGCCCGGCAAGGTCGCGGACTTCGTGATCCCCTCGGAAGACATTCTGGAAGCCCCGGCCGGGCGGCTCAAGGGCATCGCCTTCGCCGCGGTCATCGTGGACAACAGGGTCGTGCACGGGCAGCTTCCTTAAAGCGGAAAACGGGGAAAATAGGGAAAGAGGGAAACCTTTCAGAGGAAAGGCATTTTCCTCCCTTCCCCAAACCTGCCGGATCGGAGCCCATCCCACCCATTTTCAAAGATTTTTGACTTTATCGAATCCCTGTTCGCAGTATTCCCCGATTTCTTTTGAATCGGGGCGGCACATCGGAAAACGGACGCCCTCCGCATTGGAGGGGGCGTCCGTTTTTTGCGAGGGGGAAAGGGTGCTGTGCGGCCCCGCCCTTTTCATGGGGGCCGCGCGGGGGACGGGATTCTCAGCGCAGCCTGTTTTTCTCGTATTGCGGGCCGATGACCTTCATATACAGCACGGCGGAGAAGAACAGCATGATCAGGCCGAGGATGAACGCGTCGTCGAAGCTGGATATTTCCGCGATGAGCCCGCCGAGGAGCACGGCCGCGCCGATGCCCACGTCCCACGCGATGAGGTAGGTGGCGTTGGCCGTGCCGCGCCGGGTGGGTTCGGCAAGGTTGATGAACAGGGTCTGGTAGGAGGGCGACATCATCCCGAAGCCGAGCCCGAAGGCCACGGCTGAGCCGAAGAACACGGTTTCCGTGGGCACGAAGAGGAAGAGCAGGGAGGCCAGCAGGATGGTGCCCTTGCCGCCGAGGATGAGGCGGCCGATGTAGCCCTTGTCGATCATGCCGCCCGCGAAAAGGCGGCTGAGGATGAGCCCGAGGGACATGAGCAGGAAGAAGTAGCCGGGGTTCGCCATGACGTGGCGCTCCCGGGCGAAGACGGACAGGTAGTTGACGAGCAGCCCGTACACGAAGGCCATGAGCACCAGCCCGATGAAGGCATAGGTGCCTTTTTTCAGGAAAAAGCGATCCAGCGAGATTTTTTCGCCGCGGCTGGCGGTCACGCGCTGCTTTTTGACCAGCAGGCCGAGCAGGATGCCGCCCGCCGCGCAGCCCATCGCGGTGATGAACACGGCGTCGTATGATCCGGCCTCAAGGACGAGCATACCGATCATGGGGCCGAGGGCCATAGCGAGCGATCCCATCATCCCGTACAGGCCGATGCCCGTGCCGAGCTTGGCGATGGGGATGACGTCGACGGCGAGGGTGGCGGCGGAGGTGGAAAGCGCGCCGAAGCTCATGCCGTGCAGTGCCCGGACGATGCCCACGAGCGCCAGCGCGTTGAACAGCAGGTATCCCTCAAACTGGGCGGCGAACAGGATACCGCAGACGAGGAACAGTATCTTGCGCGGGAACTGGTCCGCCAGAAAGCCGGAAAGGGGGCGCATGACCAGCGCGCCGATCATGTACGCGGAGAGGATGATGCCCACGACGGATTTGGAGGCGTGCAGGCCGTCGAGCAAGTAGATCGGCAGGACGGGCACCATCATGAAGCTGGCGATGAAGAACAGCAGGTTCGCGGAACAAACGGCAATAAAGCTCGGCGTGAACAACGCCTCTTTGGGACAAAGGCGACGGCGCATCAGGGCTCCTTTGTGTTGTCCGCGAAAGGCGGAAAGCCCTCCCGGACTTTCCGATCTCTCTCCGGCCTGGCAACGCGCCAGCCGTGAAGGGATCTGCGGCCCGCCCGGAGGCGGCCTGCGATGACGTTACGTGTTTTGAAACGGAGCCGCAAGGCCGCAAAAAGGCGGGCACAACCCGCCATAATCCGGCGTAAAGCCTAGTTCGGCGTCTATAAAGGACATTCTCCGGGAAGGCGTTGGATGGCGATTTTTCGAGGTGTGTGGAACATGGCGTTCAGCCCCGGCAAAGCGGTGTTCTGGAGGGCGAAACCCCTCCCCCATGCCCGGCAGCATGGGGGCGGTTTCCGCTGGAGCTGGCTCTGAGCCGGGCGTCAGTCCTTGGCCCGGTAGGTATGCAGCAGGTCCTTGCCGTCCTCGCGGATGATCTTCAACCAGCAGGCCGTGAGGAGGAGGGAGGGGAGCGCCATGAGCGCACCGGAGAAATTGCCGAAAATCTTCGCCACCTCAAGGCCGCCCATGGCCAGCAGCCCGAGCGCCAGCAGGCCCTGCGCCACGGCCCAGAACGTGCAGTGATAGCGGTGGGGGTCCGCGTCCACGGGCATCCTTCGGGTTGCGGTGGCGGCGACCACGTAGCAGCCGGAATTGACCGTGGTGGCGAGGAAAATCGTGGAGAAGGCGCAGTAGATCAGCATGACGACCTTGCTGAACGGCAGCGTGTCGATGACGGCCATCATGGCGGCGGGCGCGCCCTGCGTCTTGAGGATGGATACGGCGTCGATGATGCCGTGGTATTGCGCCCACAGGGTATAGGAGCCGAACACGCCGTGGATCATGAAGCCGCCCGCCACCGTGCCGAACATCCCCCAGCCGATGACCTCGCGGACGGTGCGCCCCCGTGAGATGCGGGCGATGAACAGGCCCATGAACGGCCCGTACCCCGCCCAGAACAGGGCGTAGAAGATGGTCCAGTCGCGCGGGAAGGAGCCTTCGGAGAACGGGTTTGTCCAGAAGGTCATGCTCCAGAAGTTGCCGAGCATCTTGCCCACGGCGTTGGTGAAGATGTCGAACAGCGAGGACGTGGGGCCGACCAGCGCGCCGTAGGCCACCATGGCGAGCGCGATGACCACGTTGATGTCGCTGAGCCGCTTGATGCCCTTTTTGAGGCCGAGGTACACGGTGACGCCGGCCAGCAGGGCGCTCACGAACAGGATCGCTATCTCAAGCCCGAACGAGGGCGTGATGCCGAACACCCGCGCCAGCGCGGCCTCCACCGTGGGCAGGGAGATGCACATGGTCACGGCGGTACAGAACAGCAGGCCGAGGATGAAGAACACGTCCACGCAGCGCCCGAGGAGGCCGTCCTTCTGTTTGCCGATGATCATGTCGGCGGCGGAGCTGATGCGCAGGAAGGGCTTGCGGCGGATGTGGAACATGTAGGCGATGGGCAGGGCGGTGATGAAATAGGTGCACCACGCGTTCGGCCCCCAGTGCAGCAGCAGGTAGGCGAGGGCCCAGTCATAGGCCTGCGTGCTCATGGGCGCTGCGTATTGCGGTGGCTGCACGATGTCCCACAGGGGCTCGATGATCGACCAGAACATGACCGCCCCGGCCACCCCGGAACAGAAGATCATGGCTATCCATGAAGACAGGGAGAATTCCGGCTTCTCGTCCGGGTCCCCGAACTTGATGTCGCCGTACCGGCTGCATGCGAAATAGACGCACAGGATGATCAGCCCCACCGTGATCCACAGGTAGAGCGTGCCGAAGTTCGCCGCGAACGGCTGGTAGATGGCGGAAACCACTTCTTCGGCGGCCTTGGGGTACAGGACGGCTGGAATGCTGATCAGGATGATGACCAATACGGAAGGGATGAAGATCCCCCACTCGGGACGCAGATCGATACCGTTGCCTTTCTCTGTCGCTTGGTTCATGCGCTCTCCTCAGCCCGGTCTGACTCGGGGCCGTAGTTTTGCCCGAGAGCGTTGCCAAGATTGTGCCAAAATGAACATTTTCTTTCAATACACTGAATTAGCATGAAAGATGCCTTTATATAGTCCGCATACGACATTTTTGTCGCTATTTACGACAAACAATGTTTATCTTTGCCTATGCTGTTATTTAAGTATGTTATCAGCGAGATCGAAAGCTCTATGACAAGGTTGTCGCCTTCCTCGCCCCGATTTGGGGCCCGCGCACCATAGCGTATTGTCCAAAAAGTGGCAAAGCGGCCTCAACGCGGCTTTCCGGGACCCAAAAGGACGTCTGGCACGCATCTTGATACAGCCTTGTCAACGATACGCCGGGCCGTCTGGGGCCCTGAACCTTTGACCGCAACAGAAGGAGTCCGTGATGGCTGACAAAGCGAAGCGCGCCGCACTTATTGGATATGACTGCCTAATCCCGAAACGTCTGGAAGCCATGCTGGCGCAGGGCGGGCTGGAACATTTCCGCGCCTTCATGAACGAAGGCAGCTTCATCCCCGAAGGCTACAACCTGCCCACCGTCACCCCGCCGTCCTGGGCGACCATCTGCACGGGCGCCTATCCCCGCACGCACGGCGTGGAGGACTATTACTACTACCATGAAGGCCGCAGCCTCGATTACAAGGAAACCACGCAGGCGTTCGGCTCCGACATCGTGACCGCCGAAACCATCTGGGACGCGTGGGACAAGAACGGCAAGAAGTGCATCGTGGTCAACTACCCCATGTCGTGGCCTTCCCGCATGAAGAACGGCGTCATGATCATGGGTCAGGGCCTCTCGCCCGCCGAAACCCGCTGGCCCCTGCACGGCAACGAACACAAGGAATTCCTCGCTTCCGAAAGCGTGATCTCCACGGAATTCTACCCGATGGGCGTTCAGGGGACCTTCGACGACGCCAAGGGCTGGAAGAACCTGCCCGAGTGCGACGAACCGCTCGAAATGGTCGTGAACATGGCCTTCAAGGAATGCGTCGAGCCGGTCGAAGGCCAGACGTGGTATTGCCTCGCCTGGGAAAGCGGCGACGACGGCTATGACCGCATCGCCCTGTGCCCCGAAAAGGACTACTCGAAGGCGTTCTTCACCATCAGGCTCGGCGAATGGAGTGGGCCGGTCCAGCATGACTTCACCATCAAGGCCGACGGGCGCACCGAAAAGGGCGTGTTCCGCTGCAAGCTGATGCAGCTCTCCGACGACGCCGAGGAATTCAAGCTGTACATCTCCGGCATCGCGGGCCGAATCGGTTTCATCGCACCTCCCGAGGCAGCCGATCAGATTGACTTTTCCAAGTACATCACCGCGAACGACATCGGGCTGGTGGCCTTCCTGCACGGCATCATCGACACCGATACCGTGTGCGAGCTGGTGGAGTTCCACAGCGCATGGCTCTGGAACACCGTCGAGTCCCTGCTCAAGGCCAACCCGGACTGGGATCTGTTCTACATGCACTCGCACCCCATCGACTGGTTCTATCACGGCTGGCTGAGCGAGCTGGACAGCAAGGACCCTGAAATCCGCGCCCGCGCCGAAAAGATGGAGCGCCACATTTACGAAGTGGAAGACCGCCTGCTTGGACGCCTCATGGACATCATGGGCGACGACACCCTGATGTGCGTGTAACTCATCCTTCTTTTCAAGCAGTTGCTCGTTGGTCAGATTCAGGTTTTCCAATTCTGAAAGTTGTCCGGCGATATCCGGAAGCACGAACAATGTCGGGTCTTCAGAGTTACCGGTAATCAGGTCTACACCCTTATCAGTCAGGTCTACGCTATTTAGTTTTTCGTCAATTACGAAGTACAGCGGATCAGTCACTTCATGCATACGCTTGTTGTTCTGTTCCATGTAGATCTCTTCCGTCTTGAGCATACCTGCCTTGATCCCCTGTTCACTAAGGAACTTAATCAACGGTTTGTTTTTCGGCAATGCTTTATGACTGCGGTATAGAGCGAGGAATCCTTCTTCCACCTCTTTCTTATCGTTGGATGCGATCAGTTTTTTTGCTTCGGAAAGATATTTGGTAGCCAGTACCTTTTGTGCTTCTACCAGACGTTCCACTAGCGGACGGAGTTGCTCGAACAACTGGTCATCGCCTTTAGGTACAGGACCGGAGATAATCAACGGAGTACGTGCGTCGTCAATCAATACCGAGTCGACCTCATCGACGATGGCATAATTGTGCTGACGTTGTACAAGGTCTTTCGGGCTGATAGCCATGTTGTCACGCAGATAGTCGAAACCGAATTCGTTGTTTGTACCGAAAGTAATATCCGCCAGATACGCCTGACGACGTGCGTCGGAGTTCGGCTGATGACGGTCGATACAATCTACGCTTAAACCGTGGAACATGTAAAGAGGACCCATCCATTCGGAGTCACGTTTGGCGAGGTAATCATTCACGGTAACTACGTGTACGCCGTTTCCGGTCAATGCGTTGAGGAATACCGGGAGTGTAGCCACCAATGTTTTACCTTCACCGGTTGCCATTTCCGCAATCTTACCTTTATGCAGAACGACACCACCAAAGAGCTGTACATCGTAGTGAACCATGTTCCACAATGTATCGTTACCACCGGCTACCCAGTGATTCTGATAGATGGCCTTGTCGCCTTCGATGCGTACGAAATCTTTTGTAGCAGCTAGTTGACGGTCGAAGTCGGTAGCCGTTACAACGATTTCTTCATTTTCTGTAAAACGTTTGGCAGTAGCCTTTACGATAGAAAAAGCAACAGGCAGTACTTCGTCCAGTGCTTTTTCATATTTTTCCAGAATTTCTTTTTCTGTCTTATCGATTTGTGCGAAGACTTCTTCGCGGTCTTCCAGTTCGAGAGTTTCAATGCTTGCCTTCAACTCTTCCACCTTCGCACGTTCAGCAGTAGCCGATTCATGGATATATTTTTTGAGTTCTTCCGTTTTGGCACGGAGGGCGTCGTTGTCTAGTTTTTCAATCTCCGGGTAAGCAGCTTTGATCTTTTCCACCCAGGGCTTGATTTCTTTCATGTCTCGTGTGGATTTGTTTCCGAAAACCGAGCTTAAAAATTCATTAAATCCCATGTTATATTATTTAGTTTATTATTTATTTCAATTTCAACGCGGATTAACGCCGATTTACGCAGATTAAAGGAAAGATTAAATTGGATTTTTTTTAATCCGCGTAAATCTGCGTTAATCTGCGTTGGGGAATCTTTATATCAAGAAACCTCCGCAAAGTTACATTAAAATGCTGATTTATTTATGTTTTGCTCCCTGTTTTTGTGAGTAAATTTTTACCGCAGGTCGGTAATAGGAGCAGAAGTACAGGCGTTGGGAGCCCGGATGCGCATAAAATGTGCCAGTGTAGGCGCAATATGGTCGATGGTTACAGGTGTCTGGATAATGGCCGGTTTCACGGAATGTCCCATGAAAATCAGCGGTGAGGGAATATAGGAATGACGTACCACCTTGTTGTCGCCGCCGTTTTCGTTGACGATAGTCCATCCGGGGAGGACATCGATTACGAGGTCACCCGAACGTTTGCGGTGGTAGCCGTTACGTATTTTGTAGATTTCCGGAGTCCATGAACCCAGCAATAGCCGGTTAGCCGAATAGGCTTCGTTCACTCCGCTGAACTGCATCAGGAATTCTGCTGACTTTTGTTGGATCTCTGCCAGATTCAGTTCTTTCTTTTCCAATAACTTATGATTCAGATAAATCTGCTGGTTATGGTGAGCTTCCACATACTTTCCTTCGCCATACGTAGCCATCAGGTACATATTCAATAGAGCCGCACAACGGTTGAGGTAAAACTCTCCGCCGGGCACTTTGTACAATCCCGAATCAGGCGATTCGCTGTCTATATATCCGGTGGAAGTGACGAAAATAAGTACATTTTGCAGTCCTACTTTCTTATCAAGAACTTCGAGCAGGTCGGCAATGCTGCGGTCAAGACGCACGTAGGTGTCTTGTATTTCCATAGCACATTCCTGTACGGATTTGTGCGCATAGTTTCCAGCATAATAAGTGAGTGCCAATAAGTCAGTAATGTCATCCATGCCGATGGAGCTTTTGTTCAATGCTTCTTCGGCAAGCGCATTCACTTCATCATTCACAAAAGGGCTGGCGATGAAGCGGCGGTATTTATTACTGCGGTCATCATCGAATTTATATTTGAAGAGCATATCCCGCCAATCTGGCAGGAAAGTGTACATGCCCCGGGGAAATATGGGTTCCCATGTCATACCGGCAATACGGAAATCGATCGCTTGACGGTCGTTATATTGGCTTGCCCACCACGGAAACTCTCCATAATAGGTGGTTCCACTCCATTTTCCGGTGTTGGGATTGAGCCAAAAAGCAGCGTTTCCGGCATGTCCGGCTGCAAAAAGTGCGGCATCGCAATCAGGTGCAATGGCATATACGAGTCCTTTGCCTTGTGTCGCTATTTTCAGCTCGTCGGCAATGGTTGAAGTCAGAAGTTTGGTGGGGGCGACAGTCTGGTCGGTGTAATACCCCATAAATGCCGTGTCGTCTGTGCTGTTGACGGGGCGAAGGGTAGAGGCATCCATCCAGCGTTGAGAAATAATTCCGTTCATGGAAGGCGTCGTACCGCTATAAATAGCCGCTATGGCAGAAGCGCGGTCTATACCGCAGAAGGTATATTCGGCATTATGGAACACTCTTCCCTCTTTCCAAAGACGTTTGAAGCCTTTCTCACCGTAGAGTGACGAAAAAGCTTCCAGATAGTCCGTACGTAATTGGTCAATCGTCAGCCCTACCACTAATTTAGGGGCGGCAGGTAGTGACTGGGCTTGTAGCCCGGTGAAAGTCAGTACGGTGATGAGGGAAGTTAGTAGTCCTTTCATTATTTCTTTTTAGATGTCACAATCAGATTGCTCGCTGAACGTATCAGCAAAACGAGTGCCAAAGGTACAACAGCAAAGTCAAATCTTTGCGGAATTACAGGAAAAAGCACTATAAAAAGTGTTAAAACGACCAGATTCAAGGTCAAGTACCAGCATTTCTTCCCTTTTCGGACACAATATACGATGTAGGGAAGGAAAAGAAGTTGCCCCGGATGGAAAACCAATAACAGGAAATTGGAGCTGACTGCCGGGTGTTGGGAGAAGAGGGCGAGGAAGGCGAGGACGCATCCCACGATACCTGCCATGCCAAAAAGAACAAGGTCGATCCCCCATAATCCGGTTCTCCGGCGGATGCCATAGATCGTGGCGGCGGCTGTCAGTATAAATAAGAGTAACGAGCATTGGAGAGGAGTGGGCATCCAGCCGCTTTCATCCGGTTCGGGAGTGACGTCGATTATCAGTTCGTTGGTCTTGACAAGCGGACGGGAATAGGTATCTGTGGAAATCTGTGCGCCGTCGAAAGCATCCATCAGATAGAAGGGGGCAAACATCATTTGCCGTTGTGTGATGGGCTGGTCGGCTTCGCTTCCGATGCAGAGGTCGATGCCGAAGCGGGCCCACGGATGGCCTTTGCAGTATTGATGTACGATATCGCGGAAAGATAGCGAACCGTCTTGCGGCTCTGCGGGATATATTACCTTTCCGTCAATGCTTTCTTCTATTTTATCGCGCGGGCGTGTAGCGCAGTTGTCATAAAAGAAATTATACCGGTAAACTCTGTTTTCGGGAAGATAGTTTTCTTGCAGTAGTCGGATGAGTTCCGCTTTTTCTTCTTTGCTCAGGTTGAGTGTCTGTTGCCAGACGCTGCGCCCGTCGAAGGCATATTCCGCCGCGAAACGGGCGTAGTCGGTAGCTCCCAGCTGGTAGTCTGTCTCACCGAGTGAAAAACGGAGGATGAAGTTGGGAGTATTGAAGCTGAATAGTCCATAGTTGAATACGGCATCTATTCCGTTGGCCGGATCTTCGTAGCGGATGGCTG
>OGYW01003177.1_pt1 | contig 11246 bp, 9 predicted proteins | sample 1576621 | NCBI WGS metagenome assembly OGYW01 (sample SAMEA3541528, study PRJEB24748) | human gut metagenome | biome: human gut; feature: human-associated habitat; material: faeces | place: China | collected 2012 | reverse complement strand
TCTTCAATGGCGGGCCACATCCTTCGGGACAGCTTTAAGCCGGTGGATTACAAAGAGGGCGAGCGCTCAAATCTTGTTCTATCAGAGTTTCATCACATCGTCGATGCGGCTTTTTTTATATACTTTTCTATGATATTTTATTTCTCCGGTACAGGTAATTCTAAGTGGATTGCAAATCAGCTTTCCAAAGAGCAAAAAGAAGAGTTGGTTTTTATTCCCGATGCGCTAAAGAATGAAGCATTGGAGTTTAGTTTGCAGGCAGATGAAAAGATCGGTTTTGTATTTCCTATCTATTCGTGGGCTCCTCCTGAAATCGTACTTAATTTTATTCGGCAACTCTCTTTAAAGGGGTATAAAAGACAATATTTGTTTTTTGTTTGTTCCTGTGGGGATGATACCGGGCTTACGCAGCAGGTGCTGGAGAAGGCTTTGAGTCATAAAGGCTGGAAGTGTCATGCAGGCTTTTCTGTGACTATGCCCAATAATTATGTATTGCTTCCCGGTTTTGACGTAGATAAGAAAGAATTGGAGGAGAAAAAACTGGCAGATGCTATTCCGACTCTCAATCAAATAAATGCTTCAATAAGTAGGAGAGAGGAGTTGTTTCTTTGTCATGAAGGGAGTATTCCTTTTATTAAGACGAGGATTATCAATCCTTTATTTAATCGCTTTCAGATGTCTCCCGGGAATTTTTATACTACGGATGCTTGTATTGGATGTAAGCGTTGTGAGAAGAGTTGTCCGGTAGGGAATATTATGATGATGGGCAGAAAGCCTGTTTGGGGGATGGATTGCACCTCATGCCTGGCATGTTATCATGTTTGTCCGCAGCATGCGGTGCAATATGGGAAAAGAACGAAAGATAAAGGGCAGTATTTCAATCCTAATTAATCTACTCGCCAATTAATCTACTCGTCTTTGATTTTAATGCAGCAATTGGATAAGTCTTCAATGATAGCCAGGCTTTCTACTCTGACGCTTTGCTCCTCAAGTTTTTTACGCCCATTTTGGAAGGCTTTTTCAATAATGAATCCCATTCCTACCAAGTTTGCTCCGGATTGCTTGATGAGGTCGATAATGCCTAATGCGGCATTGCCATACGCGAGGAAGTCATCCACGAAAAGAACATTGTCATTTGGAGTGAGGAAATCGGCACTGATAACGACTTCATAATCACGATCTTTAGTGAATGAGTGCACGGTGGTGCTTAGTGCATTCTGGATGGTTTTAGGAGACTTTTTCTTTGCAAATACAACTGGTAAATCCATCAGGTAGCCTGTCATGATAGCAGGGGCGATGCCGCTGGCTTCGATCGTCATAATCTTATTTACGTTTGTGGCTGCAAAACGGCGGACAAACTCAACTCCGATTGATTTCATCAGGACAGGGTCCATTTGATGATTAATAAAACCGTCTACTTTCAGGATACCTCCTTCGTAGCACTTTCCGTCTTGCAGAATTCTTTTTTTAAGTAATTGCATGCTGTATGATATTAATTAAATAATGTGCTAATATTCCATTCCGCATGGTGAACAGCGGTTGGTATATTAGCACATGGAAATTTGAATTGTTACTTGTTGTCTCTTAAGTCTTTTACTCGGACGGCTTTTCCTTCGCTTTGCGGGAGAGAGCCTTTTTTTACCAGTTTAACTTTGGGAGTTACCAATATTTCATCCTTTAATTGGCGGGTTATATCCTTGCGGATCTTCTCCAGTTCAATATAATTGTCAGTGGAAAGGTCGCTTAATTCTACTTCGACGATCATCTCGTCTTGGTTGTTGACTGTTTCCAGTGTAATCAGGTAATTGCTGCCTAATTCGGGAAATTGTACGAGTATCTTTTCTACTTGCATCGGGAAGATATTTACTCCCTTGATAATGAACATATCATCACTGCGTCCCTTGATACGATCAATACGGATGTGCGTGCGGCCGCAGGGGCATTTTCCCGGAAGAATACGGGTTAAGTCACGGGTGCGATAGCGGATTAACGGCATCATCTCCCGGTCGAGAGTCGTAAGTACTAATTCTCCGATTTCTCCTTCCTGAACGGGTTCTCCTGTTTCCGGATCGATAATTTCTACCAGATAACAGTCTTCCCAGAAGTGCATTCCGTTTTGTTCCTGACATTCGAAAGCAACACCGGGACCGTTCATTTCTGTCATACCGAAGCTGTTGTATGCTTTTACGCCCAGCATCTTTTCTATTTTCCGGCGTTGTTCGTCGGTGTGAGGTTCAGCACCGATAACCAGCGTTTTCAGTGTGGTTCCTTTGGGATCAAGGCCTTCTTCCTGAAAGACTTCGGCAAGGCGGATGGCATAGCTGGGGATAGCATGTAAAGCGGTAGTCTTGAAGTCGTTGATGAATTTAATCTGTCGTTTACTGTTTCCGGCTGCGGCAGGGACTGTCAGACAGCCCAGGCGTTCTGCACCGTATTGGAAGCCTAACCCTCCTGTAAACATACCGTATCCGGAGCTGTTTTGGAAGACGTCGGTCTTGCGTATTCCTACTGCGTACAGGCAGCGGGCTACCAGATTGGCCCAGGAGTCGAGATCGTGCTGTGAATGAACAATAACTGTCGGGTTTCCGGTAGTACCACTAGAAGAGTGAATACGTACACCATCATTGCTCATATCACCTGCTACCAGCCCGAAAGGATAGTGGGCACGCATATCGGCTTTGGTAGTAAAGGGCAATTTGCGGATATCGTCTAATGATTGTATGCTATCTGCAGTGATGCCATGTTTGCTGAAAACTTCTTTGTAATATGGGGAGTTTGCAGCTATATTGATTGTTTTCTTAAGCCGTCGAAGTTGTAATTCCTGCAACTTCTCCCGGCTCATGGTTTCTAGTTCTTCTTCCCAGTATTGTGTATTCATGATAATGCCTGTTATTACATTAGCTTTTCTGCAATTTCCTTGCCGGCAGCCAATGCTTTAAGATTCATTTCTACAATTGCTTCTCCCTTGCGCAGGAAGATTTCACGGATGCTGTCTTGTACTTTTCCGTAGTCGATGTCAAGGAATGGAATGGTTGCTCCCAGTAAGACTATGTTGGCAACGCGGGCGGAGCCTACTTCTTTGGCTACTTTGTCTACGTTCAACACAATTTTGTGAGGCAGCTTATTGATTTCTGCCATTACTTTGTCTGCTTCCGGATAATTGGGGATATTGACAAACGGAGTTTCGTTAGTCACTAACCAACCGTTAGGGCTAAGATAAGGGAGGTAGCGCAATCCTTCCATGGGTTCCAATGAAATGATAAGGTCGCATTTACCTGATGGGATCAAGTCTGAAGCAATCGGCTGGTCGCTGATACGGAGGTTGGATTGAACATCTCCTCCGCGTTGGCTCATTCCGTGCACTTCTGCTTGTTTCATATATAATCCTTCTTTCAAGGCAGCTTTGCCGATCACTGTAGCAATAGACAGAATTCCCTGTCCACCGACTCCTGATAATATAATGTCTTTCTTCATGGCTTACTTACTTCTTTTTTTGCGTGCTAATGTCTGGATACACTCTCTACGTGGAATAATGACAGATACACCACGGTATTCGATCTCTTCGCGAATGATTTGCTTCATCTCCTCATAGTTTTTCTTCAACGGAGTAACGACGCGGATATGAGCCGGATCTACTCCGATACCTGCACAGATCGCTTCGATACGTCCGGTTCCGGCAGAGTCCTGTCCACCTGTCATGGCGGTAGTTTCATTGTCGGAGATGACGATGGTTACACTGGCATTCTCGTTCACACAATCTAATAGTCCGGTCATTCCGGAATGGGTGAATGTGGAGTCTCCGATGACAGCTACAGCCGGGAAAAGACCTCCGTCAGCCGCACCTTTCGCCATCGTGATGGAGGCGCCCATGTCTACGCATGAGTTGATTGCATTGAAAGGAGCATTCGCGCCTAGCGTGTAACAGCCGATGTCGCTGAATACTTTATGAGATGGGTATTCTTCTTTCAGAACTTCGGTTAGTGTGATATACATATCGCGATGTCCGCAACCTTCGCAAAGTGCAGGCGGACGCATTTCTACGACAGAAGGAATGCCGAATTCCGATTTATTCTCTTTGCCTACGGCGCGGGCTACAGAGTCCGGATTTAATTCTCCATCCTGTGACAGAGTGCCATCCAAGCGTCCTTTTACTTTAACGCTGATGCCCAGATAACCTTTCAATTGTTTTTCTACAAATGGTTGTCCGTCTTCCAGAACGAGGATTTCGTCACAGGATTCAATCAATTGATGTAATTGCTTTTTAGGCAATGGATACTGGCCGATTTTAAGTACCGGATATTCGCAACCTTCAGGATAGTTTTCCATCAGATAGTTGTAGCCGATGCCACAAGCGATAATTCCTAACTTTTTGTTAGGACCATCTGTATATTTATTATAAGGTGATTCTTCCGAAGCTTTGATAAACTCGTCTTGGTGGGCAAGTAATACTTTGTAGCGTTTACGGGCATTTCCAGGTAACAAGATGAACTGACGAGGATCTTCGCTGAAAGAGATGCCATTCTGTGGCTTTTGCGCTTTGCGTTCTACTCCAGAGCGGGAGTGTGCAAGGCGGGTTACCATACGCATCAAGATAGGTTCGCCCAATTTTTCAGAGAATTCAAAACCACTGTATACCATATCATACGCTTCCTGCTGATTGCTGGGTTCGTACATGGGAATCAGTGAGAAATCTCCGTAGAAACGGCTGTCTTGTTCGTTCTGCGAAGAGTGCATACTGGGGTCGTCTGCTGCTATCACGATCAATCCGCCTTTCACGCCTGTGATGGCAGAGTTGACAAAACAGTCGGCAGCTACATTCATACCTACGTGCTTCATACAAACTAATGCCCGTTTACCAACGAATGACATACCCAACGCAGCTTCCATCGCTGTTTTTTCATTGGCGCACCAACGGTTGTGTATATTCTGTTCGGTCGTTATTGGGGCCATTTGAATATATTCCGTAATTTCAGTTGAAGGAGTACCAGGATAGGCATAAACACCTGAAAGTCCGGCATCCAGTGCAGCTTGTGCAATGGCTTCATCGCCAAGTAAGAGTTGCTTGCTCATATATATTTCTTTTATTTAGTGTTGATCACAGTTTGTTAATCTATCGGGCAAAGATAGGCTTTTCCGTTCGTTTTATCACAAATTTACTTGAAAATCTTTCTTTCATTCAGGGCTTTCCAGTATTTTCTTGCATTTGCCATGTGGTCAGCATAATTGGATGCAAAGTTGTGAGTTCCGGAAAAATCTTCTTTAGCACACATGTAGATATAGTTATGTTTGGTATAGTTTAATACGCTGTCTATTCCCTTTTTAGAAGGGATACGGATGGGGCCTGGAGGCAGTCCGGTATTTATGTAGGTGTTATAGGGGGAGTCGACTTTTAAATTTTCGTTGGTGATTCGGCGCAGACCGAAATCCTGTAGTGCAAATTTGATGGTAGGATCTGCCTGCAAAGGCATATCTTGATGTAAACGGTTGATATATAATCCGGCTACTATTGGCTTTTCTTCGTTGTTGTTGGTTTCTTCTTCGACGATGGAAGCAAGAGTGCTGACTTCTTCCGGTGTCATGCCGATAGCGGTGGCTTGTGCCAGACGTTCTTTGTTCCAGAAGCGTTCGTGCTCATTCTTCATTCGTTTAAAGAAATCGTCTACGCTCATGTCCCAATATACCTGATAGGTTTCCGGTATGAAAAAGCTGGGGAGTGTTATGGTTGTGTATCCCATTTGAGCCTGGAAAGTAGAGTCGAATAACTGGCTGGCGATTTCGGCAGAGTCTATCATGAGTTGTTTTCCAATGCTTCGTGCTAACCGGTCTAATGTCCGGACGCTTCCGATAGTAAGGTTCATAGGCTCCTGATAACCTCTGGAAAAACGGCTATATACATGATAAACATTGTCATTGGGGCGAATGGCATAACGACCGGTATGGATATTCTGATCGAAATCCTTGTATTTTGCCATCCACTGGAATCCGGTGAACTTATTGACATGCCCGAATTCTTTTATTTTATGGTAGATAGAATCGGCAGTATCATCCCGGTCTACATAAATATATACGGTTTTAGATGGGTGAAATTGGGGGGCAAACAGATAATAATAAAAGGTGCCTCCGGCAACTGCACAAAGGAGGAATGCTCCGATTAGAATTGATAGTAGAATATTTCTCTTTTTTTTCTTCATCTTTTGAGGTGTATTTAAAAAGTTCGTCAAAGATAAAAAGAATTTGGATAGGAGTGTTCTCTTTTTAGGATGAATCATAAGAAGACTATATCAAAAGTATGTTTTCTTTCGATGCGGTAATGAATCCATTCTTTCACGTTGCGTTTGCCTTGCTTGATTTATTCAGTTGCTTATTGTGCTGCTTGGCATTCATTGCAATTATCTTTTTGTTTCCAGCGTAGTTCCATTATTCCAATATATTGTGGGACTATTTTCTCGCAATATATGGGAATGTTTTCTCATAAAATAAGAGAATACTTTCCCACAATATGTGGGAATAAGACAATCTCTTGACGTTACAATGTGAAACCTTGAGAGTAATACAACAACTCCCTTTTATTGAAGTGCAAGTCTGTTTGTAACTAGAATGCCATTGGCATAGGGAAATGAATTCATTTCAGAGAAACGAGTTTTGCTACTTAGTTCGGCCAGAGGGAATAATTTGCATTTGCTTCTATTTTGTTTTCTATCTCATCGGGTAAAGGTGCGAAGAAATCCATATTAGTCAGGCTCTCGATGCTATCCACTGTGACTACATATGAAGATAGAGGTTCTACTGCCTGCTCATTGTTGAATAAGAAGCCGATAGCCCGTATCGGTTTGGCAAAAGGAGATAGGACTACTTTGAAAAACCGTTGAGGTACTACGACCTTATTTTTCCCAATCGTTTTAGGCTGTTTTTCAATAATAGGTCCACATATAATAATAATGGCACTATCTGCTATAGCCCAATTCCGGATTTTTTCTTCCAGATTTTTCCATCCTCTTCTATTTAACTGGGGATGTTGGGGACACATATTGCTGAAATAGAATGATTCTTTCATGGCTTCAGGACTCCATTTCATATCTGCAGCAGGCGCCATGTGTCCTTTGTCGTATCCTGAACGGGTGTAGTCAGTATTGGTTGCAATCGGGCCTGTCACTAATGGGTCGGCAATAAAACGATTGCCTCTTTTTTCTTTTCCTTTGGTTTCTTCCCGGGTTAATTCGTAAGAGACCCAGTTGGGTATTTTTAAATCTTTGTTATATGATACGGTATATCCGCTATGCCGGATTATTTGTTCTTGCCGGGGAACTAATGGTATGGGTGTCTCCAGATCTTTGCCAAGTGGAATTTGAAGGGAGATATCGGTTTGCGGTTCATTATTATTCTGGGTATTAATCTGTTGGCAATATAAATAGACGCCAAAAAGAATAGGAATGAGCACAATGATGGCGATGATACATCCTAATCTGTTATTGGAATGTGATTTCTTTTTGAATAGCTTTCTGTTTTTACCTTTTTTACTTCGATTCATTGGTTAGCTAGTAATGGCGGGTTTGTTTTATTCTTCTTTTCTCATGCTGAATTCACAACCGCAATATTGTTGGTTGTAGAAGTTATACTCTTTAATAATGGCGATACGTCGTTCGCTAAGTCCGCCTTTCCGCCAATTCTGTTCCCAGTATGTGACATCCGGGTATGAAGCGGTGGCATATTGTCCGGCTTCATTAATCTGCTCCAGACTTTTCCAACGACTGGAAGCAAGCGTTGTGGTTATTACGGAAAGGCCATGTTCATGCGCATAACGGGCGGTCTCCAATAAGCGTAGTTTAAAGCAACGTAGGCAGCGTCCTCCTCTTTCGGGTTCCTGCTCCATTCCTGCTATATGGCATCGCCAGTTTTCATGATCGTAATCAGCATCTATTATCTCCAATCCCAATGATTGGGCATAGCGTGTACATTCGTCTTTTCTTATCATATACTCTTCCAGCGGATAGATGTTAGGATTGCAATAATAGATAACAGGGGTGATGTGATGTTGCATCATACATTCAATAATGGCTGATGAACAAGGAGCACAACAGGTATGAAGTAAGACTTTATCGGCTCCTCCCGGAACTTCGAGTTGGAATTTCTTTTTCATGCTGTAAAGTTAATACATATTTACGATACGAGTCAATGGTTTATGCTTTATTCAGAATAGTTTTTTATAAAAATAGGAGGAAGGATATCTCCTTTATACTGTTTTTTATAAAATCTTGTTTATTGAACTAATTCACTAAATGAGTATGAATTAACTAATTAATCTCATCTTTTTTACTATTTTTGTCCATTCAAGTTTATAACAACTCAATAATGAATGAATTAAATTGCGGGCAAGGAGAGCAAAATGCAGGCCCGGAGAAGAAAAAAAGTACCTCGAAAATAGTGAAGAGAACTTTAGTTGTGGCTGCATTGGCTTTGGCGGTATATGTTGTATATTCCGTAGTTTATTTATTTGTCTCACCTGATCGTAATATTCAGCAGATCTATCTGGTTCCGGAAGATGCGGCATTTATTATTCAGTCATCGGCTCCGATTGAAGATTGGGAGAAGTTTAGTGGAAGCGAGACGTGGCAATGCCTGAAGAAAGCGAAATCTTTTGAGGAGGTGACGAAAAGTGTGGAGAAGCTGGATTCCGTTGTTAAAAGCAATAAGGTATTATTGTCGCTTGTCGGTGAACGGGATATGCTTATTTCGCTTCATAAGACTCGTGCCACAGAGTGGGATTTTTTGCTTATCTTGGATATGCAGAAGACATCAAAGATGGACTTATTGAAAGACCAGGTTGAAACCGTATTGGTTATGAGTGGTTTTACTGTGACTAATCGGATGCATAATAGCATTAATATCCTTGAAATGCGCGATTCCGAGACGAGGGATATTTTCTATATTGCTTTTGTCGATAATCATTTGGTTGGTTCATACACATCCGGACTTGTCGAGTCGGCTATTGATTCGCGTAATAAACCTAAAATCGGGCTTGATCAGTCTTTTATTGAAACAGAGAAGTTGGTTTCCGGTAAGGGACTTGTCAGAGTCTTTGTCAATTATGCGCGTGTACCTCAATTTATGTCTATTTATTTAGGTACAAGAAATGAGTACATTGATCTGTTTAGCAATTCCATGAATTTTGCCAGACTTTATTTAAATACGAATAAGGAGCGGATGGAAGTGAAAGGATATACATTGAAAAAAGATTCTGCCGATCCTTATGTCACTGCTTTGTTGAATTCGGGAAAACATAAAATGAAAGCACATGAGATTCTGTCCGGGCGGACAGCTCTTTATACGAATATAGGTTTCAATAGTCCGGTGACCTTTGTAAAGGAACTGGAGAATGCACTGTCGGTTCACAATAAACAGTTGTATGATTCTTATCAAAGTTCCCGGAAAAAGATAGAAGGGTTATTCGGTATATCTTTGGAAGAAAACTTTTTGAGTTGGATGTCAGGAGAGTTTGCTATTACCCAATCCGAACCAGGTTTGTTAGGACATGATCCCGAACTGATTCTGGCTATCAGGGCTAAAAGTATTAAAGATGCCCGTAAGAACATGGAATTCATTGAAAAGAAGATTAAGCGACGTACTCCAGTTAAGATTAAGACTGCTAATTATAAGGATTTCGAGATTAATTATGTCGAAATGAAAGGCTTTTTTCGCTTGTTCTTTGGAAAGCTATTTGATAAATTTGAGAAGCCATACTATACTTATGTTGACGATTATGTAGTTTTTAGTAATAAAGCTGCTTCTTTACTTTCCTTTGTAGAAGATTACGAGCAGAAGAATTTATTAAAAAATAATCCGGGTTTTGAAAATGCACTGTCATATTTAAAATCAAGTTCTACTATTTTCTTATATACAGATGTGCGCAAGTTTTATTCCCAGTTGAAACCGATGATGAATCCTGCTACATGGAATGAAATACAATCAAACAAAGACGTTTTGTATTCATTTCCTTACTGGACTATGCAGATTATAGGAGAGGATCAGTCGGCTTCTTTGCAGTATGTGATGGATTATAGCCCATATCAACTGGAAGAGGTTGACGTTGCTATTGCTACCGATGAAGATGATAAGGAAATGAACGAAGATGCAGAGACCGAAAAAGAGCAGATGAGCGAACTGAAACGTTTCTATATCGAAAAGTTTGAAGGAAACGTTTTACGGGAGTTTTATCCGGAGGGAGCATTGAAGAGTGAAGCGGAAGTAAAAGAAGGGAAACGCCATGGTCGTTACCGCGAATATTATGAAGATGGGACATTGAAACTTCGTGGAAAGTATGCAAATAATTTACGGAACCATGGATCAGTGTCCCGCTTCCAACGAGCCCATGACTGTGGCTATGAAGCAGCAGGTAGTTCCTGGAAAGGCTCAAATTCTTACAACCATCCAGGGCAATGAACCGCAATATTATGATATCGAAATCGAAAGCGTAAATTATAACGAGGATGTACCCACTAAAAATATGATTGTAAAAATCACGGACCCTGAACTTTTGGAAAAAACCGGCGGCATTGTTCAGGGAATGAGCGGCAGCCCTATCATTCAGAATGGCATGCTGGTGGGAGCCGTCACCCATGTTTTCGTCAATGAACCGGAAAAAGGCTATGGGATTTTTGCGGAAAACATGCTGGAAAACTCCTACGAATTGGTAAATTCCCAAAAATTGGCATCTTAAATTAATTTTAAATATCGCATTATTACTGGGTTTTATGCTATTATCTTCCCCCTGCCCGCAAAATTTTTTCAAAAAAGTATTGCCATTTTTACCAATATATGGTAATCTTATGACAGAGAAAAAAATATAGGGGGATTTCAAAATGGAAAATCATGTAAAAATGCTGATTACCGAACAAGCTGCCGAATTTCATCGAGAGGACGCCAAGATCCTCAACGATTATGGTTTTGACCTTCACTTCTGCCAAAAGGATGGCATCCAGGTATTAAACGCGATCAACGAAGTGAATCCTGATGTAGTGGTATTGGATTTATTCATGCCCAGCATGGATGGAATCGGCGTGGTTGCCTCCGCTATGGAGAAGCCTGGCAAGCATCCGATGTTTATTGTTCTCTCTAATTTTGACAGCTCTGTGCTGGAAAAAGAGGTCATGAGCGCCGGCGCCTCCTATTTCGTGTTAAGGCCCTACAACGTGAAGGAGCTCGCCTCAAGGATTCTCCATTTAAAAGGCTCCTGCCAGCCTTCCACCGGC
>OGYW01003176.1_pt1 | contig 11259 bp, 10 predicted proteins | sample 1576621 | NCBI WGS metagenome assembly OGYW01 (sample SAMEA3541528, study PRJEB24748) | human gut metagenome | biome: human gut; feature: human-associated habitat; material: faeces | place: China | collected 2012 | reverse complement strand
GCGTACCAATGCCTGCACGCCTGCTAAACATTTTTATCTGCCGGGGGATTCACGGGAAATGCGTGTTTCTTAAGAAAAACCACAGCGCTTGGGCTTTCCCCCGCGGTCTTCCGGAGAGAGGTGTCTTTTGTTCGCAATAAGACCCGCGTCCGGAACCTTCGAAATAGTACCGCAAGGAGAGCCCTTTTGGCGTCACCCGTTCGGGTATTTTTGGGGGTCGGAGGGGATACCGGGACGAAAAAAACCGGATCACGGAAAAAATTCCCATGATCCGGCGGCTTTAGTCTGCCCCCGCTTTTTGATTCACAGAAGGGAAGGGAGGCTTTTAAGACTGTGGTTTTGGAATCAGGTTACGCGAGCTTCACTTTCTCCCAGAAGGCGTCATGCTCTTCCTTCGTGATCAGGCCGCCCGCGGACCAGATCTGATAGCGGCCGCCGTTCCATTCGGAGACAAAACCGCAGGAGGTGAAGCCGTTTCTCTGATAGAACCCGAGGCGGCGCACACGGATGTCGTCCGCGGGAGCGCCCGGCTCCGGATCCTCGGCGTCGATAAAGAGACGGCGGCCTTCGCGCTTCGAAAGCACCCAGCGGAGAAGCTCGGACCCTGCCCCGTGATTCCGGGCTTCCGGCACCACCGCGAAGTAGACAAGCGACATGATGGTCTTACCGACCGCGAGCGCCGCCATCGCCTTTACTTCTTTCCCTTCCGTAAAGACATAGAAGCGCCCGTCCATCGTGCAGCTTCGGATGAGAGCCTCAAACGGTACACGCTCCGACTCCGGGAACGATTCCTCATAAAGCGTACGCGCCGCTCCGACGTATTCGGGATGCGACGAGAGCAGAACCGGTGTCAGCATGGGTGACTCCCTCCTTCTCTTCAAAAACCTTCAATCCTTCAATAATAGACTTCGAGAATCAAATAGTTGCGTTAATTTGTTAATTCTTCGGGTAAAGTCCCTCACGCATTCGGGCGACCCCTCTGACGCGAAATAAAAATTGGGGTGTGATCCTTTAACCATAACGCCGCGACATAAAAGAGTTATTTGGAACAGCGCTTATTTCCGGATATCCGCGACGAGGAAGTCGATAAAGGCGCGGACCGCAGGAAGCTGATAGCGCCGGGACGCGTAGAGAGCGTAGATGCCGACGGATTCCGTTTTCCAGTCGGGGAGGAGAGTCGTCAATTCCCCTTTTTCCACGGGATCCGAAATCGTGAGATCCGGAAGCAGCGCGATCCCGAGACCGTCAAGCGCCGCCCGCAGAATCACCTGCGTGTCGTTTGTCCGGATCCGGCCTTTCACTTCCACTTCAGAACTTTCTCCCTCCCGCTCAAACTTCCACCGGCTCCCGAACCGGGTGCTGACGAGAGTCGGGAGTTTTGCGAGATCCGCCGGGGCGGTGACGGGAGGGCGGTCGGCGAGAAACGCCGGGGCGGCGCAGAGGAGCGACCCGCAGGAGGTGAGCCGGCGCGCGATGAGCCCTGGCTCCGGGGTGTTCGTGACTTCAAGCGCGAGGTCGATATTGTCAGTGAGGAGATGCGCCGGACGGTCGAGGAGCGTGAGTTCCATATTGATCGAGGGGAACTCGCCGAGGAACCGCTTCAAGGCACCGGCGAGGTATGTCTGGCCAAAGGACACGCTGCAGGCGACGCGGATTGTGCCCGTTGGGGCGGAGGACTGATGAAGCGCTTCCGCTTTCAATTGGTCCGCGAGCCCCACGAGTTCTTTACACGTATCGAGCACCTGGGAACCAAACGCGGTGAGCGCGACATGCCGCGTTGTCCGCGTGAAAAGCGCGGCTCCGAGCTCAGACTCCAGACTCATCAGGGCGCGGCTCGCCGCGGCCCGAGTGAGCCCAAGCGACTCCGCGGCCTTCGTGATGCTGGAAAGCTCTGCGGTGCGGATAAATACACGGTGTCCGGTCAGTTCTTCCATAGGGATTCGCTCAAAAAATGAAACAATGATGGCGGTTTTTACGTCTTTATCGCTCGATATTTTGGGTAAATAATACACCCATGAACGTAACGAAAAACGATAAGGAGCAAAACACAATGGATCGCCGTTCTCTTCTTAAGGCCCTCGCGCTTACCCCCGTCGCGTCGGTCGCTTTCCCCGCTTTCGCATCCGACGCCCTGAAGCCCGCGTCGGCCCCCGTCTGGAATTCGGAACACGTGAACGCGCTCTTCTCGCAGTTCGGGTCGACCGGGAAGATGCCCCCCAAACTCGGGAAGTGGCTCTCGGACCCCAAGGCTCAGAAGATCGACCCCTATGAGGCGTTTGACGGCGTCTATAACGTGGGCGTGAACTGGGTGTCCGCGTGGCTCATCAAGACCCCCGCGGGCCCGGTGCTGATTGACACCGTGCATGAACCGTTTGTGGATCAGCTGATCGCGAACATCAAGGCGTGCGGCGTGAACCCCGCGGACCTCAAGATGGTCTTTGTGACGCACGGTCACTTCGACCACTGCGGCGGGATGAAGCGTCTGAAGGAAATCGCCCCGAAGGCGCGCTTTGTGATGACAAAGCGCGGGTGGGATGAGGCGAACGTCGACGCGAAGCGGACGCACCAGGGCGGCCGGAACTCGTTCACGATGATTCCGCAGGATTTGGTGGCGAAGGACGGGGACACGTTTACCTTTGGGAACTTCGTGATGACCGTCCTTGAAACCCCGGGGCACACCTGGGGAACGGCGTCCTACGTCTACCCGGTGCGGGATGGCAATAAGACGTATCGCGCGATCACGGTGGGCGGTCTCGGCCTTAACGCCATCACTGGCCCCGATCAGGTGGGAGCGTATATCGACACCGTGAAGCGGATCCGGAGGATGGTGCAGGATCCGGTGAACCCGATCTCGGTCCACCTTTCGGCGCATCCGTTCAGCAACGGCCTCATGGAAAAGCGTTTCCTCCTCCCGCACACCGATCGGTCGACCCCGCATCCGCTCGTCGCCCCTCAGGCGTTCGTGAAGGAGCTGGATGTCATGGAATCGAACGCCATGAAGCGTCTCGCGATTGAGAAGGCGAGAAAGGCGTAAGCAAGTTCCTTTTCCGCGCCCCATCCCCCGGGGCGCGAGGAGTGCTGTCATACGGCGGGGACTGGAGTCTTCACTCTCCGGCTCCGGTCTCCGGCCGCGGTTTTGATTTTTACCTGTGTCTCTATGAACGATCCCGGGAAGGCGTCTGAGTCTTTCCTTCCTGGGGAATTTGAATGGGATCCAGCCTAAAAAGCCGGGTCCCGTTTTTTATGGGGCGGAGGGAGGCTTTGCATATCACACGATGCGTCAATTGATGGCGCAGAAAAAAAGAGGGGATGAAGCCTCATCAATCAATACGGATCCGTACTGTAAAATTACGGATTCGGATTGATAGATAAGAATGAGAGAGTGATGACGAACGACCGGGAGCGATTTCTCCGCTTTATGCGGGCGATGAACACGATTGACGGCGAATACGCCGCGCTGATGCACGGGCTCCGCGTGAAGGAGAGCCTCTTTGTGCTGCTCTACGCCTGTCTCGATGACGCGCCGCGGTCTCAGAAAGAGATCTGTGACGAGTGGCGGATGCCGAGGTCGACACTCAACACCGCGGTGCTGGAAGAAATCAAAGCGGGGAATGTGACTCTCGTCCCCTGCGGGCATAAAGAGAAGCTCGTGACGTTGACACGCAAAGGCCGCGCGTACGCGGAATCGCTGCTGCGCCCGATACTCGACGCGGAAGCCCGGATCGCGCGGACCGTGCTTTCGGACGCCTTCATCGCGGAACTCGAAACCGTGGGGCGGGAAGCGAAAACCGCGTTTTTGTCGGTCGGAAAGACAGAAACTCACGCGGGCGCGGAAGCCAGCTCTCTTAACCTGGAGTCCGCCCGATGAAGCACCCAAGCACGCTTTATAAGAAACTCGTGCGGGGAGTGCTTCTTCTCGCCTTCATCGCGGTCGCCCTGATCCTTGGGAACCGGCTCGGGATCCTGAGTCACTCGGTGAAAAACGCGGGTCTCGTGATCCTCCTCTTTGTCTGCAACATGGCGCTCGCGCTCGGTGCCCGCCACGCGATCGAGCGCGCGGTGTGGCCGGAATCGTGGAAGCGGGGCGGGGCGGCCGGGCTTCTCGTGCTCTGCTTCGCCGCGCTTCTCTTCGCGGACTCCGATATCACGGATCTCATCATCGGGGAGAAGGGGGACCCGGTGGATGAGGCGACGGCGCAGCTCGCCGCGGCCGCGACCTGGGTGGGGGCGTACGTCGTCGCCTGGAAACCGTTCCTCCGCCGGAAAGAAAACCGCTATATCTCAGCCTGCGTGTCGCTGACACTTGGCTGCATCGCGTTCGCGCTCTTCTTCGTGAGTCTCTACTCAAACGCGCTCCTTGGCGTTGTCGGGTGGAAGGTGGAGTTTGTGCGCTTCGCGCTCGCGAGTGTGGCGTTCGCGTCCTCGATTTCCGCCTTCATCGTGCAGTGGGATACGCGGGAAGTGCGGCGGCGGAAAGAAGAAGTGGAGCGGCTCGTCGCGGACCGGGTGGAGATCCGGTACTTTGACCCCGCGGATGATCTCGACGAAGCGGAACGCTTTGCCCCGGTCGGGGTGAGGCTGGAACCGGGGAACGAAAACGCGTTCCAGGCCTGGACCGCGGGACGCGACGCGATGTGCGAAGCGCTCGTGCGCGCGACGCATTTCTACGGCGCGTATTACCAGGGCAGGCTCGCCGGGTTCCTGCTCGCCGAACGGAAGGGCGAGCGGCGGCCCTATCAGATCTCCCGCTATACGTTCTTCCACTGGCTCTATCAGCGGATCCACCGGGAGCTTCATGGGAGCGAAGCGATGTGGTTCGAGGAAGCGAAGTCAGAAGTGGTTTCCTCTGTCACTCCGGTCCCGACCGCGGAGATTCTTCTCTTCGCGACCGACCCCGAGCTCATGGGGCGCGGGATCGGGACGAAACTCCTTCAGACCTTTGAGTCGGACTACAAGGGAGAACGCGTCGTCGCCGCGGTGGATGGGGCGACGGACACCGCGTTCTTTGACCGCCACGGGTACGTGGAAGCGGGATCGAAAACCGTGTCTGAGGCGCTGAGGCCCGGAGACACGGAGATCCGCTGCCGCGTGTTTATGAAAGCGATCCCGGCTCCCGATGAGACCGGTGAGTCCCCCGAAAAGAAAGCGAAAGACGCGGAGCGGCTCCTGGGTGAAATGCGGCTCCGGTTCCGGCACTGAAGCCCTTTAAACACAAAATCAATCCCCTTTAGCACACCGTGCGTCAGTTAATGGCGCACGGTATTTTTGTGTTTGATAAACGTCACAATACGCATTCCCGTGCCCAAGATCGCAATACCCTTGATTCCCGTGAGTCATCCAATTCAGTACTGACTACAATAACAGTGAAGTGAGAGGAGGTAAGAGAAAGAAAATCCCTTTTGAATAAGAGAGTTTCAGGGTTTTGCGGACAGGAAAAGCAGAATCCGGTTCGTGCGGAATTTCGGTTAACCCGGAGTGAGGCTGAACTGGGTTTTGCGATGGAAAGAACAAGCGGCGTGAAGCAACGGATTCCTGAATTACTGTGATGAACAAATCAGCAAAACCGGGGTCTTTTGGGGAGAAGGGAAATGACAGAAGAGAAGAAGGATTGAACCGAGACCTTGAATGGAAAACCGATCGGGGAACCGTAACGAAATTAAGGAAGATGCGTTATGACGAGAAAGAAAAGTGACGGGGTCAGATCCAATTCAAACCCGGGCTCGGAAAAGAGTAAGCCCGCGTCGTCGGACGTCATTGAGGAATTGCTGAAAGACACGGGCGGCTGGTTTATCTCGATGCCGCTGCGGCCAATGAGGGCGAGCCGTCCTTCATCGGAAGACCCGAAAGAAGGGACGGGGGACGAGAAAGGAGAAACGAAATGACGGAAGAGAAGGAAGTGAAGAAAGGCGAAAGCAAAGTGGCTGACGCGGCCTGGCTCCGCGACACGGCTGAGCGTCACAGGGCGTTTGCCGGGAACAGCGGCGGCTGGTTTATCGGCCGGACTTTTACGATCGATGACTTCCGGGACGATGAGGAGAAGGAGAAGAAGAAGGAAAAGAAGGAATGAGGCGGTAAGACAAAGTTCGAAATGTGTTTTTCATGATGTGGTTCCTGGTGTTTTGGCTGGGCCGGTGATTTTCACCGGCCCCTTTTTTGTCTCGGAAAAGGGGGTGGAAGGGGGCTTATTTTCGGATTCGATCGATTTCTGAGACAAAGTTTCTGTCTTTCTGCTGTTTATCGCTCAGGAATAACTAGAAATAATTGACGCCGGTCGTAATGAAAAAGAACTAGAAGCGGATTCCGGAAGTACTCCTGAGGAAAGAGGAAGTACGGAAAGGGGGATTTCCAGGGACACCGCTGGAAGAGAGAAACGGCCAGGAGGCAGCCGCAAACCCTGCCGCACCTATCAACACAATCATTGGAAAGAAGAAAAATGAAGAAGAGTCTTATTGTCGCCGCGCTGCTCGGCGCGCTCGCTTTTCAGGCCCAGGCTGAAGTGACGATCTATGGCGTCGCGGACGCGTCGATCACGTACCAGTACCTGAAGACCCCGGGGCACGGTTCCACGAACACCGTTTCCATGGATTCGGGCACGGACCGCGGATCCCGCGTCGGCATCCATGCGACGGAGAAGCTCTCGGACCGCACGCAGGTCGAGGTGATTCTGGAAGACCAGTTCGCGCTCGACAGCGGTGTGCAGCAGCAGGATGACAAGCATCTCTTCCACCGAGAAGCGACACTGAACCTCAACACGGACTACGGCCGCTTCGGCTTCGGCCGCATGGGTACCTCGATGGGCCAGATCTCCTCCTGGTGCGTCGTGGGTCCGCAGATCAGCGCGATCGGACCGGGTTATGGTCCGTATTCCGGTACGTCCGTGTGGTTCACGTCCGGTCAGTCCCAGATGGATAACACGATCGCCTGGCGTTCGCCTCGGTTCGGCGGCTTCGCGCTCACCGCTCAGTATTCCGGGAACGTGGATCAGACGGTAACGGGAGCGGTCGAGAATAAGGCAAGCGCTGAACGCTACGCTTCTCTCACCGGTGAATTTAAGCGCGGCGCGCTGACGCTTCTCGCCGCGGTTGACTCTCACCTCTGGGCGTCCTCCGCCGCGGGGAATCCGGATAACAGCCTGCAGTTCACGGTGGGCGGGAATTACGACTTCGGCCCCGCGCGGCTCTTCCTCGCCGGCAACTACTTTGACCACATGAAGCTCGCGCTCGCGGCCGGCAACCCCAGCTGGTATATCGCCTCAGGCTTCGATGACTTCGGCGTCGATAAGGCGATGAACTACTACGCGAAGGGCTACGGGGTGTCCGCCGGCGTTTCTGTTCCGCTCTCCTACGGGAAGATCGGTTTCAACGCGACCTACAACAAGGTGAAGGATGTCGAGACCGCAAACGGCACGGCGGTCACCGGGAATCCCGAGTTTGAACGCGCCGCCGGCACGGTGACCTACGAATACCCGTTCTCGAAACGCACGACCTTCTATGTCTCTGCCGGCTACGGTGAGCAGAAGATGGATCGCGCGACGAACGGCGGCACGGTGAAGTTTGCCCGCGCGCTCTTCGGTATCGACCACAACTTCTAATTAGGTAACGAAATACCGGTACTGCCGTTATGAACCGGCGGCGGTACCGGGCAGTCAGCGGACTGACATAATCTGACCCGCTAAAAGAGTTTTTCCGGAACTGGGGTGATAGCCAGTTCCGGTTTTTATTTGGGGAGCGGAGAAAAGAAAGTCCGCTGGGTTTATTCAGCGGACAGGGTGTTTGGGAGGGCTCTTCAGATGCCCGGAGGCTTGGCAACGGAGTGTCTCCGGGCTACTCATTCCTGCTCTACACCTACCCAAGTCAGGGTGAGGGGCTGAAGAGATCCTTCGTGGGATTCTATCCCGAAGCCGCAAGAAAATAAATTTTTATGTCTCTATTAATTGATTTATTTAAGTTAAACCTACTTTATACGATAGAAACGTAACCCTGAAATACTCACTCAGTCAGAAATCGTTCATGACAGGAATGCACATCAGAATCTCATCAGCGCGGGATGTGCCTCAAAATCATTTCTGATCCCTGTTTTCTGATTTACGGAAATCCAGAATGGAATCCAGCCGGATTGACCTTTTTTATTTCCGGGTCTCAAGTTTCTTCCCGAACGCGGCGAACACATCCCGGATATCCGGCGTGAGCCGACGGTCGACTTCAGATCGGATCGCTTCAGGCACTCCGTACGCGGCTTCCGCTACTGACCCGGCGATCGCGGCGATCGTGTCGCTGTCGCCTCCGATCGAGATGGCGTTCCGGATGGCGTCTTCAAACCCATCTGACTCAAAGAACGCGACAAGTGCCTGGGGGACGGACCGGCTGCAGGCCGCTTCAAACCCGTAATCCTTCGGGATCGAGGCGAGATGAAACATCACGGGGTAAAAGTTGCTGTCGATATAGCGCCGGATCTCTGCTTTCGGCGTTCCGGTCTTCGCGAGAAAGATGGCGCTCGATACTGCCGCCGCGCCTGCCGCCGCAAACGGCGCGTATTTGCCGAAAACGAGCCCGCGCGCCGTTAAAAAGCCCGCAAGGCCGCCCGCCATCAGCCACACCGCCCTGCGCACATACGGCACGGTAAGGGCCGCGCTTATGCGGTCCCGCATTCTTAAAACTGCTTTTTCCTCCATTGTCTTTTCCGCCCTTTCCTGCACTTTGTCTTTTCTGTGCTACCATTATACGAAGCCTTGCCCGCAGGAAAACACGAAACAGGCAGGCGGGTTTTAGGATTGTTTTGTGAAAAGCACAAGGTTTCTGTCGCCGCGCCTTTCATGCGCATTTTCCTTGTCGGTTTCTCTTGCTTCCCACGTGGAAATTTACAGTTTTCCGGCTGTGCCGACTTGACAAACCGCAAAAAAGGGCTTAGAATAGCGGTAATATCAAAACCGATGATTGGAAATAGTACCCGATGCAAAACGGCAAAGAGAGCCCCTTTCGGTGAGACGGGGTGCGGGCTGCGCGGCGAATGGCTCCATGAGGGCGGGCGGGAAAATCGCCCGACGTTTGGCCGCGTTAGAAGCCAAGCCGTAACTACGGCTGTAAAGCGGGCGTTTATGCGCCAATTTGGGTGGTACCGCAGGAATTTGACCTCTTGTCCCTTGTTTTAAGGGCGCAAGAGGTTTTACTTTTTGGGGTGCATCTGAAAAAGCCTGAAAGTGCAAAATCAAATGAATCATATAGAAAGGTGATGTTACGATGGAATACAAATTTTCAGACCGCGTGCTCACGTTAAAGCCCTCGGCAATCCGTGAAATCTTTAAATACGCCGCTGACCCAAGCTATGTTTCGCTTTCCGCCGGCAACCCTGCGCCGGAAGCGTTCCCGTCTAAACAGCTTGCCGCCATTTCCGCAAAGCTGATGGAAGAAGAGCCGATTTTGGCGCTCCAGTACAGCACAACGGAGGGCTACCCGCCGCTTTTACAGCATCTTAAGGAGTACATGAAGTCCTCCCGCAACATCGGCACCGAGGATGACGGCGTGCTCGTCACAAGCGGCGCACAGCAGATCATGGATTTGTTCACAAAATCCATCTTAAACGAAGGCGAAACCGTTATTTGTGAAGCACCGAGCTTCATCGGCTCTTTAAACGACTTCCGTTCCTACAAAGCCAAGCTCGTCGGCATCCCGATGGACACGGACGGCATGAACATGGAAGCGCTGGAAAAGGCGCTCGAGACCGAAAAGAACGTGAAGTTCATCTATACGATTCCAAACTTTCAAAACCCCTCCGGCATCACGATGAGCCTTGAAAAGCGTCACCGCCTGTATGAGCTTGCCAAAGCGCACGACGTAATGATTCTGGAAGACAACCCCTACGGCGACCTTTACTATGAAGGCGAGCCGCTGCCGAGCATCAAGTCGTTTGATACGGACGGCATCGTCCTCTACGCCGGTTCGTTCTCTAAGGTCATCTCCCCCGGTATGCGCGTGGGCTACGCCATCGGCCCAAAGCCGGTTCTCGCCAAAATGACCGTCTGCAAGCAGGGGCAGGACGTGCACACGAATATCTGGTCGCAGGTTCTGTGCTACCGCTTCATGACGGAATATGACTTTGACGCGCACCTTGCGGGGCTTAGAAAAATCTACACGAAAAAGCGCGCTTTGCTCCTTGACCTCATGGAAAAGCACCTTGCGCCGTACATCACGTGGGACCCGTTCAACGGCGGTCTGTTCGCGTGGTGTCACCTGCCGAAGGGCGTTGACATGATGGAATTCGTACAGAAAGCGCTCGAAAAGAAGGTTTGCGTTGTGCCGGGCACCGCATTTTTGACGGATGAAAACGAGCCGTGCGACGCGTTCCGCATCAATTTCTCCACCCCGACCGATGAGCAGCTCACAAAGGGCATCACGCTGCTTGGCGAGACCATCCGCGAGATGGTGGAAAAATAAAGGATATCAGAGAGGAAAATTACCATGGAAAATACCGTAAACACCACACCTGAAACAAAAAAGAAGCGCGTTTTGAGCATGATTCAGCCGACGGGCATGTTCACGCTCGGCAACTACCTCGGTGCGCTGAAGAACTTCGTCGCGCTGCAGAACGACTATGAGTGCGTGTATGCACTTGCCGACCTGCACGCCATCACCGTGCGCCAGAACCCGGCGGAATTCCGCAAAAACACGCTTTCCGCCTACGCGATGATGCTCGCGCTCGGCATCGACCCGGAAAAGAGCATTTTCTTCATCCAGAGTCAGGTGCCGGAGCACGCACAGCTTGCATGGGTATTGAATTGCTACACCCAGTTCGGCGAGCTCTCCCGCATGACCCAGTTTAAGGACAAATCCGCCAAGCACGCCGACAACATCAACGCCGGCCTGTTCACCTATCCGTCGCTGATGGCGGCCGACATCCTGCTCTACCAGACCGACCTGGTTCCGGTCGGCGCGGACCAGAAGCAGCACCTGGAGCTGACCCGCGACATCGCCATCCGCTTCAACGGCCTGTACGGCAACACCTTCCGCCTGCCGGAGGCCTACATCCCTAAGACCTCTGCCCGCATCATGTCGCTGGCCGACCCGACCAAGAAAATGTCCAAGTCGGACGAGAATGTCAAGGCGACCGTCTTTCTGCTCGACCCGAAGGACAGCATCATCAAAAAGTTTAAGAGCGCCGTCACCGACTCGGAGGCCGAGGTCGTCTACCGCGAAGGCAAGGACGGCATCAACAACCTGATGAGCATCCGATTTGCCCTCAGTGAATTAAAAACAAAGAATAGCA
>OGYW01003171.1_pt1 | contig 11263 bp, 8 predicted proteins | sample 1576621 | NCBI WGS metagenome assembly OGYW01 (sample SAMEA3541528, study PRJEB24748) | human gut metagenome | biome: human gut; feature: human-associated habitat; material: faeces | place: China | collected 2012 | reverse complement strand
TCTCACCTCTGTTCAGAGCCGGAGCGCTGAGGCCCGGTTCCTTGGTATGGGTCGCGCGCGGACCGCCGGATGCTGGAACTTGAAATTCCGCCGGCTTGCCCGTACCCTGTGCGCCGCCCGCAGGAAACCGCCTGCGGACACGCACAGGGCGCGGCCAAAGAATGGCCGCGCCGATTCAACCGCTCATTTAATAGAGTCTGCTAAGCTACAAAGCCTATTTTTTATTATATCGCCCAAGCTGCCTGTTTGCAACAGCTTCTTTGCCCCTTGGGCGGGACGGCAACCTTATTCCTTATGGTCGTCGTCCACTTCCTTGTAGTCAGCGTCGTAGACGTTGCCGTTGGCGCCGCCCTGGTTCGGATCTCCGCCAGGCTGCTGCGCGGCGTTGGGATCGCCCTGGGGCGCAGCCTGCTGGTACATCTTGCCGGACACCTCGTACATGGTCTTCTGCAGTTCGTCCTTGCCGTTCTTGATCCGGTCCATATCGTTGGCCGCGATAGCCTCCTTCAAGGCGGCTACCTTCTGATTCAGGGCGGACTTATCATCCTCGGAGATCTTGTCGGCGTTATCGGAAATCAGCTTTTCTGTGGCATAGCACAGGTTCTCAGCCTCGTTCTTCTGCTCGACTTCCTCTCTCCGCTTCTTATCCTCATCGGCATACCGCTCGGCCTCCTTCACGGCCTTGTCGATATCCTCCTTGCTCATGTTGGAGCTGGAGGTAATGGTGATCTTCTGCTCCTTGCCGGTGCCGAGGTCCTTTGCGGATACGTTTACGATGCCGTTTGCGTCGATATCGAAGGTAACCTCGATCTGAGGAATTCCTCTGGGAGCGGGCGCAATGCCATCCAGCTTGAACAGGCCAAGCTGCTTGTTATCCCGGGCAAACTCACGCTCACCCTGGAGCACGTTGACCTCTACCTGGGTCTGGCCGTCCACGGCGGTGGAGAAGATCTGGCTCTTCTTGGTGGGAATCGTGGTATTTCTCTCAATCAGTCTGGTTGCGATGCCGCCCATGGTCTCGATGGACAGGGACAGGGGCGTAACATCCAGAAGCAGGATATCGCCTGCGCCCGCATCGCCTGCCAGCTTGCCGCCCTGAATGGAAGCACCGATTGCAACACATTCATCCGGGTTCAGGGTCTTGCTGGGCTCATGTCCGGTCAGCATCTTTACCTTATCCTGTACGGCCGGGATACGGGTGGAACCACCTACCAGCAGCACTTTTCCAAGTTCGGAAGCGGTGATTCCCGCGTCTCTCAGAGCGTTCTGTACCGGAATTGCCGTTCTCTCAACCAGATCATGGGTCAGTTCATCGAACTTTGCTCTGGTCAGATCCATATCAAAATGCTTCGGGCCTTCTGCCGTTGCCGTGATGAAAGGCAGGTTGATGTTGGTGGTGGTGGCGCTGGACAGCTCCTTCTTCGCCTTTTCAGCCGCCTCTTTCAGTCTCTGCATGGCCATCTTATCGCCGGACAGGTCGATGCCTTCCTGCTTCTTAAATTCGCTCACCATCCAGTCGATCACCTTGTTATCAAAGTCATCGCCGCCCAGATGGGTATCGCCGCCGGTGGCCAGCACCGTAAAGGTGCCGTCCTCGATCTCGATGATGGAGACATCGAACGTGCCGCCGCCCAGGTCATAGACCAAAATCTTCTGCGGCGCTTCGTTGTCCAGGCCGTAGGCCACCGCAGCAGCCGTAGGCTCGTTGATGATGCGCAGAACGTTCAGCCCCGCGATGCGGCCTGCGTCCTGTGTGGCCTTGCGCTGGCTGTCGTCAAAGTAGGCGGGCACCGTGATGACGGCCTCGGTCACCGGCTCGCCGAGGTAGCTCTCAGCGTCGCGGCGGATCTTCGTCAGGATCATGGCGCTGATCTCCTGCGGGGTCAGGTCTTTGCCGTCGATGTGGACCCGGTGGTCGGAACCCATGTAGCGCTTGATGCTGGAGATGGTGCGGCCGGAGTTGGTCGCGATCTGGCGCTTGGCCGCACCGCCCACCAGACGCTCACCGTCTCTGGTAAAGGCGACCACGCTGGGGGTGGTGCGTTCGCCCTCGGCATTGGCGATGACCACGGGCTTGCCGCCCTCGACCACTGCCACACAGGAGTTGGTCGTTCCAAGGTCGATTCCGATCACGTTGCTCATAGTGCTTGTCCTCTTTTCTTGCGGCACAGATTTTTTTCCAGAATCATCTTACCGATTTCCTATGACGATTTCATAGAACAAATGTAAAGAATTTGTGTTCCTGCCGATTTCATCGGTTCTCCAGCCCTTCGTTCATCAGCTCCGCCACGGTCTTCCGGGTCTCGTCCAGCCAGATCTCCGCGTCCGGTGCCCCCTCTTCCAGCTGGATGCAGAAGCCCTGCTCGGCCTCCGCCAGCTCCATCAGCGCCTTTTTGCGGGAGACATACCGCGTTTCGCACTGGGCGATGCGGAGCCGGATCTGCGGCGTATAGGAGACATCCGGCATCCCGCGGGCGGCACTCTGGGCGCGGCGGTAGTATTGCAGCGCGGCGGCGGCTTCCTGCCCGGAGGCCGCTGCGTCATCGCCAAGGGCGATCATGGCCTGCACTTCCCCGGCCTTGGCGGCTTTTTTCCACATCCGCCGGGCCTGTACCTTGCTGCGCCGGGCACCCCGGCCCTGATACAGGCAGTCGCCCAACAGCGCCAGCGCTTCGGCGCTGCCCGCCTCGGCGGCTTTTTCATAGTGCTGCACCGCCTCGGCCCAGCTGCCCTGCCGCGCGGCATCGTAGCCCGCATCCAGTTCTTCCAGACCGGGGCCTTCGCTGCCCCGCTCCGACTTGAGCAGCCCGTTCAGGATGGAGCCATCCAGCGTAGCGGAATTGGTCCACGGGTCGATGACCACACCGTCGATACCGTCGGTGTTCAGGGCATATTCCATGGCCTCTCGCATCCCGCGCTCGGCCATGGGCCGGGTGGCCGTGGCGCGCTCGGCTTCCGCCGTCTTCACCGAAGTGAACAGGGGCAGGTAGCTGCGTTCCTTCCGGGTGTGGAGCAGCCAGGGGTCCAGCCCCTCTGCCTTTTCCGCCGGGATGGGCATGGAAGCCCACGGGGCCGGGCCGCTCTGCGGGTCAGCTGCGGCATCCAGCGGCACCAGCACCCGCGTTTTCAGCTCCAGTGCATAGTTCAGGGCGTTCATCAGGTTCCAGAAATGCGTCTCGTTCTGCTCCCGGTAGAGCCGCTCCACGGCCTGCTCCACCACCGGGCAGCCCGTGCCCGCCGGGCTGTATTGGGGGGCGGCTTTTTTCTTCCGGCTGCCCACCGGGCGGAACCGCCGTGCGCTTTTCTCGTATGCCATTTGCATCACCCTTCTTTTTCCATCCGTCATAATAATTTATTATAGCAGGATTTCCCAAGTTTCACAATGGGGAAGACGCACCGCATTTTTCCGCAAAACAATAGCATTCCGATTCCGGTTGTATTATAATATGCGATGGGAAAGTTTCCCCCGATTTACATTTCAGAAATTTACATTTCAGAAAAGGAGTCTTTCGCCTTGAACAAAATGCTTACCCACCTGAACGGCTACAAGCGCGAGGCCGTCCTCGCGCCGCTGTTCAAGATGCTGGAAGCCACGTTCGACCTGTTTGTCCCTCTGGTCATGGCAGACATCGTCAACGTCGGCATTGCGGCGCACGACCTGCATTATATCCTTGCGCGGTGCGGCATCCTGCTGCTGCTCGCCGTCATCGGCCTGACCTGCAGCCTGACGGCCCAGTATTTCTCCGCCAAGGCCGCTGTGGGCTACTCCACCTCGCTGCGCCATGCGCTGTTTGAGCACATCCAGAAGCTCGGCTTCACCGAGATGGATACGCTGGGCACCAGCACCCTCATCACCCGCATGACCAGTGACATCAATCAGGTGCAGAGCGGCCTGAACCTCTTCCTCCGCCTGTTCCTGCGCAGCCCGTTCGTGGTGGTCGGTGCCATGGTCATGGCCTTCACGGTCAATGCGCGGGCCGCATGGATCTTCGTGGTGGCCATCCCGCTGCTGTCCATCGTAGTCTTCGGCATCATGGTCCTGACCAACCCGCTGTATAAGACCGCCCAGACCCGTCTGGACCGGGTGCTGGGCCTGACCCGCGAGAACCTGACCGGCGTTCGCGTCGTCCGCGCCTTTGACAAGGAGAAGAGCGAGATCGACCGCTTCGAGTCTGCCAACGACCTGCTGACCAAAATGCAGTTGCACGTCGGCCATCTCTCTTCCCTGATGAGCCCGCTGACCTACGTGATCATCAACCTGGCCATCGTGGCGCTGCTGTATGTAGGCAGCATCGAGATCAACATCGGCGGCATGGCAGCCGGTGATGTCATCGCGCTGGTCAACTACATGAACCAGATCCTGGTCGAGCTGGTCAAGCTGGCCAACCTCATCGTGCAGATCAGCAAGGCGCTGGCCTGCGCCAGCCGTGTGCAGGCCGTGCTGGACACGGAACCGGGGATGGCGTTCCCCGCTGCCCTTCCGGATGCCGTGGAGGCAAGCAAGGCCGACGACGCCGTCCGGTTCGACCATGTCAGCCTGACCTACGCCGGTGCCGGTGCCCCCAGCCTGTCGGACATCAGCTTCACAGCCAAACGCGGCCAGACCATCGGCGTCATCGGCGGCACGGGCAGCGGCAAATCCAGCCTCATCAACCTCATCCCCCGCTTCTACGATGCCACCGAGGGTTCGGTTGAGATCCTGGGCCGTCCGGTGCAGGCATACCCGCGGGACGTTCTGCGCGGCAGCGTCAGCGTCGTCATGCAGAAAGCGCAGCTCTTCGGCGGCACCATCCGCTCGAACCTGCTCTGGGGCAACAAGAACGCCTCGGATGCCGACCTGTGGGCCGCACTGGAAACGGCACAGGCTGCGGAATTCGTCAAGGCGAAGCCCCTTGGGCTGGACGAGCCGGTAGAGCAGGGCGGCCGGAACCTCTCCGGCGGCCAGAAGCAGCGCCTGACCATTGCCCGCGCACTGGTGAGCAAGCCCGACATCCTCATTCTGGATGACAGTGCCAGCGCTCTGGACTACGCCACCGACGCCGCCCTGCGCAAGGCACTGGCGGCTCTGCCCGGCAGCCTGACCGTCTTCATCGTCAGCCAGCGCGCCGCCAGCCTGCAGCACGCCGACCAGATCCTCGTTCTGGACGACGGCAAACTCGTCGGCCTCGGCAAACACGCCGACCTGCTGGCCTCCTGCCCGGTCTATGAGGAGATCTATGCCAGCCAGTTCAAGAAAGGGGATGCGCAGAAATGAGTGCAAAAGCAAAGAGCAGCCTGACCCCGGAACAGCGCAAGGCAACGCTCCGCCGGGTGCTGAAAAAGATCCGCCCCTACTACTTTTTCGTGGGGTGCAGCCTCATCGTGGCCGCCGTGAGCGTGGCCGCCCAGCTGTATATCCCCATCCTCTGCGGCAGCGCCATCGACCTGATGCTCGGCAAGGGCCGTGTGGACTTTGCCGGTGTGATGCAGATCATCCTGCAGATCGTGGCCGTAGCCATCCTCGCAGCCTTTGCGCAGTGGCTGCTGAGCGTCTGCAACAACCGCATCACCTTCTCCGTCAGCCGCGACCTGCGCAATGCCGCCCTGCGGAAGATCCAGACCCTCCCCCTCTCCTACCTCGACAGCCACCCCTCCGGCGACATCGTCAGCCGGATGATCGCCGATGTGGACACCTTCGCCGACGGCCTGCTGATGGGCTTCACCCAGCTGTTCTCCGGCCTGCTGACCATCTTCGGCACCCTGCTGTTCATGCTGTGGGAGAATGTCCCCATCACGCTGGTGGTCGTCTGCATCACCCCGCTGAGCCTGGTGGTAGCCAGCTTCCTGGCCAAGCGCAGCTACAAGTATTTTCAGGGGCAGAGCACCGTGCGCGGTGAGCAGACCGCTCTGGTCAACGAGATGATCGAAGGCCAGAAGGTCGTGCAGGCCTTCGGCCACGAGGCCGAGAGCCTTGCCTCCTTTGACGAGGTGAACACGCAGCTGCAGGATGTCAGCCTGAAGGCCATCTTCTTCTCCAGCATGACCAACCCCGCCACCCGCTTCGTCAACAACATCGTCTATGCAGGCGTCGGTCTGGTGGGTGCGATCTATGCTGTGGCGGGCGGCATCACCATCGGTCAGCTGAGCATCTTCCTCAACTACGCCAACCAGTACACCAAGCCCTTCAACGAGATCTCCGGCGTCGTCACCGAGCTGCAGAACGCACTGGCCTGCGCGGCCCGCGTCTTTGAGCTGCTGGACGCCGACGACCAGGTGCCCGAAGCCGAACACGCCAGGGTGCTGCAGCCGGACGGCCATGTGGAGCTGAAGGACGTCTCCTTCCGCTACCTGCCGGACCGCCCCCTCATCGAGGGCCTGAACCTGGACGTCAAGCCCGGCCAGCGCATTGCCATCGTCGGCCCCACCGGCTGCGGCAAGACCACCCTCATCAACCTGCTCATGCGGTTCTATGATGTCAACAGCGGCTCCATCACCGTCTCCGGCGACGACATCCGGAACGTGACCCGCGCTTCCCTGCGCGGCAGCTACGGCATGGTGCTGCAGGACACCTGGCTGCGCGCCGGCACCGTCCGCGAGAACATCGCCTACGGCAAGCCCGACGCCACCGACGAAGAGATCGTTGCCGCGGCCAAGGCAGCCCACGCCGACAGCTTCATCCGCCGCCTGCCGGACGGTTACGATACCGTCATCGCGGAGGACGGCGGCAACATCAGCCAGGGCCAGAAGCAGCTGCTCTGCATCGCCCGCGTCATGCTCTGCCTGCCGCCCATGCTGATTCTGGACGAGGCCACCTCCTCCATCGACACCCGCACCGAGGTGCGCATCCAGGCCGCGTTCGCCCGGATGATGCAGGGCCGCACGAGTTTCATCGTGGCCCACCGCCTGTCCACCATCCGCGAAGCCGACGTCATCCTTGTGATGAAGGACGGCCACATCGTGGAGCAGGGCAATCACGACGAACTGCTGGCCCAGGGCGGCTTCTACGCCAAGCTCTACAACAGCCAGTTCGAGGGCGTGGAGACCTGACCGGCACAAACAAAAAATGGGATGCTTGAAACAAGCATCCCATTTTTGTTTGCCAGAATCCTGCCGCCCGTCGTTTCAGACCGTCTCGACCACCACTGGCTCCTCCGGCGGCGGGGTCAGCGTGGAGTGCGCCCGCACAAAGGCAGCTGCGCGCTGGCTGGCAATGCCCTGCCGCAGCTTTCGCTTGTCGTTGGACGGGAAGGTCCGCTCCCCGTTCCAGCCCTCCAGCGCAGCCTGCACCTCGGCCTCTGTGGGCCAGAGATGTTCCGTTTCGGCGACCAGCAGAAGCCCCAGACGCCCCCGCAGTTTCTGTTCCGCCTGAGCGTGAAGCTCCGCCCGGAACTGTTCCACCGTCTGGCCCTGCACCTTCAGGTATTGGTCAAAGTTGATGTTGTTCGCCTGCATCCGCAGGTTGAACTCCCGCTGCTCGGCAAAGTAGTTGCCCGCCACCAATTGCTTCGGCAGCGCGCCCTTCACCTCGCCGCCGAGCTGGTAGACCAGCTCCCGCTCAGCCAGCGTCTCGGCCTGGGCGCAGCGGGTCTTGTAGATCTCCCGTGCCACACGGTCCCGCAGGGCTTTTTTGCCCGCCTCGTCGGCGGCGCGGTCCTCGTCGCCGTGGTGGCGGTTGATCTCCAGTTCAAGGGTCAGTTTCCGGATAGGCCGGGGCCGGATGGGCTGCACAAAGCCGGTGTACCGCCCCAGTTCCAGCGGCGGCAGGCAGAAAAACTCCGCCCCCGCCCGGAACCCTTCAGCCCGGTTGACGGCCAGCAGCTCAAAGTCCGGGTCCGTCACCGGGACGAGCCGGTGCTCCTCCATCAGCTGCGCAAACAGCGGCGAAAAACCTTCCAGAATGGCGCGGTTCACCGCTGCCGTCAGCAGGTCTTCTTCCTCTTTGGGCGCATCCGGTGCCGCCTGCTCGGCCTGCACCGCTGCTTCCAGCTCCTCGGCACTGGCCGAAAAGACCACCCGGCAGTCGCCCGGTTCCGGCATCCCAAAATGTTCCAGTTTCATGGCATTTCCTCCTCACCGCACAAATCCGGCCATCAGCAGCACCAGCACCACCGCCAGAGCAAAGTACAGCACTTCGGCCCCCAGCACGGCGCGGTCGCCTTCCACATACATCTTCTCCGGATCTTCCGGGTCATAATATAAGGTAACGGTCTCCCCGGCCGCAAAGCCCTTGCCCTTGGCCGCTTTCGGGTAATGGAGGCGGTGGCTGCCGCCTGCCGTCTCAAATTCCAGCACATAGGCCTGACCGTCCCGGCCCTGCGCGGTGCCCGCAACGCGGGCGGTGACCTTTTCGCCTTTTGTCTGCAAACGCCGCCGCGCAAGCACACTGCGCACCCCCATGCCGAGCATGAGCGCCGCCCCGATGATAAAGATCAGAAAGTTGAACATGTGTGGTTCCCTCATTCCATCGTATTTTGCCGCAGGGCCCCAGGCCCCGGACAGCTCAGGTCTTATTGTATCATATTTCACCGAAAATTTCGCCCCATCGTCCTCATTCCGGTGCCAAAATTTCATCCGGAATTTTTGTCAGAAAAATTCGAAAAAAGCGCTTGACATTTCCCGTTTCCATGGTATAATTACTATCGTTCCGAGCGACACGGCTCACGAACGAAAACAAAATATGCGGATATGGCGGAATTGGCAGACGCGTTAGATTCAGGTTCTAATCGGGGCAACTCGGTGGAGGTTCAAGTCCTCTTATCCGCACTCTCAAACGACAGCTTTCAAAAAAGTTGTCGTTTTTCTTTTTTGTATCCGTCCTTTTGGAAACACTCTTCTATGCGGATAAGAGGACTTGAACAGCACGGCCCTGCCGCAGGCGGGGCAACAAAAGCCCCAGTGGGGCTTTTGTTCGTGCGCGGTTCCTGGACCCGTAGGAATGTCTACCGGGAGGACTGCCGCTGATTTGTTTTTCCTGACACTCTTTCTATGCGGATAAGAGGACTTGAACAGCACGGCCCTGCCTGCACTTACTTGCCCGGATGCCGGATGCGGCAGTCATCCGGCTCCCAAGTGGATGGCATCGCAGCCTTCTCCCCCGGTTACGGCACAAAGAATCGCTCCATGTTGACGTGTTCCATCCGCAGCAGTTTTTCCTTTTTGTCGATGCCGCCCGCATAGCCGGTCAGGCTGCCGTTCGTTCCGACGACCCGGTGGCACGGGATGAGGATCGCGATCCGATTGTGCCCGACGGCACCGCCCACTGCCTGTGCAGACATGCGGGGCCTCCCCTGCTTTTCCGCCAGCTGCTTTGCCAGTGCGCCGTAGGTCGTGGTCTGGCCGTAGGGGATCTGCAGCAGCAGCTCCCACACCGCCTGCCGGAAAGGCGACCCCATGGGATGGAGCGGCGGGGTGAAACCCGGCTCCCGGCCGCTGAAATAGACCTCCAGCCAGCGTTCTGCCTGCTGCAGGATGGGCGTTTTCTGCGCCGTGTGGTCCGGGTCCAGACCCTCGGCAAAATACAGTTCGCCGTCGAACCAAAGCCCTGTCAGGCCCACATCATCTGCTGCCAGCAGGATGCCGCCCAGCGGGGAATCGTAATGCAGTGTGTACATCATAGCGGATACCTCTTGCCGGTTCTCTTTTTGATGCCCTGATTATACCACGCTTTTCCCCGCAGGGGGAAGGGAATTTTCCCAGCAAAAAACGGGAGGCCGCCCCAGTCGTTCGACGGAGGCGGCCTCCCGGCCTTTTATTCGGTTTTACTGTGCGCTTGCGTAGTTGGCTGCGCTCTCACCGGCGATGCGGCCAAAGACCACAAAGTCGGCCACGGCGGTGTACCTGTCCAGACAAGGCTTGGTTCCACAGATGCGCCGGGGATGAGAGGTTGGGCCGGAGGGAGGGCTTCACCGTGCCACGGGTTCAGGATGAGCGGCTCCCTATCACAGCTCTTTTTCATCAGAACATAATGAAGTTTGTTTACAGGCGCGCCATTTTCCAGCATTTGACACACCAGGATGGCGTATTCTGCCGCCTGTTCCACGTCCAGCGCGGCTTCACAGAGCATTCCCAACATCTTCATTTGTGCGACTTCCTGCTTGGCAGCCGCGCTCAGTACGCCGAACATTTGCCGGATCAGCGGGTTTTCCCCGAGATGGAATACTGGTTTTGCGCCCTGCTTTGCCAAGCGGCGCATCATAAGCATGGGGTTGGAATAGCTTTCAAAGCCTGGCATCGCGCAGCCAAAGACGATGTCGTTATACAGAGCAGATATGTATGCCCTGTCGGCGGCTTCAGCTTTGGCGTGCCCGGAAATCTCCCATTCGTAATAAGCCAAGGTGAAAGCTCCGCAGGAGTTTCCATCCGCTTTGCCTTGTGTGATATATTTGCACATAGTATCCACCTTCGTTTCGATGATTTACGGGCAGCGGACCCGTTTTTCTTATTATAACATGGACACTGCATGGCAGCCACAAAAAATCAGGACAAACAGTTTTGAGGGCTCAACAGTTTCCGGGAACATCAGCAGGCGAAGCTGCGTCTCCGGCGGATACCATAAAGCGCTCCGGCAGGATTTGTGGAAAATATGGTCTATAGCGTTATTGGCCGTTTACAGATTTTCTGGTCAAGAACTCAAAATATTTTACATTTTGTACGTTATTGAAAAAAGATGTAAAAAAAGTTATGCTGAAAATCGGAAGGCGCGCACTGTAAAAGGGAGGGGCGCAAATACAGTGCTGTGGCTGTAAGCTGGTTTTTCGATTAAAGCACTCTTGAGAGCCGGCGTGCGGCGGAACCGTAGACAACAAAACAACGAAGAGAGGGAAAAATATGTATCGCGTATCCAATTTTACCGACAATGATGACGTTAAAACACTTGATCAAAAAGGGCCCTTCACCGTTATTGAATACCAAAGGGACCTGAGCGTGACGCCGGGTTCGGCTGTCACGGCTTTTTACTGTGCTCAGATGAACGTAAAAAAGCGGCAGGTCCTATGTGATTTGAATCATGCGAATATTACCATCCAGGCCGGGGCCATGCAGTGGATGCTGGGCAATGTCAGCGCGACCACAGGAATCAAAGGCGTTGGGGACCTTTTCGGAAAAGCTGTACGGGGCAAGGTGACGGGGGAATCTGCGATCAAGCCGGAATATACCGGCAGCGGTATGCTTGTTTTGGAACCTACCTATAAGCATCTCCTGCTGATGGATGCGGCCGATTGGGGCGGCTCTGTGGTGCTGGACGACGGCTTGTTTCTTGCCTGTGACTCAAGCCTCAAACACAAAG
>OGYW01003170.1_pt1 | contig 11266 bp, 8 predicted proteins | sample 1576621 | NCBI WGS metagenome assembly OGYW01 (sample SAMEA3541528, study PRJEB24748) | human gut metagenome | biome: human gut; feature: human-associated habitat; material: faeces | place: China | collected 2012 | reverse complement strand
GCTTTAGTTGCAATGGTTCGTGGAGTGGCCACAGATGCGGTAAGCGGAATCTTGCGCAGGCTTCCGCACCGGAAACGGCTGTCTGTCAAGACTGTCACTACAGATTTATCTTCAGCCATGATGCTGACGGTCAGAAAGGTGTTTCCTGCCGCAAAGCTGATCAATGACCGTTTTCATGTACAGCAGCTCATGTCTGAAGCTGTTGACCGGTTAAGAATACGCTATCGGTGGAAAGTACTTGATGCGGAAAATCAGGCTATCAGGGAGCACCGTCAAAAGAAGAAAGAAGCAAAGAGTAAGGCGGAAAGGGAGAGAATAGGGAAATGGGAGCCTGAAAGAATGGAGAACGGAGAAACCCTGCCACAGATAGTAAGCAGAAGCAAGCATATTATACTGAAACACTGGAGCAAATGGAATGAACAGCAAAAGACCAGGGCTGCCATTCTCTTTGATAAATTCCCCAAGCTTCTGGAAGGATACAGCCTTAGCATGAAACTGACAGACATCTTCAACAAGAAGTCAGGTCCCGATGAAGCAAGGCTAAATCTCGCAAGATGGTACAATGAAGTGGAAAAGTTTGACTATATGGAGTTCAACAAGGTACTTGATACCTTTTCAAACCATAGTACGACCATCATAAATTATTTTGAAGAACGATTGACAAATGCTTCAGCGGAGTCGTTCAATGCTAAAATCAAAGCTTTTCGAAGCCAGTTAAGAGGGGTGGCTGATCTGAAATTCTTCATGTTCAGACTGGCTAGGCTATACGCTTAAAAGAAAGCTTACCAACCAGGAAAATCCGCTGACCCATTATAAGGTATTTAAGGCCGGATGTTTTGGATGGTAGCTTATAAAGTGGAAGATGCTTACTGATTTTTTTATGAGTGAATGTAAATAAGTGATTTGGAATAGAGATAAATCTAAGGATCTTTTTCTTATTGCTATGAACAATAAGGAAATTACAAATAAAAATCCGAATATAAGTGCCGCTCATGTGATACTGATTACTAAGTATCGATTATATAAGTATTCCCCATCTTCGGGAGTATGGTTCAAAGTACAAAGCAACCATTGGCATAATGGATTATTTGTGTCGTGGGAACAATAGAAGTAAATAAGGAATGACGGACTACCTATAAGTAGGGTAAGTGCTGTCAGAATCTCTATTGTTCTATGATGAAGTGTCTTGTTCACAGGCATTTCATGATGTGTCAATTTAATCATGCTTGCTTTTTTTACAAAATTGGTTATAGAAATACATACTGATAATACCTATTAATGGTGATAATTTTCGGCTTTATACCTAAAAATAAGTACTCGTGTATTTTATTATGTATATGATTATCAGTAATAAAACCCCAATTTTTAGGTATTGTGTACTCTTGGGGGTAAGGGTAACTTTGCAACAAATTTGAAAACATAAAATAATAACTATTAATCAATAAAACTAAAGTATTATGAAATTGAAAAACTTTTTAGCGATGATGGCTATTGCATTGTGTGCAGTAGCATGTAGTGACAATGATGATAAAAAGGAAGATACCGTGATTCCGGCTCAGGAGGTTGCTGGTATTTACAATGGAACATTATCACTCTCAGTATCAGGAAATGATCAAGGAACGTCAGACAGTCAGGTGAAAATTACTGCGGAAGAAGGGGGAACTGTTCAAGTTCTTCTAGTTGGCGGTGCTGGTGAAGGAATGATGTCATTGCCGGATATTGCTATACCTGGAATTAAAGTGCATACCTCCGATAATGTCACTTATATTTTGCCGGAAAGTGCTGTTGATGTAACTGTTGGTTCTGTAAAATATACAGGAAGTTTACAAGGAACGATTAAGGATGAAAAGGCTGATCTGATCTTTACACTAAAGCCGGGAGCCATGCCTATGGCTATTACTGCGACTTTTGTAGGCACTAAATAGTATGAAAAGATATCTCTCTATTATAACCATACTGGGAATGATGCTTTTGCCATTCTCGGCATGTGATGGTATTTTGGAAGGAATATATGATAGTCCTGCTGCTTCGGATAGTAATGAATTGGGTTTTATAAGAACAGACCCTTCTACCCATTCGGGTACTATTTATATTGACGCTACTGATTATAGACGTTGGACTTTTATCGATTTCCATACACAAAAAGTAGATTCTGTAAATGTGACGGATTCTGAACAGAAAGAACCGGAGGAATGGGATATTGCTGTTCATCGTTATGATGTTAAAACCAATGCTGGAGCAGTATTGGAAACCGGTTTCACAGGTTTTTCCGCTTTACGGAATGCGGATGCGATGCCCGAAGGAGCCTATGTGGAGGATGTTTGGACTACCGCTAAGATAGCCATTGATATGTCAGGTATGATGGATGGTAATATTGTTTATATGGCATCCTATTATAATGAAGAACTATCCAAATGGTTGAATGTTGATAAAAGTAATATGCCACCTACCTATACTCTTTCAAACAAGGTTTATATGGTAAAGCTGAAAGATGGAACTTATGCGGCTGTTCGTCTCACAAATTATATGAATGCTAGTGGTGTAAAAGGCTTCATGACTATTGACTATATTTATCCGTTTGAATTGTAAACCGACATACGATATGCATAGACTACTCAGAAACGTGTGCTTGATACTGTGTTGGCTGATGGCGGTATCAGTATCAGCACAACGAATTATTTCAGGAACTGTATTTGATGAAAATAAAGAACCTCTGACGGGAGCAACAGTTTCCGTAAAAGAAAAAGTAACTTTGGGAACCACTACGGATACACAGGGAAAATACATGTTGAAATTACCCGATAATAGAGAATATACTCTACAGGTTTCATACATGGGGTATATCTCGCAAACTCATAAAGTGTCTGTCAGTAAAACAGGTAAAGTTGATTTTATACTGAAAGAAGATGCTGTAAATATGGAAACTGTAGTTGTAACGGGAACCCGTACTCCGAAACTCCTGAAAGATGTTCCCATTGTAACTCGTGTCATTACTGCCGATGAAATAAAAAAAGTAGATGCTACCCATATTGGAGATTTACTTCAGGCAGAACTGCCGGGAATTGAATTCTCTTATTCCATGGACCAGCAAGTTTCTCTCAATATGCAAGGATTTGGTGGAAATGCTGTACTTTTTCTGGTTGATGGTGAACGTCTGGCAGGTGAGACTTTGGATAATATAGACTACAACCGATTGAATATGAGCAATGTGGAGCGTATTGAAATTGTAAAAGGTGCGGCTTCTTCACTCTATGGTTCGAATGCGGTAGGAGGAGTGGTAAACATCATAAGTAAAGTGCCTGCGGAGCCTTGGACTGTGAATCTCAATGGACGTTACGGGGCTTATAATGAGCAGCGTTATGGAGGAACAATAGGTTTCAATGTTGGAAAATTCAATAGTGTGACTAATGTACAGCATACCCAAGTAGATGAAAAAGATTTGGCAGATGGAAAAACAAATGAGGAAACGGAGGATTGGGCATTTAAAAAGGTGTATGGTGATAAAACTTGGAATTTCAAAGAACGTTTGGTCTATACTGCTAATGACCATCTGAAACTGACGGCACGTGCCGGATATTTTTTTCGTGAACGTGAGAAGTCACAGACTAGTAAAGACCGTTATCGAGACTTCAGTGGTGGGGTGAAAGGAAATTATGTATTGGATAAAGATAAGGATCTGGAAATAGCTTATTCTTTCGACCAGTATGATAAGAGCGACTACTTGCCGCAAGATGCTAATGATGTACGTGATTATAGTAATGTACAACATTCGGTTCATACTTTTTATAATCATACTTTTGTCGGTAAGCATATTCTCACCGTGGGTGGTGATTATATGCGTGATTATTTAATGTCCTATCAGTTTGCCAATAATGGAAGTAAACATCAGTATACAGTGGACGGCTTTGCACAGTTTGACTGGAACCCGACGAAATATTTCAATGTCATCACAGGATTACGTTTTGATTATTATTCAGATTCCGATATTAATCATTTCTCTCCCAAATTAGGACTGATGTATAAAATAGGAAACTGTTCATTGAGAGGTTCCTATGCCGGTGGTTTCCGAGCTCCTACTTTGAAAGAAATGTATATGAATTTTGATATGGCAAGTATTTTTATGATTTATGGTAATCCTGACTTGAAGCCTGAAACCAGCCATAATTTTTCTCTTTCGGCAGAATATATGAAAGGTCGTTATAATTTGACGGTGACAGGTTTCTATAATGTAGTTGATAATCGTATCACTACGGCGTGGAGTGAGGCGTTGAAAGGGCAGGTATATACCAATATATCAAATATCAGGATATCCGGTGCCGAGGCAAATGCTTCCGTCAAATATCCTTGTGGACTGTCGGCACGTTTATCTTACGCCTATACACACGAGAATATAAAGAAAGGGCAACCTGTCATTTCAAGTACTCGCCCGCATACGGCTACTGTCCGTCTTGAGTATGACAAGCATTGGAAGAACTATGCGTTTAATGTTGCTTTGAACGGACGCTTTCTGTCCAAGGTGAATACGGAGGAATATACTTCGAACACTTCTTATGAAGAAACTGAGAAGGTGACTTATCCGGCGTATACAATGTGGAAGCTTACGTTGTCTCAGAAAGTATGGAAAGGTGTTGATATGACTTTGGCGGTAGACAACCTGTTTAATTATGTCCCTTTCCGTTATTATAATAATTCGCCTGCTACTAAAGGAACAACTTTTTCAGCCGGTTTGTCATTGGATATAGAACAATTGTTCAAATGAAATTTGGCTGCTAATACTAAATAAACTATGTGATTTAAATAAAGATATGAAGAAGAAACAATTATTGATTGGCGGAGGGATAGCAGTCATCTTGCTGCTTTTGTTTGGTGTATGGAATCTTTGGTTCAGTGCAACTAAAGTGGCTTTCATCAACTATCAGGTAATCAGTTTAGGGCAGATATCTAAAGCTAATGACAATTCATTTATTAAAATCAGTGAACTGAGCACAGATGATCTGAACCGATTGGCCGGTTATGATATGGTATTTATCAATGCCATGGGATTAAGGATTACTGAAGAGCAACGTGCGCAAATACAAAAGGCAGCCGATGGTGGTCTGCCGGTATTGACTACTGCCGCTACCAATCCTGCAAACAAGATTATTTCATTGGATTCCATCCAAGCGGATACATTGAAACATTATCTGTCTAATGGAGGACGTCGTAACTATCGCAGTATGCTGAATTATGTGCGTGTGCATATTGATAAAAAACTATTCTCTGTGTCTGAACCGGAAGCCGTAATGAAACGTGCCGATGATGTGCTTTATCACATGGATCCAAAGAAACCCGAAGACGAAGAGTTGGGTTTCAATACGGTAGCCGGATACAATACTTTTCTGCAACATAACGGCTTGTGGAAAGAGAATGCTCCGCGTATTATTGTGACCGGTCCGATGGGTGAACCTTCCGGGCTTATTGCTAAATTGGAGGAAACTGGCAATATGGTTTATCCTATACGTTCCATGCGTTCTTTTATTCAGAACCATGGAATTGATTCTGTCCGTCCGTCTGCTATTATCAATATGGCGCATGGACGTATGGGTGAACCTATTGTAGATTATCTGGCGAAACAGAATATACCGCTTTTCTCTCCATTGAATGTAAATCGCTTGGTAGAGGAGTGGGAGAGGGACAAGATGGGGATGAATGGCGGCTTTATGTCACAAAGTATTGTTACTCCCGAGATAGATGGAGCTATCCGTCCGTTCGCTCTTTTTGGACATTATAAGGATGAGGAGGGTTTGCAACACGCTTATGCTATTCCAGAACGCTTGGAAACTTTTGTAGAAACAGTTAATAACTATATTGCTCTGCAGCGTAAACCCAATAGTGAGAAACGCGTTGCTATTTATTATTATAAAGGTCCTGGTCAGAATGCACTGACTGCGGGTGGTATGGAAGTGGTTCCTTCACTTTATAACTTGTTGCAGCGTATGAAACGCGAGGGCTACAAGGTGGACGGTTTGCCTACCTCTTCGAAAGAATTGGAACAGATGATACAATCTCAAGGAGCCGTATTTGGTTCGTATGCCGAAGGAGCTTTTGATCGGTTTATGGAAACCGGCAAGCCCGAACTCATAACAAAAGAACAATATGAGAGTTGGATAAAGAAATCCATTCGTCCTGAAATGTATGCCGAAGTAATAGCTGCCAATGGTGAATTTCCCGGAGCATATATGACTACTTCCGACGGCCGTTTAGGAGTAGCTCGTTTGCAATTTGGAAATGTGGTGCTCTTGCCACAGAATGCGGCCGGTAGTGGGGATAATGCATTTAAAGTAGTACATGGAACCAATGCAGCTCCTCCACATACTTATATTGCTTCTTATCTGTGGACACAATTCGGATTTAAAGCTGATGCGTTGATTCATTTCGGTACTCATGGCAGTTTAGAGTTCACTCCGCGCAAACAAGTTGCTTTGTGCAGCAATGACTGGTCCGACCGTCTGGTAGGTGCATTACCTCATTTTTATATTTATTCCATCGGCAATGTAGGTGAAGGGATGATTGCTAAGCGTCGTTCGTATGCGGGATTGCAATCTTATCTTACTCCACCTTTTATGGAAAGTAGTGTCCGCACCATTTATCGTGAACTGACTGAGGCTGTCAAAACATACAATAATTTACTTCCGGCCGATGGGCAGGCTGTACTGTCTACCGGAAATAAAGACGCTTTGAACCGTGCTTCATTGGCGGTAAAGAAACTCACGGTGAAACTGGGCATCCATCGTGAATTGGAATTGGATAGTCTTCTTACTGTTCCTTATGCCGAGGAAGATATTCAGCGTATAGAAAATTTTGCAGAGGAACTGGCAAATGAGAAGATTACAGGTCAGTTGTATACAATGGGGATTCCTTATGAACCCATTCGTATTACTTCCAGTGTGTATGCTATGGCTACCGAGCCGATAGCCTATAGTCTGTTGGCATTAGATAAACTACGTAATCGTGCGGACGGACAGGTAGAGAAACATCGCACTCTTTTTACTCAGCGTTATTTAGAACCTGCACGTGATTTGGTCACTCGTCTGTTGGCTGATCCATCGTTGGCTTCTGATGAATTGATTTGCCGTATTACTGGCATTACTTCCGATGAACTTGCTAAAGCACATGAAATCAATAAATCCCGTAATACTCCTCAAGGCATGATGACCATGATGATGGCATTAGCTGAAGAGGCTCCGGCTGAGGCTAAAACACATGCTGATATGAGCAGTGGAATAATGCAGGCTGACCAAAGCGGATGTTCGAAAAGGAATAGCATATCCGGGTCTATGAAAGAGAAAATGAAGGAAATAGCGAAAGGTATGAATCCTGAGAAAGCTATGGAACTTGCAAAAAAAATGGGTGCAAGCCCTGAAGCTTTAAAGAAAATGGAAACAGGAATGTACAAGAGTCGTGCTGTAGGTATGAATACACTGGCCAAAGATACGGTTACAATGAAAACAACTTCTCGAGGAAAACGTGAAAAAGCGGATAGTGATAAATTCGGAGGCATGGAAGCGATGATGAAAGCTATGATGTCCAAGAAAAAAGAATATTCTAAAGAGGAGATGAATTTTGCTTTGGCTGTCGTGGAAGTAGAACGTACCTTGAAGAATGTGGGCAATTATAAGAGTGCTCTTTTGGAAAGTCCGGAAAGAGAATTGACCTCTATGGTGAATGCGTTGAACGGAGGATATACGCAGCCTTCACCGGGTGGTGATCCCATCGCCAATCCTAATACATTACCTACAGGACGAAATCTTTTCGCTATCAATGCTGAAGAAACTCCGTCGGAATCTGCATGGGAAAAAGGAAAACAATTGGCTGACAACACTATCGAAATGTATCGCCGTCGTCATAATGACTCTGTTCCTCGTAAAGTAAGTTATACATTATGGAGTGGAGAATTTATAGAAACCGGCGGTGCTACTATTGCACAGGTGCTTTATATGCTGGGTGTAGAGCCTGTTCGTGATACGTTTGGGCGTGTGACGGATCTTCGTCTGATTCCTTCTGCTGAATTAGGCCGTCCTCGTATTGATGTGGTAGTGCAGACTAGCGGGCAGCTGCGAGATATTGCCGCTTCACGTCTGTTTCTTGTTAATCGTGCCGTAGAGATGGCTGCCAATGCTAGAGAAGATCAATTTGAAAATCAAGTAGCAGCAGGTGTTGTGGAAGCTGAACGTGTATTAATAGAAAAAGGTCTGACTCCAAAAGAGGCCCGTGAAATGTCTACTTTCCGTGTGTTCGGAGGAGTGAATGGTAATTATGGTACGGGTATACAAAGTATGGTGCAATCTGGTGACCGTTGGGAAAGTGAAAAGGAAATCGCCGATGTTTATTTGAATAATATGGGTGCTTTTTATGGTAGTGAAAAGAATTGGGAAACTGTTCGCCAATTTGCTTTGGAAGCTGCTTTGACACGTACGGATGCGGTTATTCAGCCACGTCAAAGCAATACATGGGGTGCATTAAGTCTGGATCATGTGTATGAGTTTATGGGAGGTATGAATCTTGCTGTCCGTAATGTGACCGGTAAAGATCCTGATGCGTATCTGAGCGACTATCGTAACCGTAACAATGCCCGTATGCAAGAGGTGAAAGAAGCTATTGGTATAGAGAGCCGTACCACAATATTCAATCCTGCTTATATTAAGGAAAAAATGAAAGGGGAGGCCGGCGCAGCTAATACTTTTGCTGAGATTGTGCAAAATACGTATGGTTGGAATGTCATGAAACCTCAGGCTGTTGATAAGGAAATGTGGAATGAGATATATGATGTGTATGTAAAGGATAAATTTAACTTGGGAGTGCAGGATTATTTTGAAAAGCAGAACCCTGCCGCTTTGGAAGAAATGACTGCGGTAATGATGGAAACTATCCGTAAAGGAATGTGGCAGGCTAGCGGGCAACAGATAGCGGATATTGCCAAACTACATACCGATTTGGTGAATAAATATAAACCGTCTTGTTCTGGTTTTGTTTGTGATAATGCTAAATTACGTCAGTTCATAGCTTCTAAAACGGATGCACAGACTGCATCCCGGTATAAGGAAAACATCAGTCAGATACGTGAAGTTGCTGCTTCAAAAGAGCAAAAGGGTATGGTGATGAAAAAAGAAGAGATGAATACAGTCGGTACGGAACAACAGACGAATACGGTAAGCAATACTGTTGTTTGTGTTGTAGTGGTGGCTGCAGTTCTTGTTTTAATTGTATTGGTGCGTTGTCGCCGTAAAAAAATGCAAGAATAACAGGCTATGGAAACAGTTGTAGTTGTTCTTATGATATTGGTCTGTTTCAATTTTATGATGAAACAGACATTTCGTAAACGAGGATCGGTTGCAGCAATAGCTGTTGTAGCCACCCTCTTTGTGGGACTGATGTGGCCATATGCTATTCAGCAGTCTAAGACACAGATTGCTGATTGGTTGGCAAATGTCCAATTGATGCTTGACACTTCGGTTGTGCTTACAGTGGAAGTTGCCTTACAGATGGCTTTTTGTATGTTGGCTGTTCATGTGCTTACTACAGGGCCTGTTAAGAAACGTACTCTTTTGGCTTACCGTGCTTTACGTTGGTTTCCGGGGATTTTGATATTTCCTGTCTTGTTTAGCGGATTGGTATATCTTATCTTCTCTTTTCCGGGTGTTTCCTTTTCTCTTGTCGCATGGAGTATGGCGGCAGGTGTATTGATATTGATTTCTGCAGGCACATTGTTTCTTCGTTATCTTTTGCCGGAAAAGGAATTACGGTTGGAGCTATTGTTCCTCACTAATGCATTGACCGCCATATTGGGAATTATTGCTACTGTAAATGGTCGTACCGCCGTAACAGGTGTAAGCGAGGTGGATTGGGGGGCATTGACCGGCTTGATAATTATGCTGGCAGGTGGAGGACTCATTGGATTGGTTATATATAAATATAGACGAATAAAAACAAACATTTAAAACTTACTGACATTATGAATCTTATATCAGACATTCTGTTTTGGATTTCGAACGGACTTTTAGTCCCTGTTGTTGTATTGCTTATTATTCTTTTCATCCGTTCGCTATTATTGATAGGCAGTTTTTTCGGGCAGTATCTGGCTATTCGGCGTACGGATGCGTTGTTGCGTCAACAGCTTGATACATTGACTATAGATACTTTGTCCGAATTGGAAGGCAAACTTCCTGTGAAGTCTAACTCGTTGGTCATTGCGTATATCCGTCGGGTGTTGGAGTCAAAAGACCGTCCGGCACATGTGCAGCGCCTGTTGGCTGATTTTGAAATTACTGCTGATAAGGATTTGGCTATTTCAAAAACATTGACCAAGATGGGACCGATGCTTGGATTGATGGGTACATTGATTCCAATGGGACCTGCTTTGGTGGGACTTTCTACTGGTGATATCGCTTCTATGGCGTATAATATGCAGGTCGCTTTTGCTACGACTGTAGTTGGTCTGTTTTCTAGTGCTATCGGTTTCATAACCCAACAGGTGAAGCAACGCTGGTATTTACAGGATATGACTAATCTGGAATTCCTTTCTGAATTGCTCACTGAAAAACGTACAGCTTGAGATGAAACGTAATTTATTAAGAAAAGAGGAGGATAGTGACCCGATGAGCGTGGTCAGCAATCTGTTTGATGTGGCGATGGTGTTTGCTGTAGCGTTAATGGTGGCCTTGGTTACCCGTTATAATATGACTGAAATGTTTAGTCAGGAAGATTTTACGATGGTGAAGAATCCGGGTAAGGAAAACATGGAAATCATAACCAAGGAAGGGCAGAAGATTAACCGTTATACCCCTTCTGAGGATCAGGATGTCAAAAGCGGCAAGAAAGGAAAAAAGGTGGGTATTGCTTATGAATTGGATAATGGAGAAATCATTTATGTACCCGAAGAATAAACTTGTATAAAGGAAAGGGAGGATAAAGTTAAAACTAGAACTTGCCATTTTATATAGCCAAACAGAATTTATTTGAGAAATATAGGGCAAATAAAGTAACTTGACTTCGTGAGCCAAGTAAGTTAAGTGAAAGTGTCAAGTAAGTTAAGTTACTTGCCCAATGCACTTAAGTTACTTTTGAAGCTATCGGGGATTCATCCATCCTATTTCCCACAAGTTAATTCTGTTCGGCTTTTAGTTTGAAGTACCTTTATTACATACATATGTGTGGTCCGATATATATATATGTATGTAATAAAGGTATTTTCCCTTTTTCTAGTATCGGTTGATAACTTTTTTTGCTT
>OGYW01003162.1_pt1 | contig 11305 bp, 9 predicted proteins | sample 1576621 | NCBI WGS metagenome assembly OGYW01 (sample SAMEA3541528, study PRJEB24748) | human gut metagenome | biome: human gut; feature: human-associated habitat; material: faeces | place: China | collected 2012 | reverse complement strand
GGAATACAAAGATAGAAATAAGTTAGCAGTTAACGTTTTTCCTACTGAAAAAAGTACCTATAGGCTCTTTAGTAAATAGCCCATAGGTACGCAAATATATCAGAGTATTTCTATTTAACTACTGTATTTCTTCTGAGGCAGATGTATATCCTCCTCCCAGCGCTTTATACAGATAAACCACCGACAACAGTTCATCCAGTACCGCCTTATTCAAACTGATCTGGGCATCCAGATAACCACGCTGGGCATCCAATACATCTATATAATTGGTTACACCATTGATATACTGCAATTCTGCCAACTTTAAATATTTCCTTGAGGTTGCTTCCAGTTTTTCCTGCGAGCGACGAATATCTTTCGCCATATGGATCGTAACAATTGCATCGTTCACCTCCTTGAAAGCACCGATCACGCTCTTCTGGTAACTGTACACCTCCTGCTCATAACGGGCTTTGGACGCTTTCAGCTTTGCCTTGTTCTTCCCCATTGCGAAAAGAGGCTGAAGCAGATCGCCTGCCAGGAACCATGCCGGACTTTTCAGCAGGTCGCCCAACTCTTCACTCTCGAGACCGAAATTACCGGTCAGGCTGATCTTCGGAAACAGATCGGTATAGGCTACTCCTACTTTTGCATTCGCTTCGCGCAACTTCAACTCGGCCTGACGCATATCCGGACGGCGTTCCAACAGAGCCGAGGGCAATCCTACCGGCAAAGCATCCGGCAAATGTTGCTGGCCGCGGATGGCTGCCGCATATTTTCTTTTTTCCACCATATAGTCGATCTGGCTCTTGCGTTTCTCCAGATTGCTGAGTCCGGCTCCTTGCTTCAGTACCTGCTCCACCTGCAGGATTTCTTCCGGATCGTACATCCCCACATATTGCAGGATCGTCACCACGAACACACTTAAGGATCCCTGCTTATGTACCATGGGGTAGAGCTGTTTTGCCAGTTCCCACACTTTACATTCTTCTCCGATCCAGTCCACCAGCTTATCGTTCATGATGGACAGGTCTAACAGGAATGCATTCTCCTTTAGGCAATAGCACAACTCTTCCATACTATAGACCCGGATATCCAGGCCTTCCACATTATAGGCATTCTCGCAATATTCTCCTACACACAGACTTGCCTTCATTTTTCATCCTCATTTTCTCTGCCCCGGGCAGATCTACAACTCTATTTCTTCCTTCCAGATATGATGCGTAGCTGTTCGGAAGCTGCCAAAACCAAGATCCTCCAGTTCCACCTGCAGATGTGTTTCATCCTTCATCTCCACCTGAATCCGCAGTCTGGTGATTCCTTCCTGCAATTCTTCCGGCACGATTCTGGCGATCCGGCTGCCCTTTCCCGTCAGGGACGTGATCAGGATCTCCACCGCTCTTCCTTCCAACAGGTAAAACTCCATGGTATTCTGCGCCTCATACCAGTTGATTCCGGCGTCTAACAGTGCCTGATAGGATTCCTCTCCCTGTCTGCGCACTTTCATACCGATATTGGATTTCAATTTATCCTGTCCCAGATAGACATGATTTTGTCCGTTTTCACTGGGATGCAGTCGCTCCATCATGCTGTAGCAGGCACCCTTGCTGAACAGGTTGTTCCCCTGAAAGACTCTCCGTCCACGGCACAGATAGCGTAGCGATTCTTTCATCCATTCTTGAGAAAACTCTTCCCCGATCAGATATACCGAGGACACCATCCGGTTCTCACATAGCTGTGTGGCGATCTCCAGGAACTTTTCATCCGATTTTTCCACCGGAAAAGGGAATTCCCGCTCTTCGATGTACGTTACCACCGGCGTCGTATGGCGGTTGCATTCCATATAATAAGTCTGGATGGAACTGTCCCTATACTCGCACAGCACGCTCCCCTGCTTCCACAGATTTTCCGGCTGATACAGATTGTAATAATAAAAGCTCTCCCGATGGCTCTGAAAACAGACAGCATCCGTCTTCAGGTGTAATGCCTCCACTGCCTGCGTCAGCACCTCCAGCATTCCTGCATCCAGTTCCTCGCAGGTGATCATCAGGGCCCCGATCCGCTCTGTGGAAGTCATCTGGGACAGCATTCCCAGACTACGCTTGAGAAAAAGAGTCAGTAGTGCCACCGGATCCAGAGTCGTTCCATCGATCTGCACCGGTTCCCCATCTTTTGCCAGCTTCAGAAGATGCTCCACCAGGATTCCCTCTTCTTCCTCCGCATGCCGGAGGGCTTCACTTCCATAGAACCACTGGTTGACTCCCTGTCTCTTGCTCAGGACCAGGGGAATCGTATAGACCTGTGAGCCTGCAACGGAAGACAATGTGGTGATCTCTTCTTCCTTGCCTGTGACATAGCAGCTGATCTGCGCATAATCCTTCCCCAGGTCATAACCCACTATAACTTTATCACTTCCCGGCAGTCGCATGTTCTTCCGCCTCCTCTCCTGCTGTCTTTTTTTATTTTTACTGCAATGTGAACAATCTGTGATCCAGATATTCCCTGCGGTAATATTCCTCGATCAGATGATCCAGTGTCGTATCGTCCTGCAGTGTCATGCTGATCATCATATCATTGATGATCTCGTATTTGCTGTCCGGACTTTCATTCATAATATCGCTCTTCTGCAGGCTTCCGCTTTCTGTCAGCTGTTCTTCGTTCTCTGATTCTTCCATAATGTAATATTGAAGATTCTCCCCGAAAAACAGGACGAATTCCTTGAAAAATACACCGCTGTATACTTCCTGCATATATTCCGACAGGTAATCCTCCGCCTGCCCGTTCTCATGCATCATCACATAATGAATCCTTGCACGGACGCCGCCTCTTGTGTGATACTCCACGATAGTCTTGTCCTTCATCTCCTGCAGCTGTGGCAGGCAGTCCTGATATTCCCTGAAAAAGTTCAGATGAATGTGGTCCTTCATCATTTCCTCCAGGAAATTCCGGACCAGAGTTTCATCTTCCCGCTCCAGCTTGTCCTTATTCTCCGCATAGAATTTCAGATAAGCCAGCTTGCAGATCCGCTGGGTCTCTTCTCCCCGCAGATAGCAGTTACGGATCTCCCGGAATACATATTCCTCCGTGATCTTCTCCCGGCAGAAATAATCATAAGAGCTCTGTACAAGCACAGCTTCCTCGATCTCCTGTCTGGCTCCCTGGGATACATAATAACGGAAAATATCCATCCGCTCTCCCACAAATGCCCCGGAGAACAGCATCTGCAGCAATATCTTTTCACTTAAGCTGTAGCAGTCTATCTCAAAGGATCTTGCCGCTTTCCAGATGTCACGCAATTCCTTCGTGGTACCGGTGGCATAACGCACCAGATACTCTAAAATTCCACCGTTGTATTTTCCCTTACGGAACGCCGTCAATGCCGCCGCATACAGGACTGCCTCTCCCTCATGGACCGACTGCGTGATCACACCGTCCGTAAGCCGCAACAGGATCTTGGCCTCCACAAAATAAGGGGTATATGCTTCGATCCAGGCATATGCCTTCTCATAATTTCCCCGCAACACCAGAAAACGCAGGATCAGTTCCCGCTGTTCCTCCGTAAAGCCGTCCCCCTGCAGCTCCTGCAGGTATTCATCCAGTGCCTGCAAATTATCCGCGTCGAAATAGGCCTGTACCAGCTGTACCGCAATCTCACTGCGCAGCTTCGGCTCCACGGCATCGCTTTCCACCAGTCTTGCCATCCGCATCAGCTTTGTGGAAGATATGGTCTCTTCTGTTCTGCCGTTCTCCATAAAATACAGATCCAGTTCCGCCGTATCCGGCACATAATGTTCCAGAAGTCTGAGATATTTCCCCGGTACCAGCAGTTTTTCCAGGGTATATTCCACATTTTTAAGGAACCTGTTACCATATGCATCCTCAAAGGCAATGGTATAATCATTCCCGTAGACTGCTACCCAGGCCGTGCCGTTTTGCAGAGACGTCTCGGACAGTATCAGATTCCCCGGCTGGCTGACGATCACCTTACGCATTCTGCTGTCATCCACTCTTACCATATGGGCAAACAACAGACGGGACAGAGGCTTCGCCATAGCTTCCGTTACAATGGCCGGAGACAGGAATTCCTGATACAGTATTGCCAGATGTCTGTTAATATGCTGCTTCTGGATCTGGTCAATGACGAACCGCTCCATTCTCGGCTCGTAATGTTCGTACAGTTCCTCATAATCTTTCCGGTGTTTTAACAGATACGCATACAGGAACGCACTATGTTCATAATCCAGATTGCTCTGGAAAGAAAAATACATCAAAATCACTTTCGGAAGCTCCAGCACAGCATCCAGATCTACCGATGCCATATAATATTCATAGAGATTCGTGATCCTCAGATGGCTTTCCACACCCATCTGATACCACGTGAAGGCATCCGGTCCCGTCTTACTTCCCTTGATCAGAAGGCTGCACACCTCCTGCAGGATCCGCACATCCTTCTTTTTCTCATACAGTCTTCGTAAAATTCTGCCCAGTAGTGGAGAATACTCTCTGACTCTTCCCGACAGATACAACAGCTGTTCGATCAGGCTGTCGTTTACCGCATCCTGACGGACACCGAAGTTCAACACCTGCAGTTCAAAACTGTTCAATTTACGTAGCAGCGCCGGATTGCCGTTCAAAAGGGCCAGTGCTTCCAGGTAGATCACCGGACTGGTGCAGCCGTACTGGTACTGTTTTTCTAAGAACATCCATTTCCCGGAGGTTGAACGATTGTATTCCTCCGACAGATACAACAGCAGCCATGCCACACGCCAGCGGGTCCTGTCATAGCGGTAGATCTGTTCCACCTGCTCCGCCATTTGCAGTGTATACTGGGGATCCCTGTGGATCAGTGTGGTCAGATACAGATAGTAAGCCCACTGTTCTCCGCCGGTAGCTCCCTGGGCTTCCAACATGTCCGCCGCGTGATCCAGGATCCATCCGGCTTCATTGTAGCGTTCCTCTGTGATCAGAAGCTGTGCCTGGAACAGTCTCGCCGGCACATCCTTCTCATCCATGGTCACCATGCGCTCCACCAGTTTGCCGGTCTCCGCGAGCCAGGTTCCCGTACCGATCTTTTTCAGTCTCGATTCTTCATAATATTTCATGATCTGGGTGATGCACTGCATATGACTGTGATCCGCATGCCGGGCCACTACACCGTCTCCCAGCTGTACCATGACCGGGATCTCCAGTGAAGTATAAGCATTATATATGTAGACTTTACCGAAATTTTTGCCAGGTCTGCACAGGCTGCTGTCGATGTAGACCGGCAGGCGGCAACGGTTTCCCAGAAAATCATCGTCTGTAATGTTTTCCTTTTCCGTAAAGACAAATTCACCCTCACACTCGATCTGGAGATTCGTATATCCCCAGCCGTTCCTCACGATGGTCAGATTGTTCTCCGTGACGCCGTAATTATCTGCGCTGCGAGGCAGTTTTTTCACCAGTTCTTTCTCTTCCGTCAGGAATTCCAGCTGTTGCTTTTTATTGATACAGATCAGGAATTCTTCCACATTCTGTTCGTTGCCCTCATAAGTGGACAGGATCCGGTAACTGTCATAGAAATGGGCATCGTTCCCCTGGAACAGCCGCAGAAATTCCGGATCATAGAACAGCCGCACAGCTTCCTTCCAGTTGTTCTTCGCCAGGTTGGCAAAATGGAACAGATTCCGGATAGCTCCGATGGAAGAATTCAACATCCCATGCTCCACCGTCACCACAAAAGGAAGATTGTATTCTCCTCTGTTGCTGACTACGGAAAAAGAGCCCTTGATCACATCCCCTTCCTCCAGATCTTCTCCGTGGAAGCAGTAAAAAATTTCTGCATCGGAGCCGGTAAACTGATCCGTCATACATTCCATCCGAAGATGGTCCGAGATCACGGATCCTTTTACATAGCCTTCCGACGCAGAAAGAATGTGAAAAGAGCCCTCATATATTGTCCCCTGTGACAGGGAAATCTCTATTTTAGCGCAGGAGAATTCCAAAGAACCGTTCTCATAATCGAAGTTTCCTCCTAAAATTCTATCAATAATCTCCTGCATGTACCTTCACCCGTTCCCTGTTGTCATTTGGATTTATTATACCAAATTTACCAGTTGAGAGCAAGCTGTAGACCCGGTTAGTCCAGGTTTAATTTTCGGTTCATGATGTAATAAGATACGCCGTACATGATGGCCGCAATGAGCAGACTGGTGATCACGTTAATATCATAGGCGGAATTGGTGCTCACCGTGATTCCACTGGCACTGTTTGCGACATTGGCACCAAACATGAATGCGCTCTGTACGGTGCTGCCGATGATGGACGACAGGATCGTCAGGCCGGCATATGCCAGAATTCCCATCAGGCCTTTATGTTTGGAGGAAAGCTGTCCGATGGTCAGCGCTCCGAACAGAGTGACCATGGTAATGAACGGTCCTGCCACATAGGTTAAGAGCAGCGTGATCCCATAATGCAACAGATTGATCCCCATCTCTTCTTCGTATGTTCTGCCAAGTTCATAAAAAGCATCTGCCAGAAATTCCCAGATATTCCCATTATATTGTGTCAGTACACTACTCAGTTCACCGATATTTAAAAGGCCTGTCATCAGAGACACGATCAGTGCCACCACTGAAATACCGATGCCTATCGTAATGAACAGATACCAGACACCGGAGACCAGTACCTTGCTTAAAAACAGCTGGTTAGCTGTTACCGGCAGGGTGTGGGACAGATAGCCTTCATCCGTATACATACTGCGGTAAAAGCGGATGCCCAAAAAAATCAGCATTCCCCAGGTGGATGCCAGCAGCATGATCACATACAGGATCAGTGTTGCCACAAAGGATGAGAGTACAAACCAGCTCTGTGCCGCATTTATATCATTGTTGTCCAGAAGTCCTGTTACCACTCCTCCCGGCATGCGTAATACCACGCAGCCAATCACGGTGACCACAAGCATTCCCAGAAGCATCAGTGTACCGGCTTTCCAGATATTTTTCCATTCATATTTCATTAACTTTCCTAACATGCGAACACCTCCCTGAAGTAAGCATCTACAGACTTACCTTTCTCTTCTCTGATATTGTCAACGGATGTATATAACACCAGCTGACCATAACGCATGAAGATGACTTCATCCAGTACCTGTTCCACATCCTCGATCAGATGGGTAGAGATCAGTACCGTTGCTTCCGGGTTGTAGTTGTTGATGATGGTGCGCAGGATGTAATCTCTCGCTGCCGGATCCACACCGGCAATCGGCTCATCCAAAATATACAGGCTGGCATTCCTGCTCATCACTAAGATCAACTGTACCTTCTCCTTCGTACCTTTGGACAATGTCCGCATTTTCACTGCAGGATCGATCCCCAGACTCTTTAACATCTCTTCCGCACGTTCCCTGGAAAAGTCTGTATAAAAGTCCTGAAAGAAATCCAGAATCTCCCGGATCGTCTGATTCATGGTCAGATACGTGCGGTCCGGCAGATAAGCTACCTTGCTCTTGGTCGCCGGTCCTACATAATTTCCGTCGATCATGATGGTGCCTTCCGTCGGTGTCAGCAGACCGTTCAGCATTTTGATCAGTGTCGTCTTACCGCTGCCGTTGGGTCCCAACAGGCCAATGATCTTCCCCTTGGGGAGACTTACGGTCAGATTGTTCACAGCCACATTGGCGCCATATTTCTTGGTCAGATTTACAATTTCTACCAGATTATTCATTTCTATTTCCGCCTCTCTTTATTTTCATCATAAATTTGCACCCCTGTCAGGCCTGTACCTTATCGAAGAGATTCCGGATCTCCTCTCTCTGATATCCCAGTTCCTGCATGTTGTTGATAAAATTCCGGACATGCCCGGCTGCCAGCTGTTCTCTGGTATTCCCGATCAGCTCAGTGTCCTCCGTCACGGTTCTGCCGCTGGTGCGCTGTGTCACGATCAGGCCGCTCCGCTCCAGTTCCGCAAAAGCTTTCTGCATCGTATTCGGGTTCACCGCCGCCACGGCCGCAAGATCTCTGACACTCGGCAGCTTCTCTCCCGGCTGATATTTGCCGGACACGATCTCTTTCTGGATCTGCTCCACCAGCTGCGCATATATGGGTCTGTCAGCATCCAATTCCCACGCCATTCCTATCATCCTTTCTTGTTTCTTATTTTCTGTTTCTTATTACCTGTCACGCATCGTTTCTATCGATGCCTCCCCGGGTCCCTCATTGTCTTGTTGTTTTACTGTATTATTTATTTAATACAATAATACGTTATTTATTTTTATCTGTCAAGCGGATTTTATCCTTGTCCGGGAAAATTGTTGGAATTACACTTGTTACAACATGGTAAATGGGAAGTTACGCGGCTCATTGCTCGCGTAACTTCCCATTTACTACGCATCCGGCTCCGAAATACGTGTCACCCCCACATAAATATCCGAGATTTCAAACCATGTAGGATAATCCACGATTCCGGTCTGAGGAAGATTAAATATCTTCTGGAACGTCCGGACAGCCTCCGCAGTACCGGAGCCATAGATTCCGTCGGGTGTCAACGTAGGAATCGCCGGATAATTTCTGGCGATCCGGTTCAACTGCTGTTGCAGTTGACGGACTTTTTCCCCGGAAGAACCGATAGTCAGATCATACCCCGGCCAGGAAGAAGGCACTCCCGAAATAATATCTGCGGAATTGATATACATATCATTGCCGTAATAATAATGAATGATATCAATAGCGGAATATCCCTGATCCGCCAATGACTTGGAGCCCCACTGGCTCAGCCCCCGGCAGGTAGTCCGATTACCGTCACAATACGATGTGAAAATGGGCTGTCGTACACCGGGCCTTGACAAATAGTTGGTAAAAATGGAATCTACCAGATAGTCGATCTCTTCGAACACATTTCTGCCATAGATCCATTTTTGATCATACGCCGTAGAAGAAGTTATCGTAAAATCGTATCCACGTCCCCTGTACCACTCCGTATATATACGGTTTAACGTAAATGATTGAATGACCAGAATATTAGCATAAATTGCACTCTCCGGCCAGGTGGAATAAATCTCGCTGGAGGCCACATTTTTAATGTAATCCTTATAGCGCACCCAGTAATTCCGGGCAGTGGGATCCTCCGGGACACCGTCATGTACGATCACATATTCCGGAATCACCACACGGCTCAGTACGATCTCCCCGGTCTCGTTCATAGGTTTGATTTCTTCTTCCGGAATCTTCGGAGGATACTCTCCGAAAAGCGTATGTGCAGGTATTACTACTACTTTTTCTTCCTCCTCTGTTACATTCAGCGGATTCATGCGGATCGGTTGTAGGGAAAATTCGCCTGCCAGAATTTCGGAACCAGATACCAGTACCGGTTCAAAGCCTTCTGCAGTCACCTGAATGTTGTACTCCGAATAGGGCTGTGCCGTAATATCCGGAGATAAAGAAAGCTCTCTCGGCGGCGCATCCAGTGTTATCGTAGGGGTTTGCCCGGATTCGTCAGTAGTCATCGTCTCCAGCGGGGAATCCGGATCCCCGGTATAGGAGACGGTGACGGTCGCGCCGGGTATCGGTGTCATCCTCAGAGCGGAGACAACGCTGATCTGAAGTGTTCCTGTATAAGTAGTGTCCATGGACAGAGGTCCTTTCTGCCTATGCCGTTTTGTCTGTCTTGATCCGGTCAGGCAACAAATGTTCCTTACAGAATATGCAAAGTCAGAAAAATATGTGCATGTTCCCATATACTAAGTAGACTAACTTCTATCCGTTTTGTCTTCATCATACATCTACTTGATTAACAGACGGGTGATATGCATTCACTAAATACTAATTCCGGTACCGGTCTGCATCTGTCCCCGAGCCGCCGTGTAGCCCAAAAAAGGAACCACAAACCGTTCCCAGATTGTGATTCCCTTTGTTTTTAATCCGTCATTTTTATTTGGTCAACAGCATCATAATGTCATTGCTTCTTGCCACGAACTTGGTCATGGCATCGGCGGACAAGGGTGCATGCTGGAGCTTTGCCAGATCGTACAGCTGCTCGCAGATCATTTCTGCGTTCTCGCCGTCCTGGTGCTCGGTGATGTACTGTACCAGAGGATGGTTGGCATTCAGAATCAGGGTCTCGCCCTCACCGCCGAACGCAGATGATGCACTCTGGCTGTTCCCTACTGTATACAAATATATTTCAGAGACAGGAAATTTTGCATTCATCGATGAAGTGATCCCGTTTGCAAACAAGGATGAAGGAACTGTATACGAGCATCTGAAAAGAGCTATTGACTTCTCCATGAACCATCTTGGCAGACATGGAATGCCGGCCGGACTTTATGCAGACTGGAATGATTGTCTGAGACTTGGAAAGGATGGGGAATCTACTTTCGTTGCATTACAGTTCTATTATGCAATGACTATCCTGAAAGAGTTTGCAAAATACAAAAAAGATGAAAAATATATAAAATACCTGGAAGAAAAACAAGAGCAGCTTGGAAAATTGATCCAGGAACTCTGTTGGAATGAAGATCGTTTTATCCGTGGGTTTACGGAGCGGGGAGAGGTTATCGGAAAGAGAACTGACCCGGAGGCAAACATGTGGCTGAATCCACAGAGCTGGGCTGTGATCAGCGGCCTTGCAACAGAGCGGCAGGCAGATCTGGCTCTTCAAATGGTTTATGAAAGATTGAATACAGAATACGGTGCAATCCTTATGGATCCTCCATATCATGCAAATGCTTTCGACGGAGCACTTGCGGTTATCTACAATGCAGGAACAAAGGAAAATGCGGGAATCTTTTCACAGTCACAGGGATGGCTCATTCTGGCAGAAGCACTTTGCGGACATGGTGAGCGTGCATTTAATTATTTCCTGGAGAATGCTCCGGCAGCGCAGAATGACAGGGCTGAGATCAGACAGCTGGAGCCATACTGCTATGGACAGTTTACAGAAGGAAAAGCAAGCCCGAATTTCGGACGATCTCATGTGCACTGGCTGACAGGAACAGCATCTACTGTGATGGTAGGATGTGTAGAAGGAATTCTTGGCATGCGTCCGGATTTCTATGGCTTACGTATAGCACCATCGATTCCAAAAGAATGGGAGAAGTTTGAGATAAGCAAGGATTTCCGTGGATGTCATCTCCATATCACTGTGAAGAATCCGGGACATGTGGAAGCCGGATGTAAAAAACTCTATGTAAATGGAGAAGAACTTCCGGGTAATTATATTCCGCAGGAGAAACTTACCGGTGAGACAGAAATTGAATTCTATATGTCATGACATAATGGATATAAATTGCGAGGACTGACGCAATTCCACCTGCCCCTCTATTTTATGCTTGTCACGATAGCGCCCTTCG
>OGYW01003161.1_pt1 | contig 11307 bp, 8 predicted proteins | sample 1576621 | NCBI WGS metagenome assembly OGYW01 (sample SAMEA3541528, study PRJEB24748) | human gut metagenome | biome: human gut; feature: human-associated habitat; material: faeces | place: China | collected 2012 | reverse complement strand
CTTTTACGTTGATATGTCCGTCTGGCTTTTTGTGGGAAAGCAGTACTACCGTCTCGATATGCCTTGTCCTCGGGAAGAGGTCGCAGGCGGCGGCTCTTTGTACCCTGTAGCCGTACTCAGCGAAGCGCTTCACGTCGCGGCCGAGGGTTCCTGGGTCACAGGAGACATAGACGACGCGCTGCGGGGCCATCTGCGCGGCGGCGGCAATAGCCTCGGGCGCGAGACCCTTGCGCGGCGGATCGACGCAGATGACGTCCGGGCGCAGGCCGCGCCCGGCGAAGTCCGCCGCGAGTTGGGCGGCATCGCCGCAGAAGAACTCCACGTTTTCGATGCCGTTGCGGCGCGCGTTTTCGCGCGCGTCCTCGATGGCCTCCGGGACGATCTCCGCCCCGATGACGCGTCCGGCGCCGCCGGCCATGACCTGCGTGATCGTCCCCGCGCCGCAGTAGAGATCGACGACCAGCTCCCCGCCGGTCAGCCCCGCGTACTCGACGGCCTTGCGGTAGAGCACCTCCGCCTGATCGCGGTTCACCTGATAAAACGACGGCACGGAGAGCCGGAACGTCAGGCCGCAGAGCTCGTCTTCGAGCGTGTCCGCGCCCCAGAGCGTGCGGTACCGCTCGCCGAGGATCGTGTTGCCGCGGCGCGTATTGACGCCGAGCACCACGCCGACGCAGTCCGGTACGGCGCGGCGCAGCCGCCCGACCAACTCCTCCTCATGCGGTAGACGCTCGCCGTTTGCGAGCACGCAGACAAGGCTCTCGCCCCGGCGGTTCGTGCGGACATAGAGGTGGCGCAGCAGGCCGCGCCCCGTCTTTTCGTCGTAGGACGGGACGGCAAAGTCGCGCATATAGTCCCGCAGCGCCGCGGCGGCGGCGTCCGCCTGCGGCTTTTGGATCAGGCAGTGCTCAATATCGACGACGTCGTGCGTCCGCGCGCGGTAGAAGCCGACCTTTCCCGCGGAGACAGGGTACTGGCTCTTGTTGCGGTAGTAGAGCGGATCCGCCGCGCCGAGGATCTCCTCGACCTCGACGTCGCTCCCGCCGAGCCGCGTGAGCGCGTCCTGCACGCGCTGTCGCTTGGCCCAGAGCTCCTCACGGTAGCTCAGGTGGCGGAAGTCACACCCGCCGCAGCGGCCATAGTAGGGGCAGTCCGGCTCACGGCGCTCCGGCGACGGCTCAAGCAGCTCTGTCACCTTGCCGAAGGCGGCGTTTTTGAGCACCTTCATCACCAGAACGCGGCACAGCTCCCCCCGGACGGCCCCGTGGACAAACACGACCTGCCCGTCGATGCGCGCGATGCCGAGTCCCTCGCTGGAATAGCCCTCGATGCGCGCGGTGTAGATGTTGTTTTTCTCCAATGCGGCCATCATGTTCTCCTTCAAACGCAGAGCCGCGGAAACCCGCGGCCCTGCGAACTATTTCATCGGTCAAGCGGCGCTCAGAAGCTGAACTTCTCCAGCAGCTTGCGCAGCTGCTCGGCAAACGACGCGAGCGTCTTGTTGTCGCGGCCCTTGCTGCGGCGGATGAGCGCGATAAGCGCGTCGCCCACCTCGACCAGCCGCTGATAGGCGGCGGTGACCTTCGGCGCGCCGTCGAAGGCGCGGGTCTTGCGCTCGGGCAGGTACCCGGCGGCGAGCTGGCGGTTCTCCAGCAGGTCGTACTCCTCCGTATACTGCGGGGCGTGGGCGGCGAAGCCGAGGGACTTCACCTCCTCGGCAAAGACCGGCGCGACCTCTCGGTCGCCGTGGACGATAAAGACATGCTGCGTCCTGGCGGGGTCGAAGTGGCGCACCCAACCGATGAGATGGTCATGGTCGGCGTGGGAGGACAGGCCCTGGAAGTTGACGATCTTCGCGCGGACGGCGATCTCCTCGCCGAACATCTTCACGCTCTCTGCCCCCTCGAGCAGGTGGCGGCCCAGCGTCCCGGGCGACTGGAAGCCGACGAACACGACGCTGCTCTCCGGACGCCAGAGGTTGTGCTTGAGGTGGTGGCGGATGCGGCCCGCGTCGCACATGCCGGAGGCGGAGATGATGACCTTGGGCGTCCCGTCGAGGTTGAGCTGCTTGGACTCGTCCGTCGTCTCCGTCAGGTGCAGGCCGGGAAAGCTGAACATATGCGTACCGTCCTTGACAAGCTCTATCGCGGCCTCGTCGAGGTAGCCGTGCAGATTGCCGCAGAAAATGCTCGTCGCGCTCTTGGCGAGGGGGCTGTCGACATAGACGGGGAAATCCTTGACGGACTTGACCATGTTTTTGTCCTTGATCTCGCGGATGAAGTACAGCAGCTCCTGCGTGCGGCCGACGGCGAACGACGGGATGACGACGTTGCCGCCGCGGCCGAGCGTCTCGTCGATGATCTGCGCGAGATCCTCGGTATAGCTCCAGACCTCGGTGTGGTTGCGGTTGCCGTAGGTGCTCTCCATGAGGACATAGTCCGCGCTGTCAAAGAACTGCGGGTCGCGGATGATGGGCTGGTCGACGTTTCCGATATCGCCGGAGAAGACGATCACGCGCGTCTCGCCGCCCTCGTGCGCGGTGACGCGGATGCTGGCCGAGCCGAGCAGGTGGCCCGCGTCGATGAACTCCGCCGTGACGCCCTCACACAGCTGCACCGTCTCGCCGTATTCGCACGTCTGAACGAACTCCTTCACGCGCTCGGCGTCCTCGACGGTGTAGAGCGGCTGGACCGTCGGACGGCCCGCGCGCAGGTTCTTGCGGTTCTGGTACTCGGCGTCGGACTCCTGAATGTGCGCAGAATCCTGCAGCATGATGTCGAGGAGCTGCGCCGTGAGGCGGGTGGTGATGATCTTGCCCTCGAATCCGTTCTTGATGAGCAGCGGCAGACGGCCGGAGTGGTCGATGTGCGCGTGCGTCACAAGCACGCAGTCGATCGCGCCGGGGTGGAAGGGCAGAGAGGCGTTATCCACCTCGTCGCGCCCCTGCTGCAGGCCGCAGTCCACCAGAATCTTCTTGCCGTTGACCTCCAGACAATGGCAGCTGCCGGTTACGCACTGGTCAGCGCCGTAAAAACTCAGCTTCATGGCAGTGTTCCTTTCTGCTTTCGCCGGGAAGGGCAGTCCTCCCCGCGCTTTGTTGTCCCTATCTTACCATTATTTTAACCGCAGGGCAACAGAAATTGTGAAATCAGGGCAGGCCGGCGCGCGTTTTATAAAGCACAGCTTATGTCTGTTAAAAGCAAAACGCAGGCTTTACAAGGTGAGATATTAGGTGTTATAATATTATGTCCGGAAATCCCGGGGAAAACAAATCGCAAGATAAAAGGAGAAAATCACAAGTGGAACGTTTCTTTCAGGTAAAAGAACATGGTTCGACCGTCAAGACCGAGATCATGGCGGGCATCACCACGTTCATGGCGATGGCCTATATTCTGATGGTCAACGCCGGTATGTTTGCCGATCCCTTCGGCGACGGCACGAATGTCCTCGGCGTCAGCTACGGTGCGGTGTATGTCGCGACGGCGATCTCCGCCGTGGTCGGCACGCTGCTCATCGGCTTTCTGTCGAACCTCCCCCTCGCGCAGGCCTCCGGCATGGGCCTCAACGCCTACTTTGTCTATACCGTCTGCGTCGGCATGGGTCTGAGCTACACCAATGCCCTCGTGCTGGTGCTGTTTGACGGCGTCATCTTCGTCCTGCTGACCGTCACCGGCCTGCGCAAGCTCATCTTCGACGCCATCCCCCACTCCGTCAAGGTGGCCATCTCCTCCGGTATCGGCCTGTTCATCGCGTTCATCGGTCTGCAGAATGCGGGCATCGTCGTGAACAGCTCCTCCACCTGCGTGACGCTGCACTCCTTCAACGTGTTCACCGGCACGGAGACGTGGGCGACGATCTTCCCCATGCTCATCACGATTCTGGCCGTGTTCGCCATTGGCGCCATGAGCAAGAAGAAGGTGCGCGGCGCGGTGCTGTGGGGCATCCTCGGCGCGGCCGTCGTGTACTACGCCGTGGGTCTGCTGACGGTGCCCGGCTTCTATGCTAGCGCCGTGGCCCCCAACCTGACGAGCGACTTCTTCGGCGCGTTCCGCGACTTCGGCACGCAGTCCTTCCTCGCCGTGTTCAAGACCGGCTTTGATTTCTCCGCCTATATCGACGCCAACGGCGTCGGCCCGTTTGTCATCATGCTGCTGACGACGATGCTCGCCTTCTGCATGGTCGACATGTTCGACACCCTCGGCACGCTCTACGGCGCCTGCTCCGCAGGCGGCCTGCTCGACAAGGATGGCAACGTCCCCAACATGGACCGCGCCATGCTGGCCGATGCCTGCGCCACCTGCGTCGGCGCTGCCTGCGGCACCTCCACCGTCACGACGTTCGTCGAGTCCTCCGCCGGTGTGGCCGAGGGCGGCCGCACGGGTCTTTCCTCTATGGCCACGGCCGCGATGTTCTTCATCGCAATGTTCCTCTCCCCCGTGGCGCAGCTCATCCCGACCTACGCCTGCGCCGCGGCGCTGATCTACGTCGGCGTTCTGATGATGTCCAACGTCCGCAACATCGACTGGGACGATCCTGCCGCCGCCGTGACCGGCTTCGTGACGGTCGCGTTCATGCCCCTGACCTACAACATCTCCTACGGTATCGCCTTCGGTCTGATCTCCTATGTGTTCGTGAAGATCTTCACCGGCAAGATCAAGGAGATCAACGCCGGCACGTGGATCATCAGCATCCTGTTCACGCTGATGTTCTTCCTGACCCGGTAACATTCTTCAGCAAAAGCTCCCGGCTCTGTGAGCCGGGAGCTTTTTTGTCGTTTTCGCTTCTCCGCGCGGCGCTTCAGGGCTGGAGCGATGCAAAGCGGGCGGTGCCGACGGTCTGCAGGCGTCGGCGGAGCAGGACGTTCACAATCGTAAGCAGCGCGGCGGCGAGGGCGAGAATGCCCTCGGGTGCAAGTCTGCCGTGCAGGAGAATATACCCGCCTGCGAGCAGCAATACCGCCGCCCAGCCCGTGAGCAGCGCGAGTGCCGTGGCCGCGCCCTGCTTGATGGGTGCCGTCTCGTTCGTCCATGTGAGGTTCGGCAGGCGCAGCCCCCAGAGAAGCCCTGTCTGCGCGCCGAAGAACACAAACGCCAGCGTGAGCAGTATCAGCAGCACCGCCTGCACCGCACCCAGACGCAGCGCCGCCGCGAGCAGCACCGCGCTCACGAGCGCGGGCGCACCCACGCACAGCAGGTGCAGCCGCAGCTTCGCCCGCAGCACCTGCCATGGCTCCACGGGGAGCGACTGGACAATCCACAATCTCCGTCCCTCGAGCGAGACGGACGGGGCGGTCACGATCCCCATCGCGCACAGCAGCAGAATGATCCCCGCCGTAAGCGGCAGGAGCTCCGCGCGCAGCTCGGAGTTCTGCGCCAGAATTGCCGCCAGTACATCGCGCCGCAAAAGCGCGTACACCGAGCCGGTGAGCAGCAGGATCCCGCCCATCGTGCAGTTGAGCAGGTACACGGCGCTGCGCCCGAGGTGCGTCAGCTCACGCCGCAAAAGCGCGGCGTCCTCCGTCGCGGCGCGTGTCTGCCGGATGCGCGCATTTGCGCGCGGCGCGGCGCGCCTGCCCGCGGCAAGGGCGAAAAAGCTGCGCGAAAGGGCGGCGTACACCAGCGCAGACAGCGCCAGCGAGAGCGCCGCGAACACAAACAGCGCCGCCCCGTCCCCGCTCAGCGCGCGGCCGATTAGCCCCAGCGGGCGGAGCCAGCCGGCAAAATACCGCGCGAGCAGATCGAGATGCTCCATCAGCAGCGCAAGCGACCGGTTCAGCCGCATACACAGCGCGAAATAGGCGACGATGAACACCGTCGAGAGAAGCACCGTCACAAGGCTGCGGTGGCGCACATGCCCCGCCGCGAGCGCGATCAGCCACCCCACGGCGCACGCGAGCGCGAGCGTCAGCAGCGTGAGAAGCCCCAGCGCCACGAGCCAGCTCGCCGCGCCGCCCGCCGTCAGCCCCGCATAGCGCGCATAGACGATTCCGGCGGGCAGGAGCACGAGCACCTGAAAAAAGAGCGTCAGCAGATACAGCCCCGTCATCCGCGCGAGGAGGATCGTCCCCGGTGGGATGGGCAGCGAGAGGAGAAATTCGTTGTCCCGCGCGGCATAGAGCGTCGGATACGTCATCAGCGCGCTCCCGATGAGCCCGAGCAGCAGTGCAAGCGTCCCCATCAGCGCAAAATACAGCCACGAAAGCCCCGCTGGCTCCAGTGCCGCGCACAGCGTGTCCGACAGCAGCCAGAACATCGCGCCGAAAGCGGCCGCCGCGTACAAAAGCAGCGCCGCGTACCCGATGATGGCCGCGCGGGAGCGGCGGCGTCCCCCCGCGGCGCTGAGATACAGGAAGGACGCCCACTCCTGCGCCTGTTTTTTCAGAAGCAGTTTAAGCATACCCGCCCTCCAGCTCCAGAAAGACCGACTCGAGCGACCGGTCGCCGCGCACCTGCGCCATCGTCCCGGCGCGGACGAGCCGCCCCTGCCGGATGATGGCGACCCGGTCGCAGAGCTTCTCCGCCACCTCGAGCACATGCGTCGAGAAGAAAATCGCACCGCCGCGGCCGCACAGCTCGCGCATCCGCTCCTTGAGCAGGTGCGCCGCGCCTGGATCGAGCCCCACGAACGGCTCGTCCATGACGAGCAGCTTCGGCTCGTGCAGGAGCGCCGAGATGACGGCGAGCTTCTGCTTCATGCCGTGGCTGTAGGTACTGATGGGCTGGTTCAGGTCGGCGGCGAGGCCGAAGCTCTCGCTGTAGCGACGGATGCGCCCGGCGCGGTCGTTTGCACCCACGCCGAACACGTCCGCGACGAAGCGGAGGTAGCCGATGCCGCTCATGTAGTCATAGAGGTCGGGGTTATCGGGGATGTAGGCGAGCTGGCGCTTGCAGGCGAGCGGGTCGCGGCGGACGGAGATACCGCCGACGGTGATTTCGCCCTCCTCGAACGGGAGAATCCCGCAGCAGGCCTTGAGCGTCGTCGTCTTGCCCGCGCCGTTGTGCCCGATGAAGGCGCAGATTTCACCGGGGCGGATCTGCAGGCTCAGGTCGTCCACGGCGGTCCTTTCGCCGTAACGCTTCGTCAGGTGGTCAATTTTCAACATGGTTGGCTTCCTCCTGCAGATTTTTCTCCAGCGCGGCAAAGGCCGCGTCCGCGCGCAGCGGGGCAAACGCCGGGTGCCGCAGGGCGCGGACGGCGTCCTGCGCGGCGAGACGCAGGCGGCGCGGGGCGTCTCCTCCCAGCTCCATCCGGGCGATCCACGGCTCCAGCCGGTCGAAAAACGCGTCCCCGTGGAGAATCGGCGCGCCGCACAAAAGCGCCGCCACCGTGTCCGCGAAGCGGCGGAGATACGGAAGCGCCCGCTCCGGACGCTGCAGCTCCATACACGTCAGCGCCGCCTGATAGAAATACTGCGCGGAAATATTCGGGTGCAGCTGCGCGAGCTGCCAGTCCTCGATGAGCGCGTCCGTCCGGTGCAGCAGCCGGTCACAGCGGGCGACATCCGCGCCGCTGAGTGCGAGATCCGTCGCGGCGCTCGCCGTGAGGTTCAGCAGGAGCAGATATTCGCCGATCTGCACGCGCCCACGCGCCTGCTCGGTCTGCCCCGCCTGCTGATAGGCCTGCAGCAGCAGAAGCTCCCCCTGCGACGAGAGCCGCAGCGGATCCTGCATCTCCTCGAGCTGCGCCGCCGCCCGCTCGGCATCGCCGCGCATCAGCGCCGCCGCGGCCTCCTGATACGATGCGTCGGACGCAAGGCCGGGGTCGCTGCAGCGCTCCCGCACCCGGCGGCAGAGCGACTCCGCTTCATCGAGTGCGTCCCGCCGTTCCTCCGGCGTGGGGGCGAGCGGCGCGTGGTTGAGCAGCAGCCCCGCCATCTGCAGCAGGAACGGCCAGCAGCTGCCGTAGCGGCGGATATAGCGGCGGCAGACGGCCATCACCTCGGCAAAGGGCTTTTTCGCGAAGTCCTCCGCGAGCTCGCGGTAGATCCGGCGGATCTGCTCGCGCCCGAGCTGCGGCTCATAGCCGACGAGCTCGTCGAGCGTCACGCCGAAAAACGACGCCAGCTCCGCCAGCACCGGCGCGTCCGGCAGGCTCTGCCCGCGCTCCCACTTCGAGACGGACGCCTTCGTCACGCCGATGTGGTCGGCGAGCACCTCCTGTGTGAGCCCCTGCGCCTGCCGCAGACGGGTGATATTTTCCGAAAAGTGCAGAAATTCCATCGTGTGTTCCCCCATTTCTGCTCCCATTATACCCGCCCCCGCCGCCCCGCACAAGCGACGCGCGCGACACTTGGTGAGAAAAAATCAACCGCAGCGATACACAGAGTTTTGACGCTCTTCTTTACGAAGGGGTTTCGCTCCGCTCTGCGCCTCGGCTGGCATAGCCAGACTGCGGCGCTCGCTCCGCGCAAAGTGTATTTTGTGACGTACACGCCGCCGCAAAATACGATTAGAACTTATTCGCGGCGCTGCGGCACCGCGAACTCTTTGAGACTTTGATGTTGAGTTCCCTCTTCGATGGGGCGGTCATAGAATGACCTCGGAGAGATGTTTCTCTCGGAAAGGAGGCAGATCGGATGATTCATCTCCAACACGCCGCCTTTGTCTATCAGGCGCCGGACGGGGAGGTCGAAGCCCTGCGGGATGTGTCGTTTGACGTGGTGGAGGGGGAGTTCTGCTCCATCGTCGGGCCATCGGGCTGCGGCAAGTCGACGCTGCTGTCCGCGCTTGCGGGGCTTGAACCGCTCAGCGGCGGCGTGTTGACGCTCGACGGCGAGCCGGTCAGCGGCCCGTCGCGCAAGGTGGGCTTCATGCCGCAGCGCGACCAGCTTTTCGAGTGGCGCACGATCCGCGACAATGTGACGCTGGGGCTTGCCATCCGCCATGAGCTGACGCCGGAGCGGCTGGCGCGTGTGGATACGCTGCTCGCGCGCTACGGGCTCGCGGAGTTCGCTGCGAAGCGCCCGGCGCAGCTCTCCGGCGGTATGCGCCAGCGCTGCGCGCTGATCCGGACGCTCGCGCCCGACCCGAAGGTACTGCTGCTCGACGAGCCATTTTCGGCGCTGGACTATCAGACGCGGCTCGCCGTGTCGTCGGATATCTACCGCATCATCCGCCGCGAGGGCAAGACCGCCCTGCTCGTGACGCACGACATCTCCGAGGCCGTCAGCATGTCCGACCGGGTCTTTGTGCTCAGCCGGCGGCCGGCGGTCGTGAAAAAGACGTTTGACCTGTCGGCGCTGCGCCGCCTTGACCCGCTGCAGCGGCGGGATGACCCGGCCTTCGGGGCGGTGTTCAACGCAATCTGGAAGGAGTTGGAGCTTCATGAATAACGGTGCGCCATCGGCCGGGCGGGCGGCGTATCTGGCGCGGCTGCGGCGCGAGAAGCGCTCTGTCCGGGTGTGGCAGGTCGCGCTGGTGGCGGCGCTTTTTCTCTGGTGGGAGCTGAGCACGCGCATCGGACTCGCCGACGGCTTTCTGCTGAGCAGTCCATCGCGGATGGGGCGCACGTTCGCCGCGCTCTGCGGCGGCGGGGAACTGGCCGTCCACATCGGGACGTCGTGCCTGGAGACGGTGGTGGGCTTTCTGGCCGGGACGCTGCTGGGGACGGCGGTCGCCGTCGGCATGTGGTGGTCGGAAAAGCTCGCCCGGATTCTCGACCCGTATCTCGTGGTGCTCAACGCGCTGCCCAAGACGGCCCTCGGGCCGATTTTCATCGTCTGGATGGGCGCGGGGATGGGCGCGATCGTCGTGATGACGCTCGCCATCTCCCTGATCGTCACCATCCTGAGCATGTATCAGGGGTTTCTGTCTACGGATGAGGAGAAGCTGCGGCTCATGCGCACCCTCGGTGCCAGCCGCCGCCAGATTCTCTGGATGCTGGTGTTCCCGGCCAACCTGCCAACGCTCTTCAGCACGCTGAAGGTCAACGTTGGGCTGTCGTGGGTTGGGGTCATCATGGGGGAGTTTCTTGTCTCGCGGGCCGGTCTGGGCTATCTCATCGTCTATGGCTCTCAGGTGTTCAACATGGATCTGGTGATGACCAGCGTGCTGATTCTGGCGCTGGCGGCGGTGGTGATGTACCGGCTGGTGCTGCGGGCGGAAAAAATCTTGAATCGCTATTGGGGGGTTATCCAATGAAGAAAGTGGCTGCGCTGGTGCTGGCGCTGGGGATGCTCGCGGCGCTGTGCGCCTGCGGCGGGGAGTCGGATAAGAAGACCATCTTGAGGTTGAACGAGGTTACCCATTCCGTGTTCTATGCACCGCAGTATGTCGCGATGAGTCAGGGCTTCTTCGCCGACGAGGGGCTGGAGATCGAGCTGACGAACGGCGGCGGCGCCGACAAGGTCATGTCGGCGGTCATCTCCGGCCAGTCGGACATCGGCCTTGCGGGGCCGGAGGCCTGCATCTACGTCTATAATCAGGGTAAGGACGACTATCCGCGCATCTTCGCCCAGCTGACCAAGCGCGACGGTTCGTTCCTCATGGGGCGGACGGACGAGAGCTTCTCGTGGGAGAATCTGCGCGGCAAGACCGTGATCGGCGGGCGCGCCGGCGGCGTGCCGGAGATGACGCTCGAGTACGTTCTGCGCCGGAACGGCCTTGTGCCGCAGGAGGACACCGTGGTCGACACGTCCGTGCAGTTTAACATGATGGCCGGAGCCTTCAGCGGCGGCAGCGGCGACTATGTCACGCTCTTTGAGCCGACGGCCACGGAGATGGAGCTGGCCGGGAAGGGCTATATTCTCTGCTCCATCGGCGCGGAGAGCGGCGAGATTCCGTACACGGCGTATTTTGCGAGCCAGAGCTACATGGCGGCGCATCCGGACGTGGTGCAGGGCTTCACAAACGCCATCGCGCGGGCGCAGAAGTGGATTCTCTCCCACTCGGACCGTGAGGTGGCCGAGGCCATCGCCGCGCAGTTCCCGGATACCTCGCTCGACGTACTTGAGCGCGTGACGGCGCGCCACCGCGCCATCGACGCGTGGAACCAGACGCCCGTGATGGAGCAGGCGGCGCTTGAGCGGCTCGAGACGGTCATGGAGACGGCGGGCGAGCTGACGCGGGCGCAGTGGGTCGATTTTGAAAAGCTCGTGGATAACTCCTTCGCGCGCAGCGCGCAGGGCTGACCGGCGGAATCCGTGCATGTTCTGCCCCGCTGCAGCATATACTGTTGGGTATGCAAAAGGAGGGAGCAAGAACCATGGAACCGAAATACCCGCTGGACGTCGACGACCTGATCTATCAGGACGAGTGGCAGATCAGCGAACGATAATGCAGGAAGGCCGCAAAGAGCGATGCTCTTTGC
>OGYW01003147.1_pt1 | contig 11351 bp, 12 predicted proteins | sample 1576621 | NCBI WGS metagenome assembly OGYW01 (sample SAMEA3541528, study PRJEB24748) | human gut metagenome | biome: human gut; feature: human-associated habitat; material: faeces | place: China | collected 2012 | reverse complement strand
ATAGCGTGCCTTCATGCGCTCAATGCGGTTGTCGGCACTGTGGAAGATTTTGAAGATGCCCTTGGGTTCTTCCGCGTCCGCCTCAAAGCCCTTCAGTTCAACGACGAGGTTTTCCAGCATCTTGCCGACTTCGCCCGTGTCCGACGTGCGGACGGCTTGCAGCGCGCTCTCGGAGAAATCGCTGATGTGCTTCTGCGCATCTGCGCCGAAGAGCAGCACATGGTCAGGGTTGGTGATGTCCAGCTTGGTCAGAAAGTCCTCAATCGCGGCGCGCTCGGCGGGGGTCAGCTGGCTCTGGTCGAGGCGGGGCGCGGTCGCTTGGGCGCTGGCCTGCGGCTGCGCGGCGGCAGCGGTCGGCACGGCAAGCGGCTCAGCTGTGGTTGATGCGGCGGCGGCGGGCTGCTGCTGAATGCTCTGCGCGGGGGCTGCGGACGGCGCGACGGGATCGGGAACATCCGGCGTGAGGGAAAGCATCGGGAACTGATCAGCCATGGGAAAATCCTCCTCGTGTATATTGATAATTGTTAATTCTGATAGAACTTCTTCTGCTGCCGGTCGGCTTCGGGAATATCCTCCTCCGGCATTTTCAGCACGGGTGCGCCCTGATTCATTTGCCGCGCTGCCGCCGTGCCAGATGTGTGCAAATCCGCCTGCTGCGTCGAATAGGGGACAGACGCGTTCTGCTGCTGCCGGTTCGCCTCTTTCAGCGATTCGGACAGCACACTTTCCATGTAGCCGTCGCGCTTGAGCATCTGTTCCAGCACGTCCATGTCCGCGCTCATGTCCAGCATGTCATCCTTGTGCATGGCGTCAAGCTGCTTCTGCGCGGCTTGCAGAATCATATCCAGCGCGTGGATGAGGTTCTCGCGCGTCGTGTTCATCTCGCTGTACGACACGCCGCGGGTTTTCATCGTGCGGTAGGACTGCAGGAGCTTGAGCGTCGTGGGCAGATAGTAGCTCATGAACTTGCGCATCCGGCTGGCTTCATTGGGATCATCGACGACTGTTTGCAGCATCTTGCGCACCAATTCATCGAGGTCTTTCAGCCGCCGTGTCATCACGAACTCGTCAATTTGCTCGCGCTCGGCGGCAATCTGGCTGAGCAAGTCCAGCCCGCCGGCGACGACTTCCTTCGCGCGCTGATCCTCCGGCGTACCCACCTGAATCACCGGCTCTTCCTTCACGCGCTCGCCATTCTCGGTGTGCAGCCCATCCAGCGGCGTCGCCATCGTCTCAATCAGCTTCTTCAGCCCGGAGGCAATGGCAAATCCACCGACGAACCGCCAGAAGCCGGGAATCGGCAGAGAAATAATCCCCAGAAATGACACCCAGAACGCAATCTGACCGGCGATAACCGCTTTGGTTTCCTTTTTCTTCTTGGACTTGCTCATGGAAGTCTCCTTACTCCTCAATCAATCGCGGGATGCTGTCATTATACCGGAAAGCGGCGCGGATGCGCAAGGGGAAGCGGCGGAAAAATACGCTTTACCGCCTGAAAAATACACTGTGACCGCGCAAAACACAGCAACCCTTTCTATTATAGCACACTTGCCGGGCAAAAGGAAAGCACAAAAGATGAGAATTTCATGAAACTTGCGCGTTCTGCCGGGGGAGAATTGCGCATACCTTGTCCCGAACAACCGAAAGGAGGAAAACGCGGTGGATGCGCAGCTTCGGAAGGAAACGGTGACGATGGAGCAGGTGACGGCACACGGCGCGTCACAGGCGGTGGTGGAAGGCGAAATTACGCTGCCCGGCGGCCTGCGGGAGGAAACGCACGTGCTGCACGCGGGCGGGATGGCGGTGGTGGACAGCGCCGAAAGTGGGGCTGACCGCGCGACGCTCTCCGGCAAGGTGATTTTCCACGTCCTCTACACGCAGGGCGCGCCGAATCAGGTGCATGTGGTGGAGGCGACGGCGGACTTTATCCACCAGTGCGATTTGCCGGGCGCGCAGCCGAAAGGTCGCGTACAGGCACAGGCGCGGGTGGAGCATGTGGATGCCTCCGTGCAGGGCGGGCGGCTGAATATGCGCGCGATTGTGCAGCTGGATACCCACGGCGCGTCCACGCAGGCGCTGGAGGTGCTCACAGGGGTGAATGCGCCGGGCGGCGCGGAAGTCGCCACGCAGGAGATTGCCCTGCGCCGAACCGTCGCCAGCGGACAGGCGGATACGCTGCTCCGGGAGGAATTTGAGCTGCCGGAAGGCTTGCAGGTGCGCGAGACGCTCTGCGCGGACGCGGCGGCGCAAATCAGCGATATCACGGGCGGACAGGGGCGAATCGGCGTGGAAGGCACGGTGACCATTTCGGCGGTGCACGCCAGCGATTTGCCCGGCAAGCCGATTGTCGTCACGCACCATGAGGCACCGTTCAGCCAGACGCTCGAACTCAGCGGCGAAAGCGGCGATTTGCTTGATGCCCGCGTGACCGTGCGTGATGTCGCGGTCGCCAGTCAGGACGCGGGCGACGGGGGAAAGACGCTGCGGGCGGAAGTCCTCCTTGGCGTGCAGGGGACGGCGGATACGCAGGAGAAGCTGACTGTCCTGCGCGATGCGTACACCTATCAGGGGGCGGCGCTGACCTTTTCCGGGCGCGACGTGGTGATTCGCACGGGGCAAAGGCGCGCCTCTGCCGCTGAATCCGGCAAGACGACGCTGCTCCTGCCCGACGGCACGCCCCCTGTGCGCGGGATGCTCGCCGCGTTTGCCACGCCCATCATGACCGCGCAGGACAGCACGGGCAGCCGCTTGAACACCGAGGGGATGCTCGAAATCACCCTGCTGTACATGACCGACGAGAACACCGCGCCCGTGACCGTGCATCAGGAAACGCCGTTCCGCACGTCCTTTGCCGTCTCCGCCGCGCCGGACAGCATTCTGACTCTGACGGCGGATGAGGTGGAAGCCACGCCGATTACCTCCGACCGCGTGGAACTGCGCTACGTCCTCCGCCTGACCTGCGACGGCGTGGAGACGCAAAGTGCGCACCTGTTGACCGACGCGCAGGAAGAAACGGCGGATGAGGTGGACGACGGGCTGTACCTGTGTTATTGCCAGACCGGCGAGGACTGGTGGACGCTGGCGAAGGAATACCGCGTGCCGCAGGAAAAGCTGCGGCGGCTGAATCCCGATTTGCCGGATGCCCTCAAGCCGGGGACGGGCGTGGTGGTGTGGAAGAAGAGTCAATAAGCAAACAGGTCGGAGGCAATCGCGCTTCCGACCTGCTTGGCATATCAAATTTGTTCGATGACGCTCTCCATGCACGTTTCACACCGAAACACCCTGTCATACCGCTGTGACAGCGCCGCAAACGCCGCGTCTGCGGATTCCTCCGTCTCGAACGCGCCGAACACTGCCGAACCGCTCCCGGTCATCAGCGCGGCTGCCGCGCCGCACTTCCGCAAATCCGCAATCGCATCCGCAATCGACGGACGCATTTGCTCGCTTACCGGCTGCAATACGTTCCCAAGCGCCGGGGACAGCGCGCGCAAATCCCCATCCGCCAAAGCCGCCTGCGCCGCGTCATTGTCCGGACGGAACGAAATCGCCTGCGCGTGGTATGCCGCAAACACGTCGCGCGTCGAAAGTCCGCCGCACGGCTGAATCACCACCAGCGGGAAGCAGCGCCCGCAGGGGAGTTCCTGCATTGCTTCCCCAATGCCGCGGGTGCGGGTCAATCCGCCGCGGATGCAGAACGGCACGTCCGCCCCCAGCGTCAAGCCGACATCTTCCAGCTCCGCCCGCGTCAGCCCGGTTTCCCATAGGTGATTCAGCCCCACCAGCACGCCTGCCGCGTCGCTGCTGCCGCCGCCCATGCCCGCCCCAACAGGAATGTGCTTCTCGACATGAATGCGCGCCCCCAGCGGACAGCTTGTTGCCTTTTGCAGCGCCCGTGCCGCCCGTAGCGCCAGATGATGCTCGTCCGCCGGGAGCAGCGGCGTGCCGCCCGTCGTCAGCGTGATGATGCCATCGGCCGTTTTCTCCAGCATGATTTCGTCGGCAAGCGTCACGCTCTGCATCAGCATGTCCATCAGGTGGTAGCCGTCCGCCCGCCGCCCGGTAATATCCAGCGTCCAGTTGATTTTCGCCCGTGCTCCAATCCGCAGCATAGCTTTTGCCCTCCACAAAAGTGTCTTTCCTCTATCATACGCCAAACGCGGTGATTGTGCAAGGCGAAAAAATGTGCTATACTATAAGCGCCGCCGACAAAAGGCGGCAAACCACACGTTCGGATACAGTCCGAGAGGAGCAGAAGTGAAGAAACAGGATAAAACGCCCGTGCTGATTAACCTGGTCAGCACCATCCGCGACGAAGAGGGCGAGCAGGAAGCGCCGATGCAGCTGTTCTGCCGCGGAGAACTTAAGAAAACCGCCAGCGGCTATCTCATCCGCTATCAGGAATCCATGCCGACGGAGGATGACAGCGAGATGGTGACGAGCGACGTGATTCTGTCGCTGTCCGAGCACCGCGTGACCATGAGCCGTCCCGGCGAATACGGCACGACGATGGTGTTCGTAAAGGATCAGCGCTTTGAGGGCGCGTATCACACGCCGTTCGGGGATATGGCGATGGCGGTGTTCCCGACGCAGGTCAAGTGCCGCGCGGCGGACGACGCCGGGATGGTGCACCTCGAATATCAGCTGGATGTGCAGGGGCGCTTCACCGCCATGCACACCATTCACATTGACTATTGCGCGACGGGGGCGCAGTAAGGATGCTGTCGGCGCTTCGGCAGGAGCTGCAGGAGATGCTGGCAACCGTGCCGACGCTTCGCCGCCCGGCGCTGCGGCGGTCGAAGGACGCGAATGCGCTCTTCGCGACGGATTTGCCGCTTTTGGCGGACGCGGCGGATTTCTGCCGACTGGCAGAGAAGCACGGCTGGCGAACGTGGATACACGGCGGCTGGCTGCTGCTGGACAAGCTGCCGAATCCGCCGGATATGCCGACAAAAATCCCCGACGCGCCGGGTGAACTTGGCTGCTGCCTGTCGCTGCTTGCGCGCCATCCGGATGATACGGCGGACGACACGCTGCTTCGGGCACTGCTGAAATCGGCGGATGCCGGCGGTCAGGCGATGGAGAAATACTGCCGTATGCTGCATCGGGATTTAGCGGCGCGCTTGCGGACGCACAATCCGCTGCCGGGACGCTTGCTGCCGTACCTTTGCCGCGCGGCAGAAGAAAGGACGGGAAATCCATGATTATCAGCTGTATGGGGCACGCAAAATTTGTCATTGAGCTGGACAACGGCCTCCGCATCGTCACTGATCCGTATGATGCGTCGTGCGGCTATCCTGTGACGGCGAATCCGGCGGATGTGGTGCTGGTGTCGCATCAGCACCATGACCACAACGCGGTCGAGACGATTCCGGGGAATCCGCGCGTGATTGACCGGGCGGGGGATTTTGACCTCGGCGGCGGCGCGGCGGTGCGGGCGATTGAGGCGTACCACGATGAGCAGCAGGGGAAGCTGCGCGGCAAGACGCTGCTGTTCTGCCTGAAGGCGGAAGGGCTGACGGTGATGCACCTTGGCGATTTGGGGCACATGCTGACGACGGAGCAGCGGTTGCTTTTGGGCAGTGCGGATATCGTGATGCTGCCCGTCGGCGGGTACTACACGATGGACGCGCCGATGGCGAAGCAGGTGGCGGACGTGCTGCACGCGCGGGTGATTCTGCCGATGCACTACAAGACGGCGGCGAACGCGTCGTGGCCGATTGCGCCGGTGACGGACTTCCTGCGCCTGTATCCGGAGAAAGCGGAGGAGCTGCCGCTGCTGCGGGTGTCGGCGGGGGATTTGTCGTGCCAGCCGCACTTGGTGGTGCTGATGCCGCTGAGTTTGGGGAATGTCAAAGCGTAATGAAAAATGCCATCGGGAGCGAATTGCTTGCCCGATGGCGATTTTTTTGCTTTTGGGGAATATGATTGGGGATTATTGCGGTTGATTTATGCCGTGATTTGGGAAAATAAAGGTACAGTAACGATGGATGGTTTCAACACAATTCAAAAAACATGGGTGCGAACCGAAGGGGTCGAGGGGGCGATCGGAAAGCCCCCTCGTCGCCTCCGCAGAGGCGAAACCCTTGCCGCTCATGGCGCAGTCAACTCCTCCTCAATGCCATTCGCGCTGATTGTCAGCGGGCGGCGCAGCATCCACACGGCGATAATCAGCACCGCCGCGTAGACCGCGCTGCCGGTCAGCCGCGTCATCAGCAGACGGAAAGAACCCTGCGCCGTGCCGAAGCGGTCAATCAGCGCCGATTGCAGCGTCAGCAGCGACAGCAGCGCCGCGACGAGCGAAAGCACTTTCGCTGCCGAGAGAATCGGGCTGCCGAGCTTGCGGAAGCGAATCAGGTTCGAGATGGCAAGAAACATCATGACGAAGGTGTAGAGCGCGGAGAGGTAAATCAGGTGGCCGGGCAGGGCGGAGACGGATTGCCCCGATACCATCAGCAGCGTCAAGCCACCAATCGGCACATTCAGCGCCAGCAGCGACCACGCGACGCGCCGATAGCAGCGGGATTCGTGGCGCGGCAGGGCGTCCGGCGGCAGCTTCCGCCCGCGGTGGTGCGAGAGCGTCAGGTCGGTGCGGACGATGGCGAGCATCAGCGTGTAGACACCCAGCGACAGCAGCCACACCGACCCGCTTTGCAGACCAATCAGCAGGTTATAAGCCGCGTAAAGGTAGTTGAGCACCATCACCAGCTGCAAATTTACGCTCGCGCGGAAGATTCGGTCTTGCTTGTACTGCACCGCCAGCGCGCTGCCCAGCAGCAGCCCCAGCGCACGGCGGAGGCGCTTGCTGCCCGGATTTTCTTTGGGAGAAGCAGATGATTTGAAAAGCATCGTCGTTTCCTCATGAGAAAGCAGATTGCAAAGCGCTTTCCTTTTGGCAAGTTCAACACGGGACGGGCAAAATCCTGCTTGATAGCGCAAAAAAAGTGCAAACGAAAACAGGACACTGCCGAAGCAATGCCCTGTTATCTCTCGTGATAGCTCGTGAGAAGCAGCTGTCTCGAAAATTAGTTGAGACCGAAGCGCTTCTTGAAACGATCGACACGTCCGCCGGTATCCACCAGCTTCTGCTTGCCGGTGTAGAAGGGATGGCACTTAGAGCAGATATCCACTCGAAGTTCCTTCTTGGTCGAGCCGGTTTCAAACGTCTCACCGCACACGCAGCGAACGATGCACTTGCCGTAGTTGGGATGGATCTTTTCCTTCATTGCGATTTCACCTCTTTCGCGTATGCAATGATCAGCTTATTCAGCCGCAGAAATCATTGTATCATATTTGCCGGGGGATTGCAAGCCTTTTTTCTCTGAATCCGAAACTTTTTTCTGCTTTTTTGGGAAGCAAGGCGGATTACTGCTTCATCAGCGCCGCCCAGTCCTTGATGCGGACAAGCAAATCCTCATTGTTGGTCGTCTTTTCCAGCATCGACAGCAGCTGCGGAATCATGTCCACCGCGCGCAGGCTGCCCAGCATCTCGTGGATGAGCTTGATGCCGTCCAGTTGCTCCTTGCTGGCGATGAGTTCGGCGCGCTTCGTGCCGGAGAGCAGCAGGTTGACCGGGGGATAAATGCCCGCGCGCGCTGCCGCTGTGTCCAGCACCAGCTCCATATTCGCCGTGCCCTTCAGGTCTTCCGCGATGGAGTCATCGACGCGGCTGCCCGTTTCGATGTTCATGACGGCGAAAATCGTCAGCGAACCGCCTTCACGCAGGCAGCGCGCCGCGCCGAAGAGCTTCTTTGCCTTTTGCAGGCTTACCGGATTCACCATGCCGATGGTTTGCCGCCCCTGCTGAACAGCCGCGGTTGTGTAAACCTTGGAGAGGTAGGTCAGGCTGTCCACCAGCAGAATCACGTTTTTCTTCATTTCCACCAGCCGCTCGGCGCGCTCCAGCACCATGTCGGTGATGCGCAGGTGATTTTCCGGCGTCTGATCGAAGGTGGAGGCAATCACCTCGCCGTGCGTGTGGTCACGGTAGAGCGTCGCGTCCTCCGGCGTGCCGCCCAGCAGCAGCGTCATCACCACCGCATCTGGATGGCAGATGCTGGCTGCGTTGGCAATGGAGGACAGCAGATGCGCCTTGTCCACAGCAGGCGGGCAGTGAATCAGCCCGCGCTGACCAAAGCCAATCGGCGCAACGAGGTCAATCAGGCGCATGTCAAGGAACTCGCTGCTGCCGCCTTCCACTTCGAGGGTGATGTGCTCGTGCGGATAGCAGGGCGTCAGGGCGTCAAACGCGGGGCGGCTCGCCAGCGAATCAGCGGGGCAGCCGTTGACCTCGGTGATGTAGAGCATGGCGGAGTACTTGTCGCCGTCGCGCTGGGGACGCACCTTGCCGGTTACGAAGTCGCCCGTGCGGAGATAGAAGCGGCGAACCTGCGCCATCGAGACGTAAATATCGCGATTGCTGGGGGTGAGCGACGCGCCGCGCAGGAAGCCGTAGCCGTCCGGGTGCAGCTCCAGAATGCCCGAACCATCCTGACATTCCGCCGGGGAGAGCATGTCGCTCGGCGAACCCGCCCACATGCTCTGCAAGTCTGACGGTACGTCGCGCTGGGGACTGTTGAAGGCGGGCTGACGTGCGCGGCCGCTGTCAAAGGCGCTCGGCGCATCGTAGGAACGGGAATAGCGGGGAGCGTCCGTGCCGAAGGCGGAACGCGGCGCATCCGTGCCATAGGCAGGGCGGCGGTCGGGCAGGTCACTGCCGTACGCGGGGCGGCGGTCAGGCGCATCCGTGCCATAGGCGGGGCGGCGATCGGGCACATCGCTGCCGTACGTCGGGCGGCGGTCAGCCCAGCTGCTGGTCGTGCGGGGCGCGTCATACGAGCGGTCATTCGTAGAATCCGCCTGCGCCGCCGGGCCAAAGCGCGTGTAGTTTACCGGACGCGCCGGGCGGGCAAAGTCGTTCCCCTGCGGACGTGCCGGGCGATTGCCAAACGAATTGCTGGATGCCTGATATGCAGGCTTGCTGCCGAAGCGCGGCGGCGTCGCGGGCGCTTGATACGCCGGGCGGAAGCCACTTATGGCGGGGCGCGCATCCGATGCGGGCTGTGCGGGCGCAGCGGGTTTTTCCGCTTCCGGCTTGGGCGCGGCGACCGCGGGTGCGGCGACCGCAGGTGCGGCAGTTTCCGGTTTGGCGGCGGCAGGTACGGGCTGCTTGTTGGCAGGCGCAGGGGATTCCGACGGCTTCTCATCCTTCACGGCAGCGGGAACCTCGGCTTTTTCCACGGGGGATTCCTGTTTGTCGTCAGACTTTGGAATGGGGGTGAAATCCATCGGCACAGCAGGGATGTCGCTGTATTTCGCGTTGCGCGCGCGGTCGAGTTTCTCGATGATACCTGCCTTGGAAATGCCCGCGCCGAGCTGCACGCCCATGGCCTTGGCAACCTTGCGCAGCTCCAGCACCGTCAGCTGACTAAAATCTTGATTCTTCCATTCGGACATAGCTTGAAAAAGCCTCCTTGCTCTCCCAAATCTCTGTAATCTATATTATCCGTTACGGCTGTTCATTGCGGGCGACGATGAAGTCGCGGTGCACTGCCTGCTCAACGAAATGCGAAAAGTCATCATACGGCGGCTCGGTCAGCGGCGTGAAGCCTGCGTTTTGCAGCAGCGTCAGCAGCGTATCTTTGCGCAGCGTCAGCGTGTTGAAGGAAATCGCTGCCGCGCTGCCGGGTTTGAGCGCCCGACGCCACGCGGGGAGGATGCGCTCCAGCAGCTTGGGGAAGCTCTCCGCCTTTTTCCCGTTCTGCGGCGCGTGCTGCACGCCATAGGGAAGGTCGCAGACGAGCAAATCCGCCGGACGCTTCTTCAGCAGGTCGCCGACAAGCCCGCTGTCCCCCTCCGCCAGCATCAGCGTGCGCACATCATCCGCCGCGAAATGCTCCTTCGTGTCGCTGAAGGTGTATTCGGCAATCGGCACGGCGGTCTTTTGCAGCGTGCGGCTGCTCTGCGCGAGGCGGTGCTTCAGGCGGTGGAATTGCAGATAATTGCTGAAATAATCCGCCGCTTCCTTCAAATCCTTGCGGTCTATGTCGAGGCAGACGGCGTTCATGCCGTTTTGCAGCGCGACGAAACCGGTTGTGCACTTGCCGCACATGGGGTCAAGCACGGTCAGCGGCTGGTCTGCAAGGGCGAAATCACTCGCGGCACGGGCGCAGTTCATCATCATATGGGTGAACGCGGCGCTCGTTTTGCCCTTGTACTTCAAAATCTCCGAGAGGTCGTCGGGCAGATAGGCAGTGCGTCCCCAATCCAGCGGGCGCAGCAGACCGCCATCCATGCACTCGAAGAGCATCAGACGTGTGCTGTGCGTGCCCAGCAGCGCAAGGGCTTCAGGAGTCAGCGCCTTCGCAGAGAAAGTCAGGCATGGTACGCCGCCGATGGTCGTCACCTGCGTTTCAGCGGGCAGGGAAAGCGCGCACAGCAAACAGGTCAACTCGGCTTGACCAAGTTTGACCTGCGCGTCACGGTAGCGGATATTCGCGTGTGGGGCTAACTGCAAGCAAAATTGCATAGAAGAAACATACTCCTTAGCGCAGTAAAATCAGGGTATCAAAAAAGGCACACAAAAAAAGAATAATGATGTAAAAAAATCAGCCAGCAGGGACGTAAAGTGCAAAATCACCATATAGAAAGGCATGAGAAACCTGCTGTTGCCAATAGTATAGCAAAATACACGCGATTATGCAAGGGGCGATAGGAAAGATTTTTCTTATTGCGGAATGCGGAATTAAAAAAGAAAACCCCTTCCGAGGAAAAACCTCGAAAGGGGAATGCCATTGCGCACAATCAGCACATTCGTGGCGAAGGGCAAAGAACCCTTACAGCCGGACCATTGAGAAATGCCGCGGGGCAATGATGACAAAAGTCATCAATACTTGCGCTTGCGGGCAGCTTCGGCCTTCTTCTTGCGCTTGACGCTGGGCTTTTCGTAATGCTCACGCTTACGAACTTCCTGAATCACACCACTGCGGGCGCACTGACGCTTGAAGCGCTTCAGAGCACTCTCCAGGGATTCATTCTCACGGACGCGTACCTCGGACACTGTTATCCCTCCTTTCGCTCATCTCGCCTTGACATCAGCCACATAGACAGACGGATGGCGAACCGTATAGCTATTATAGCAAAAGATGATGCGCACGTCAATGCCTAATTGCAAATTTCCGAAAAAAATCTCCTGAAAAATTGCGGATTTACGCGTTGCGGACGATGCTTTCCAGCACGTTGACCATTGCCTCCATCGCCTCGACGGTAATCATTTCCTTTCTGCCATGGAAATTATAACCGCCGGTGGAGAGATTCGGGCAGGGCAGCCCCATGTAGGACAGGCGCGCGCCGTC
>OGYW01003135.1_pt1 | contig 11379 bp, 9 predicted proteins | sample 1576621 | NCBI WGS metagenome assembly OGYW01 (sample SAMEA3541528, study PRJEB24748) | human gut metagenome | biome: human gut; feature: human-associated habitat; material: faeces | place: China | collected 2012 | reverse complement strand
AACCCGATGGTAGGATGTACAGTGGCTTGTGCGGTTGACGTAGCTACTGCTTTGAGCAAGTAATATAATACATTGCTAATATATAAATCCCTATAACCATTGCAGTTATAGGGATTTTTATTTCCAGTAATTTCATTCGTTTAACTGATGACCCACCCCCTCCTATTTTTCAATATCAATCAAAAGTATTGCAAATAATTGTCTAAAATTACGGAATGAAATTGGTTCTTTAAATCATAAATCGGTTATACAATTAAGAGTTGGTTTAGGATAAAAGGAGGTCAAAACGAAGATTATTTATATGCAATCTGGCATTTTTGAAAATTTAAAAACAAGCAAAATTCAACAACCTGTTTTATCCTGCATATACTCAAAGAACGATTATCATAATATAAAATTGACGAGCAAGAAAAACTAGATCAAATCCCTGTATCTTAAATATTATCAAAAAAAGGAAGGCTGTTTTCACGCCCTCCTGTCTGTCCGCACAATTATATAATCCCGTATTTGCAGTATCTCACAGAAGGTAGAGTTAGCTGATGCCTAACATGATAGCCCCTTTACCTAGTTGTTTTCGGTCTGTTCGAACTAATATACATTTTAATATCAGACTTCCCCTGCCAAATTCACATCAAAAACGAGGTTTTACAAATTTGTCATCTGGAGATGTAAAAGACAACCCCGGAACAGAACGGCGGATATCTTTATAGGCATGTTCTTTAATCAGTGAATAATCTGTAGCATCCAAAGCATAGTAATAATCATCTTTATCTGTCGATAACTTTACAGTCCAGTCAAACATATTTCCAAAGATGGTCAACTCATCTTTTGCCGGATCGAAACCGGGGAGAGCTGATTTCACCAAACTTCCATCACTATTGATAATATAAAAATGATGCTTGCTATCTACCATATACCCCAAAGTCCGACGGCTACGGAATTCAGTAATAAACACATATTCCGGCAAGACTCCTTCAGGCAACTGAATAGCTTTCACATACGGACGTCCTTTGGTGCACTTCAGATGGAACAATTTATGGTTGGCATCTAAAACCAGATATCCCTCATCATAGTCTTTACGAGTAGTTGGATTGCCCGAAGCATAGCATGCAGGAAAAGCAAACCCTTTCTGAACCAGCATATCCGTAAACAATTTGCTTTTCGCCTCATCGATACAATTCGTCTCCATACGAATAAATTCTATACCTTTATCGGTAAAACGGAATGCATCTTCGGGCATTTTCAAATCCACCCGTTTGGACATGGACTCCATCAGAAAATAGAGTCCTGTCTGGGGAGCATTGATGGCTGACGGCACACTCTTGAAAGTAAAGTTTGTCAATTGAATATCTTTCGGACTAACTGCCTTACCACAAATGGTATCAGGGAAACGTTCGTCCGCCGTAAGCTGGCGCACATAGAGAGAAGGCAACAAACTGTCTACCTGCTGTTGTGTATATGTATTGCCTTTCGTATCATAGCGGTGAAGTTGCTTATTCTCATCTAGTTGTGTAATAACAAAATCACCAAGTACGGAACTATACATAGTAAAAGGAGTTTTGACAGGCTTCAGTGTGAGAAAAGCATAACACCAAGGCAACTGCCATACAAGCAGGACAGCTACGGTAATATAAAAAAATATTTTGCTGAATCGAATCATGTTTGTTTGATTTTTTAATAATAAACATTCAATTAGTCTTGCTTACCGGCCTTGAACCGTACCACAGAAATCCACGAAAGAGAAGCGGCAAGCAACGTATAAAGTGTCAGACAGGGCAAGAAACTATTATATGCCTCCGCTCCCGGAGCCAGAAAGTAGACACGGAAAATCAATGCCGCAATAATCAGATTCAAAACCCTGCGCTTCCATGTGGGTTCCAGGCAAATCCATGAAACAAGCAGATAACCGGCAAATCCGGCAAAAAACCATGGAGCCGCAGATAATAAAACACGCTGCACCAACTCACTTGTAAAATGTTGTGGCAGATAAACTCCCATCATAATAAAACTCATAGCAAAACAGGTCACCAGTGCAAGTACGCCATAGGCCAACATTGACATGACCATTTTCTTCTGTGAATAAGGCAAATGCAAAGTAAGCTTCAAACACTTACGTTGCATCTCGGGGAAAAACTGTACGGCAGCAAGCAAGATACCGATAAGTAAAGGGACAAATTGCAACAAATCAATAAATATAGCATCCTTCTGGACCATCACTACCCATAAATGATCGATTCCCTGTATGGCAATGGTACGGCCAATACGAAGCATGGAATATCCTGTGATCCCTATCATAAAAAGAGTTGCCAGCAACCAATACCAACGCGTTTTTATCCACTCTTTATAAAATATGGCTTGTATCATATTTCTTCTATTTAGTTTACATATTAATACTTTCCGGTAAGACCGATAAAGGCATCTTCCAGACTTACATTTTCGTGCTGCAAACCAGTAAAGGGAACTTGACTTTCCTTCAACAGTTTCTCCACATCCACGGGAGGCAAAAAGGAGTACGTTTCCAAGGTTTGACGAATGACAGCCGGATGATAGCAAGTTGCCGGCAACTGAGGCTGATAACCCTCGGGCACAGTACAAGTATATCTTCTCAGCTCTTTCATCAACGTTTCAATAGGCTGTTGAATAAGGATAGAGCCATAATCCATAATAATACAATCATCAATCAACCGCTCCATATCCTGAATAATATGGGAAGTCAGGAAAACAGTCTTGTTCTCGGAACGGGCATAATCACGTAAATAATCCACAAAAAGACGGCGATAGCCCGGATCAAGTCCTAAAGAGAAATCATCCAGAATCAACAACTCCGGATTTTGTGCCAGGATCAGTCCCAATGCCACTTGCGAACGCTGTCCGTTCGACATTCTTGAGATACGTTGCACCGGAGCTACCTTCAATTTATTCATCAAGTCATAATAAGCCTCCTTTTTCCATTGTCCCGGATAAAAAGAAGCATAAAACTTTTCTATTTGTGTGATATTCATAAACTGATATTGAACATGACCTTCCAGCAATAAACCGATATTCCTGCGTAAAGCAGGATTCATGGTCTGAATGTTCTCACCAAAGATGCGACATTCGCCTGAACGCGGCTGAAGATAACCGCTCAATATATTAATGGTTGTCGTTTTCCCTGTACCATTTTTACCCAACAACCCCAAGATACGCCCTTGAGGAACTTCAAAACTCAAGTTCTCATAAATCTTGCGTTGACCGTAATAATGGGTCAGGTTCTTACATTCTATAATTGCACTCATGCTTTATAAATCATTTTTCGTTTGCTATTAGAAACACGCCAGGAAAAGAATAGGAATCAAGATACCGGCCACCAACTCGATTCCTCCTCTGCCCCACAATCCTTTAGGACCTTTTATCATCACTATACCGCTGACAGTGATAATAATCAGACAGACAGCAAAAGCATCGGCAAACCAAGTCCACCACTTACCCGGATTGAAATGGAGTTGTACCATGGAAGAGATCAGCGGACGGCGCTTCACCCCCTCGTAGACAGCATCTTTTGTCCGGGTGTTAATCACCAGACTTGAGCCTCCTTTCAGAAAAACCTTAATCAGATCCGGTTCCGGGTAATAATATTTAGTAAAATTTCCGGCTTCGCCCAGCGGTTCCAACAAAGTCAAAATCATCTTCTCATTAACTTTGCTCTTGTCCGACAGATCCTCTGTTATTTTATATTCCGTTCGTGTAACTGTATAATGGGGATTTATGCTATCCCTATGGTTCATCACGATACCCGAAATAGCATAAATCAAAATCATTCCCGCAAAGAAGAAAGACAGATCACGATGGATGATCCGGCTCCACTTGTGGAATGCAGTACCTTTATTCTGCGATTTCATAAGAACTGGCTTCCATATAGTAGAATGACAGATAATCTATTCCGGTAGCAGCTTTTCTTTCTGCTATCTTTGCGCGAAAGTCCGCAATACGGGCTTCAGGGGTGCTGGCTGTTTCACCGCGTGCTTTTTTTTCCGAATCACACCCGGCAGCAGTTTCTCCATGAGATTTTTCAGTCTGTGCTTTCAGTTTAGCCTCCCAGTTTTGCAAGTAAGCTTCATCTACCCGCTGTTCCTTTAACGTTCCGGTCACTGTGACAATAGCGTTGATGCATTTGGTATCAAACGAGCCCAAAGGTCCGGCTTCCACACGAATCGTTTTGGTATCATCACTGCCCATCAGGAATATTTTTGTAGCTCCGTGCTTGCAGGTATGTGTGCAGATTCCTTCGATAGTCACCTCCTTGTTGGCCAGTGAATCGGCATGCACCAGCAGATTATCGATGCTCAATGCCGCCGGAGCCGCCTGCTCCGTTTTTTCAGACTGGCTCTGTTTGTTACTGTTTCCACAAGAAGTAGTAGTTACTAAAGCTGCCATTAAGGTTGCAGCGACCATAAACTTAATTTTCATATGCTAACTGTTTTTATTTTTTAAAAAAAGATGCCCAATGAACAAACGGCATACTGGGCCGTTCCGCATTTTTTATAATATGCCGCCTGCCATTGAACAGACAAAGACAGGTTATATTGTTTCATGATGGGATAATCCCCTTGCAGACGAATCCCCACCATACTATAACTATCAGATAAATAGTCAATATTTGCCAATAAAGTCTGGGCGGACGACTTCGCGGTATTCAATCCCGGTAAAGAATATTCAGCCGATAAATTGGCATAATATCCACCGTTAGCTTCTGCGGTCAATCGTAGCAGCCTCTTCTGATACAGCAAACGGGCACGCAAAGAACTCTCCAAAACAGACAAGTGAACAAACCGGGATACGGCGTTGTAATCCGTTTCCAACCGATGGTAGATTATGTTTGGAACAATTGCTCCTCCCCATACACCTTTATCGGTCAAAAGCTTCTCCCACAAACCACTTACGGCAATCCGACTATTCGTGACCTTCATTCCCGGAGATGTACTAATTAATGCTCCATAGGAGCTTCCGCCCGCCTCTCCGTAAATATTCTCCATTCCTTTACGAACTATATAGCCTGCATCCAGTTTCACAGCAAGGTGTTCTGCCTGCTGAAGTTCCCGCATCCAGGTCACGTTTCCTTTCAAATCAGTCGTATTCAATTCCAGCAAAGTGAGATTATTGGCATTGCTCAATTTCTTGTCCATTGACATACGGTCAATTGAAACTGTGGCCGATATCCCCTTTTCCGTATCAACTGGCAGAATGCCTATGCTTCCTCCCCACCGGATGCCTTGATGCTTCGTCCCGGTCTGGTTTCCGGCGAAACGCACATAATCCATGCCCAATCCCAACATATGGTATACCGAAGTAGAGCCTTTATCTGCAAGGAATGAAATCTCACTTTTCTGCTGATAAAGCCGGAAATCTGCGGAAACTCCCAAACGATATGTCCCCAGACGATATCCTGCTCCCAAAGCAAAAGAGAGATCGGAAGCTGTATTACGTGGACGCGGATCTTTATCCCGATAATTATGAAACGCTCTGTAACCACCGGTGATTCCCCATGTCCAGGAACCTGACTCACTGGCGTAACCTCCATTGAAATAATAAGTTTCTCCCTTCAGGAAACCACCAATGGAATCACCAGTCACGTAAGGAGCGATCAATTTCCAGTCTATATTTTCATTCCATAACACATTCTCCTGCTTCTCACTCCTGTATCCTGCTGAACCGAATACACGATCACGTTCCGAAAGAATAACGAAGGAATTGACATCTACCCCGATACGGGTATCCTTATCACCTTCCTGTTTCAAAGATGCTTTTCCTTTATCATGATAAGCTCCATTTACGTCCAGCCTTGTCCATGTATACGGAGTATAGTAATAATAAAGTGCCGGATTCTGCCATATCTCGCCACGAAATCCAGTCGCAAATGAAGCGGTACGGATTACCTTATCGGACAGGGAGAGTGTGTCGGTAGTCTGCCCGAAGGCTTCCTGCCGACTCTCCACAAATAAAGCAATCAGCAACATAATGATAATTCGGATTAGCATCATGAATAATAAAGATTTATATATCAATAAGACGGATTCAATTATTTGTTAAACAGGCTCGGAGTAGCCGCAGGTGTGAAATCAACGGTAGAGTTATTTGTATCCTGCAATACTTCCCGATCACCATCCTTGTAGGCGGCTTTACGCATTACGCACTTTCCGATGTTTTCTGCAACGGTATTGTTCATACCGATATAAGTATGCCCCATATCCAGCCCGGTAGAGGTTACATTCCACTGCCATTCATTGGAAGCACCTACATTTACAGCATCAATCACCCATTCATTGGGGAACTTATATTTGCTTTGCGGTTTACTGGCTGTTCCATTTTGCATAATATACGTATAGTTGTATGCATAGTCTGAAATATACTTTTCTTTAGTCATACTTTTGGGTAATCTGCCAATAGCATAAGCGCGATTTCCCTGTTTATTCAACACCCAGATAGTTTTGGAATAACAATAATAAACATCCAGATTGGGAACAGCCGGATTATCCACATCTTGCTTTGATTCAATATACCACTCAAAATTGGCTTTACTTAAATCTATAGAATTCGGATTAGCCTCTTTATGATTGATCGCATTGTCACAAAGGATAAAGGATTCTCCCGGTTGTACCGGATAATCTGTTCCACTGCCCGGTACTGCTACAACAGAGCCTACCGCAATAGCTTCATCCATGATATCCGGATCTACCGATTGATATTTCTGAGTAGTTTGGAATTGTGATTCCATAAATATCAATCCATCCGCATACAAAACTTTATCCGAGTTATTATAGATACGTATATACTGGTCGCCATTATATTGCTTACCTGCTTCATTATAGGTTCCGGGAATAAATATCTCGGCAATCACAAAATCAGGATCACCTGTATTGAGTACATGAACCTTCAGTTCCAGCTTGTACGACCCTCCAGATACGGCCACATTCTGTTGTACTCCCTGTACATCGACTTCCACCGGAGTTCCATTCTGTGAGTAAGTTCCCTTACCAATGAAAGTTACATTATACAACCCGTCCGCCAGTTCAATACTCTGAGCCGGATAGGTAATGTCTGTCTTGACAGATGTATTTACATTTTCAAAAGTATAGGTTCCACCGGTCAGTTGCAGCCCCTCGATAGTTGTATCTACAGTAGTGGTAATACCTACAGTGGATATGCTCACTTTGTCATCATCACTACATGCGGTAAATCCCAGCATTGTCACAAAAAGGACTAACATTGTCAATTGATTCTTTTTCATCTTCATCTCTATTTTATTGTTCATTTACTAAAAGGTTAAGTTCATTTCCATACCGAAATAAGGCGATTCGGACGTTCTCCGTTGCAGTACGCCCCGTAACGTATAATCAGGATAAATACCCAAAAGCCGGTTTACATAAAAAGCCAGATTCAGATACTTACCGATCCGTTTACTCGCCTTCAAATTGATATCCATATAAAAAGGCACGGTAGTACGCTCAAAATAAGTGGCTGAATATTTCTCCACCAGATGCTGTAACTGAATATTGTTTTTATCCTCTTCGCGAAACGGATGCGTTTCACCGGATTGATCTATATAGCTTACTGGCACGCCATTATTCCACAAGTTCCGTCTGTTGGTATACCAAGTGCATTGTGCCGACGTAGAGAAAGTAAGTCCCAAACGCTGTATATAGGTATCAAACATAAAGTTCGTATTGAATGCCTGGCTTTCTGTTCCGTTGTCCCCATTGTACAATCCCACATATTTCAGCTGTTTATTGTCCAACAATATAGAAGAGGCCTTATATTGAGGAGAATCCGAATTATAAATTGTCTTTATCCAGGCTCCATACATAGTGACGCGAGTCTTGAGCGATTCTATTCGTTTGGAAGCGAACTGAAACTCCACTCCTTCTTTACACACCTTCATTACATTACCTTGTGTGGAATACACATCCAGATTATATTCATTTGTATAAGTCAACTGAGAAAGTTCTGGAGGAGCCGTCAATGCTGATCCGTCGATACTAGCAGGATCATATAGTTTATATGCCAATGACCTATAATAAGTGATATCATCAAAAGCATTATTCATCCGTTCGCGGAAATAAGTTATCGACAGGCGGTTTCCCTTATAGCTGACGTCGGCCCGCACTTCCCATTTCATGTTACGTGCTGGTTCCAATTGATAGTTTGTATTATCCCATTTATATGTCATCATATTGATACGGCGATAATCCGGATTGGTATGGTAATAGTTCAACTGAATCAAATCTACATACTTAAAATCCGGATATAGCTGTGCGGTGGTCGGCATACGGCTGATCCAGCCCAAACCTCCCGAAAAGGAAACATCCCATCCGTTTGATACCGGTAAACTCCATTGCAAGTCCAGACGAAGATCGGGATATATCTTGCCCTGCATCTTATATTTAGTGTCCAGCCCCAATAAAGACTGCAAACGGATACCAGCCGTAAAAGCCAATTTATGTCTATTTACAGGAAGATTCAACACCTCCTCGGCATAGAAGGCGAAAGGTTGCAGCTCCGGTATATCCTTAAAACGGCGAGGCCGTGTACTCAAACTTTCACTGATGGGCCGTGTCACATCGAATACCTGGCCTTCTCCCAAATTCTTCTGATAATTCCATTCCATCCCCATATTCATCGCATTCTGTAATACCCCCAACGGGAAAGCCAACCGCGTACGGGCGGAAGCCGTAACATATAAAGGTTTACCATCAATATCCATCTGTGCCACATAATTATAAGGTAGATAGATGCCATCAAACTCTCCGGTTTCTGTCTGAGTAGCAATAGCTGCCGGACGATTCAGAGAAACGGACTTTATTTCACGCATCTTCTCCCACTGCTGACTGACAGAAGTAGCCACACCAACCTCACGAATCCATAAATGGACCGGAAACTTCATGCTCCATTTCCCCGCTATCTTCAGGCTGTTAAAGTCCGATTTATAAGAATCTTCCTTTACTGTCGCATCTTTATCCCTCTTCGCATCATCAAACGAGCCGGTATAATCGGAACTGATATTCCAATGAATATTACGTTCATTCCATAACCATTTGCCATCCAAGCGGGCGGAAGCAGTAAGGCGAGTGTAATTTTTCACACTGTTACGCGGATCTATTTTGGACTCCAAATAGTTTAAATCAGCATTCAACACATAACGCCCGTTCCCATCCAGCCGAATTCCCTTGCCTACAGAAAACAGTTTACTGGTTTTATCAGCCTTAAAACGCGCAGACAAGGGGCTCTCATTCATTTTACGCTGAATGATTACCGCACCGTTTGCCACATTACCATAAGCCACGGAAGGAATGCCACGAATGATTTCCACCTTCTCAATATTATCGGTTGAGATGGTACGCATATCCATCCCTTTTGACATTGTGCTCGTTGCATTCACTGCGGAAGTACTGTTTGGCATATATTGCAGATTCGCATCCGTATTCTGGGAGATACCATCAATATAAAATCCAACTCCCAATGAAGAGATATCCTCCGTCTTACCTGTTTCACGTATCCGGATCAGATTGGCCTGCCCCATCTGAGGATCAGCCGACTTTCCTCCAGGTACTAATTCCATCAAGTCACTGAAACTGCTGGGCTGAAGATGTTTCATGGCTGTACGGTCAACGATAGAAGCGCTGGTAGCGCGTTTTGATTCAGAAGCGGTCACCACTACCTCGTTCAGCGCCATGACCGAAGGTTTTAAATAAAAGATTGCTGAAATATCCCCAATGACCTTCACTTCTTTTTCTGTAGAATCATATCCTAAATAGGATACAATAACCCGATAAGTTCCAGGATGGATATGTAGAAGTTCAAAATGTCCATTCGCATCTGTTATTCCCCCATAAACAATCTGCTTATCCACAAACAATTGAACTGTAGCGTAATCCAACGCTTTATAAGTCTGCTCATCCAGTACAGTTCCCCGAAATACAAATGTCTGCCCCCATAAAAGAGACACATTGCTACAAATTATAAATAAAAAAATATATGCAATCTTACAAATCATTTCATTCTCTATTGGTTTGCAAAATTACAATTCATAAAAGCTCGGCACAATCCCCATTTCTAGGTATATACTAAATTATACATAGATCGGAGATACCTACATGACGGTATACAATTTACAAATAAAATCACTTTCACCTAAACTTTATATTCACATTTTTTTTCAATGATAAGATAAATACATCTACTTTTTACCTGTTTCAATGGGGAAAATACCACGCCATATAAATACAGTTCATTATCAACATATTACCCCATAAGCAATGGTATGAAAGCATAATGGCATACAACTTTATATTACAAATCCATTGGCAGAATATTTATATCCGGCAGTCAAGGAACATCGGGTTTATTAAGTAATATTCCTCCTTTAAATTCATATTAAATTAGCAAATGAAGAAAAGCAACTGCAAAAAACACTATATTTGTGAAAATGAATTCAAATTAAACAGTTAGATTATGGGTACTTTAGGTTGCATCAATGACATGATGAGAAGAGATAAAGAAAATCGTGAACTACGAAAGGCAGGAAAGGAACGCTTGAATGAAACTAGAAACCGACTGATTGATTTGAACAAAAAAGGCTACTTATTTTTACCATTCCAGTCATGCTGGCAAACAATGACAATCCGCTTTCTATAGATACCACTAGTAGAAAGGAAAACAGCAATTTCGTTGTATTTACTTTATTTGGAATTAGTTTTTTCTTTATACATGCTGTAACTAAATACAATGAAATTGCCATGAAAACTGTTGATGTACCTGTCTTGCCTCCTACAAAATTAAAAATTGGTGTCAGTATAAAACATATGAAGCAAGAAACAGATGTAATTGTCAATAAGTTTTTATCCTTACAGCATCTAATTATCAGGTTCAACCAAGGCACAAATAACATCAACACCATATAGGCCGTTACATACCAATATGAGCTGTTTAAAGGAGATAATATAGCTTCTAGCAATGTTCTAGCTGAAATATTTTCTCCCAAGCTCATAGCTATCAATAAGCACATCAAGAAAACAATAACAACCTTCACATATAAATTCAGCCATTTTGATATTGAGATGGTTTCTCGATTCTGCATAAACCAAGCAGAAATCATAAAAAAGCAAGTCACTCCTACTAAGCCCCAAGATCCAAATGTATATGAGATAACTTGTTGAATCGAAAATGATGTTGAAAAAATTTGTTCGCCATTTCCATGTATGCAATAATGAAAACAAACTATCATCAACATCGCTAATATTCTTAAGAGATCATAATTTAAAGACCTTTCTCTTTCCACCTTCATACGGACTCCTTTATATCAATCACACGATTCAATATTTCTAATCCTGTTCCAAGCATTGCCAT
>OGYW01003134.1_pt1 | contig 11381 bp, 9 predicted proteins | sample 1576621 | NCBI WGS metagenome assembly OGYW01 (sample SAMEA3541528, study PRJEB24748) | human gut metagenome | biome: human gut; feature: human-associated habitat; material: faeces | place: China | collected 2012 | reverse complement strand
TGGGTGCCGTTGTCACCGGTGTCATCCAGAGCTCCAGCGCCAGCGTTGGTATCCTGCAGGCACTGAGCGCCACCGGTGTCATCACCTATGGCAGTGCCATTCCCATCATCATGGGCCAGAACATCGGCACCTGTGTCACCGCGCTGATCTCCTCCGTGGGTGCCAACAAGAATGCGCGCCGCGCCGCCATGGTGCACCTGTACTTCAACATCATCGGTGTCACCCTGTTCCTGGCTGTTTTCTATGGTGCAAACCTGTTGCTTGACTTTGCCTTTGTCAATGAGACGGTCACTGCCTGGGGCATTGCCGTGGTCCACTCCATCTTCAATCTGACGGCCACCGCTGTTCTGCTGCCCTTTGCAAATGGGCTGGAAAAGCTGGCCATCCTCACCATTCCGGACGATGCCGAAAAAGAGAGCTTTGCTCTGCTGGATGAGCGCCTGCTGAACACTCCCGCCGTGGCTGTGGAGCGTGCCCGTGCCGCTACTGCTGACATGGCCGAGCTGGCCCGTGTGGGCGTGGTGCAGGCCATGAGCCTGACCCACAAGTGGGACGATTCCCTTGCCCAGAAGGTGCGGGAGGAAGAGGAAAAGGTGGACAAATATGAGGATGCACTGGGCACCTATCTCGTCAAGCTGTCCAGCCGTGAAATGAGCCATTCCGACAGCCAGAGTGTGAACACTTTGCTCCACACCATCAGCGATTTTGAACGAATCAGCGATCATTCTGTAAATGTTCTGAGCTCCGCCGAAGAGATCCACGCCAAGAGCATCGAGTTTTCCAAGGATGCACAGGAGGAGCTGCAGGTGCTGGAGGGGGCCGTGCAGGATGTGCTGAGCCGCACCACCGACGCATTCCGCAAAGGCGATCTGCACATGGCCGGCAAGGTCGAGCCGCTGGAGACCGTTGTGGATGAACTGGTGCGTGCCATCAAGGCACGCCATGTGGCCCGCCTGCAGACCGGCAGCTGTTCCATTGAGTATGGTTTTGTTCTGGAAGATCTGCTGACCAACTATGAGCGTGTCTGCGACCACTGCAGCAATGTGGCTGTTGCCCAGATTGAGGTGGCACAGGACAGCTTTGATACCCACGCTTACCTGAACGACCTGCGCTACGGCAACGAGACCAAGGAAAGCGAACAGTTCCAGCGCCGTCTGGATCGTTACCGTGAGCGCTATCTCTTCCCTGACAGCGACACTGCATCCGCAGACGCAAAGGAGGAACCCAACAAATGATCTACATTGTAGAAGACGATGCCGCCATCCGCGAGCTGGAGCAATATGCACTGCAATCCAGCGGATACGAGGTACAGAGCTTTGAAACCTCTGAGCCTTTCTGGCAGGCCATGCGCACCGCAGAGCCTGAGCTGGTCATTCTGGATGTGATGCTGCCCGGTGAGGACGGTTTCTCCATCCTGAAAAAGCTCCGCAATACCCCTGCTCTGCGCCGCCTGCCCATCATTATGGTCACAGCAAAATCCAGCGAGCTGGATACCGTGCGCGGGCTGGACTGCGGTGCAGATGATTACATCACCAAGCCCTTTGGCATCATGGAATTTCTGAGCCGGGTGCGGGCCGCCCTGCGCCGCTCTGCCCCCGAGGGAAAGCAGAATGTTTATGCCTTCCATGAGATCCTGCTGGACAACGCCCGCCACATCGTGACGGTGAACGACGCCCACATCGACCTGACCTACAAGGAATACAGCCTGCTCCGCCTGCTGCTGGAAAACACCAACCTGGTTGTGACCCGCGAGACCATTTTGCAGGTGGTGTGGGGCACCGACATCTCGGTGGAAAGCCGCACCGTGGATATGCACATCCGCACCCTGCGCAAAAAACTGGGCGATGCCGGAAAGTACATCTGCACCGTGCGGAAGGTCGGCTACAAACTGGCCGACAACGAGGAGGAAAACGAAGAATGAAACCACGGAGCATGGAAGAAAAAATCAGTTATCGGCTGTTCTGGATGGGCTTTGTCGGGCTGATCTGCACCGCCGTGCTCTGCATCTTCGTATTTCACAGAGCCTTCCGGGAGCAGGCATGGGCGGCGCTGGAAAACGAGGCCAGCCTCGTTGCCGCCGGGTGTGAACAGATCGACGACCCGGCCCAGCTCTCCGCCTATGTCAACGGCGATCTGCGCATCACGCTCATTGCCTCGGACGGCAGCGTCCTGTTCGAATCCGCGACCAGCCAGCAGATGGAGAACCACCTGAGCCGCCCGGAGATCAAGCAGGCCAAGCAGGAGGGCATCGGCCGCAACCGCCGCGACTCCCAGACGCTGGGGTTTGAGACGTATTACTACGCCATGCTCCTGCCGGATGGTGACATCCTCCGTGTGGCGCAGGATTCCGAGACCATCTGGTCCATCTACGATGCGGCCCTGCCGGCCATCGTGCTGAGCTGCATCGTGATGATGGGCGCAGCTGCCATGATGGCCGGTCTGCTGACCCGGAGCCTCATCCAGCCCATTCTGAAGATGACGGACGATCTGGAACACATCCAGGAAAATGTGCCGTACAAGGAGCTGATCCCCTTTGCCGAGAGCATCCACTCGGACCGCCTGCTCCGCGAGAACAACGAAAAGATGCGGCAGGAGTTTACGGCCAATGTCAGCCACGAGCTGAAAACGCCCCTGACCAGCATTTCCGGTTATGCCGAACTCATTGAGACCGGCATCGCCAAGTCTGCGGATGTGCCGGAGTTCGGCCGGAAGATCCATGTAGAAGCCAGCCGGATGATCCAGCTGGTCAACGATATCTTGCAGCTGTCCCATCTGGACAACGTTTCGGAGACCAACGACACTCCCCAGATGGAGACGGTCGATCTTCTGGATGTGGCCAAAGAGTGCGTCGAGCGCCAGAAGGTGAACGCGCAGAAGTCGTTTATCTCCCTGACCTACCTCGGCGAGAGCGCCCCTGTGCTGGGCAGCCGGAGCCTGCTGGATGAGCTGTGCCAGAACCTTTGCGACAACGCCATCCGGTACAACCGCCCCGGCGGAAAGGTCCAGCTCATCACCGCCTGCACACGGGATGGGCACTGCACCCTGACCGTCAAGGACAATGGCATCGGCATCCTGAAAGAAGCCCAGTCCAGCGTGTTCGAGCGGTTCTACCGGGTCGATAAGAGCCGGAGCAAGGCCACCGGCGGCACCGGGCTGGGGCTGGCCATCGTCAAGCACATTGCCCGCATCCACAACGCCCGCATCCGGCTGGAAAGCGAGATCAATGTCGGCACGACCATCACCGTCATCTTTGAGACCGCCCATTAAAGATCCAGCATCTTCACGCTTGCCCGCACTTCCGGGCAGGCGTTTTTTGTTGTAAAAAAGGCACCCGGCCCTTCCTTCAGCGCACGGACTGCGCCCAGCCAGAGAAGGTCTGCGCCCGACTGCCAGGCCCGGACGATGGTCTCTTCGCAGAGCGCCTCCAGCTGGCGGCACACGCTTTCCGCCACCGGCGGTGTGCCCGCCCTGCGCTGGCCGGTCAGCGTGACCGCAAAACCGTTTCCTTCCGCTTCCACCGAAACGACACAGCGCCGGAGGGTGACAGTCTCCCCTTCCAGTGCGAACTCCACCGGCATCGTCCGTTCCTGCAAGAGCTGCGCCATGGCCGTCTCGTTCGGGGAAAGCCGAGTGCTTCCCTGCGCAGTCAAAAGGCAGCTTTCCTTCTGCCATGTCACCCCGTTCTCCTCAATTTTTAAGATGGGGATCACGGCCCCCGCTGCGCACTCGTACAGATGCGGTGCCCACGCAGCGGTATCCTCAGCGGCCTGTAAAAGCGCTCCCGGAAGCGTTTCCGGGGCCGCATCGGTCTCTTCCGGTTCCGCCCCGCCGCCCGGCAGACCGCCCGGCGGAGTTTCTTCCGCCAGTTTCCCGATGCCAGCGACAAAGAGCACCCGTGCCGACAGGCGGCTGACGGATTCCGTTTGTAGAAACTCCTCCAGCTCCAGGACATCGGTTTGTGACGCTGTTTCGTCAAAGAGAAGATATTCACACAGCCGGTAATTTGCAGCTTTGGGCAGTTCCCGTTCGGCTTTGTGCAACGCAAGCGGCAGCGTGGCATCCTCGGCCGAACAGCTTCGGATTTCTGCCACGGCGTCGGAGGCATCCGCAGCTGCTTCCGGGAACTGATAGAGCAGCTGCACCGCCCAGCCGCTGCGGTTCGGCTGGACGATGAGTGCCCGCACCATGCTTTTCTCGGTGGTCTCCATCCGCAGAAAGACGCCGCACCAGAGCACCAGAATGCCCCCTGCCAGCCAGCGCAGTGCATGGGAAGCTCTCATTCCGGCACCCCCTTTTCCTGCTCCTCCGGGCGGCAGAGCAGTTCCCGCAGGACCCGCACCAGAAAGCAGCCCCGGAGCAGTGCCGCTGCCAGCCAGACGAGCAGAAAGGCTGCATCCAGCCGGGAGACACGTCCCAGCGTCCCGGCGCGCAGCAATTCATCCCCCGGAAGCGGACGGCCGGACCCAAACAGAAGTTCCTGCCCCAGCGCAAAACCGAACAGCCCCGCCAGCGTCAGAAACGGCAGCTGGAAGCAGCGCCTCCCGGTGCATCCGCGTTTTCCAAACAGAAGGGGCCACGCGATGGATTCCGCATAAAGCGGGAAACGGAGATTCCCTGTGGGTTCCGCTGCGGGGAAAAGATTCTCCCAGTGAAGCTGGCCGTGCAGGCTTCCAACGCAGGCAAGGCCCGCCAGCGCCAGTGCCCACCACAAGACCCCCGCACTGCGGGAAAAGACGTCCGGCTTCAGCTGCCAGCCCGCCCACAGCAGCAGCGGCAGAACGCCGAGGACTGCCATGGACGAAAACTGCTCCCGGCACACCTGCTGTGCCTGCCAAAGCGTCTCCCACAGCTCTGCGCCAAACCATACGGACAAAAGCAGACAGAGCAGCTGGGGGCGGATGCCGGTTTCGGAACGAAGCCCCTCTTCCCCTTCGGCGGGCATCAAGCAGGACGAAAGCAGGCCGATGCCCAGCGCCATGGGGAACCCCTGCAGCAGCAACAGCCGGGCTGGCATGGCGCTGCCGGAAGTGATGCACTGCCCCAGCACCGCGGTCAGGATGCTGAGCGGCACGGCGGCACGGAATGATCCGGTTTGCTCCATTGGCTCACCTCCGTTTCTGCCAGATGGAAAATGGATGTGCGGACAGGGTGCGGTAGGTCCGGCGGGTTACACCGTCCGGAGAAAGTGCGGTTTGCGGGAAACGCACCGGCGCACAATAGGGTACCCCCAGCGCTGACACCTGCGCCAGAGAGAGCAGAACGACCAACGCCGCGCACACAAGCCCCACAGGGCCTGCCACTCCCGCCGCCAGCAGGACCAGAAAGCGGAAGGCCGTGGCCATTTCGTAGAGGGACGGCACCACGAAGACGGCAATGGATGCAACCGCTGCAACGAGAATGACGGGTGTGCTCAGCAGACCGGTGGCGATGGCTGCGTCCCCGATGATGAGCGCCGCAACCAGACTGACCGAGTGCCCCAGCGTCTGCGGCATCCGAAGCCCTGCCTCCCGGATGATCTCCAGCAGCAGGATGACCAGCACCATCTCCCCAAACAGCGGGAATGGAGTGGCCCGCTCAGCAGCTTCGATCTTGAAGAGCAGCTGTGGCGGGAGCAGTTCCGGCAGGTAGACCGCCAGGCACACGAACACCCCCGGCAGAAAGATGCTCAGGTAGAAGGAACCATATTTCAGAAGGCGCAGGAAGGACGCAAAAAACGCAGGCTGGGCGTAGTCGTCCAGACACTCGAAGTTTTCGCCGAAGAGGGTCGGCAGGACCATTGCGGAGGGGCTCCCGTTGACGAGAACGACGATCTTCCCCTCACAGAGCTTCGCGGAGGCCACGGCGGGGCGTTCGGTGTAGCTCACCGGGGACGCTGTGCGCACCCGGCAGGGAAACAGCCAGGGCAGAAAGTAGCTCGAATCCAACAGTAGCTGCGGCTTTGCGCGGCGCAGCGTCTCTTTTACCTGCTCCACGGCGGCGGGCGAGGCCTTATCTTTGCAGTAGCAGACGGCATATTCCGTTTTCATCGCGCAGTCTGCCTGCTGCACTTCCATCGCCAGCGCTTCGGTTCGGATGAGCCGCCGCAGCAGGCTCAGATTGATCCGCAGCAGGTCGGAAAATCCCTCGCGGGAGCCGCGCAGATCTCCTTCACCGGAGGGCTCCCCCACCGAGCGGAATTTCAGGCTCTGCACCGAAAATGCCAGCCCTTTCGCACTGCCGTCCAGCAGTAAGACCGCCATTCCGGCGGTCAGGCGCTGCATCAGATTCTCCCAGTTCTCCACAGGGCTGCTCTCGGCGGGCAATGCCGAGTGACGGCTGAGCAGCTCATAGACCTGTTCCCCACTCGGCAGCGCGCCCAGCCGCAGTGGCGGCGTCTGGCGGCTGGCGGCGTCCAGCAGAAGTGCCCACAGGGATTCGAGGCTGGCCATCCCGTCAAAGAGCAGAATCGCACCCCGAATGTGGTAAAGCTCGATGCGCTTCGCATAAAAATCGGCGGAGCTGCCCAACCTAGCGTTGAGCGCCGCGAGGTTCGTTTCCAGATGTTCGGAAAGCTGCATGGCCCCATCCCCCTTTTGCAGTAGGATACCCGCCGCCGCGCCGGTTATTCCCGCAGGAGGTGTTCCGCCTTGAAGCTTTTGATCGTTCGCACCGTTTTGATCTATCTCTGCGTCCTGTTTGCCATGCGGCTGATGGGCAAGCGCCAGCTGGGTGAGCTGCAGCCGGAAGAGCTGGTCTCGACCATCCTCATCTCCAATCTGGCGTCCATCTCCATCGAATCGGAGGAAGTCCCCGTGACCGCCAGCCTCATCCCGCTCTTCCTCATTGCAGCGCTGGAGCTTCTGGGGTCCATTCTCAGCTTCCAGAGCCAGAAATTTTTCAACCTGATGTCCGGCCGGCCCAAGACGGTCATTCTGGATGGGCAGATCGATCAGAATGCCCTGCGCACCCTGCGGCTGACGACGGCTGACCTGATGGAGGCCCTGCGCGGCAAGGACGTCTTTGACCCACGGGATGTCTCCTACGCCGTTGTGGAGACGAACGGCAGCCTTTCGGTGGCGCTGCGCCCCGAAAAAGAGCCTGCCACCCTCTCCGACCTGGCACTCAAGGTCCAGCACGGTCAGGCGACCATCCCCTTTGTGCTGGATGGGCAGGTGCTGGACGACAACCTCCACTGGTGCGGCAAGGACCACGCCTGGCTGGAACGGACTGCACAGGCCAATACCCTGCTGGTGGAGGAGATCCTGCTTCTGATCGGCAACGACACCGAAGATTACTTTCTGCTGAAGAAAGAGCCTCGCCGCACGGCCCGCCCGCTCAGAAAGGAGGACTCATGAAGCGCATCTACGCCTGCCTCGGCATCGTGGCCACCCTGCTCGCGGTGGCCTTCTACAGCAGCTTCCGGGTGCAGATGTTCGCCGAAGACATCTCCGGCGACATCGACCATGCGATGGAAGCTATCCGCGAGGATGACCTGACCGGGGCCCGTCAGGCCCTTGCCGAAGGAGCCGACCTCTGCGACCGGATGCGCGAAGGAATGAACCACCTGCTCAAAACGGAAGACTTCACCGAACTGGAAGCGGCCCTCCGCGCCGCCGACGGCCATCTGGAATGGAACGCCCCCGAAGAAGCGTTCGGGGAGCTGCGCCGCGCTCAGGTCCAGGTCGAAACTCTGGCCTGGCTCGCCCGGCGCATCCTCTGAGGCAATTCAGCATTTCGCATAATCGAAATTATGCGAACGATCTGCTGCAACGAAAAAAGCGCACAGCCCTGCCGCCCCGATCCAGGCGGAGGCTGTGCGCTTTTTTGAAGGATCCTCTTATTTTTTCCGGTCGCCCATCAGCTTTTGCAGCTCCGTGAAAAAGCTCTCGACGTCGGCAAATTGCTGGTAGACCGACGCAAAGCGGACATAGGCCACTTCGTCGATCTTTTTCAGCTCCTGCATGGTCAGCTCGCCGATGCGGACGCTGGTCACTTCCCGGTCGTAGGAGCTCATCAGCGTCTGCTCAATGCTGCTGACGGCGCGTTCCAGCGACTCGTAGCTGACCGGGCGCTTAGCGCAGGCGCGCAGCATGGCGTTGAGCACCTTCTGCCGGTCAAAGGGTTCGCGGGAATTATCCTTTTTGATGACGATCAGCGGGACCGTCTCCACCACCTCATAGGTCGTGAACCGCATGTGGCAGCGCAGGCACTCCCGGCGGCGGCGGATGCGCTCGCCATCTTCGGTCGGGCGGGAATCGATGACCTTGGATTCTTCATCTCCGCAATAGGGACATTTCATGGTTTGTTCCTCCTGATTTGGTCATGTTCACGTTTGGGCGAAGCTCACGCTTTCTTTTTGCCGGTCTTGCGCTCGCTCCACAGCACCCACGCGGAAGTGGACACACACAGCGAGGTGTAAACACCACTGATCATGCCCATCATCAGCGGGAACGCAAAGGTGAAGATGCTGTCCAGGCCGTAGAGTTTGGAGATGATGCACATCACGCCCAGCGCCATCACGGTGGTGACGGTGGTGATGATGGTGCGGCGGGCCGACTGATTGACCGAGTGGTTGACCAATTCTTCGAAGGAGATCTTCTTCTCCATCAGGGTGCGGTTCTCGCGGATGCGGTCGTACACGACGACAGTATCGTTGATGGAGTAGCCCAGAATGGTCAGCATGGCAGCGATAAAGTTGCCGTCCAGCGGGGTGCGCAGCAACACGAAAGTGCCAAACACGACCATCAGGTCGTTCAGCAGGGCCAGAACGGCCATCATGCCGCCGGTCAGGCCGCCGATCTTCTGGAAACGGAAGCCGATATACAGCAGGATGAGCACCAGCGCAAAGAGAACGGCGACCAGACTCTTCTGCAGGAACTTAGTACCCATGGCTGCACTGACGTTGCTCAGCGACAACTGAACGAAGCCGTTGTCCGGGTAGGTCTCGTTCAGGGAATCCAGCAGGTTCTCCACCTGATCGGTGGTCACGGTCTCGTTGCCGGGCATGGAGATCTTCAGGGTCTGCTCCCCGGTGGCGACGTTCTCGCCGGTCTGGAGGGTCAGGTCCTTGCTGCCCAGTGCGGCAGAAGCAGTCTTCTGCACATCGGCCGTGGTGAACTCGCCCTCATAGCTCAGGGTGATCATCGCACCGCCGGTGAACTCGGTATCCAGCCGGACGCCAAACACCACCGCGCAGAGCAGGATGACTGCCATCAAGCAGGAGGAAATGGTCAGGAAGCGCTTGCGCAGGCCCACAAAGTCGATGGGCTTCTTCTCCGCAGGCTCCTTGCCGGGGCGGTCTGCACCGTAGAGCCAGGGGTCGCGCAGGGCCTTGATGGCCGCTGCCCCGCGGATCATCACGCGGGTAGCGAAGACGCCGAACACGAAGTTGAGCAGCACACCGGTGAGCAGCGTGTAGCCGAAGGCATAGATGGTGCCCGCAGTGGACGGGCCAAAGGCAAAGAAGACGAAGTGGAGCATCTTTGCAAAGAAGCCGTCCGAGGGGCCGAAGGCACCCATCAGCACGATGGCCACGATGACAATGGTCACGTTGCCGTCGATGATGGGAGTCAGGCCGCGGGCAAAGCCGCTCTTCAGTGCGCCGTCCAGGGACTTGCCATTCTTCAGTTCTTCCTTGATGCGCTCGGCCGTAATGACGTTGGCGTCCACGCCCATGCCAATGGCCAGAATGATACCGGCGATGCCGGGCAGCGTCAGGGTAAAGCTCTCAAACACCGGGAAGTAGCCGGAAACAAAGGCCAGCGTGGCGGCCACCTGACCGGCCAGTGCGATACAGGCCAGGAAACCCGGCAGGCGGTACAGCACCGTCATAAACACCACGATCAGTGCAAAGGCGATGACACCGGCCAGCACCATGGCGCTCAGGCTGTTCTCGCCCAGGCTGGGGCTGACGGTGGAATAGCTGTCCACAGTCAGGGCAAAAGGCAGTGCACCGGAATTGATCTGGCGGGCCATCTTGACCACGTCCTCCTGCGTGAAGGGATTGGACGCGGAACTGGTGATGATGGCGGCACCATCGGTGATGGCCGCATTGACCGTTGCGGTGCTCACGTTCTGATCATCCAGCCAGATGCTGATGGTTCCACTGCTCTGGTAGAGCTCCGTGGTGGCATCCCCGAAGGCCTTGGCACCCTCGTCGTTGAACTTGAGGGCCACATAATATTCGGATGTACTGCCGCTCACCGGGCCGTACTGAGCAGCGGCGCTCTCGACCATGGAGCCGTCCAGGATCAGTTCGCCGTCTGCACTGCTCCCTTTGCGGAAGGTCAGGTAGGCGGTGCTGCCGATCTCTTCAATGGCGGCTTCGGGGTCAAAATCGGTCTCGCCGGACTGCCACGGAAACTCCAGGATCAGGCGGTCGGAGTCATAATCCACATACAGCTCGTAGTCGGTCACGTTCAGGCCGACCAGACGATTCTCAATGACCAGCTGGGCAGCGTCCAGCTGATCATCGGTGGCATCGTAGTTGTCCGAGGGGGCAAACGTTACGTTGACACCGCCCTTGATATCCACGCCAAAGCGGATATCCTGCGCTCCCTTGATGTAGGTCTTGGTCACATCACCGTACTTGACTGCCACACCAAAGAATGCCGTGTAGACAAACGCGGCGATCAGGAGCACTGTGACAACAAGCTGCCATGCTTTGCCTTTCGTCTTCATAAAAAACAGGAAACCTCCAAAATATAATAAACCTCCGCCGCACAGAAAAACCTCTGCACGGAGGAGATTTTTTACAGAATAAAACCCTTACTCTGCCTTTTCGGCCAGCAGCTTTTCGATGACTGCCAGCTTTACGCAGACGCAGAGCAGATCAGATGCGGTCTCCACCTCGTCCAGGCTGGGATAGGTGGGCGCGATACGCAGGTGAGAATCCTGCGGGTCCTTGTGGTAGGGATAGGCGGAACCGGCACCGGTCAGGGTCAGACCGCACTCCTTGCACAGCTGGGCCACACGCTTGGCGCAGCCGGGCATAACGTACAGGCTGATGAAGTAACCGCCCTTGGGGTTCGTCCAGTGAGCGATGTCGCCGCAGGGGGTCAGCTCCTCGGAAAAGGCCGTCTTGACGGCATCAAAGCAGGGGATCAGGCGGCGGCGGTGCTTTGCCATGTGGGCCAGCACACCCTCTTTGTTCTTCAGGAAGCGGACATGGCGCAGCTGGTTCATCTTATCATAGCTGATGATCATCACGGAGAAGCGCTTGCAGATATACTTCATGGAGTCCACGCTGCATGCAATGGCGGAAACACCTGCACCGGGGAAGGTGATCTTGCTGGTGGAGGTGAACATGAACACACGGTTCTCCGTGCCGTACTTCTTGCTCTCGTTCAACAGAACCGGGGTCTCGATGATCTCCTCGGTCAGGTGGCGCTTTTTAATTCTCT
>OGYW01003119.1_pt1 | contig 11423 bp, 10 predicted proteins | sample 1576621 | NCBI WGS metagenome assembly OGYW01 (sample SAMEA3541528, study PRJEB24748) | human gut metagenome | biome: human gut; feature: human-associated habitat; material: faeces | place: China | collected 2012 | reverse complement strand
CGAGATTGTTGGGGAACACCACCAGCCCGCGCAGGGCGATGGTGGGCAGATGCAGCTTTTTGCGCTCCACCTTGATGGTAACTTTTTCACTCATAGTGCAAACACCTCCCGGCTGCCGCGCACTTTCCCACGGCGGCAGCGCTGTATGCAAGAGATTTTATCTTTAAAATAGCAGGTTGTTTCCTTATTATACTGATTTCCGGCCAAAATGCAACTGTAATGCATAGGTCGTTGGTTTTTTCGTCAGCGTCCTTGCCCTCTCAGTCTCACTCCGTTCGCCAGCTCCCCCAAAGGGGGAGCCTTTGGCAAAACCGGAAAGTTTACCGTACTGCCAAGGCCTCTCACTTTGATAGACTTCCCCCGGCCGGGGGAAGATGTCGCGTAAGCGACAGAAAGGGGAACGAGGTGGCACGGCGTAAGCCGTGACGGAGAGGGCGAGGCCGTTAAAAACAGAGAAATTTTTTAATCTTCCTTCCGTTTTTCCTGTGTACTGAAGCCCATTTTGCCAAGAGCCGGCAGCAGGGCCTTGAGGGTGATGGAGGTCAGTGCGCCCATCACAAGGCCCAGCACCAGCATGACCGGCGCATAGTAGAACGAGAGCGACGACGAGATGATCACGCCCGCACCCAGCAGCTGGCCGATGTTGTGGGCCAGTGCGCCGCATACGGAAAGGATGAACCAGGTGGGCCGCACCGGCAGCAGATAGTACAGCACCCACATCACCAAAAGTGACAGCAAGCCGCCGCACAGCGAGAGAAAGCCCGCCGTGAAGCCGGACACCAGAAACACGAACAGTGCCTTGAGCACGTCCAGCACCAGCGCCTGCCTTGGCCCCATGAAAAACAGCGCGTACATCACCACGATGTTGGCAAGGCCCAGCTTCATGCCCGGCAAAAGGCCCGGGATGGTGAGCGTGCCCTCAATAAAAGACAGCGCCATGGCCAGCGCAAACAGCAGGCCGGAAAGGGCGATGCGGCGCGTTTTTTCGTAACTGCGTCTGTTTTGGGGCATGCTGCACTCTCCTTTACTCTTCGGTCTGCTGGCTCTGCTCGTAGCTTTCCTGCTCTTCCATGGCGGCTTCCCACGCGGCAAACAGCTCTTCCTGATGGAAGCGCAGGTCGCTCAGCTCGTCGCTCTTCTGGCGCAGCAGGTCGGGGTCGTTGTACACCTCCGGGGAGTTGATCTCGTTGTCCAGCTCCACTTCGCGTGCACCGCAGGCTTCCATCTCGTCCTCGCAGGCCTTGATCTTGGCGCGCAGCTCGGCGCGGCGGCGGCGCTGCTCCCTGCCGTAGCCGGTCTTGGCCGGTTCGGCGGCCTTCTGCACGGCAGGTGCCGGGGCGCTGCGGCCCATCAGGGCATCGTAGCTGGGGTAGAGGGTGGCCTTGCCGTCCTCAAGGTAGAGGATGGGGCAGGCCAGACTGTTCATCAGGTGGCGGTCATGGGTGACCAGCAGCAGCGTGCCGGTGTAGGCCATGAGGGCCTCGGTAAGGTTCTCGCGGGTGTAGATGTCCAGATGGTTGGTGGGCTCGTCCAGAAACAGCAGGTTGGGCCGTTCCAGCACGATCTCCGCAAAGCGCAGGCGGGCCAGCTCGCCGCCGGAAAGCGCTTCGCAGGGCTTGAACACCGTCTCGCCCCGGAAGCCCAGCTTTGCCAGATGGCTGCGCACCTCCAGCTCGGTCATGCGGGGGTACTTGTTCCAGATCACATCGATGACCCGGCCCTGCCCCAGACGGTTCTGCTGCTGGGCAAAGATGCTGGGCCGTGCGCCGGTGCCCAGCCGCACCATGCCGCCGGAGGGGCGGCGCTTGCCGTCCAGCACCTGCATCAGGGTGGACTTGCCCGCGCCGTTGGGGCCTGCGATCACCAGCCGCTGGCCGCGGCACACCGTGTAGGTAAAGGGTTCCAGCAGGGTGCGCTCCCCTATTTTGATGGTCAGGTTCTTGAGCAGCACCAGCTCGTTCCACGGTTCTACGTCATATTCAAACCGGAACTTGAGCTGGTTGGTCTCGTCCTTGGGCGCTTCGGTGATCTCCAGCTTTTCCAGCTGCTTGCGGCGGCTCTGGGCCATTTTGGTGGTGGAAGCGCGCACAAGGTTGCGGTCCACATAGTCCTGCAGCTTTTCGGCCAGTGCCACATCTGCATCGTGCTGCTTCTGGCGCAGGGCATCGGCGGCTTCCTTCTGGGGCAGGTAGGCCGAGAAGTTGCCCTTGTAGGTGGTCATGGTCTGGAAGGAGACCTCCCAGATCTTCGTACACACGTTATCGAGGAAGTAGCGGTCGTGGCTGACCACCAGCACCGCACCGGAATAGCTTTTGAGGTAGTTTTCCAGCCATTCCATGGTGGCAAAGTCCAGGTGGTTGGTGGGCTCGTCCAGAATGAGCACGTCCGGCTTTTCCAGCAGCAGCTTTGCCAGCCGCAGCCGCGTCAGCTCGCCGCCGGAGAGCACCGCAATGTTCTTCTGCCATGTATCCTGCGCAAAGCCCATGCCAGACAGCACCTTTTTGATGTTCACATCCATGTTGTAGCCGTCGGCGGCATCCACGATGTTCTGCAGCTGGTCGTGCCGGGCCAGCAGCTCCGTGTCCTCCGGGTTTGCGGCCATTTTGCGTTCCAGCACCTGCATCTGGGCCATGGCATCCAGCACAGGGGCAAAGGTGGAGCGCATCTCGCCGTAGAGATCCAGCGTGGCATCCAGCTTTGCGTTCTGTTCCAGATAGCCCAGCGTCACGCCGTGGGTCACGCTGAACTCACCTTCGTAGTCCTGGTACTCGCCGGTCAAAATCTTGAGCAGGGTGGTCTTGCCCGCGCCGTTCTGGCCCACGATGCCGATGCGGTCCTCCCGCTCGACACTGGCGGTCACATCGTGCAGCACGATCTTCTCGCCAAAGCTCTTGCCTAGTTTTTCCAAATGTATCAGCATAGTTTTATGATCCCGTTCTCCATCCGCTTATTGGCTCAGCACTGGTGGCGGCGGTTCTTCAGGCCCACATTGGCCAGCTCTTCCTGCTCCATCACCAGCGGGTACAGCTCTTTCAGGTCTGCGATCTCGTAGGTGGGCACCACCTTGCCGGGGTTCTCGGCGTGGCTGGGGTTATACCAGCAGGTGTCAAGGCCCGCATTCACGCCGCCCTGAATGTCGCTGCTCAGGCCGTCGCCCACCATCAGCACACGCTCGCGGTTCTCCACGCCAAGGGCGCGCAGGGCCGCATCAAAAATTCTGCGGTTCGGCTTTTCGCTGTCCATCTTCTCGGAAACGAACACGTCCTCCATAAAGTTCAGCACACCGCTCTCGGCCAGACGGCGGGTCTGCACCTTCTGGAAGCCGTTGGTCACAACGGCCAGCGTTGCCACCTCGGAAAGTTCCCGCAGCACATCCAGCACTTCCGGCCCCATCAGGTCCGGGTGGGTGGAGAGCTGTTCCAGATAGAAGCGGTTCATCTCGGCTCCGTCACCGGCGGCATCAATGGCCTTGAGGAAGCGGGTGAACCGCTCCGCCATGAGCTTTTCCCGCTTGAGCTGGCCTTTTTCCAGCTGCCGCCACAGCTCCGAGTTGATGGTGCGGTAGGTCTGCACCGTTTCTGCGTCCGGCTCAATGCCGTAGTTCACCAGCGTTTCGGCCAGTGCCTTGCTTTCGGCTGCGTCAAAGTTCAGCAGGGTGTTGTCTGCATCGAACAGCACGCAATAATATTTTGCCATAAACCTTCCCTCTTTTCCTTCTGCCATGGTCTCAGCTGCCATGCGCTCAACAACAGGCAGAAGCCAGCCCTGCCGTAAACAGAGCTGGCTTCACATCATTCTGTTACAATTTCGTACGGTGGTACGTCCGTCTGCTCCGGGTCGTTGTCCGGGCAGGTGGTTTTGACATCACAGGGGGTGGCAGCACACTTTGCCATTTCCTCTTCCAGCGCGCCGTTGTCCACGTTCTCCCAGTCGGTGCCGTAATCGTCCACGCTGCCGTCGGTCACGTTCTCTTCCCCGGGCAGCGCCGGGATGCGGGGTTCCTCGTAGTACATGCAAACGCCTCCCTTCCTGCCAGCCTATGCGGCACAGCAGGCCGGGGTGACAGCCTCAGGACGCGGAGTCCGTGGATGCAGACTGCTCGTTGGCGGCTTCCTTGCTGGCATTGGATTCCGAAGCCGCATGGGAGCTGCCAGAGCTTGCAGAGCTGCTCTCGCTGCTGGAGCTGCTATGGGAAGCCGAGCTGCTCTCACCAGAGCCCGCGTGGGACGAGCTGGTGCTGTGGGAAGAGCTGGCTGTTCCGTTGGAAGCAGAAGCCGAGCCTGCCGGGGAAGCCGTGCTCTCACTGCTGGAAGAGCTGTGAGACGAGCTGTCGGAAGAGCTGTGAGACGAGCTGTCGGAAGAGCTGTGAGACGAGCTGCCGGAGGTGGATGTAGCCCCGGAGGATGCCCCGGAGGTGGTGCCGGACGATGCACCGGAAGAGCTGCTGCCGGAAGAACTGCTGCCCGACGTGCTGCCAGAGCTGCCGGAGCTGTGAGACGAGCTGCCGGAGCTTACGCCGCTGACCGTCACATTCAGGACGTTGCTGGTAACGGTGCAGCCGTTGTAGCTTGCCACTGCGTACACCTTAAAGGTCGCATTGAGCATGGAGGGGTCGATCTCCACCTTGACGGTGGTCTTGCCCGCCGCCTGCGGCACTTCCGCACCGTTGGCGTACCAGCGGATGCTGTCGGCAGTGAGGTGCTTGCCGCCCAGCTTTGCGGTAAAGGTGTAGGAATCGCCCAGCACGGCCTTGCCGGTGCTGCTGATATGCACGGAAGCCGCTGCAAACACGGCGGTCACGTCCACGTTCTGCTTGAAGTTCGTATCGGTGCGGGTCTTCTGGGTCACACCGTCGCTCCACTTGACGAACACATAGCCGTCCTGCGGCACAGCCGTCACGCTGATGGACTGGGCGGCGCTGGTCACTTCATAGGAGAGGGATGTCTTGCCGCTGTCGCTGCCGCTGGAAAGGGTGCCGCCGGTCTTGTCCACCCGGTAGCTGGCCTGATACAGCACACCCTGCTCTTCGGAAGAGCCTGCAGCCTCCGAGCTGCTGGGTGCTGTCACCGCAGAGCTGGGGTTCGGGGTATACTCGGCGCGGGTGGGGATGTTGGCGGTGTCGGGCCGACGGTCGTCGGTCTGGTAAGCGTGGGTGCGCAGATAGCTCAGCATGGCCTTCAGGCCCACGGGCTTCAGGTGGATATCGCCGGTCTGGTAGTAATCCTCGCGGCCATAGCCGTTGGCATCCTTCAGCGCTTCGGCGCTGTTGAGGAACTTCAGGCCCATCTGCTCACACATGGACAGCAGGGCCATGTTGAAGTCGTCGATCTTGGTCTGGTCCATGTGGGGGTAGTTTGCGTGGTTTGCAGGCACCGGCGGCACCGTGTTCACGATGATGTCGGTGTAGGGGTAGCTTTCCTGAATGGCCTGCACCAGCGCGGTGTAGTTCTTGATGAACTCGTCCACGCTCATGCCGGTATCATTGGTGCCCAGCATGATGACCACGCGGCGGGGCTTCATTTTGGCCACGGCCTGTGCGATGGTGTAGGTGTTGCTGTCCTTTTTAAAGGTAACGATGCCCTCGTTCAGGGCGGCATGGGTGCCAATGCCCTCCTTGGCGCAGAACTGCTGCAGGCTGATCAGGCCGTTGGCGTACAGGCGCACCGTGTTGGAATCGCCGAGGAACAGCGTTTCCTTCTGGTAGCTCTCGCCCGCGTCGGCGGTCTCCGGCAGCAGAGCGGCAGAGGTCTCGCTGATCTGGTAGTGATCCGAGATATCCTCTTCGCCCGGCACCAGCACCTCGCTGGAGGGCTGTTCCCCCGGGGCTGCAGGGGTCTTGCCGCGCTTGAGCAGCGTCATGGTAATGGCAATGGTCAGAATGGCTGCCAGCGCGCACACACTGCACACCAGCACAGCCTGCTTCTGCATAGGAGTAAGCGATTGCTTTTCCGGTCGTGTATTTCTCATATCTCTCACCATTCACTTAGTTTCCGGCACAGGGCCTTCCGGTCATGCCTGTCCGTTCAGGATCTGGTCTGCAAGGCTGGCGCAGCTTTCGGCCAGCAGCACCGGGTGGAAGGGTTCCAGCTCTTCCCTGCTGCCGTAGCCGTACAGCGCACCGGCGGCATCCAGCCCGCAGTCCGCAGCGCCGCGCATGTCGTCGTTGCGGTCGCCCACCATCAGCACCCGCCTGCCCTGCATCATGGGCTGGGCCAGCACATGGCGCACCACGTCGGTCTTGGTGTCGCGGCTCTCGTCCATGGACGCGCCGCCGATAAAATCAAAATAGCCTGCAAGGCCCTTTTCTTCCAGAATGGGCGTAACGACCTGCGTGGGCTTGGAGGTAGCGGTGCACAGCACAAGGCCAGCATCCTTCAGGCGCTGCAGCATCTCTGCTGCACCGGGGTAGGCGGCGCACTCGTGGCTGCCCTTGACGGCGTAGCTGTCGCGGTACAGGTCGGTGGCCTTTTCAATGAGGGCCGTGTCGGTAAAGTGCTCACCAAAGCTCTTGCGCAGCGGTGGGCCAAGGTAGCGGCGCAGGTTCACATTTGTGGTGTCCACGCCCATCTTGGCAAAGACTTCTTTTAATGTATTTATGATACCGGGAGCGGAATCGATCAGGGTCCCGTCCACATCAAACAGGATCGCATCGTAGTTCAGCAATTTGTAAATTTCCTCACTTTCATGGTGATACATTGTATAGTATAGCACAGAATCCCGTTATCAGCAATTCCAACAAATGGTTTTTACAAAAATTATGCATTCAAGCAGAGAAAAGGCCCGCCCGGCATCCGGACAGGCCTTTCAGCATCTTCTTACTTCGCTGCGGCATCCACAGGCGGATAGTACAGGTTGTTGGAGACGAACTCCAGCTTATCCTTGAGCACCAGCTCCAGGTTTGCCACGGCGTGCACCATGTTGGTGGCCGAATCGTTTACTTCCAGCAGCTTGCACAGGTCCAGACCGTCCAGTTTCATGGCGGCGTCCATCTTCCGGCTCTCGGCACACAGGATGTGGCTCAGGGCATTTTCCTGCAGAGCGATGCTCTCCACAAGGTCAACGACCGCCTGCTCCAGCGTCACCTTGGGCAGGCAGGGGCAGGGGCAGCGGGTGGTATCGATACAGTTCTCAGCAGACATGATAAAACCTTCCTTTCATTCGTCCGGTCAGGGGCGGTGTACGCCCCATTCTATGTCTGCCGGGTGTGCCGGTGTTACTCCTGCTTTTTAGGGTTCTGGATGCCGCGCACCTTTTCAATGGTCTCGCGGTAGCCGCCGGAGCCGTACTGGATGCAGCGGTTGATGCGGCTGATGGTGGCCGTGCTGATCTCCACTGCCTTCACGATCTGATCGTAGGTTCTGCCGTCCAGCAGCATCTTTGCCGCTTCCAGCCGCTGCGCCATATCCGAGATCTCCTTTACAGTGCACAGGTCTTCAAAGAAGTTGTAGCACTCCTCCCGCGTTTCCAGACTGAGGATGGCATCAAACAGTGCATCGGTGGTCTGGTTTCTTCTGGAATTTTTATCTGCCATGAATGTTCTCCTTGCCGCCGCAGCGGACTGTCCGGTTTTGGGAGCGTTCCCTCTTTTAAATGTTCCGGAAATGTTCCGGTTCTTTCTTGCATCATCACTTTAGCACATCAAAGTGTGAAAGTCAAGCCCTTGGCGTGAACTCTTTTCATTCGTGGGTGTGTATAGTTTTTTTCGTTTCACGCATGAACAAAAATCACCTAAAAATTATTGCAGAACGCTTTTCTGAATTAGTGTATCCTCCGAACTTGTTCCAAGGATATTGACAATTTGTGAATTCCGCACTAAAATACGGACAATCATTCGGCAAATGCGATGAACAGGACATGATTCTTTGCAGCACCCTCTCCCAGAGAGCCGCCCATCTGATGCAAGGGCAGCAGTCAGGAGCAAAGCGTTCTCCCCTGCGAGCAGCCTGTGTAAACAAAGGCGCTGACCCCGCCTTCCAGTAATGCATGGCCGTTTTGCCCACGTTACGGGGCTGCGTATGTATGTACGCTGGGAGTGGCTGCCCTGTGCAGCAAACGAAGTGGTATCGCGGAGTATTCCATACACGATGTGCAGTGTATGTGAAGGCCTTCGTCTTCGATGGTTCGTCCCAAATGGAACGAACGCAGGAAGACGGGGCCTTTTTTACACCCTGCCGCCCCCATGCCGCTGACATTTGCCGGATGCCAAGAAAGGAAAGAGGTAAAAACAATGAATACGCTGGTCATCGTATTGATCGCAGCCGTGTGTCTGTTTGGCGCTTATATGCTTTACGGCCGCTGGCTGGCAAACAAGTGGGGCATCGACCCCTCTGCCAAGACCCCGGCAGTTGTCCATGAGGACGGCCGGGACTACGTTCCCACCGACGGCTGGACCGTGTTTGCACACCAGTTCAGCTCCATTGCCGGTGCAGGCCCTGTTACCGGTGCGATCCAGGCCGCTGCTTTCGGCTGGCTGCCGGTGCTGCTGTGGGTGCTGCTGGGCGGCATCTTCTTCGGTGCTGTCACCGACTTCGGCGCTCTGTATGCTTCCGTTAAGAACGACGGCAAGAGCATGGGCATGCTGATCGAAAAGTACATCGGCAAGACCGGCCGCAAGCTGTTCCTGCTGTTCTGCTGGCTGTTCTGCGGCATCGTGATCGCCGCCTTTGCCGACATGGTGGCCGGCACCTTCAATGCCTACGGTGCCGACGGTGCTCTGGTGGAGGCTGCCCAGACCAACGGTGCTGCCGGCATGGTCTCCATCATGTTCATGGTGTTCGCCGTGATCTTTGGCCTGCTGCAGAAGAACCTGCACTTCACCGGCTGGAAAGAGAATGTGATCAGCATCGTATTCATCGTGCTGTCCTTTGTGGTGGGTGCAAACTTCCCCATCATTCTGGGCAAGGCTGCATGGAGCTACATCACCTTTGTGTACATCTTCTTTGCCGCTGTCCTGCCCATGTGGCTGCTGAAGCAGCCCCGTGACCACATGACCACCTTTATGTTCGTGGCCATGATCGTGGGCGCTGTTCTGGGCCTGATCGTCAACCATCCCGTCATGAACCTGCCGGTGTTCACCGGCTTTACCAACGCCAAGCTGGGCACCATGTTCCCCATCCTGTTCGTTACCGTTGCCTGCGGCGCTGTTTCCGGTTTCCACAGTCTGGTGTCTTCCGGCACCTCCTCCAAGACCGTTACCAATGAGAAGGATATGCTGAAGGTCGGCTATGGTGCCATGGTGCTGGAAAGCCTGCTGGCTGTCATCGCCCTGTGCGTGGCCGGTGCTTCTGCTGCTGCAGACGGCACCCCCGCAGACGGCACTCCGTTCCAGGTCTTCAGCCGCGGCGTTGCCAGCTTCTTCGTGGGCTTCGGCCTGGACCAGCACTTTGCCTCTGTGTTTATGACCATGTGCGTTTCCGCACTGGCCCTGACCAGTCTGGATGCTGTGGCCCGTATCGGCCGCATGAGCTTCCAGGAGCTGTTCAGCGTGGACGACATGGAGCATGCTGAGGGCTGGCGCAAGCTGCTGTGCAACGTGTACTTCTCCACCTTCCTGACTCTGGCTTTCGGCTTCCTGCTGACCAAGATCGGCTACGCCAACATCTGGCCCCTGTTCGGTTCTGCAAACCAGCTGCTGAGCGCTCTGGTTCTGGCCACTCTGTGCGTGTTCCTGAAGGTCACCGGCCGCAGCAACAAGATGATCTTCCCTCCGCTGATCATCATGCTGTGCGTCACCTTCACCGCTCTGGTGCAGCGCCTGATCGCCATGGTCAAGGCCATCAGCAATGCCGCTGCTGTCACCATCCCCGCTGGCGAGACCACTTGGGGTGCTGTGTTCATTGCAAACGGCCTGCAGCTGATCCTGGCCGTGCTGCTGATCGTTCTGGGCCTGAACATCGTGTTCCACTCCTTCAAGGCCTATAAGAATGCTGAGCACAACAGCGAAGCAAAGGTCTGAGTTTCAGATCCTGCTGAACTGAATCTGTAAATGCAAACTGCCGCTGACGGCGTAAAAACCGTCAGCGGCAGTTTTTGTTGCTGTAAGCTTCTATGATTTGAAATGGCCTCCGCGTGCGCTCTGGCCATAAGCAGAGGAAAATTTATTTGATATTGTGGTTTGGAAACGACTGCGGTCGTTTCCAAACCATTTTTTCACAGAAAGAGTCCCAAAGATAAAATGCATAGTCACCACAAAAAATGCAGTGTACGGTCACGACCTTTCCCGTGAAAAAGCAAACCAGCAAAGCCCGCAGGCTTTGCTGGTTTGCAAATATAAAAATAATACTTCCGCTAAAAATAGCCATAGCGCACGCGGCGGCTATTCTAAATCAAAAATCAAACGTTCGTTTCTTCCCACGTTTGAAGGACCGCCATCTGCACTGGGGTGTGGAACCAGTGTTCCCCGCCTTCCATGATCGTCAGATGCGCCCCGCTTTCCTGACGGAAGCGCTCGATCATGGTGCGGCTGGTCAGGGCATCCCTGTCACCATACAGCACCTGCGTGCGGCCATGCCAGTGCAGCGGATGTTCCCGCACCCAGCACAGATACGGCCATGAGAGGGTCTCCCCAAGATCCGTGGGGATCTCCCCTGCCCGGTGCAGCTGTTCCTCGGTCACATGGGCACATTGCATCATATTCGTGATGAGAGCTTCCATATCCACCACCGGAGAGACCAGCAGGGCCTGTTCCGGCGCGTCTCCCTGCAGCGCCTGCATGGCAAGCCACGCGCCGATGCTCACGCCATACAGCCGGATATGCGCCCACACCGGCTTCATGCGGGCGTATACGGCTTCTATCTCCGGCACAGCCACCCACGGCAGAAGCCGCTCAGGGCTGTTTTTCCGTGTGCCATGCTCGGGCAGGTCGATAGCCAGCACCTGCCAGCCCGCTTCACAGGCTGTAGCGGCAAAACGTTCTGCCTCTTCCTTGCAGCCGTTCTTACCGTGGAGATAGAGGTAAACATTCCGGCTCCGATTACCGTACAGAATGGCAGGGATGCCCGCAATGGTCATGGTTTGTTTTTTCATAAGGGATTCTCCTTATCCGATCATGCTCTCCATTCGGAGAGACGTTTTGTTTACACTGCGCATTGCTTTTCGTCCTCCCTTCTTTCCGTTTTCTCTATGATAGCACATCCGCCCGCCAAACACAAACAAAAAGGAGCCGCAGTGCCCTGTTACGGGTACTGCAGCTCCCAATTCAACTTTGGAAGTTAAATTACTTCACCATGCTTGCAACTTCAGCAGCGAAGTCGTCAGCACGCTTCTCCAGGCCTTCGCCCTTCTGGAAGCGGGTGAACTTGACGATCTTGATGTCGCCGCCCAGATCCTTAGCGACCTTAGCGGTGTACTGAGCAACGGTCAGGTCGCTGTCCTTGACGAACTCCTGATCGACCAGGCAGTTCTCCTTGAAGAACTTCTTGATC
>OGYW01003116.1_pt1 | contig 11428 bp, 9 predicted proteins | sample 1576621 | NCBI WGS metagenome assembly OGYW01 (sample SAMEA3541528, study PRJEB24748) | human gut metagenome | biome: human gut; feature: human-associated habitat; material: faeces | place: China | collected 2012 | reverse complement strand
CTTTTCACCTCCTTGCGGATATTTCACCTTCAAGGGAACGACTTCGATGCCTGCACCGGTAATCTCCGCTGAGCTTGTCGATCTCATCCAGCAACAGCAGCGGATTACAGCTCTCAGCCTGCTTGACGGCGGCAATGATGCGGCCCGGCATGGCTCCGATGTACGTGCGCCGATGCCCGCGGATTTCTGCCTCGTCGCGCATTCCGCCGAGGGAGATGCGCTGGAACTTGCGCCCCAATGCCCTTGCGATGGAGCGGCCGAGCGAGGTCTTGCCCACGCCGGGAGGGCCCGCAAAGCAGAGGATGGGCCCCTTGGAATCGGGATTGAGCTTGCGGACGCTGAGGTATTCAAGGATGCGGTCCTTGATCTTGGTCAGCCCGTAGTGATCCTCGTCCAGCACGTCTTTGGCCTTGACGATATCAAGCTGATCCTTGGACATCTTTTTCCACGGCAATTCCGCCAGCCAGTCGAGATAGGTGCGTACGACGCTGGCTTCCGCCGAGTCGCCGTGCATCGTGGCGAGCCGCTTGAGCTGCTTGTCGGCTTCTTTGCGCACGTCGGCGGGAAGCCCTGCCTTTTCGATGGCCTTGGTGATGTCTTCCAGTTCCTCGTCGGCGTCGGGGCCGTCGCCCAATTCCTTGCGGATGGCCTTGAGCTGTTCGCGCAGGTAATATTCCTTCTGCGCCTTGTCCATGCCTTCGCGGGCCGAGGTCTGGATCTTGATCTGCATGGTCGCCACTTCGGACTCATGCACCAGATGCGTGATGATGAGGCGCAGGCGATCCATCGGATCGATGCACTGGAGGATTTCCTGCGCTTCCTCCATCTTGAGCCGCAGGTTGGCGGCGATGAGATCGGAAAGGCGTCCGGGTTCGTTCACATTGCTGAGGACGCCCATGATGTCCCCGGTGGGGATGCCGCGCAGGGACAGGATACGCTCGCACTGTTCGCGCGCGAAGCGGATAAGCGCTTCCTGTTCCGATTCGGGCGCGACGGCTTCCGGCTCGGGCATCAGCTCAACGTTGGCGGACAGGTAGGGGCCGCTCTCGTTCAGGTCGACGAGGCGGGCGCGCGATACCCCCTGCACCAGCGCCTTGATGCGCCCGTCGGGCATCTTGAGCAGACGCAGGATGAGCGCTACGGAGCCGACCGGGTAGAGATCGTCCGCTTTGGGGTTGTCCACCTGCCCGTCTTTTTGGGCGCAGAGGAAAATATGGCGGCCGTGCGTCGCGGCGGCTTCCACGGCCTGCACGGACTGTTCGCGCCCCACGAACAGGGGCACGATCATATAGTTGAAGACCACCACGTCCCGGAGGGGAAGCAAGGGCATGGTGGATGGGATTTCCTGCAGTTCCGGCGTAACGTCTTCAGAGGCATCCATCTGCTCGTCTTGTATTTGGGCGGGGACACGGCGCCGGGCCGGCCTCCGCCGACGGCTCTGTCTATCCGTACCGTTGTGAACAAGCCTATCAAGTTTGTGGGAACATATCAGAATCAAACGTCATGGCTGTATCCTCAAAAGGTAGTACGGTGGAGAACCCGTGGTTCAGAGCAGTCCGTCCTCTCGTATGCTGTAACAGGCGCCGTCGCCTACGATGAGGTGATCGAGCAGGCGCAGCCCCATGCTGGTGGCGATGCGCTGGATGTTCCTCGTCATCTCAATGTCCTCGGGCGAAGCCTTCGGCGTCCCTCCGGGATGGTTGTGCACCAGAAAGAAGCCGCTTGCCTTGCGCTGGAGCACCCGCTCCAAAATGTCCCTCGGATAACACGGAACCATGCCTACCGTCCCCCGCGCCAGCCGCTCCCAAGTGAGCAGGCGGTTTTGGGCATCGACGGTAGCTGTCCAGAGTTCCTCGTGGGGAGAACCGGACAGCCGGGGGATCACCATTTGCGCCACGTCGCGGGGCGTACACAAAACTTTTCGTTCCCGCATCGGCGCTTCGGCGTAGCGCGCCATCATTTCCCGAAGCAGGAGCCGAAGGGCCGCGACACCTTCACCCACGCCGTCCACTTGCTGCATCTCGGCGGGCAATGCGTCCAACACGCCGCGGATACTCCCGAACCGGGAGAGCAATTCTTTGGCGAGCGGTTTGGTATCCCGCCGCAAAAGCGCATAGCCCAGCAAGAGTTCCAATATTTCATAATCGGCAAGCGCGGTGCTGTCTTTGAGAAGACGCTCGCGCAGCCGGGCACGATGTCCGGCGTAGTGGGGTGTATCAGTTGACATAATAAGCAGTCCTGCGGGGTAAGCAAGGGGAAAAGCCCGGATGATCCATGAGAAATGAAAAAGAACGTCAGCGGGGGGAACGGCGTTGCGCGGGCGTGAAAAGCAGCGTCAGATCGCCCATGAGGGCATCCAGCGCCTGGCTGGGGGAGCGCCTTCCCGATTTGACGGAAAGTTCGGCAGTGTGCATGGCGTCCCAGAGCTTGGCGAGCCCGGCGGCGCCGAGGCGGGAGGCCGTCTGCTGTTTGGCCTGCTGATCGGACGGGCCCATGCGGACCTGTTCCCCGGCAAGGATTTGCCAGAGCTGGCGTGCCTCGCGCTGGAGCATGGCGAGCAGATAGAAAAGCGGTTCCTCGCCCTTGGCTTGTTCCTCAAGGATGCTTTTCCAGACGGAAGCGGTCTGCCCCGCCTGAAGCTGGCGCAGGAACGCGAATACGTTGAATTCGGTCGTCGGGCTGACGCTGCGGGCTTGTTCCTGCGTCAGCGGTTTTCCGCCCGCCAGCAGCTGGAGCTTGCTCAGTTCCGCGTCCACGGCGGCGGCGTCAGGAAGGAGCGTTTCGGCGAGAATGTCCACGCAGCCCGGTTCCAAATCCAGCCCCAGCGCCTTGGAACGTATCTGGATGTGGCGGCGGAGCGAGCGGGGCTCCAGCCCGGGGGAACGCCAGATCCACCCCTTGGCATCGGCAAAGGTAAAGCAGGGCAGTTTGGCGATATGCGCGGGGATTTTGGGCTGCCCCTTCTCCCACGCGACCTCAAGGCAAAACAGGGGCCATGTTTGAGGATTGGGGCGGGAGAGCGCGGCGGAAAGGCGTTTCCAGACATCGGCGGTCAGGGCGTGGGCATTGCGCATCACCAGAACCCGCGACGTGGAAAAAAGCCCCTGGAGCGTGAGGATCTCCCAGAATTTGGGCGGCAGTTCGTCGTCGCCCCAGAAAACATGCCGCTCCCGCCCCGCATCGGGATGGGCACCAAGAAGCTCCTCCACCTGCTGGCGGAGGAGCTTCCCGTCTGGGCATATGCAAAAGCTGAAACCCGGTCGTGTCGTCATAGGCGAAAGCGACGGCCTTGTCCCGTCAGGTCAGAAACGTTGCTGCAAGGCGTCCATGCAACGGCGCACGGCCATCTCGAGGATGGACTTGATGGCCGATTCCTCGTTGGCATTCTCATAGTTTTCCTCGTAGTAGATGGGACCGGAGCGCCAGACTTCCGTATTGGTCTTTCCATCATAGACGATGAATTCTATGCTGATGGTAGCCGTATACAGTTGCGAGGCGCTTCTGTACTGGCCGTAGCTGCGGACCTTGAAACTGGGGATACGCACGGTCAGGGTATAGTCAGCCTGTCCGTCATCCACCCACTTCGCCAGATTCCGGGCGTTGATGTCGTCCCGTACCAGCGAGCGGACCTGATAGGTCAGCCACGGGTAGAGCGAGGTCTGTTCCACGCTTTTGATTTTGAGCGTCTTGGAACCGTTGCCGAGCACGCTGTTTTCGGACAGGGAGCCTTCCTGACCGCGCCAGACATAGCCGCACCCGGTCAGCATCAGGCAGACGAGGAGTCCGCTCAGCAGTCCCGCCGCAAGCCTGTACAGGCGTCCATACCCTGCATGTGCCGAAGCCGGGTGCGGTCTGTTCATCAGTTGGCCACCACGTTGACGAGTTTGCCGGGAATGACCACAACCTTGCGGACCGTGAGCCCTTCGAGGTGGCGGACGATGTTCTGTTCGGTAAGGGCGAGCTGTTCCACCTCTTCCTTGGAAGCGGAGGCGGGTACTTCGATCTTGCCGCGCAGCTTGCCGTTGATCTGGATGACCACGGTGAGCACGTCGCGCTGCAAGGCGTCTTCCTTCCATACCGGCCAGGGCTCCTGATCGATGCTCCGGGCATGGCCGAGGTCTTCCCACAATTCCTCGCACACGTGCGGGGTGATGGGGGCCAGAAGCGTCAGCACGGTCGCCATGGCGGAGGACAGTACCTTACGGCCTTCTTCCGTCGTGGCGAGTTCGTCCTTGGCGAGGTACAGCGCGTTGACCAGTTCCATGATCGCCGCAATAGCGGTGTTGAACTGATAACGGTTGCCGATGTCCTCACCGGCTTTTTTGACGGTGAGGTGTTCCTTGAGGCGGACTTCCTTGGCTGCCGCAGTCGTCGCGTCGGCGGCGGTGGAGGAGCAGGCCCCCACGGGAGACAGGACTTCGCAGGTATCGGCGTACAGGCGCCAGATACGGTTGAGGAAACGGGAAGCCCCCTCAATGCCGGTATCGCTCCAGTCGAAGTCGCGTTCCGGCGGCGCGGCGAACAGGCAGAACAGACGGACGGTGTCCGCGCCGTACTTGGCTATCATTTCCGTGGGATCGACGGTGTTGCCCTTGGACTTGGACATCTTGCTGCCGTCCTTCAGAACCATGCCCTGCGTGAGCAGGTTGGCGAAAGGCTCGTCGATCTCCTTGGGGAAGTAGCCGAGATCGCGCAGCACCTTGGTGAAGAAGCGGGCATAGAGCAGATGCAGGATGGCGTGCTCCACGCCGCCGATGTACTGGTCCACGGACAGCCAGTAGCGCAGGGCTTCCATGTCGAAGGGAGCCTTGTCGTTGCGGGCGTCGGTATAGCGGGCGAAGTACCACGAGGATTCAACAAAGGTGTCCATCGTGTCGGTTTCGCGCTTGGCCGCACCGCCGCACTTCGGGCAGGTGCAGTTGTAGAATTCGGGCGTGTGGGGCAGGGGAGACTTGCCGTCCGTGTGCGTCTGCACGTCCAGCGGCAGGCGGACCGGGAGCTGGTCTTCGGGCACGGGAACCATGCCGCACGTGTCGCAATAGACCACCGGGATGGGCGCACCCCAGTAACGCTGGCGGGAAATATTCCAGTCGCGGAGGCGCCAGTTGGTGGTGCGCTTGCCCTTGCCGGACGCTTCCAGCGCGTCGGCGATGGCCTTCTTGGCGTCTTCGTTGGGCAGGCCGTCGAATTCGCCGGAGTTCACGAGCACGCCGGGAGCGGTATAGGCTTCGGTCAGATTTTCGGGAGTGAGCGGCGCTTCGCCTTCGGGCTGGATAACCACGATGCGCTCCATGCCGTACTTCTTGGAGAAGTCGAAGTCGCGCTGGTCGTGGGCGGGCACGGCCATAACCGCGCCGGTGCCGTATTCGGCAAGGACGAAGTTGCCGAGCCAGATCGGAACCTGACGGCCCGTGAAGGGGTTGAGGCAGTAGGAGCCGGTGAAGACGCCTTCTTTTTCGAGGCTGTCGGACTGGCGGTCGATGCGGTCCATGTTGTGGGTCCGCTCGATAAAGGCGCGGGCTTCAGCTTCGTTGGGCTTGCCGCTGATGAGCGACTCGACGAGCGGATGCTCGGGGGCCAGCGTCATGAACGTCACGCCGAACACCGTGTCGGGGCGGGTGGTGAACACCTTGATGTCGCCTTCGCCGGATTCCAGCGGGAACGTGATCTCCGCGCCCACGGACTTGCCGATCCAGTTGCGCTGCATACTGAGCACGCGGTCAGGCCAGCCGCCCTCGAGCTTGGAGAGGTCGGCGAGCAGTTCGTCGGCGTAATCCGTGATCTTGAGGAACCACTGGGTGAGTTCCTTCTGGACGACGGGCGTGTCGCAGCGCCAGCACAGGCCGTCGACGACCTGCTCGTTGGCGAGCACGGTATTGCAGTGCGGGCACCAGTTCTGGGAGGCTTTCTTGCGGTAGACGAGGCCCTTTTCCAGCCAGCGCAGGAAGAAAAGCTGCTCCCAGCGGTAGTAGGGCTCATCGCAGGTGGCGACTTCGCGGTCCCAGTCATAGGAATAACCGAGGCGCTTCAACTGGGCGCGCATGTTGTCGATATTGGCGTGCGTCCAGACGCTCGGATGGATGTTATGCTTGATGGCGGCGTTTTCGGCGGGCAGGCCGAAGGCGTCCCATCCCATGGGATGCATGACGTTGAATCCCTGCATACGCTTGAAACGCGCCACTACGTCGCCGATGGAGTAGTTACGTACATGGCCCATGTGCAGGTTTCCCGAAGGATAGGGAAACATTTCCAGCACATAGTATTTTTTTTTGTCCTTGTCGACATGACAGGCGTAGGTCTTTTCGTTTTCCCAGCGGGACTGCCATTTGGTTTCGATGGCCGCCGGGTCATAGCGCTTAGGCTTGCTCATGACTGATCCTTATTGCTGTATAATCGGGGGCCGGATCGACTCCGGCCCGCCTTGGCGTCAAACCCCGCCAATCTATCAGGCGTCGGCCTTGCCCGCAACTGTGAGCGTACCGGCTTCCTGAGCCTTGATCGCCGCGTCGAGGATGCCGTTGATGAAGCTCTTGGCCTTGGCGTCGCCGAAACGGGTGGACAGTTCAAGCGCCTCGTTGATGGCGACCTTGGGCGGGACGTCAGCCCGGTACAGCATTTCGAAAACGGCGAGACGGAGCAGGGTCAGCTCGATCTTGCCGAGCCGATCCACGCGCCAGTTCTGCGAGAAGCGTTCGATGACGCTGTCGAGATTTTTGACGTTGGACCAGACGCCCTCCACCAGTTCCCACGCGAAGCCGTACAGCTTTTCCTCGCGGGTTTCGGCGTTTTCGTCCATGTCCGCATCCGTGGGATCGGGCATTTCGAGGAACGCGGTGCGGACATCCCCGAGGGTGGTCGAGGGAGAGAACTGCAGGCTGTACAACACCTGAAACGCGCGTGAACGCGCGGCGCGGCGGGCATGGGGTCTGTTTTTGGACATGAAATGGCCTCGTGCAAAAGTGATGGAATGCCGGAAAAACGAACTTCCGGGAGCTTCCCGGAAGACAGCGCGGCAGCGGAGAAAAAAACGCCGCCGACAAAACATTGAGGAACCGGGCTCTGTCCGTTGCGGCATGGAGCCGCTCCGTACCCGCCGGGGCATATCCCCGGATCCGGGGAACCGTTCCGGCTGTGGATGGCTCCCACAGCCTACCGGAGTGCCGCCGGTGTTTTTTCGGAAGAGGGCCCCATACAGCGAAACACTCGCCGCACGGCCTCCCCGCCAAGCAAAATGATCGCGGAGGGAAAGCGCGGGAGGCGTTTTTATGAGCGCCTCCCGCGTACCGTCCTAAATCTGCTGCAATACGCGGACGGTCTCAAGGACGGCGGAGGCGGCTTCAACGCCCTTGTTTCCGGCCTTGGTGCCCGCGCGTTCGATGGCCTGCTCGATGTTGTCCGTGGTCAACAGGCCGAAGCCCACCGGCACGCCGCTTTCGAGAGACACATGGGCAAGGCCCTTGGTGGCTTCGGCCGCCACGAAATCAAAATGAGGCGTCCCGCCCCGGATGACGGCGCCGACGGCGACGATGCCGTCGTATTTGCCGGAGGCCGCCAGCTTCTTGCAGGCGAGGGGCATTTCGAAGGCGCCGGGAACGCGGACGATGGTCAGGTTTTCCTTTGATCCGCCATGGCGGATCAGATAGTCCACCGCGCCGCCGACGAGCCGGTCCACAATGAAATCGTTGAAACGTGTCGCAAGGATGGCGAATTTGAGATCCGCCGCGTTGAGATGCCCGTCGATGGTCTTGATCTGGTGCATGGGAGCCTCGTCTGTATGGGGTAAGGCGCCGCATCTCGGGATGCGGCGCGCCGTTCGTTACTTACGGTCGCCGGAAACGTGGAGCATGTGCCCCATCTTTTCCTGCTTGGTGCGCATATATTCTTCGTTGGTGGCGCAGCAACCCACCTCAATGGGCTCACGGCCGACGATTTCAATCCCGTAGCCTTCCAGACCGACGATTTTGCGCGGGTTGTTGGTCATGATGCGGAGCTTGCGGATGCCCAGATCAAGGAGTATCTGCGCGCCGACGCCGTAATCGCGGAGGTCCGCCTTGAAGCCGAGCTTTTCGTTGGCTTCAACGGTGTCGTAGCCCTGATCCTGAAGGGCATAGGCCTTCAGCTTGTTGGCGAGGCCAATGCCCCGGCCTTCCTGACGCATGTAGATGACCGCGCCCCGGCCTTCCTTTTCGATGCGGGTCAGCGCGGCGGCAAGCTGGTTGCCGCAGTCGCAGCGCAGGGAACCGAACGCGTCGCCGGTCAGGCATTCGCTGTGCACGCGCACGAGCACGGGATCGGGGCCGCCCTTTTCGGACACGTCGCCCTTGACGATGGCAACATGGGTATCGGCGCTGATATCGTTTTCATAGGCGATCATCGTGAAGTTGCCGTAGCGTGAGGGGAGCTTGGTTTCGGCCACGCGGCGCACGCCGAGCTGGCCGTGCCGCAGATGGTAACGGATGAGGTCACGCACAGCGGCGATCTTGAGGTTGTGCTCTTCGGCGAATTTCTCCAGATCGGGCATACGGGCCATCGTCCCGTCGTCTTTCATGATTTCGCAGATGACGGCGGCGGGTTTCAATCCGGCGAGCACGGCGAGGTCCACGCTGCCTTCCGTCTGTCCGGCGCGGGTGAGCACGCCGCCGGGCTGGGCACGGAGCGGGAACACATGGCCGGGCGTCACCAGATCCTCGGGGCGGACGTCGTCGGCCACGGCGGCGAGGATGGTGCGGGCGCGGTCGGCCGCCGAAATGCCGGTGGTCACGCCGTTGCGGGCTTCGATGGACACCGTGAAGTTGGTGCCGAATTTGGAGCCGTTACGCTGCGTCATGAGCGGGAGATCCAGCTTGTCCACGAGGCTGGGGCCGAGCGGAAGGCAGATGAGGCCGCGGGCGTATTTCGCCATGAAATTGATGGCCTCGGGCGTCACATGCTCGGCGGCGATGGTGATGTCACCCTCGTTTTCCCGATCTTCGTCGTCGACAAGAATGATCATCCGGCCCTGCCGGATATCCTCCACCGCTTCTTCAACACTGCAAATAGCCATAATAGAGAGTCCTCAGCTTCGTTGATCCTCAAAAAAAGCCGTTTTCGCGCAGGAATTCAACCGACAGTTTCCCTGCTTTCGCCTCCTCGGAGGCGAGGCCGAGGTGGGGAGCCACCATGTGGCGGACATACTTGCCGATGACGTCGGTTTCCATATTGATGCGCGTGCCCGGAGCCCATTCGGCCACCGTCGTTGCCCGCCATGTTTCGGGGATGACGTTGACTTCCAGAAAGTCCGGTCCGCAATCATTCACTGTCAGGCTGATGCCGTCAAGTGCCACTGAGCCCTTCCCGATGACTTCCGCTCCGAAAGAAGCGGGAAAACCGATGCGGATGCGCCGCGACTCGCCTTCCCGCCGCACGGACAGGATTTCAGCCACACAGTCCACATGCCCGCTGACGATATGCCCGCCGAGGCGATCGCCCACGGCAAGCGCCCGTTCAAGGTTGACCTTGGCGCCGGGTTTCAGCAGGCCGAGAGCCGTGCGCTGCATGGTTTCAGCGGACGCATAGGCGGAAAAAAGGCTCGGACCAGACGTTTCTACTGTAAGACACGTTCCGTTGACGGCAATGGATTCGCCCAAAATAATGTCCGCGAGGTCGTAAAGCGCCTGAATCCGAAACCGCGTCTCGTGCCCACGGGATTCCACCGCCAGCAGTTTCCCCTGACCGTTGATTATGCCTGTGAACATGCGCGCACCGGCCTGAATATGAGGTGTCCGTCCTCTCCACAGGGCTCCATGCGGACCAGCCGCAGTGAGAGCGCCTCGTCCAGTTCAAGGGGCGTGCGTCCGTCGAACAGCGGGCGCGCGTCGTTGTCCCCAAGCACTTTCGGCGCGATGTGGAGATGAAATTCGTCGACGAGCCCGGCTTCCAGCAACGAGAGGCCAAGGCGCCCTCCGCCTTCGCACAGCACGTAGGGGCAGCCCGCTTCCTGACGCAGGTATTCAAGGATCTGTACAAGATCCTCGCCGCTTTTCCAGCGGTCAAGGCCTCGGATGCGGACGCCGCGCTCGCGGAGCTGGGCTGCGCGGGGCGTGGCGGCTCCGGACGCCGTGGTGAAGAAAATCGTCTCCGTGGGGCGTTCCTTGAACAGCAGCAGGGAATCGGGCGCGGGCACGCGCGAGGAAATGGACACGGCCAGCGGCTGGCGTTCGACCGGATCATCAAGCCTTGCGGTCAGCAATGGATTATCGGTATGGAGCGTGTTGCCGCCGACGAGGATCGCGCCTCCGGCCCGTCCCACGTTGGCGCGGAGTTCGTGCACCTGATGGCGGGCCGTTTCTCCGGTGATCCAGCGGGAACGCCCGGTGCGGGTGGCGATGCGGCCGTCCAGCGTCATGGCGAGTTTCAGCATGACGTAGGGGCGTTTCGTGGTCTGCCAGATCAGAAAATCGGCGACCAGATCCCGGCACAGCTCCTCGCATACGCCCGCTTCCACTTCCACGCCCGCTTCGGCAAGGCGTTCCATGCCGCCCGCCGCCTTGGGGTTGGGATCGCGCAGGCCGATGACCACGTGGCGGATGCCCGCCGCGATCACCGCTTCCGTGCAGGGAGGGGTTTGCCCTTGATGGTTGCAGGGCTCCAGCGTGACGACCAGGGTGCAGGCCGAGGGATCGACGCCTTTGGCTTCGGCGTCCTTGAGGCACTCCACTTCCGCATGGCTCTTGCCGTAAGCGGTATGCCAGCCTCTGGCAACGACAACACCGTCACGGACAAGTACGGCGCCCACCGTCGGATTGGGAGCGGCGGACCAGCGGCCGCGCTCCGCGAGTTCGGCGGCTTCCCGCATGAACGATTCGTACGGGTGGCTCATGCGCCTTCTCCCGAGGGGCCCGTATGCCCGCAGCCATCCGGCGTGGGGCGCAGGGGGAGGAGTTCGAGCGTGATGTCCGCTTCGTTCAGCATCTGCATAGCCAGTTCGTCCGGGTAGCCCGATGCGTACCAGATTTTGGTGATGCCGCAGTTGATGAGCATTTTCGAGCAGATGAGGCAAGGCTGATGCGTGCAGTAGACTTCGGCTCCGGCGAGGGAAATGCCGTGCACCGCCGCCTGGATGATGACGTTCTGTTCCGCGTGGAGGCCCCGGCAGATTTCATGCCGCTGGCCGGAAGGCACGCCGAGCTGTTCGCGCAGGCAACCGATATCGAGGCAATGCGCTACCTTGGACGGTGCGCCGTTATAGCCGGTGGCGAGGATGCGTTTGTCCTTGACGGCTACGGCCCCGACCCTGCGGCGCAGGCAGGTCGAGCGCTCCGCCACGAGGTGGGCGATGTTCATGAAGTAGTCGGGCCAAGCGACGCGGGACATAGCGGTATCCTTCTGTAAAATGAAAGAGCGGGGGACGGGGAGAGCCTCCGGCGGCAAGGGGCCGCAGACCGACATG
>OGYW01003115.1_pt1 | contig 11430 bp, 9 predicted proteins | sample 1576621 | NCBI WGS metagenome assembly OGYW01 (sample SAMEA3541528, study PRJEB24748) | human gut metagenome | biome: human gut; feature: human-associated habitat; material: faeces | place: China | collected 2012 | reverse complement strand
CATGGGAAGTCCGTTGATATCTCTTCTTTCCTCCGGAAGGATCTCCGGGCCGTCATCAATGGGACGTCCCAGTCCGTCAAAAACACGACCCAGCATATCGCCGGATACACCAAGCTCCATGCTCCGTCCCAGGAAACGTACCTTGCTGTTGGAAAGATTGATACCTGTAGAGCTCTCAAACAGCTGCACCAGAGCATTGCTTCCGTCGATCTCCAGAACACGGCATCTTCTTGTTTCGCCATCGGCAAGCTCGATCTCACCAAGCTCGTCAAATGCTACATCTTCAACGCCCCGTACCAGCATCAAAGGGCCGGCAACTTCCTGTATGGTCCTATATTCTTTTGGCATTTTACAGGCCCTCCTTTCCCAGAAGTTCTGCAGTCTCTGCTGCCAGCTGGCGGGTTACCTTCTCATATTCTGCTGCCAGCTGATCTTCTTTTGTATATTTATAACGGCCGATCTGCTCACGTACCGGAAGCTTTACGATATCATTGATATCTGCGCCCTGTTTCAGCGCATCCAGACCCGCATCATAAAATGCAAGTACCAGACGCATCATATTGTGCTGTTTTTCCAGAGATGTGTAGGTATCGATCTCGTGGAAAGAGTTCTGGTGGAGGAAATCCTCTCGGATGGAACGGGCTGCTTCCATTTTCAGTCGGTCACCCGGTGAAAGCGCATCCATACCTACTATCTTTACGATTTCTTCCAGCTCTGCCTCTTCCTGAAGAAGGGTCATCATTCTCTGGCGGAGCTCCATCCAGTCATTGGCCACATTCTCATCAAACCATCCGCCTACACTGTCCAGATACAGGGAATAACTAGTCAGCCAGTTGATCGCCGGGAAGTGACGTTTGTATGCAAGGTTTGCGTCCAGTCCCCAGAATACCTTCACGATTCGAAGTGTTGCCTGGGAAACCGGCTCGGAAATATCACCACCCGGAGGAGATACGGCACCAATAGCGGTCAGAGCGCCTTCTCTTCCATCTTTTCCATTACAGATCACGTGTCCGGCACGCTCATAGAACTGTGCAAGACGGGAACCAAGATATGCAGGATAACCTTCCTCGCCTGGCATCTCCTCCAGTCGTCCGGACATCTCACGGAGAGCCTCAGCCCATCTGGAAGTAGAATCTGCCATCAATGCTACGGAATATCCCATATCACGGAAATACTCCGCAATTGTAATACCTGTATAGATCGACGCCTCACGAGCTGCAACCGGCATATCTGAGGTATTGGCGATCAGAACCGTACGCTCCATCAGAGACTGTCCTGTTTTTGGATCCTTCAGCTCCGGGAACTCGTTCAGAACGTCTGTCATCTCATTTCCACGCTCACCGCAGCCGATATAGACCACGATATCTGCCTCAGCCCATTTTGCAAGCTGATGCTGGATAACCGTCTTGCCGCTTCCGAACGGGCCGGGAACTGCTGCCACACCACCCTTGGCAATAGGGAACATGGTATCAATAACACGCTGTCCTGTTACCAGAGGCTTGGCTGGCGGAAGTTTCTTCTTATATGGACGGCCACGTCGTACCGGCCAGTGCTGCATCAGGGTCAGCTCTTTATCGCCGTCTGCTGTGGAAAGAACTGCAACGGTCTCATCCACGGTAAACTCGCCGGATTTAATTTCCTTCAGAGTACCTTTCATATTGGGAGGTACCATGATCTTCTGTGTAACAACGATAGTCTCCTGAACGGTTCCAAGAACATCGCCGCCCTCCAGCGGATCTCCCACCTTCGCAACCGGAATGAAATTCCATTTTTTGTCCCGCTTCAGGGCAGGAACCTCAACGCCTCGTTTCAGGTTGTTGCTGCCTGCTACCTTCATGATGTCATCCAGCGGACGCTGGATTCCATCGTAAATGCTTGTAATAAGGCCAGGACCAAGCTCCACGGAAAGGGGCACCTCCATGGACTCTACCGGTTCTCCCGGACGAAGTCCTGAAGTCTCCTCATATACCTGTATGGAAGCCTCATCTTCATGCATCTCAATGATCTCACCGATCAGACGCTGGCTGCTTACACGAACCACGTCATACATATTTGCATCCCGCATACCCTTGGCAATTACCAGCGGTCCTGCCACCTTCTTAATGGTTCCTCTGCTCATCTGAACCAATCACCTGCTTTCTTGTCACTCATTACTGAAAAGAATATCGGAGCCAACTGCCGTCTCCACGGATTTCTTTACATTTTCGATACCTGCACCTGTATTTCCGGAAATTCCGGGAATCTGAATGATCGCAGGCATCAGCTCCTCACTGTATTTACTGATCTCTGCGGAAAGCTGGGCCGCCAGCTGTTCCGTAATATAAATAACCGCATATTCACCGGCTGCCAGACGGTTAAGCTTCTCTTTACCATCTGCAGGATCCTCCACCGGAAAAGTATCAAGGCCAAGAGCCGCAAACCCGTAAATGCTGTTATAATCACCTAAAACTGCGATCTTATACATACATTTCCCTTGCCCTTTCCCGGATAAACTCTTCCGGAAGGCCGCTGCGCTTTCCGGTGAGAATGATCCGCACCGTCTTGATCTCATTTTCACGGGCAAGCACATAGGCTACCAGCGGTCCCAGTGAAAATGAATTGTACAGCTGAGGGCGGATGGTCTCCATGATCTGGTTATCACACCATCTCTCAAAAGCGGAAGCTGATTCCGCCAGTGCCAGAGCTCCGTCCCCATATTTCGTTTCTGCCAGATAACCCATGATCTGATCCATTCCGCTTACTGCCGCGTGGATCAGTCTCTCCTTATCCAGTGTGTCACATTCTGCCATGGCTTTTTTCATAAAGTCCGAACTTTTTCCTGTTTTGCAGGCACGGACTGCGATCCGGATATCTGCTACCGCTACCGTGGATTCCGCATACTGCCGGACGATCTCTTCTTTTGACCGTTCTCCGGCTTTTTTTATGGCATCCAGTGCTGCCCTGTCTACGATAATATCCGCAAGCTGTCCGTCTCTTGTGTACAAAAAGGTCTCATAGGCTTCTCTTGCCGCTTCCCGCATATCCTCAGGAAAACGATCATATTCCTTATCCTTCAGGAATTTCACCATATCCTCTCCGTCAATGGAACAGTCGCTGAAAAAAATATTCGGCGCTGCCCCTTGCAGGATGCTTGCCTTCACAGCCGCTTTCAGATTATGGAAAAGATCCTGATAAGAAAGAACAGAAAACACAGATCGGTCCGCTACCAGCGAATCCATGATCTCCCAGATCTTTTCTCTCTCCCGGGAAAGAATGGCATCCGCACCGGCTGCAGGATCACCGTTTCCCCAGCCCTTCTCTGTAAGGATCTGAAGGCACTGCTGCTCATCCTGACATGCCAGAAGCTGCTCGATCGCTGCCTGATTCAGAAGTCCGGTCTCCAGAACACGTATCCGCGCCACCGCATAGGCATAATCTTCACCAAACATCATTCACGCCCTCCTTTTTGCGATGGTGTTTTACGCAAACAAAATCTTTCTTACCTGATCCAGAAGCTCATCCCGCTTCTCTGCGAACATGGCATCAATGGAACAGTTTTCCTCAATGCCGCCGTATATCAGGATAAAACCTCCGTCTATGTTTCGGGTTTCACCGGAAATTTCCAGCACACCACCCTTTTTCTGTGCCAGGCTCTTTATTTCCTCACGGAAACCTGCCGGCATACGTTCCAGATCCTTTTTTGAAAAACAGATCTCTCCTTCTCTTGGAAGAAGATATTTCTCAGCCATATTCTTATCGCTTCGCTTCGATCGCCAAATGCGCCCCGCAAAATATTTTTCTTCATCCAGATTCTTCACACGGTCACAGGCATCTGCGATCACATTTCCGATCAGCTCCTGCTTAGCTGCAAGAACTGCGGTACGCTTCTTCATATCTGCAGCGGAAGCTGTCCGCTCTTCATAGCTTTTCACCTTTGCCCTGGACTGTTCTTCTCTCTGCTGCCGGATCTTATCTGCCTTTTCTCCGGCTTCCCCGAGGATCTCTGCGGCTTTTTTCTCCGCATCACTGATCGTAACGGCTGCAGAAGCATCGGCCTCTTCAAGAATCTGGCTTACCATCTTCTCTAATCCTGTCATGCTCTGCCCTCCTGATGAATCAAACCTGAATTCCGCTGACTGCAAGAATGGAGATCAGAAGAGCCAGAATCGCATATGTCTCAACCATTGCAGGGAAAAGCATGGCTTTACCGAACTGCTCCGGTTTCTTGGCTACGATACCGATGGAAGCTACGGAAGTTTTTCCCTGATGGATCGCAGAAAGAAGACCTGCGATAGCAATCGGAAGACAAGCCACAAAGATCATAAGACCGGTTTCTAGAGAAATATCAGCAACACCGCCGCCCAGGATACCAACCTTGGAAAGTGCAAGGAATGCTACCAGCAGTCCGTAAATACCCTGTGTACCGGGAAGAAGCTGAAGAAGCAGAACCTTAGCAAATTTGTCCGGGTCTTCTGTTACAACACCTGCTGCTGCACGGCCGGCTGTACCAACACCGATGGCGGAACCTATACCTGCAAGAGCTACGGAAATTGCTGCTCCCAATAATGCCCAAACGATACCACTCATAATATTAATCCTCCTTAATATCTACATATTTTGTATTTTCGCGGAATGGGTGGAACTCTTTTCCTCCGCCCTCAAAGAATTTGCCGAAAAACTCTACGTACTGTAATCGGCAGGTGTGCACGTATGCACCCAGAAGATTGATCAGAAGGTTAAAGATATGACCAATCACAAATACAAGGATAAATACGATCCATCCCAGAATACTGTCTCCCAGCATACTTCCCATCTGGTTCATAACTGATGCGATAACTCCGGTGGCAAGTCCCAGGGCCAGAAGTCTGGAATAGGAAAGGATATCACTGACCCATCCCGTGATATTGTAAAGATCATAGGCTCCAAGCGCCAGCCTCAGGAATGGATTCTTCTTATCTCTTCCTGACATGAAGAGAATTCCCACCGCACCGATGATCGCCATCCATTTTCCGACCTGTATCACTGCCGGTGAAAGATTCAGATCCATCTGAGAAATAGAACGGAACATGCTGCTTGGGATAAAGATCAGGATCAGTCCCATAAGAAGCAGGAACCAGAGTACTACGTCACAGAAAAAGTCGAGATATTTTCTGTCACATAACAGCATGTAGCCCTTAAGACCCATTCCCAGAAACATATGGATCAGGCCAAACAGCATGGAGAATACCAGAAGTCGCATTGGCTCATTTAACGGTGCAAACCATACCGGCTTCACCGTGACCGGCCTGTGCAGATATACTTTCGAGAATACATCGATAAAATCTCCGAAATATCCGCCAAACATCACGCCCCAGAACAAAGTGGACAATCCACAGTACATAAAAAGCCGGATGGATTTCTGCATTCCGCTCTCCATCCTGGGGAACTTCAGAAGTACTCCCAGACAAACTGCAAAGACGATCAGTCCATATGCTGCGTCTGACAGCATCAGTCCGAAAAGAAATACATAGCAGGCTGTCATGATCGTGGAAGGATCGATCTCTCCCTTTCCGGGAAGACCAAATGCTGCCAGAACTCCCTCTCCTGCTGCTCCGAATTTACCGTTCTGAAGGGCAACCGGAACATTTTCTCCCTCAGCATCTTCTGCTTCAAAAACAATATCGTACTTCTCCGTAAGCCGTTTCTCCATTGCAGGAACCTGTTTCTTCGGAAGATATCCTGTCACAAAAAAAGTGCTCTCCGACTGGCGGAGCTGTCCTAATACCTCATATTTCTGTGCACGGATTCGGAAATAATCGGACAAAAGCTGAAGAGAGCTCTTCCTGTCGTGAAGAGCGCGTATTTGTTCCCGAATCTGTTCGGACTCTTCCTGAATGCGTACCACTTCATTCTTAAGGTTCTCCAGCTCCTGTGCCGGAACCTCTGATACCAGCTGTGCCGGTCTTGCAAAGCCCTGCATCCGAAGCGCTTCTTCCAATTCCTGTGCCTGTGCTTTCAGGCAGACAACCACCAGGCTCAGCTTACCGGCGTCATTTGAAATTTCCCGGATGTCAAAGGCTTCAAGCTGTGGTGCATCCGCTGCCAGCTGACTGTATACCTGATCCAGAGTTATATTTCCATCAATACTTCCCACAAGTACCGCTGCTTTCGCTGTACCGCTGAAGTTCATCGGAATATCCAGCTTCAGCCATGGAGCAAGAGCTGCTTCCTGCTGCTCAATCTTAACTGCTGCCGCATTGTTCTCTGTAAGCTTCTTCCGGTATCCCTGGATTTCTCTAGCTGTTCTCAGGATCTCTTCCTGATCCCGGATAGCTTCTTCCTCCTGCTTCCTTCCGATCAGCGGTTTCCCTGCCAGGGATTCCAGCATGGATTGCTTTTCCTTCGAAAATTCATCCAGTATTTCGATTGCCTGATCACAAAGGGATTCGTTCTTCTCAAAGATCAGCCGGGCATTCATAGTATCCATCGTCTTAAGCTCCGGATCCAATTCCGCTGCATCGATCTCCAATACTCCAAGTGACTGCAGTTCTTCCAATATGGCCTTACGGTTCTTTTTCATTGCGCAGATACTGATTCGCTGCATCTGCAATACTGCCATTTTCGCACTCCCCCTCTCAGAACAAACTGTCCATTACTGTCTGGATCGCCTGCTCGTGCTTCGACTCCGCTTTCTTTTTCAAAGCTGCAAGCTCTTCCTCCGCCTGTCCAACGACAGTGCTCTCTGTACTGTGTGCACGTTCTTCGGCTGCTTTCATATCAGATGCCGCCTGTTCGCCGGCGGCTGTTTCCGCCTTTCTGATAATATTCTCTGCCTCTTTCTCAGCTTCGCTGATGATACTCTGTGCACGGACGGATGCGTCCTTTATCTTCTGCTGTGCTTTTGCCTCCGCCTCTTTCACTGCCTTGATCGTTTCCTGGATCATCTGATCACCGCCTCTCTGCATATCCAAATTGTACCACAATCGCTTTTTCAAAACAATGTTTATTATGCAATTTAACGAGAAATATATTTGTTTTGTGTCAAAAAATCGTCAAATTCGTTATATTTTTACCATTTTTTCGCACACTTTTTATTTGTTTATTCTATTCATATTTTTTATTTTTATTCAAAAAAGCCATCAGCCCGATGAAAATGTTTTTTACATCTTCATCGGGCTGATGGCTTTCAATTATGAACAGACAGTGAATGCAGACTAACCTATTCACCCGACCTACAGTGGCTATCTGTTCTATTTATTAATTGTACAGGTAATTTGCAATGTCTTCGCTTTTGATATTCTCAGCATCGATCCATACCGGATCAAGTAAAACCTTCTTATCAATCTTTGTTTCCTTCTTCGGTGCAGTAGACTGAATAGCCGCCCACATGGTCTGATATCCCATCGCATAAGGATTCTGGGAAAGCACTCCCAGCTCTTCCCCTTTCTGGATCGCTTCCTGCTGTTTGCTAGTTGCATCTACGCCTACCATAGCAACTTTATTTTCTCCTGTGTCCTTATTTACCTCCAGAAACATTTCAGAAACCTCGGCATTGGTGCAGAAAACGCCATCCAATGCCGGATATTTATCCAGAACTTCCTTCATGGCTTTCTTCATATCATCAACCTGGTCAGAATATACGGTTTCCACCACTTTAATATCCGTATAATTTGCAATATTATCCAGAAATCCCTTTACACGTTCCTGCGCGCTCTGTGTTTTCTCCTGTGCGGAAAAAACAGCCACATTTCCCATTTTTCCAATGGCGCTGCCAAGCTTATATGCTGCATATTCGCCGATCTGTGTATTGTCTGTTCCACGGAAAGCTCTGACCAGCTTCGTATCACTGACATTGGAATCAAATGCGACCACCGGAATTCCGTTCTCTTTCGCTGCTTCCAGCTGTGCCTGACAGGAATCCACATCTCCGGCAGAAAGACACACTACAGATGGATTCTCAGCGATTACTGCATCAAGAGTATTGATCTGACTTTCTACGTCCTCTTCATCATCCGGACCCTCAAAGGTCATCGTGATCTGCTTGTCTTTTTTGAAACCATACGCCTCATTTACATCCTTGACAGCAGCTTCCATTCCTTCTTTTACTTTATTCCAGAACTCGCCTTTTTTGCTTTTGCTGACAACAGCTATTCTGGCACCTTCTTCAATAGAAAGAGTGTCATCGATCTCAGGGATCAGCGGGCTTTTTTCTTCTTCCACTTCGGTTGCTTCAGGGGTTTCCTGGACATCTGCTACAATCGGTGCAACAAGCTTTTCTACTTCTTCTTTCTGACAGCCTGTCAGCAGGGTTGCCACAGCCAACAAGGCTGCTGACGCTACTGCAGCTTTTTTCATTGTAATCTCCTCTTCCTCGCTGGTTACTGTTCTTTATCGTCTGCCTTGTCCGTCCACAGTAACTTATACTTTACAAAAATCTTACATTTGGTTACTTGCTTTTTACATTATACACTTTTTCGTATTTCCGTCCAGAGTTTTTACACTTTTTTCACAAAATCCAGAAACGCGCTTCCCTGTGGCTCTGTTTCAAACTTCATCATTTTTCCTGTTCTGGGGTGTTTGAATTCCAGACAACTGGAACAAAGTCCCAGTGATGTACCTTTTTCTCCCGAAGGATTATATTTCCGGTCTCCGAGAAGGGGCAGTCCCTCATGAGAAAGCTGCACACGGATCTGATGATGCCGACCTGTTTCCAGCCTGATTTTAAGAAGTGTCCGGGATTTTCCGTTTATCTCCTGCTGATCCAGAACTTTATAGTGAAGGATCGCTTTTTTTGCTCCCGGTGTATTGGCAGACACCACCTGAGACATGTTGGCTTTTCCATTTTTTTTCAGATAGTCTGTAAGAGTCCCTTCTGAGCTCTTTGCTTTTCCCTCCGTTACTGCCAGGTAATATTTTCCGGCGCCTCCTGCCATCATCTGTTTACTCAAATTTCCTGCTGCTTCGGATGTTTTCGCAAATACAAGAATGCCTTCTACCGGCTGATCAAGGCGATGTACTACTCCCAGATATGGGATCTTTCCCGGTGTTTTTTGTGCCAGATAATTTTTCAGAGCACTTTCCATATCCATTGTTCCTATTTTTGCTGCCTGCACCGGCATTCCTGCTGTTTTTCTGCACACAAGGATCTCTTTGTCTTCATATAAAATATTTTCTTCAATCTGGTAATTCCACATATTTTCTCATCTTACTTCCTTTCTCACAGAAGTATAACTGATGATGTTTTTGATGGCAACTGATAAATATAACTGTTCGAAAAATCTCTGATCGAAAATTTTGCTCTCTGCTCGGATCATATTATTTTATCCAGGGCTTTTCGGAACGGTTGTATACTTAATATATGCAATCTTATATACACAACGAGACGGTCATCACTTTTTTTACTTTTACAGTTTCCAAAAATGATGACCGTCTCAACACTCTTCGTTATTCAATTTTTCTTCCTCTTCGTTCTTTCGAATAAAGTTTTCTTGTTATACTTATTATACTTATCAATCGAAATCTTTGATTTTATATACTTTATAAAATAATTTCGATTCTCTTTATTCAATTTTGAAATTTTTCTTTTTCAGATTCTCTCTTCTTTTTTATTTCCTGCTCATAAACGACTGATATATGTAAGTATATCTTTTCGATTATTTAGAAAGTTTTATAGATCAGAAATCATTTTTTACGATGTTTGATTTCCTGTTTATCTGAAGAATTTCGGTGGTTATACTTTTTCCTGTTCACTAAACAATTCTGGACTTAACTTCTTAAATTCAAAACCATTTGTCATCTCTGTACTTTGCAATCTGCTGATTCAAATCGACCTATTGGGATTTTCTCCTCTGCAGTTCTTTAAAGTATCCTGGAAAAAAGTTCCTGCCCGATTCTTCTATTTTTAATATCCTCTCAGATATTCTTCTGATGCAAAGCTTCAATCCATATCCTAATGGTTCTGATATGCATTTCAAAGTATCGTTCTCATCTTCACGTTTGTTCTTGGAATCTCTTCTTTCCAACGAACCGGTGAGTTGAGGGTTTTACTCTTTCGGGAAATATTTCTTTACATATTTCCTGAAATCTTTGTATCAGGTGTGTGACAGTTGTTCAATATGAGTTACCGATTCTATATTACCTGAAATACTGATTTCCTTTTGTTTCTGATTTCTTAAAATATAAATAAGATTTAAGAGGATCTTATTTATATTTCATAAAAGAAACTTCTGTTTTCTTAAGGTGTATCATATGTGATCTGTATCAGGTCTTTCTTGCAGGAAATCCGGTTCCTGTCACTCTCATATTGATGATGGTGTTTGTTTATGTTCCCACTGGAATCACCTTTTCCTTTCTTCATCCTTCATGTGCATCTATGCTATGAATTGAATGATTTTCTTTTTTGTTTTTCTCTTGTTGTTTTTGATGGTTTTATAATAACATCGTTGCGGGCATTTGTCAATACATTTTTGTGTTTTTATGCTATTATTTTTATTTATTTGTTTTGTTAGGTGTTTATATTTTATAATTTGTTTGTGTTTTTTATTATTTTCTGTTAATTTGTACTATTGTGAAATTGTGAAGGTAGGGTATGTCGCGAACGGACGGCCGTGAAGGACGGGCGGGGCGGGTGAGGCTTCGGAGGTCTAGTGCTTCTAAGGCTGCGGGGATTCTGCTAAAACCGCTGAAAAAAATCCAGAACTCGCTCCTGCGTCGCTCAAACAACTGGATTTTTTCCAGCAACGCAGATTCCCACCGCCTAAGAAGCGCACCCCTCCTGCAGAGCCAGCCCAAACCAGACGCTACCTCGCCGGCTGACGTGCGAAGGAGTGGAGGGCTAGAGTGAAGGCGTGAGTTTAAAGAATATAGCGAAAAGAGTTGCTGACGTGCGAAAGGGGAGATAGGCTAGAGTGAAAGTGTGAAGTTTGTAGAAGCAGAGCATCGATGATGAAAGCACCGGCTGATGTGTGAAATCACCGTGTCTGAGACAATTTTCACTTATACAAAAGCCAGCAGGGAACCGCCCTGGCGTAGTGGGATGTTCTGCAGGAGTCCTGCTGATTCTTAGGTGGTGTGGTTTCTGCGTTATTCCAAAAAGTTCTGCTGTCTGAGCGGCTTGACGCGAGTTCAGAACTTTTTGGAATGGTTTTAGCAGAAGCCGCAGCACCTTAGAAGCCAGTGGACGACGAAGCCCTTCCCGCTACGCCAGGGCGGTTCCCTGCGTACGTTCGTTATTATAATATAGATATTTCCTACATAAAGTGATTCTTAGCCGCTTCTTCCTCAGCCAGACGAACCGTCTCACCGGAAGGATTGGAGATCACTGCTGAAGCTACGATCTCACAAGGCGGGTTCCCTTTTACACTGTCAACGGCAGCCGTAACAGCAGATACATCACCAGTCAGAAAAACAGTGGCATGACCACCACACTTCGTCTGCCAGGTAAGAAAAGAAACATCAGAAGTCTTCAGCATC
>OGYW01003114.1_pt1 | contig 11431 bp, 7 predicted proteins | sample 1576621 | NCBI WGS metagenome assembly OGYW01 (sample SAMEA3541528, study PRJEB24748) | human gut metagenome | biome: human gut; feature: human-associated habitat; material: faeces | place: China | collected 2012 | reverse complement strand
GCACCCGCCGACGGCAAAAAGCTAAAGATCGCCATCGTGACCGGTGCAGAAGGCGGCTTTGCCGCCGAGGAGGCCGAAATGGCCGCCAAAGCCGGAGCCAAAACGGTTGGCCTTGGCCCCCGCATCCTGCGGTGCGAGACCGCCCCGCTGGCCGTGCTTGCCGCCGTGATGACCCTGACCGGCAATCTGGAATAACCGGGGCTCCGGGCGGCGCACCTTCCATCCAAGAAAAATTCCGACCCACGGGTTCGGGAAAGTCTGGGGGCTTTCCCGGGCCCGTTTTTTATTTTTTTGCCTCGTATAAAGATCTCCCGGATTTTTGTGCAGCATTACCCTGTCATTCTACCTCAAATTCTCAGCCGTTTTTGTGCTCATTTTACAAAATTGCTTACCCCCCCCCGAAAATTCAGCATTTTGTCTTGACATTCTCCACGGCACAGCACTATACTTGCGCCACAAAGAGACGCCGGGCATGAAAATGCACAGCCATGTGATTTTCTGCCTTGAAGTTCCGGTTTTTGCCGGTTTTCGGTATCGTTCCCGGTAACGTTTACGTCTCTGTAAGTTTTTTTGTTTGGAGGGTTTTGTAATGCGAAAAAGCGTGAAACAACAGCTGGCCTTGCGGGTACTTTCTACAGCTGCGTTGATGGCAATGGTCTCTTCCATCGCCACGGCAGCCTTTGCGGACACTTACGACCTGAACACGGGCAGTGTGACGGTAGAGACCAAAGATGACGGCTTCACTTATGTGACCCAGCTGGACAATACGCAGACGGACGGCTACGCCCGGAACGACAAGGATGATATCCTGTGCGACTATAAGGACACGACCGACGTCACCATCACCAGCAACGGCAAAAAGACCGAAAATACCATCACAGTGGATACGGCAAAAGATCAGACCACCGATGTGACCTTGCAGGATGTGAATATCCAAAAAGACCAGTGGGACAGCAGATCTGCCGCAATGACCATCAAAGGAGAGGGCGATACCGAAATCGAACTGAACGGGGATAATACTCTTATCAGCGGAAACCGGCATGCGGGTCTGGAAAAAGCCGATGATGTAAGTAAGGGTTCCCTGACCATCAAGGATGATCTGAACAACGACAACCGCACCGAAAAAGAAAAAGACGAGTCCGGCTATTCCACCGGCGGCGATACCGGAACCTTAAAAGCTGCCGGTGGCTTTGCCGGTGCTGGCATTGGCGGTCGCAAAAAGGAGGAGGGAGATGAATCAGATACCTGTGCCGGTGCTTCCAACATCACCATCACGGGCGGTACGATCAAGGCAGGGTCCACCGATGAAATGGTGAAAGAATATCCGCAGACGGAACTAGGCGGTGCCGGCATCGGCGGCGCTACTGGTTCCGGCAATGCCACCAATATCACCATCACCGGCAATGCTGATGTATCTGCTGCGGGCGGCTACCATGCAGCCGGTATCGGCGGCGGCGAATTCGGCAATGCCACCAACATCACCATTTCCGGCAACGCCAAGGTCGCTGCATCCGGTTCAGGCTCCGGCGGTGCCGGCATCGGCGGCGGTGACTACAGCGTAGGCAAAAACATCCGCATTACCGACCATGCCGATGTGACCGCCTACGGCGGAAATCAGGGGGCCGGAATTGGCGGTGGCGATTACTGCGGCGGCTCTGTGGAAATTTCCGGCAACGCGAAGGTCTTCGCCAAGGGCAGTAATGGCAGTGCCGGGATCGGTTCCGGCGAGGAATGCCATGGCAACCGTCCGGAATTAGTGGATACCAGCGTCACCATCTCCGAAAACGCTGAGGTGACGGCTGTCGGCTCCTACGGAGCAGCTGCGATCGGAACCGGGGCTAATCACTTGCACTCGCAGGGGAAAACAACGGTCACCATTACCGGCGGTACGGTAACTGCTATTGGCGGAGAATCCAACATTAGATATCAATACTGGAATGACTCCTACTCCAAAACGCTTGCAACTGCCATCGGCGGCAGCAACTACTTCGACACCGACAAAGTGCAGGATGTCACCGTTACCATCAACGGCACCACGGGCAACACCATCGTCAATGCGTCCTGCTGGCTGGATCAGGAAAGCGCCATCAGTACCGGTAAGGGTGCTCCCGATATCATCGGCTATGACAAAGACGGAAAATCTCCCTTCGGCGAAGACGGCAGCGTCATTGTCCGGATGTATAACCATGGTTCGTATACTATTACGAGATATGGTGCTTCGGTCGGCAAATATGAGGGGGATTTGACCGGTTACACCCTCGGCACCCTTTACCAGACCGTCCACAACCGCAAGTACATGGAGGAGAACCCCAACATCGACACCAGCGACCTGAAGGACGAGGACCTGCACGACTGGAAGCTGGTGGGCAAAGTCGTAGAGCCTACTACCGAAAAGGACGGCTATGCCGACTACATCTGCTCCATCGACAAGTGCGGGCAGACCAAACATGTGGTGCTGCCCAAAATCGTGCCGGACACGCCCAGCACCCCCGACACGCCCGACACCCCCAACACGCCCAACACGCCCAGCACGCCCGACACCCCGGACACGCCCAGCACCCCTGTGACCCCGGATGCCCCGGTGCAGGATGCTGTGCCGGACACTGCCCCGGCAGATGCCGCTGTGACCCCTGCGGCTGCCCAGAACGTCGTGCAGGACGCAAAGCCGGAAGCTGCTGCCACAGCTGCCGTTTCTGCCGCCGCCCTGCCCCAGACCGGTGCAAACTGGCTGGCAGTGGCAGGCAGCGCCCTGAGCGGTCTGTTCCTGCTGGCCGCAGGCTTTGTGCTGGACCGCAAAGGCCGCCGCATGAACTGAGGAACCATTTTTATAAAAGCCATCTCCCCCTGCTGTGCGTTCCGCAAGCTGCACGGCAGGTTCCCCAAACAAAGGGGGCTGCTGCACAGCGTGCAGCAGCCCCTTTCTTTTATCGCTTTATTCCAGCTCGGTGTCGTCCGGGTGGGCGTCGGCTTCCAGCAGAGCCTTTTTGGTACTCAGCAGGTTCTGCGGGCTCACCGAGAAGCTGCGCAGGCCCATCTGCAGATACTGCACCGTATTCACCGGATTGCCCACGGCCAGGCCGCAGATGGTCACCGGCACGCTGCCGGCCTTTGCCGTCTCCATGACCATGGCGATGAGCTTTTTCATGGCCGGGCTGGCGGGGCGGTAATACCGCTCCGCGCTGGCCAGCTCCCGGTCGGCGGCGTGGGTGTACTGGGTCAGGTCGTTGGTGCCGATGACCAGAAAATCGCACCCGTGGGCCACGAATTCCTCCGCGGTCAGGCAGGCCGACGGCACGCTGAGCATGACGCCGAAGGGGGTCTTTTCGTTGAAGGGCACGCCCCGCTCCCGCAGGCTCTGGCGGCAGTGCTCCACGATGTGCATGGCGGCGTCCCAGTCCTCCACATCGGTCACCATGGGGAACATCACCCGCAGCGGGCCGCGGGCCGCTGCGCGCAGCAGGGCACAGATCTGGGTCTCGAACTGCCGGGGCTGGCGCAGGCTGTTGCGGATGCCCCGCAGCCCCAGCTTGGAGGACTGCACCCCCTGATAGGCGTCCGCCATGGTGCGGTCGGCACCAAAATCGAAGGTGCGCACGGTCACAGGGCAGCCCTGTGCCGCGGCCAGACAGGAGGAATAGAAATAGAACTGTTCCTGCTCGTCCAGAATGCGGCCGGGCAGCATCATGTAGCTGCTGCGCAGCAGGCCCACGCCCCGGGCACCGGACTGCATGGCGGTGTCGATGTCCTCCGGGCCAAAGCAGTTGGCCAGCAGCTCAAAGGCTGCGCCGTCCCGGGTGTAGCCGGGCTGGCGGCCCAGCACCCGCATTTCTTCGTTTTCACGCTGCAGCTCACAGATGCGGGCCTCTGCCTGCTGGCGGGCCACCGCGTCCGGGTCCAGGATGCACTCGCCCTTGGTGGCATCCAGAATGACCGTGCGGCCGTCGCAGTCGTCCAGGAACTCCGGCCCCACCTGCACGATGCCGGGGATGTTCATGGCCCGGGCAATGATGGCGGCATGGCTCTGGCCGCTGCCCTCGGTGGTGACGACGCCCAGGATCATGCCGGAGGGCACACTGAACAGATCGGTGGGCATCAGGCGGTCGGCGGCCAGGATCACCGGGTGGTCCAGTGCCAGCCACATGCGGGGCCGGTTGCCCAGAATGTTGATCACCCGGCTGGTGGCGTCCAGAATGTCCACGCTGCGCAGCTGCATGTAGGGGTTGTCCTTCATGTTGGCCAGCTGGTCGGCGTAACGCTGGCCCACCTTGTCCATGGCGGCAGCGGCGCTGATGCCTGCCTTGATGCAGAACCGCACCTCGTTCATCATGCCTTCGTCGTCCAGCATCATGCTCTGGAACTGCAGGATGGCCTGCTCGGTGGAAGCAGCCCGCTCTGCCATGGAGTCCAGCTCGCTCTGGGCGGTGCGCACCGCATCTTCCAGCTGGCGCAGCTCCCGTTCCGGGTCAAAGGGCCCGGTGCTGAACGTTTCCACATGGCGTTCCAACCGGCTCACCTGCCCCAGCACAAGGCCCGGGGACGCAGAAACACCTTTACAGATCTTCATGTTCGGTCACCTCCGGCAGTTCCGGCGCGGTCAGGGCCTGCCAGACCAGCGCCTGCAAGAATGTATTGGGCAGCAGGGCTGCCAGCGCCGCCCGGCCCGCGTCCGCGCTGCCTGCAAACAACGGGGCGAACCCGGCCATGCGCGCACGGTCGCATTTGTCCAGAAACGCCTGCCCCAGCGTCCGGGTGGTGTAGTACACCGTGGGGTCTACCCCCACGTCCTCGGCCACGGCTTCCAGCGGGGCAAGCTCGGCGTCCTTCATCCGGGCCAGCAGCAGGGCCGCGTCTGCGGTAAGAGTCACGGGGTATTTCTCCCGCACGGCCTTCTGCACCGCGTCGAACCGTGCCCGGAACGCGGCAGCATCGGCGCTGCTGTCCGGGCCGTTGTCCACGGCATAGGCGCAGCCCCGCACCCGGCCAAAGGCCCGCAGGGTGTCGTAATAACCCAGCTCCACATTGCGGCGAGCGGTATCGGGGTCAAAGTGCAGGATGTCGCCCAGCTCCCAGTAGCTGCGCACCATGGTGGTGGGCAGACCGGTGAGGTTGGGGCGGGTGATGCCCACCCCCTCCAGGTCCACGCACACCAGCTCGTCAGCCCCCATCTTTTTCGCAAGGCCGGTGGGCATGTTGTCGCTGTAGCCGCCGTCCAGGAACTTGACCCCGTCGATCTCCCGCGCCCGCAGGGCAGGGAAGCAGGCCGCCGAGGCCATGAGGTAATCCTTCACGCGGCCCTGCGGGATCTCGTCCAGCGTCAGCTCCCGGGGCTTCAGGCCCCGCTGCTCCACCGTGACAAGGCCAAAGCGGATGTTGGCGCGGCGCAGCGCGTCCTCGTCCAGCACCCGTTCGACGATCTCTTCCAGCGGCGAGACGTCCATACCTCCGGCCTTCACCACGCTGCGCAGAAAACTGTGCAGGGCCGACAGGTCGGCGTTTTCTTCGGGCAGCTCCATCACATCCTTGCTGCGGATGGTCAGCCACATATCCCGCGCCACCTCGTACAGGTCCAGCACGAACATGGCACCGTTCAGGCTGCCCACACTGGTGCCGGTGATGATCTGCGGGTGCCAGTCCAGCTCCATCAGAGCCTTCCACACGCCCACCTGATAGCTGCCGCGTGCTCCGCCGCCGGCCAGCACCAGCGCTTTGCACGGAATGGTTTGGTTTTCCATACTGCCTGCCTCCCTGTCTGTCTTTGCTGAAATTATACCATATTTTCCGGAAAATTTCTCCCCGTTTTTTGGTTCCTCACGGCTTTTATACGGCTAAGATCCGTGGTATACTGGGCAGGAATCATCTTGAAGGAGGAACTTTGCCCCATGCGCTGCAAGCAATGGATCTTTGATATGGACGGCACCCTCACCGACAGCATGACCGTGGTGTGGCGGGGTGCCCCGCTGGCGCTGCTGCAGCGCTATGGCCGCACGCCCAAAGCAGACCTGAACGACGTGCTGCTGACCATGGGCATGGCCGACGGTGCCCGCTACCTCATCCGAGAATACGACCTGCCCCTGACCGAGGCGGAATATTACGACGTGATGCGGGACGTGATCGCCCAGCTGTACGAAACGGTGGACCTGAAGCCCGGTGTGCGCACCCTGCTGGCAAAGCTGCGGGCCGAGGGGGCCCGGCTGTGCCTGTGCTCCAACACCTGGTCCGACCAGTGCCGCACCGTGCTCACCCGGCTGGGCATCGCGGACTATTTTTCCTTCATCGTGGAGGCGCAGGGCGTGCTGCACAAGAGCCGCCCGGAGGTGTTCTTTGAGTGCATGCACCGGCTGGGCGGGGCCGACCCCGCCGCCTGCGCCGTGTGCGAGGACGCCATTTACGCCGCTTCCACTGCCCACAAGGCCGGGTTCACCGTGCTGGGCGTGCAGGACGCCGCCAGTGCCGCCGATGCCCCTGCCATGGCGCAGGTGTGCGACCAGTTCCTGCCGGACTGGACCGCACTGGACTGGACAACGATCTGAGAAATTTTTCTGCAAAAAACACGCCGGTGTTCCCGCTGTGGGAGCACCGGCGTGCTGTTATTTCAGGCTGTATTTCTGCTGCTGCACCCATTGCTGGAAGGCGTCCCGCACGGCACCCTCCCGCCCGCGGGGGATGGAGATGCGAGCCCCGCTGCGCATGCGCAGCTCCCCGGCAGAAAGCAGGTCCGCCTCGGCCAGATTGACCACATAGGAGCGGTGGGGCTGCAAAAAGCGCCCATCCGCCAGCAGAGGCTGTGCCACCGCAGAAAACGGCACCCGCAGCGACAGGGTGGGCACGTCCTCCCCGCTGGTGAGGTGGAAGTGCACGATGTGGTGGGTGCACTCCAGATATTCGATGCCCGCATAGGGCAGCGCCCGCAGGCCCTCGGCGGTGTTCACCGTGACGGACGGGCCGTATTCCGGCTCGGTGGCGCGGGCCAGCAGGGCCGAAAGCTCCCGCTGGCGCACCGGCAGCAGCAGATATTGCAGCGCATCCACCTTGTAGGCGCTGTAAGCGTGGGCCGTGGTGCGGGCCACAAAGGCCAGCGGGGCCCGGCGGCCCCGGCGGCGCAGCTCCCCGGCAGCCGCCAGCCCCACCGGCGTAGCCGAGCCGGAAAGCTCCAGCAGGTACAGGTCGTACCGCACGCCCTCCCCGTCCTTCCGCAGCAGGGCGTCGGTGTCCGGCAGGTGTTCCACGATACAGGCGTCCGCTCGCCGGGCAAAAAATTCCATGCACTGGCGTTCCAGCCCGCTGCGCAGGCCCGCGTCCGGGCTGCACACCGCAATGTGAAAAATCACAGGATCCCTCCTCTTCAAACCCGCCCTTGCATTTTGCGCGGTGCGGGGGTATAGTAATCAAAAAACAACAAAGGAGACGCCGCCATGTCAAAGCCCCTTGTCAGCATCATTCTGCCCGTGTACAACGCCCAGAACCACATCGCCCGCTGTCTGGAGAGCATCTGCGCCCAGAGCTGGCAGAACATCGAGGTCATCGTGCTGAACGATGGCTCCAAGGATCAGAGCCTGCCCGTGTGCGAAGCGTTCCGCGCAAAGGACGAGCGCATCGTGCTGGTGGACAAGGCCAACTCCGGCGTGTCCGACACCCGCAACCTGGGCCTGAAGCTGGCCAGCGGCAAGTATGTGCAGTTCGTGGACAGCGACGACTATATCGACCCGGACTTCACCGAGCATCTGGTCACCGCTGCCGAACAGAACAGCGCCGACCTGGTCATCGCACCTTACAAGATGGTGATCCCCGCCGGGGCCACCAAGCCCGAACAGGTGCTGGAAAAGCTGCAGGACGACCTTGGCGTGATGCACGTCGCCCGCCCGCCGGAGGTGCGGGTGTACGGTTTTCTGCCCGAGGGCGTGTACGACAAGGACACCTTTGCCCGCCGTCTGATGGACAAGCCCGCCTCCTATTTCTACAGCGTGCTGTGGAACAAGCTCTACCGCCGCGAAATGCTGCTTGCGCACGACATCCGGTTCACCAGTGAGATGCGCTGGGCCGAAGATCTGGTGTTCAACATGCAGTACATCCAGTACGCTGCGGTGTTTGCTTCCATTGCACAGCCGGGCTACTACTATGTGCAGAATCCCCAGAGCATCTGCCACACCCAGATCAACCCCGCCACCCTCGTGCAGAACAAGATCCAGGTGTTCCGCTATTACAAGGACCTGTACACCCGTCTGGGCATGTACGAGCAGGTGCGCCCGCAGCTGTACAAATTCCTGGTGGATATCGCGGAGAGCACTTACCCTTCCGGCCCCTTCAAGGAGGTCATCGACGAGGCCAAGGCCTACTGGAAGGATGCCCGCGAGGACGTGCAGACCCGCACCGCCGAAGCGCGCGAGCGCTGGAACGGCATGCGGGAGGAGCTGCGGGAAACGGCGCAGGAACGCAGTGCCGAGTGGAAGGCCCGGCACGACAGCGACCCCAAAGAATAAGCAAAAACAACAAACGGGAAGCCGCAGGAGCTTGCACGCTCCGGCACGGCTTCCCGCTTTTTTATGCGATGTTCAGCGGCCGGGTGCTCAGCAGCCGATGGCGGCGCACTTCTTGGCCAGCCATTCGCGTTCCTCGTCGTTCAGGCGGGGTGCCAGCTTCTCGAACACCTGACGGTGGTAGTTGTTCAGCCAGTCCAGTTCGTCCTTGGTCAGCACACCAGGCACGATGGGAGAAGTGGCGATGGGCACGAACATGATCGGCTCAAAGCCCAGGAAGGTGCCGTACTGGTTGTCGGCCTTGTGCACGCACACCAGCTCGTTCTCGATGCGGATGCCCACCAGATCGGTCTCGTACACGCCGGGCTCGTCGGTCACGATCATGCCCGGGCGCATCAGGGTGGTGTTGCGGCCGTTCAGGGCGTGGGGGCCTTCGTGGACGTTGCCCACAAAGCTGACGCTGTGGCCGGTGCCGCAGCGGTAGTTGATGAGGTGCTGCCACAGCGGCTCACGGGCGATGGTATCCAGCATATGGCCGTCGCAGTAGTTCAGCCAGACAGCCTTTGCAATGTCGATGTGGCACTGCAGGGTCCAGGTGTAGAACAGCTTTTCGTCCTCGGTCAGCTCACCCAGCGGGTAGGTGCGGGTGATATCGGTGGTGCCGTCCAGATAGGTGGCACCGCTGTCCACCAGCAGGAAGCCCTTGCGCTCCAGCTTGGCATGGTCCTCCTCGGTGGCGTGGTAGTGCATCATGGCAGCGTTTCCACCGTAGGCGGCAATGGTGCCAAAGCTCTCCACGATGAACTTGTCCTGTGCAGAGCGGTACTTGTGGAGGATCTCGTCCACAGTCAGCTCGGTCAGCTCTTCCCCGGCAGCCAGACGCTCTTCCAGCTCCTTCTGGAACCGCACCATGGCAACCGCATCCCGCAGATGGGCTTCGCGGTCGTGAGCCAGCTCGACCTCATTCTTCACACCCTTCATGGGCAGCAGGGGGTCGGCCTCATCCTTCACGGTCAGGGCGGCGTTGTTCTGCAGGGTCTCGTAAACGGCAAAGTTCACGGATGCAGGGTCGGCCAGCACGGTCTGGGGCTCGGTCTCAGCGGCCAGGAACTTGAGCACGTCATCGTACTCCTGGATCTCCACGCCGTTGGCCTTGAGCTCTGCGGCAGCTTCCGCACCCAGACGTGCGGTGTTGATGAAGAGCACCGCGCGCTCCGGGGTCACATAGCAGTAGGACATGGCATAGGGAGTGCACTGGATATCCATGGCACGCAGGTTCAGCAGCCAGGCCAGATTATCCAGCTTGCCCACCAGCTGTGCAGTGCAGCCCAGCTCCTTGAGCCTGCCGCGCAGCCGCTCCAGCTTTTCGGCAGGGGAGAAGCCCGCATACTCCTTGGGCAGGATCCATGCCGGGGTGGCAGGCAGGGCGGGGCGGCCCTCGGTCCACAGCTCATCCTCAAGGTTCAGGGTCTTGATGGTGCCCTTTTTGGCATCCAGCTCCTTCTGCACGCCGCGCACCAGCCCGCAGGAAGCGGTCAGGCCGCACAGGCCCAGCACGCCGTTCTCCGGCAGCACCTTGCCGCAGTATTCCTCCACGGTGGGCACGCCCGGCTCGCCCATCCGCATCAGCTGGATCTCGGTACCGGCGATCTCCTTTTCGGCCTGCACAAAGTAGCGGCCATCTGCCCAGACAGCGCTCTCGGTGGGGGTGACGACGAAGTTGGAGTTCTCGCCGTGGAAGCCGGAGAAATAGGTCAGGGAGGTGTAATGGTCGGGCAGGTACTCGCTGGAATGCGGGTCACCCACCGGAATCAGATAAACGTCCACGCCGTTGGCCTTCATGGCAGCCCGCAGGGCAGCCAGACGCTCAGGAACCGTGTTCATGCTCATAATAAAAAGCCTTCTTTCTTCCATCTATCTGCCGGAAAAACGTCCGGCGGCGGGGGTCACTGTGTCTTATTGTACCATCACTCCGGGCAGAATGCAATTCACCGGCAGCGAAAAGCCCCCGCCGGGGCATCAGCACTCAGGCGGGGGCAGAGAGCACGGTCACTGCGCGTTCTTTTTTGCAAGATCTTTGGTGTACAGGGCACGGGTGGCGTTCAGCACAGCCAGCACCATCACGCCCACATCGGCGAAGATGGCGGTCCACATACTGGCCAGACCCAGCGCACCCAGCACCAGGCAGGCGAACTTGATCGCCAGAGCAAACACGATGTTCTGATACACGATGCGCAGAGTGCGGCGGGCAATGCGCATGGCCAGCGCGATCTTGGCCGGATCATCGTCCATCAGGACAACGTCAGCGGCCTCGATGGCGGCATCGGAGCCCAGAGCACCCATGGCGATGCCCACATCGGCACGGGACAAAACCGGGGCATCGTTGATGCCGTCGCCCACAAAAGCGAGGTTTTCTTTGGGCTGCTTTGCAGCGAGGAGCGTTTCGATCTGGTCCACCTTGTCGCCGGGCAGCAGGCCTGCATGGTATTCATCCAGACCCAGCTCGGCGGAAACGGCCTTTGCCACAGGCTCCGCGTCGCCGGTCAGCATGACCGTCTTGCGGACACCGGCCTGTTTCAGGCCCCTGATGGCAGCGGCACTGTGAGGTTTGACCACATCAGCGATGAGCAGATAGCCTGCGTATCTGCCCTCCATGGCAACATGGACGATGGTGCCCGGCTCGGTGATCTCGGGAACCGTCAGGCCCAGCTTTGCCATCAGGCGGGCGTTGCCGGCGGCGACGGTTTTGCCGTCCACCTTTGCGGTCACGCCGTGGCCGCCCAGCTCCTGCACATCGGTCACACGGCTGGGGTCGATGTCCTTGCCGTAAGCGTTCCTGATGCTCAGGGAGATGGGGTGCTTGGACCAGCTCTCAGCCAGAGCGGCGGCTTCCACGAGGGCATCCCCGGTCACGCCGTTTTCGGGGTGGATGCCCACCACCTTGAAGGTGCCCTGGG
>OGYW01003105.1_pt1 | contig 11470 bp, 11 predicted proteins | sample 1576621 | NCBI WGS metagenome assembly OGYW01 (sample SAMEA3541528, study PRJEB24748) | human gut metagenome | biome: human gut; feature: human-associated habitat; material: faeces | place: China | collected 2012 | reverse complement strand
AGTCGTTGGCCATGCAGACCATATTGACGACGAGCTGGATCACGATCAGCACCGCGGAGAGCAATACCGTTGTAATAACATCCTTAACCGTCCACTTTTTCTTTTCGTCCATAAATCCATTCCTCCGTTTTCTGTTAATTTATACTACTGTTAAGAATCCGAGCATCCACGCAGCTATAATTTGCAATGCAAATAAAACAATCGTAAGTACTGATGCTCTATTTTTTCTCTTTACAACATAGCTGAGTTCCGTGAAAATCCCGCAGATGGCCGCTGCAATTCCTATACCTGCTACTATGTTCAACTCCGTCGAAATAATTGTGTAAAGAGAAAACCAATGAAGCATTCCGGCAATCCCCGCCGCACCAAGAATGAGCCCACATATGGGAAGTATAATCCTTTGCCATTGAAAAGAGCTGCGTTTACAAACGATCTTTGAGCCCAATACGATCAAAATGGCAAGCCACAGAACCGTCAGCAGGATATAACTTCCCAATGACAGAAAGCTGCCGGCAAAGCCGTTTAGAGGTCCCGCGGGAACATAGTCATGCGCCAGTCGGAACGTCATGCTCGTCACCCTACCGTCCGATACAGAGAAAGCAAGGCTTCTTTCCTCCGGTATCGCCTCGGCACAGTAGAACTGATATTCTCCCACAGGCTCGTACAGTAAATCCTTATCGGCAAGAGGCATTTTCAGCCGGAGATTTTCTTCTCCCTCTTTTGAAATTTGGATTATTTGCATTCGTGCCTGTATCTTGCCTACATGTGACCATGCGGATCGTGCCGGAAGATAGTCGCCATATAGCATAGAAAGGTCCTGTGACCCTACTTCCTGCTTCAGCGGTCGCGCATCCTGCTCGATGACCGCCTCCATGATGGCGGAGCAGTAATCCGTTTCCATCACATTGGTCAGGATTAGGATTGCACGTTCAGCTTCCGGTTCCACCCAAAACTGTGTCTTGAAGCCATAGGTCCCACCCTCATGCCCGAGTATTCCGGGATGATTCGCATACTGCCAGAAGCCATGAGAAAGTCCTGCGTTTGCCCCATAGGAACACCATGTCTCTTTAAACAACCGCTCCTTTGTTTCCGGGCTTTTGAAGAGTCGTGTCTCATCTCCTGGAGCCTTTGCCAGCCACTCGGCAAACAGAAGCAGGTCTGCGGCTGTGCCATTCATGGCTCCTGCAGGATACATGCGGAGGTGCATCTCATCCTCCCGCCGAAATTCTTTTCCGGTATAAGAATAACCCTTCGCCTTGTGATCAAGGAGTCCGACCACATCCATCCAAAAGGGACCGACAGAGGTATGCGTCATACCCAGAGGCAAAAGAATCTGTTCTTTGATATAATCCTTATAGCTTTGGCCGCTGGCTTCCTCCACGATCAACGCTGCAAGTGCCGCGCCGTAATTGGAATAGGCGCTGACGGTTCCCGGCGGATAGACTTGCTTGGGCTGGTGCGCAGATAGTACTTCTTTGAAGGGAATTTCCTCACTCGCGCTGTAATAGCGCAAATCCAGCAGTTCTTCCTCAAATCCTGCCGTATGGTTCATCAGGTGAAGTAAAGTAACCGGCTCAGCGAATCGCAGATTTTTCAAAAAACCGTCCGGCAGATAGGTGCGGATATCCGTTTCCAGATCGATTTTCCTATCCTCAACAAGCTGCATCACGCTGACCCACACAAAGGTCTTTGATATGGAACCCCATTCAAAAACCGTGGTCTCCGGGTCCATGGCCGTATTGTTCTCTAAATCAGCAAAGCCATACCCCTTTGCAAATACCGTATTGTCATGCTCCGAAATTACGACACACGCGCCCGGAACCGTTTTGCCAATATATTTTTCGGAAACAGCATTTACGCTTACCTCATATGCGTCCGATGCACCGGATGCATATGCAGAAGGAGCGAGGAACGCAATCATAATCAGCGCCGCAAGAAAGCATTGGAGGGGCTTGTAACTCATCAGTCTTTTCATAGGGCCATTACTCTATTGTCAGTCTGAAATCACAGCAGTCTCCGCCTTGACCGAGCGTCTTTGTCCGTCCCCATTTGAGCTTTGGATGCATATGTCCGTAGGCCTCGTCATCCGCGCGGCAAAAGCCGGCTACAATCTCCGGGCAGCCGTATTTCACACAGGTATCCTGATAGGGGCAGGCCAGCATGTCGAAGCACATTTCCTCTTGCTCCGTTCGTATCCAATTAGCCCGAAAACCGCAGTCCTCTCCAAAGGATCTTTTTGTCATTTTGGCAAAGAACCTCGGCACCAGCTTATACAGACCCGGTATCTTCATTGCCCCTCGGATTTTTGAACCAACGCCCGCTGCCCGCTTTTCATAATATCTATTCAGAAAAGCCGCCGCTTCCTCGCGGGAGATTCCGTTTCCCGTCATGGCATCAAAGGCGGCGATGGCAGGATAGATGCGTTTCCTCGTATGCATATACATCTTTTTCGGCTCGTCGGCGTTTTCATCCACGATTTCCGCATAACGCCTCCATGCATCTTCTATGATCGCGTCTGTCTTTTCCGCGCCATACTGTTTTTCCATTGCAGATACCGCTCCGGTCAAGTATCTTTTGTCTAACCTTCTATCCATGTGCTTTCCCGCCTTTCAGCGTCCAGCCGATTGCCTGGCTGCGCATTCCCACAAAGCGCCTGTACAGGCCGTCTTCGCGCATCAGCTCCTCATGGTTTCCGCGTTGAACGATCCTGCCGTTCTCCAGCACGATGATTTGATCTGCCGCGCGCACGGTGGACAGACGGTGGGCAATCATCAGGATCGTTTTGCCTTTTGTCAGCTCCCGGATGGCCTTTTGCAGCTCCTGCTCGTTTTCGGGATCCACGCTGGCTGTGGCTTCATCCAAAATGACGATGGGTGCGTCCTTCAGAATTGCCCTTGCAATGGAGATTCGCTGCTTTTCTCCGCCGGAGAGGCTGGAGCCTCCTTCGCCGATCTTTGTCTGATAGCCATCGGGCAGCGTCATGATAAAGTCATGGCAGCAGGCTTTCTTTGCGACCGCTATGATTTCATCCTCGCTCGCGTCCGGTCTGCCAAACCGGATATTGTTCTCGACGGTGTCCTCAAAGAGATACACATTCTGAAATACGATGGCGAAATTCTTTAGAAGGCTGCCGCTGGTATATTCCCGCACATCCCGGCCGCCGAGCGTGATCTGTCCTTCCTTCACATCCCAGAAACGGGCAATCAGACCGACCAGCGTGGTTTTTCCGGCGCCGGAGGGACCAACAACGGCGCAGGAGCTTCCCTGGGGTACGCTTAAGCTGATTTGATGTAATACCTCCTTTTCCCCGTATCCAAAGGACATATTCTTCACTTCGATATTGAAATTTTCCGGCACAAGATCAGCCCCGTTTTCGTCCAGGGATGGAATGTCCATGATGTTATCCAGCCGGTCCAGGGAAGCCTCCACCGCGCGGGCAATGGAGGACATACTGCCCGCCACCTCCACGGCGGCATAGATCATGAAGCTGGACACGAGAAGCAGCAGGCACTTCTCCGGCGTGATGCTTCCTCCTGCCAAAAGATAGGGCGCAAAAACCAGAATAGCCGCCCGTGCGAGCTTGAATACCGTCTGATAGAGCGCCGTCATTTTGGAAAACGCCTTTTCAAGCACGATATTTGCCTCTTTGCTTTCCTCAATTGCGGCGTCAACTGCTTTTCCGGTGCGTTCCGCCAGTCCAAACGCCTTGACTACGCCCATGCCCTGCACATATTCCAAAACGGCAGTGACCAGGCCAGCCTGGGCTGCCTGACGGCGGGGCGCGTGTTTCCTGCCGACCTTGCCGATAAGCGAATAAACAATGAGCGCCATGGCAAGTCCGGCCAAAGAGATCAGCCCAATCCGCCACTCATAGATCATAAGCCAAACGCCAATCACGATGGCGTGGATAAACCCGCCCGCCACATTTTCCATAATGGTAACGGACTGCTGCTCCAGATCACCAAGTGTGGTCGTCACCGCCGCAGTGATATCCCCGAGCCTGTTTTCATTGAAATAGCCCATAGGCGCCCTTTTCAGGCGTTCGCCGATCTCTATGCGTTTTTCCGACCCGAACGCGAAGCTGCCAAGAGTCCTGGCATTGGCAGAAAGATTGACAAATACAATTCGCCCTACAATGGAAACAATCATGATGCCAAGTGAAATCCAGATCGTGCTTTCAGGCATAACATCGCCGGAAAGCTGCTTCAGGATTCCTGTGAGCACCGTTAGAATGGCCATGATTGGGATCATCTCAAAGAACGAGCTGACAAGGTATGCAAGAAAAGAGCGGATAAGACGCTTCTTCTGTAAGCCCGAGAACAACAAAAGTCTTTGAAACAACCTTATCATCACGCCACCTCCTCTGCGGTATCTTTGCCCTGCATATGGGCTTTCCACAATTCCTTGTATAGATTGCTTGTTTCAAGAAGCTCCTCATGAGTTCCTTCCGCAGCGACATTTCCTTTATCCATGACAAGGATCTTGTCTGCTTTTGTAATGGTAGATAGCCGGTGTGCAATGACAATTAAAGTTTTTCCCGCTACAAGCCCTGCGATGGATGCTTGAATAACGGCCTCATTTTCAGGATCGGTAAATGCTGTGGCCTCATCCAGCACCACGATCGGGCTGTTCTTTAGGATTGCCCTTGCAATGGCGATTCGTTGCCTTTCTCCGCCGGAGAGGTGGCTTCCCGCATCGCCCGCCAGCGTATCATAGCCCTCCGGCAGAGCGGCGATGAAATCGTGACAGCTCGCTTTTTTTGCCGCTGCTTCGATCTCTGCGTCTGTGGCCTCCAGTTTTCCGATACGAATATTTTCTCGGATAGACAGATGGAACAGAAAGTTATCCTGTGATACATATGAGACAAGCTCCATTATCTGAGGAAGAGGAATGTTCCGCACGTCCACGTTGCCAATACGGACGTCGCCGCTCTCCGCCTCCCAGAAGGAGGCGATGAGCCGCGCAATGGTAGATTTACCGGAGCCGGAGGGACCCACAATGGCCGTCATACCGTTTTTTGCGCAGTCAAAGGAAATTCCATGCAAAACCTCCGTCTCTTTGTATCGGAAGGTAACATGATCAAAGGATACATCGGCGTCCGCAAGGACAGCTCTCTCGGTCGGCCGCACAAGCTCCGGCTCATCCAGAAGATTTCCTACCTCCTTTACGGTGGAATCCACCATGGCCAGGCTGTCGGTGTACTGCAATGCCTGAATCAGCGGTTTTACGAGTCCAAGGGCGAGAATGATGCAGGTGATCAGCGTACCCGCTTCGACCCTTCCGTTTATAAATAACCAGCTTCCCAAAGGCAGCACGCCCACAAGCGTTGCCGTCAGGATGGAAAGCCCCATCACGTAGTAGCCGTTGGTCTGCTTGAACCAGGTCACTTTGGCGGTCTCGTTTTCCGCCACGGCATCGGCGTATTTTTTATATGAGCGTTCACCCTGATTGAACGTCTTCACCACTTCGATGCCGCCGATGTATTCCACCGTTGCGGCATCCATGTTTTTCCCAGCGGCAAGTACTCTGGCATATCTCTTCTCGTAATCCTTCATCATCCCCATATAGCAGAAGGCGCCCACCGGAATCGTCACAAGAGAGATCAGCGCGAGTCTCCAATCAAGGCTAAAGAGGTAAACGAGCATTAGAACTGGGATTAGGATGTTGGCAGTGAGCTCCGGTACCATATGCGCCAGCGGAAGCTCCAGCTTTTCCACGGTGTCCACGATGATCGTTTTGAATTTCCCGGACGGCGTATCAAGGATCGTTCCCATGGGGACACGGGAGAGCTTCTCTGTTATCGCCATGCGGATATTCCGCAGAATGATAAAGGCAGATTCATGGCTTTTCATTGTAGAAAAAGTTCCAAACCACACCTGCCCGAGATAGCCCGTAAAAGCAATCAATGCCAGAAACGCCAACTTGCTGAAAGCATAGTCTTCGTGGCAGATCATAATGATCCCGCGGGACACCGCGATGTAGGGGATCATGCCGCAAAGCGCCCCCAAAACCGCAAGTACAACGGAGCCGATCAGTTTCCCTTTGCACGGCTTCGCAAAATCCATCAGAATCGTCATCGCCGAGTTTTCTTTTCCCGCCATCATTCCTCACCTCGTAAAAGTCTTACAATCTTTTCTTTCTGCCCACCGGAAAGATCCTCCACGATTTCTCCGTCCCGGATGAACAGTATTCTTGTGCAAATCCGCATCATAAACTCAATATCATGTGTGATGATCAAAAGCACCTTGCCTTGCGCCGCAAGACTTCGTGTCAAGGTGCCGACCTCTTCCATGCTTTTCAGATCCAGTCCGCTGGTAGGTTCATCGAACACCAGCAGCTCCTTGCCGCAGATATCGCTCACCACAACCGCAAGGCGCTGCATCTGCCCGCCGGAAAGAGACAAGGGATGCCGTTCCTTATACGCCAGCAGATCCACCTTTTCTAATGTGCGGTCAATCTCGTCTTTGTTCGGAGCTTTTATGCCAAGCGCGCATTCCGCCGACACGCTGTCGGTAAAGAGCTGGTGCCCCACATCCTGCATGACCATGTATGCCTTTTTCCGCCTCAACCGCCGGCTCATCGGTTTTCCAGCCCACAAAACAGTACCGGAGCCGTTCTTTTGCAATCCGCAGAGCATTCTGGCGAGGGTCGATTTCCCGGCGCCGTTGACGCCCGCAATGGCGATGATTTCTCCGCGGCATGCCTGAAAAGAGATATCATTCAATACATTCCGGCCGCCGAGACGGACGCTGATTTTCTGAGCGGAAAGCAATCCATCGGCAGCGATTGTTTTCACACCGCCCGATTCGGATACCGACAGATCCCTGACACGCAGTCCCATTCTGCGAATATCTGCTTCAGGCAGCGCCTTGAACGCTGCAGCCTCCATGTCCGATGCAATCCGGCCATCCTGCATATAAACGACGCGATCCACAATGTCCATCAGATACCAGATGCGGTGCTCTGCGATCAGAATGGTCTTTCCTGATATTTTCGCCCGTTGGATCAAATCAGCCAATTCTCCGATGGCCTTCATGTCGAGATTCGATGATGGCTCGTCAAACACAAGGACATCGGGAGCCGAAGCATACACGCTGGAAAACGCAATCTTCTGCTTCTCGCCGCCGGACAGTTCAAAGATATTTCGACCCCGGAGCTCGCTAAGATGCAACTCCTCCGTAAGTTCATCTAATCGGGAGCGCAGAGCCTCTCGCGGAATGCCCCGATTTTCAAGCCCAAACACGATCTCGCTGTCCGTATCCGTATTGAAAAACTGCGTTCGAGGATTCTGAAAAACCGTCCCTACCGCATCCGATAGCGCAGCAATCTCTGTCTCCCGGGTATCCATACCGTTTACGCTTACCTGCCCCGAAAGATTGCCGTGGAAGAAATGGGGAATCAGTCCGTTTGCGAGCCGTGTAACCGTTGTTTTCCCACATCCGGACGGTCCGCAAAGCAGCACGCATTCGCCGGACCGGATAATAAGGTTCAAATCAACGACTCCGCCGTCCCCGCTTTCAGCGTATGTAAAAGAGACATTTTGGAACGATATCATAATCAAAACACCCCTTTCATGCCCGCGTATATCATGCCGGCAACGAGCGCCGCGTAAGCAATTACCACCAGCAAATCAGCAAACGAAAACGCGATTTCCTCTATACAGCTTCTTTCACCTGTGTGCTCGATGCCTCTTGTAATCGCTGCCTGCGTAATCTCGTCCGAAATTCTGGAAGCAGAAACAAGCAGTGGAACATAGACATACTCCATCGTCTGTATAGGATGGCTAATCAGCCCGGCCGCGGACGCTGATATCCCTCGCAGCGCCATGGCATCCCGTATGGAGATCCACTCTTCTCTCATGGTCGGAAAATAACGGAGCGTAATGGCAAGAGCAATCGTGAGTCCTTTCGACAATCTGAGCTTTGTGATAGCCGCAAGAAATTTACTTACGCTTGTCGTTGCAATCAGAAAGCTGCCCAGCATAAAACAAGGAAGAAGCTTGCGGATATACACTGCAAACATATAGACGATTCCACCGAAAATCACAGGCAGCCTTGGTACGATAAAAAGCTGGATCAGCAGAAGCGCGAGAAAAAATGCTGCGTATTTCAGCATCCTTTTCAGATTGCCGGAAACGCTCAGAAGTACAAGCGGAATCCCCGCAAGCACACACTCCACCGCGATGCTTTTATTCATAAAAACGGAAACGCTTGTGACCGCGAGAATCAGAAGCTTCGTCCGTGGGTCGAGTCTCATTTATACGACTCCTGCTTTTTCAAAGTGTTTTTTCATAAGCTTCTTTCCAATCAGTCCGCCGATGATCGCGCAGACAAGTGTCCCGATAATCATTGCGGGGATCGCCCACCAGGTAGCCCCAATCGAATGAATCACTCCTTCAAAGGTGGCGAAGTCGCCTTTATTCTTCATAAAAGCATCAAACTGTGCGGGCATGACAACCATTGGAATATATGCCCCCATCGGCGCAAGCGCCATGACGCAGTAGGCAAGCAGGTTTTTCTTAAAGGATCCGAAATCAGCGGAAGCGCAGATAAAATCCGCGATCACGCCGAAAACCAGGAAGAATACGGACATCATCCAGAACATTCCCGTAACAAACAGCAAAATCGCCGCGATTACACCGAGAATGGAGAGAGCTCCATTCTTCGGTATTTTTGCCACATAGAGCATGAAAACTGTCCCCGTAAAGAGCGCCACGATCATTGGCATAAACGGGAAAGTGACCGGCGTCATCTGCGCAACACCGCCAATCACAAACGCCACCACAGCATAGATGAGCGAAAAGATGCCCACCGATATAAAGTCCCTTGTTTGCAGCTTCTTCGCATCTGTTTTACGCATAATAAATGACCTCCAATTTTATATTGTTCAGTTAGAGTGGGCTAACTCGCGTATAAAATATTAAAGTGATTGTATGATTGTGTATTATTCCAGCCGGAGCAAGCCTTCCCAGCCAGAGTTGAAGAACTTTGCAAGCTCCTCAATATACCGCATAGCTTCTTCTCTGGGCATATCATGGGCAATTGTCTCACATACCGCAGTAAAATAGGCGCTGGTAATCATGTGGTGAAGCTGCTTTGTCATTTTCCCGGAGAGCTTTCCTCTTTTGCGGAGAAGTGCGTAGTATTCCTCTGAGCACTCTACCTCCAGTTCCACAAGCTCCTCCAAAAAATTTGCATAGCGCGTACCTTCCGCCCGGCAGAGGATCAGCTTGAAGGCATCAAAATGGGCGTACATATATTCCACAAAGACGCGCAAATACTCAGTGGACAGCTTCAGGCTGTCCTTCGTCTTTTCCTCGGAGACAAGATCGAAATGGGCGGACTGTGCGGCTTTGAACTGCTCCAGCAGTCCCTTTGCTGCCTCGCCCACAAGATCTTCAAAAAGCGCGGCCTTATCCGGGTAATAGCCGTAGAAGGCGCCCTTCGTGAAGCCTGCCTCCGCGACGATTTTATTCAGAGATGCGTCCTTGAAGCCCTTCTCCAAGAACTCTCTTTTCCCAATCTCAAGGATCTTCTTTTGAGTCTCTGTACGTTCCATTGGCGCCTCCTGATATACCTGTGGTATATACTGCCGGTATATTATAACTGAGCAGATCGGGTTTGTCAATGGGCTCTGCGAGTTTTCTGTTTACCCATTGTCATTCGCGCGACGAGGGGGAAGACCTCAGTACTTTCAGCGAAAGAACCAATCGATTTACCCTTGCTTTCTTATTCAGCTCCACGGCTGCCCAACGCAGATGCTCTCTAATCACCCGTCTTGGATGCTTGAGCATATTCTTTTTCAATACTCGCCATACAGCGCAAGGCAGGAACACCACAAGAGGTGTCCCTGCCTTTTCGGATAGGTTGTTTGGCAAATGCAAACCGCGCAATCTGCCGCTGAAGCAACCGTCAGCGGCAGGCATCATTATTCATTCCACCAACGCCTTACCCAAGGCGCGGCAGGCTTCAAGCGCCGCGTCGTCGGGAGTCTCCGTGCAGATCACGCTCTCGCACACGAGATTTAGCCCTGCGCTGTCGCAGTCACTCTCCCAAGTGCGCATCCACTCGCCGTCGCCCCAGCCGTAGGAGCCGAACAGCGCCACGCGCTTGCCGCCAAGGCTGCGCTTGCAGGCATCGAACATGGGCTGGAACTCCATTTCCTCCAGCACCTCGGCGCCCATGGCGGGGCAGCCAAAGGCAATGGCACCGTAGGTGTTCAGATCGCCGGGTGCGACCTCGGCGGGCGTGAGCAGAACAGCCTCCGCGCACGCGGCAGTCATGCCCTCTGCAACGGCACGCGCCATCGCCTCCGTATTGCCCGTACCGCTCCAATAAACAACAGCAGTTTTCATGTTTGTAAATTCCTTTCTTTTAATGATTTTAGGCAACGCCGCACAATTCGGCAAGCAGATTCGGCGAGAGATTTTTCGCCAGGTCAAGGCTTGAAAAGCGAAGGAATACTGTATGTATTTCGAGTTTTTCAAACCGCAGGATTGGCGGAAAAGACCCGCCGAAGCGCGCTGACGCAGTTGTGCGGCGCCGCCTTTATATGATCAAACTGCGACGGCAAGCTGCTCCAGCTTTAAGCCGCTTTGCCAAAGTGTGCAGTAGATCTCCGTGCATTTTTTGTATTTTTCGAACAGCGAACGCGCCTTTTCCTCGTCGCCGTAGACCTTCCAAAGTCCCGCGCATTTGAAGCCGCCCGCGCGGTGGTCGATGAAGCCCCTCACGTCCTCCGGCGATAGCTGAGAGACAGCCCTACCTCGTGAGGAAACTCCCCGCTTTCGCGGAAGCGCCGTGCAAGCCGCGCCACACAGCGCGCAGCTATCGTCGCCGTAGCCCGCCTGACGCAGCAGCTCGGACGCCTGCGCGTCCAGCAGATCCCGCCGCAGTCCAGCGGGGCGGTATAGGTAAAAGAGCGCCCGCCCCGCTAAAAAGCGGAGCGGCAGCAGGCAAGACCCCTTGGGCGACAGCCACCAGTTCAGCCGCCGGATGTCGGCGAGCAGCGCCTCGCGGTTTTCGCAGGGACAGGGAAACAGACTCCCCGTCTTGATGCCCGCGAGCGTCGGTGCGCCCTGACGGATCAAAATTTCTTCAGACATTTGCTATCGCCTCCCTTGTTTGTTTATTGGTTAGCATACTCTAACCATATTGCCTTTGAGAAGCCGCCCGAAGGCGGCTCTTCAAGGATCACCACCTGCCGCCGTGAACGAGCGTCATGGTTCTCTGCCAAGCAAGCCTCAGTTGCAGACCGGCATTACTGATGTCATCGCCGCCTTACTTTCTTCCCACCAGCAAGGTTGAGCCGCGAAGCATCAGGCGTTTGGCCTCCTTTGGTGTCATGAAGCTGCCGTCGGTCGTGTCGATCAGCTCCACGCGCTCATAGTCCATATCCCTAAGCTTTTGGACAAATGCCTGCATATCGCCGTATCTACCGGGCGACATCAGGTCATGGATGGCATATGTTC
>OGYW01003100.1_pt1 | contig 11497 bp, 8 predicted proteins | sample 1576621 | NCBI WGS metagenome assembly OGYW01 (sample SAMEA3541528, study PRJEB24748) | human gut metagenome | biome: human gut; feature: human-associated habitat; material: faeces | place: China | collected 2012 | reverse complement strand
TACGGAACAATATCAAATGTATTTGATATTGTTCCGTAACATTATTCTTTTATGTTGAAAACTATATTCAATATAAAATTAAATATTTTATAGTATTTATATTATCACTATATCTCATCATGCATATTATTAAAGTTTTTATTTAATTTAAGTAAAAACTCTTGTATTTTTTCACTTTTTAGTCTATACTAATATAAAAGGAGGTTGTTTTTATGATTATAAGAGAAGAATACTTAAAAAAATTATTCACATATATGGATGCACCGATTATAACAATTCTTGCCGGAATACGTCGTTGCGGAAAATCCACAATTTTAGAAATGCTCCACAAAGAATTAATAAGCAAAGGTATTGATGAAAGCAATATTATCTGCAAACGATATACCTCTTTTGAGATAGATGACTGCTATACTGCAAAAGATATGTATAACGACATAAAAAAAGAAATGATTAATGATAATAAATACTATCTTTTACTTGACGAAGTACAAGAAATAAACGGTTGGGAAAAAGCTATTAACAGTTTACTCGAAGATACCAATGCCGATATTTATGTGACCGGTTCAAACTCAAAGCTTATGTCAAGTGAAATATCCACATATCTAACCGGCAGATATGTTTTAATCCCCGTTTATCCTCTGTCATTCAAAGAATATCTCGACTTTAAATCAAGCAATACGAAGTCAAAAAAAGATCTTCTTAATGAATATATAAAATTCGGCGGGTTTCCTATTGTTGCACTCGGTAATTACGATGAACAATCGGCATATCAAATCGTCGAAGGAATATATAATTCAGTCATAACAAGTGATATTACAAAAAGACATAATATCGTAAATTTCGATTTATTCAATCGTGTTGTGAAATTCATTATTGAAAATGTAGGCAAAACTTTTTCAGCCAATTCAATAGTAAAATTTCTAAAAAGTGAAGGCAGAGCTTTGTCGGTAGAAAGTATCTATAACTACCTTGAATGGCTTGAAAAAGCTTTTGTAATCTATCGTTGCAGACGATATGATTTACAAGGAAAATCAGTATTAAAAACTCAAGAAAAATTCTATCTTGCAGACCAATCGCTAAAATATTGCATTATGGGATTCAATCCAAAGTCCATAGCTTCTATGCTTGAAAATATCGTGTATTTTGAATTAAAAAGACGAGGATATGAAGTTTATATAGGAAAGCTTGGCACAAAAGAAATAGACTTCGTTGCCATGAAACGTGATGAACGTATTTATGTGCAAGTATGCAGAACACTTCCTGAAAATTCAGACCGTGAAATCGGCAACCTACTCGCAATCAAAGACCAATACCCAAAATACGTTGTCACCTTAGACGAACTCTCAACCGGCAACGTCAACGGTGTAAAAATCATTCACCTATTTGATTTTTTGTTAAAAGAAGAATTATAATGAGTAAAGGGGGCAGATACATGTTTAGACTGTTAATACTAAATCATATCTGTCCCCCTATCATGAAATGCGTAAATTCAGAACAGCTATTTAACCAACTGCAATTTCAACATTCTTTCCGCTGAAAGCTACACCATATTTGTATATTGTTTTAATTCCTACCCTTGTCAGTTCTGTATCGTATTTTTTATCAATAATTTGCTTTAATGCTGTTTGTGACAACTTTTTAAGCTGTTCCTCATTGCAATCTTTTGAAGCTTTCAATTCAATTAAAATTCCCGGCAAATTTTTCTTTTCCGGTTTTAATTGAATATCATATCTTCCATCACCCGATTCTCTGTTAGATGAAACAAAATAACCTCCAAGCAAGGCACACAATCCCAACATAAATCCATGATAAAAATTTTCACCTGCGGTATCAAACGAACTTACCGATTGAGTAAGCAAGGTTTGAATCAATGTTTTAAGTTTTTCGTTATCTCCGGAAAAAACAGCTTCTTGAATAGATATGGCTGTTGTTTGAGGGATAATATTATTAAGCTGCTGCAATATTTCTTTGTGGTAAACGAATGAAATTTCTCTGTTAGGTAAAGCAACTTCGCAGATAAAATCCCCGTTAAAAGACGGTGTAGTCTTTATTACTTTCAAATAACCTGCAACAAGCAAAAAGCTATAAATTGTTGAAGGATTATTTTTAATTTGCGGATAAATTACGCTTGTATCTATATATGTTGTAAAAGTTTCTTCATTAACAAGCGATGTAAGTTTTTCATAAATTTCTTTATCCGCCTCAGCAATAATTTCGCCTATAATATCATTACTTCCCGTTGATTGCCAAAATGCTCTTGGCTCACATTCATTGTTAAAATAATTTATAACCGACCATGGATTAAAGATCTCAGTTTTACCGAAACGATACCCGTCATACCACTCGCAAATTTCGTCATACTTATCCTCAACACCGTAATATTTCGTCATTTTCTTTATTTCCTCCGATGTAAAGCCAAAGTATGAACTATATTTATTGTCTAATACAGAATTGATAGTAAGATTGTTCAAACCACTGAAAATACTCTCTTTAGCTACACGAAGAATGCCTGTCAAAAAGCCAAATGACAAATGCTTGTTGTCTTTAAGTCCTTTCGAAAACAGATTTCGCATAAAAAGAGTAATCTTATCATAATAATCATTCATATGTCCCTGCTGTATCGGGACATCATATTCATCAATAATAATAATTGGTGCTATGTCATAGTGCTTGTGTAACATACAAGAAAGGTTAAAAAGTGCCGAAGACAGCTCCACTTCATTTACATCTTTCTCCAACAGATTTTTAAATATCCTTTTATTATAGCTATCGCACTTATCACTTGTTTGAAGTTCAATGTGACGATGAGCCTCATTCGAAAAAACATCTTTTATGGCGTCAAGTGTTTCTTCCCAACTGTTAAATTTGATATCTTTGAAAGTAACAAATATAACCGGATATTTTCCTTGATACTCACGATATTTTTTACCGCACGACCAAATCTTTTTGTTTTTAAAATATACAGATGTATCTTCTTCAGTTTTTTCAAAAAAGGTACGAATCATGTCCATATTCAAAGTTTTTCCAAAACGACGAGGACGTGTAAATAGTGATACCATCGGTCGTTCATCAATAAAATCCTTAATCATCATCGTTTTATCAATATAGTAATATTCTGTTGAGGCTAATCGATAGTCTGAAATACCGATCGGAAGCGGAAGATTAGCAGGACGTACTTTTTTTATATATTCCCCTGATTTTATACGACCGTCAGCGGGTTTTTCAGCATCAATAGGAATAAGCCATGAACGCCCTTGCTTTTTCGCGCCTTTAATTTTACCCTCTTTGCAAAGAACAGACACCCTTCTCTCACTTATATCCCAAAGTCGTGCCGCCTCTTTTACACGCATTGTATCAGCCATATTATAATACCTCACTTTATATTTTGTAAGTATATTATATCTGTCATTCGGAAGCTTGTCAATAATATTCGGAATAATATCAATTATACTTGATATTGTTCCGGATATCTTTCTGTTAAAAATCATGCACAAAAAAATCGAACTCGGCAAGTTCAAAGATATTCTTAAATATGTTTCTTTAAGTTTTATATTTTTTTGCCGTTATTTTATTTCTGTTGCATATATTATTGGGGCTCACTGATTTTCTGTTGCCAATTTGTTACCATTTCATTATAACTGCTAAATAAGTATTTAACAACCTTTTATCACGTCTTTTCTTGAAAAACCTCTAATTGACATAATAATATTTTCAATTTAACCTAAGCAACTATTTATATACGTCTTCCGAAATAACATTATATGCTAATTGTATTGCTTTACATCTCATAGAAATATTTGAAACAATTAATTCTATAAGCATAACTGCAACAATAGTTTTTGAGAATACTATAATTTTTAAACCTATCAGTATAAAATATATAATCATCAGCATTATCGTAATAATTGTAATATCTCGGCATAGTAAAAAATCTCTATTTGCAATCAATATTTTACTATCATTTTTATAATTATTATAAATTTTGTACCACTGTGCATTTTCATATTTTCCCTTTTCCTTTTTTCCTACAGGCATATTGCTATATATCGAAGCATACTTTTTCATAATATCCGCATGTGTAAATCGGTCATCTTTATTATTTTGTTTCATCTTCGTAAAAATTGTATACCCTGGTAATTTTCCTATATAAAAATATGCCACCTTTTGTTTAATATCTCCCGAAATTAATGAATCCAACAAAAAAACATAAATATATATTATTGAGGATACAAATGCTGATTCTACAAGCGTTTTCCAAATATTCAAATTACTATTAATATCTGATGTAAAAAGATTATCAAAGATACCCGAAAAATAAAGAACAAGTAATATATTTCCTATTACATAATTTTTCAATTCATTATTTCTATAATCCTTTATATCGTTCATTTTTCTCTAGCCTCATGCGTTTTTTGTTTTAAATGATCCCAAATAATATCCATAGTCGCAATCATATTTGGATTTATTTTCTAAAAAATCCGTATCATAACTATAAAATTCTTTTTCAATATATATATCGACATAACCACCAGAGCAATTAAACACAATATCACCGGCTGAGTTTTGCGTAATTGTATTATATCCAGGATAATAATTCAAATATTCAGATGGCGCTTCACCGATTATTACTATATGTGGTTTTAATTTTTTCAGTACATCTTCTGGAACTTTTCCTGAATCTCTACCATGATGTGGTGCAAATAAAATGTCAATTTCCGACCATTCTATTTTATCTTTAACCTTTTCCAAAAAATCCTTTTCTATATCTCCCATCCACATAATTTCAACACCATTTTGAATCGAATATGTAAAAATTGGAGAAATATTATTGTATCCAGTTCCTTCTTTTACCTTTTCTAATGCATCTTGAAAATCTTCATCTGAAGTAATAGGCCATAAATAGTTTATTCCCGCACAGCCACGTTCATCGCTTGATACATTCATCCACTTTCTTCTGCATCCTTCAGAAACATAATACGCTTTATCCGAATCTCTTAATTCACAATACTTTTTAAAGTTGTCTGTTTCATCTTCTTTTATTGCTTGATTATCTACACAATAAAAGTTCACTATTCCAACTTCTTCTGAAAAATCTTCAATTCCTTTAATATGATCTTCATCTGGATGCGTAGATATAAAACGAGTAATTCCTTTTTTACTCGCTAATTGTTTCATTTCTTTAAAATTTGTTTTTTTATTATCATCATCTGAATAACAGCAATCTATTGTTGTAAAATTATCCGAATCATGATCTATATAAAACATATCACCGTCACCAACTGAAAAAGATTTAACTACGCTCATTCTTTAACACTCCCTCTGTATATTCAAATAATATTAATCATTATCGTCTACAATTTGTTTCAATTCTTCTACTGGAACATAATTTTAAACTTGTATCAGGAATACAAGGATGATTAGGCGCATTAATGATTTTTTCCTTAATTATAATGGTTTATCAAGCGAACCGTGATAATTCGCTTTTTTGCAAGTTTTCTTTCATACCATCGATACAGGGTACTACTTAATGGATATTCAAATAAATTTATGACTGTTTGGACAGAACCTAGGCGTTCATATTCTTCTAATGCAATTTCTATCTGTTCTTTTGTATACATTTATTTTACTCCTTTAGGAGTCCAAGAATACGTCCGCAATCCAACTGTTTATTATCTAACCAACAATCCCACACGTTCTTGTATAACGCATTCAACTGTTTTTAATCTTTTCTTGCTCCAATTATATCTTGGATGTTTTTTGAATTTGAAGTTTTGCAACTTATGCAGTTTTTGTGAATTTGTTATATAGTGTTTTGCAAACTCCACAAAGTTCGAATATGTTGCAGGCGTACGGGTATTGACATATGCGGAAATATCATCAAGTTCATTTTCCATTGCAAATCCCCATAATGACAATCCGTTATCAAATATCGGTGCATTGTCAATTACCGTATTCGTATGATTATCAACAAGAACACCGAAATTACCAAAGTGTCTGTCTGTATTACACACTACTGCGTCAAACACAAACATATCAATCAATTTATCAAAATGCTCATCACCCAACTTTTTATAATAGTCCGTAACTGCATTTATTCCGCCTTTTGACACCAATCTTGAAATCGGAACAAACTAAACATCTTTACTTGTAAAAAGTTCACATACCGAACACAATCGTCCATCATATTTTCTTAAATTATACTCAACCGCATATCAAATATTTTATTGGTATTGTTTTATATTCTCTACTATATCCTTATCAACAATCTAGTAATCCTTTGATAAATAATTATAAATCGCTTTTATACAGTTCAATGAATCAATATCTGAAAATAAAACTCAATCTTATGAATATGAGTTTTATTATCTATAATTAATATATCTTTAGGTACTGCTATGATATTATATTTATCATCAAAATTCAAGAAAAAATAAAAATCTTTATTTACTTTTTTTATTTGGTCTTTTGTACAATTAGGCAAATCTCTTTTTATAGCAGAAATTGCATTCTTCCAATCATTACATTCGTCATAGCCAATCTCATATGTCTTCCCATTTAATATCGTTTTAACCTCAATATACAAGTCACTTTTGATCCAATCATTTAGATTATGTACAACAATTTTGATATTTTGGGAATGTGCTGATAGATATTTTAACAAGTATTCAAATTCTTCATCCATCAATTTTCTATTTAAAAAAATTTCTTTTTCAATAACTTGTCTTAATTCATTTCTATCACTTTTATTATTTTTACATTTTAATAAACATTTTTTTAGGTTTTCGTTTTCCTGCAAATTCAAAGCTGTAAATTCTCTTCTTGGTTTATATTTAACGAAAAGCTTTTTTAATAATTTTTTTCTTCTTATTTGCTCAATTATTTCATCTTTAAACATTTTAAATAATGTATCATACTTCTTACTACTAGCTAAAACATCTATATCATATCCATCTGCACTTACATATATATTTATAGGAATTCGAATAAATTTTACAAAAACATTCTCTATACCATCAATACTTAATAATTCATCAGGTTCGCTTTTTGTTTTATCATTAAACAAATTCATTTCATCAAGGAATACTTTGTTAACACTCTCAATATTTTCCTTAAATATTTCAATATTATTTACAGTAATATCTGCCTCTAATTTTTTATCATTATTATATACAACTTTATCAATAAATTGATAGTTGTCATAATCTGTAATTATTTTCTTATTAATCGGGTCTAAATAAATATTTTTAATTGTATCTTTGCGTCTTTGAACAGTCCTTAAATCTTTTAATGCTTGCTTTCCTTTCGACAACAATGTACACCTATTTGTTGTACAATAAATTATGTCCTTCACGCTCAAATCCGCTAAAGTTACCTCTAATAATTTTCTATCAATCCCCAATACATTCGCCAATTCATCAATTTCCTGCAAATTTTCATTTATCAAGCGTAATACTATTTCTTCTAACAATGGCAATCTATAAAATGAACGTTTAGTAATTGATAATACTGTTTTTATTATAGGCACATATATATCTTCTTGTTTCACAAAAATATATCCTTCATTCTTCCGTATATTAATATTCAACAACGACTCAATTAATTTGTCCATTATAATTCTCCTCCTGATATAATAAGGCACTCATCTTCATGTTCATGTATATAGTCAATTATTTCTACAAACTTATTATCCGGATCATCAAATTTATAGAAAAAATCCATATCTCCACATATTATAAGCAAATCTTTAGCTCTTGAAAAAGCAACATTAACTCTTTCCTTTTCTTTTTGAAATCCTATAGAATTTTTTGTTCTAACTGTACTATATATGATAATGTCATTTTCTCTTCCTTGAAATGCATCTAGAGTATTAATATCAATTTTTTTTGATATTTTATCATAACCACCATTACTTACTGATTTTCTTATTAATTCTTTTTGTCCACGATATCCCGTAATAATACCAATATCCAAATCTTTAATTACATTCTCATTTTTAAAACACTCTAGCAGTTTTTTTATTATAGTATTTTCAATATAATTGCAAAATGATCCGCCTTTAAGTCTATCTTCATCTTTTCCATTCATCATTGATGTATCAATCCATACAATTGACTTTCCTTCAAATTTTTTTATTGGATGTGTTCTATTTTTATCATCAACTTCAGTTGCTATTTTACCATCATAAAAAACTTGACTAATTAAATTACCAATATTACGTTTCATTCTATATTGAACAGTTAATATTTGTTTATGCGTATCTGGCAACACATTAAACAACAAATCAAACAATCTATATTTAGGATCTTTGGTTAATTGAGATATTATAGGAGATAATTCTTGGTCTGCATAAGCTGGTAACTGATTTTGATCTCCTACTAATACAATTTTCTTAGATTTAATTATTGATACTAATAATTCTGGTGTTGTTGCTTTCGCCGCTTCATCGATTATCACATAATCAAAATCTAAGTCCTTTACAAAATCATTAGACAAAAAACCAACACATGTTCCTGCAATAATAGTTGCACTTTTTATAACTTGATAATCCAAAGTTTCTAAATTACTGCATCTATTAATCCAATCAGCTTGTATATCTTTTATTCTTGACCATCTTTCTACCATTTTTTTGTCTAAAATATCTTTATACATTAAATTTTTTTGTTCTATGTATGCATTAGATTTTTCTTTAATATCTGTAAATAAATTCTTTCTAATGGCACCTATAGTACATTTTTCTTCCACCTTTGCAGATATGTTCTCCGTACGACCAATACGGATAATATTCCACTGCCCGCTATTCATTTCTATTAAACCTTCTATAATATTGTCTACAGCAGTATGGGATTGGGATACAATAAGAATTCTAGATGTATCATCTAGCTTATCAATCTGCATTAAGATTTGTTGTATAATTTCTTTTATTACTGTTGTTTTTCCTGTCCCTGGAGGACCTTGTATTAAACTAATACTATCAGAATAAAGTGCTTTTTTTATTGCTTCTTTTTGAGAAGAATTCAATTTATTTGTACTAAATTTTATATTTTGTAAATAGGGGGTATACGTTGGTTCATCCAAATTAAGTAAAATATCCTTCAAGTTTTTAGAAGAATAATTATCATCATGTAATGAACGTATAGCACGATGTTGCCTTTTATATGCACTTATATTTGCTCTATAGTTTTCCATAATCGGTTTTTGCTTTTTTAATAATTGACGCACTTTTCCTATTTGTATATTTTTATCCAATGTAATGACCAAAATCGGTTTATTTTTATCATAATTTATCTCATGATAAGTACCTACATCAAAAAGAAATAAATTTCCTCTTTGATCTTTGTATTCAACAATATATTTTGTATCATTTTCTATTTCATCAATATCATTATTTTTGTATTCCTCAAGAGTGAGTAGCAACTGATTATCTATTATCTCAAAATCAGAGTAAATAACCTTTCCTACTCTTTCTTTTTCATTTATTATCGATTCATCCAATCCCTCTGACCAATATCCAAACAAATTATCAAATAGCTCATCCTGTTTTTGTAATGTAGCTTTATTTTTTGTATTGTTTTTAAACTGTATAATTAATTTTTCATTATTATTTTCCGATATTCTAGATAAATTAAATCTTCTTCTATTATCAATAAATTTTATAACACCCTCAATAGTAAATCCCCTTTTTATATTACTTACTTTTCTGTCCGCAGATAATGGCATAATTTTATGAACCATAAATAACTCTTCTTCAGCGTTATATATACATTCCAATGCTATCTTTTTACCTGAAAATATATATTTTTCAAATTTTTCATTATAGTAACCCGAAGGATGGACCAACTTCTTCATAATTTTTACCTGACCAAAGTTTCATTATAGTAACCCGAACATTCTTTGAATTGATTTTTCAAATAAGAATTTGTGAGAATTGTCATAGTCGCATCATTTTCTATTAATGAAGTTTTCTTTAAATAATTCAACTTTTCTATGTCAACACTACATAAATATGTATCCTTTTGAGGTTTATTATCACCTATCAAATCCTCCACAATATCAATGACCGGAGCAAGTTCTTGAAATCTATTTTCAGGTTCCTCTGCTACCATTTTACTTATCAAGTTTTTTAATATTTCAGTAGTTCCTAAATCATCCATTGTTTTGCAAATCATTTTAGTACCATTAGGTAACATATTAAATAGCACAAAAAACATGACAGCACCTAATGAATAAATGTCACTAGCTTCCGTTGTACTGTTGCCTTTTACGACTTCTGGAGCTGAAAAATTCTGAGAATAGAATGGTAATGTAGTTTCTTGTTCTACTATAGATTTTATCTTACTCGTTCCAAAATCAATAATTTTCACTTCTTTTGTTTCTACATTATACATTATATTTGATGGTTTAATATCTCGGTGTAATACATTATTATTATGTGCTTCCTCTATAGCCTTGAAAATTTTTAAACACAACTCATATTTTTCTATCTGTGAAAATTGATTTAATTCCACTTCTTCAAGATTTGTTCCATCGACATAGTCTAATAAAATTAGTCCACAATCATTTTTCCCATCAAACTCAGCATTTAAAACGTAATCTCTAATTTTCACTATTCCATTACATGAATTCAAAGTTTTAAGAGCATCTACTTCCCTTTTAAACATTAATTTTTGAAATCTATTATTCAACTCTCCAATTAGCTTTAATGCATAAACTTTATCACATGTCTTTTTATTCTTTTCTTTAACCTTAAAAACGATTGTCTCACCAGTTTTAGATTTGTGAATAGTTTCTAAAATCTCATAGTTATCCATAGTACCTTTCCACTCCTTTTTATCATGTTAAAACTCATCATTCATTTAATTTATTATACAAAAACTAATACTAACTTGTTGTCATTATATACTATTTAATATTTGTTAAATTTTGTTGATTTTATTGGTTCTCCATAATATACAATAATAATTTACACTATTATATCATATTTTTGCTAAAAGTACAATTGATAAACTTACAATTTTTTCAAATACCACTATAACTAACTCATCTCAAATATCTTTCGATCTAAGTTATCTAAAATCTAATTTATAATAAACAATTCCGCATTCGTAAATAATATGCATTTTTCGCCATATATGAATAATTACTCTATTTTATTAAGAAAATATACTATATAATTCAAAAAATAATTACCATTTCTTATTCCTTTAATATAATTTTAGGTGATTGCAAATAAAAAAAATGCCGTTAGTTTGCTTTTCTCCACCCTAACGGCACTGTTTTAGTATCAAGTGTAAATCATTTCTTCTAATTCTTCGAGCGTATATCCGTCGTTATACAATTCCTGTATCACTTCTGGATCTTCACCGTACATTGCGGCAACTGTCTTTATATCTTCAAGATATTCTTCCGCATAATAATCATCATATCCCGTATCAATATAGCAGCCGCAACCGTAATCGTACCAATGTCTGCCGTATGATTCGGTATAATTAAAATGACC
>OGYW01003091.1_pt1 | contig 11541 bp, 9 predicted proteins | sample 1576621 | NCBI WGS metagenome assembly OGYW01 (sample SAMEA3541528, study PRJEB24748) | human gut metagenome | biome: human gut; feature: human-associated habitat; material: faeces | place: China | collected 2012 | reverse complement strand
TGGGGCCCAGCAGCCAGGCGGTCAGGCAGATGACAAAGTTTGCCAGCGAGATGGGAATGGCTCCGATGGGCACGGTCAGCGGGCCGAGTACGCACAGCACGGCGGCCATCACCGCAGTAACGGCCATCTGGTAAGTGGTGATTTTTTGATTTTTCATAGTAAAATTCCCCTCTGTAAAAATTTGCAAGGCGTTTCTGTGCAAGAGTATAGCCTGTGAACGGACAAATGGTCAACAGAAAAGTTTATACAGGGTTTACAATTGGCTGTGGAGGGGAGAGAACGGAAGGGAGACTGTATGGGCGGAGGACACGTTTCACGGCCGGATTTCGGCATGGCACAGCCGGATCCGGCACATCCGCTGACCGAATTCTATCTGCTGGTGCAGCAGGCTTTGGACAAGGCAGGCTGCTTTGCGCTGCCTGCCCTGTATGCCAGTCTGCAGGCCCCGGCGCGCCGGATCTACCCGGAAGAAGCGCGGGAGTATCTGCGTCTTGCGCCGCAGGCAGGGGAGGGCTTTGTCCGCCTGCAGGCGGCGGTGCAGATGCAGGTGCTGTACAGCAGCCTGCAGGTGGCAGCCGACGGTGCCCCGGCGGCGCTGCTGCTCACCGAGGAGTGCACCCGCAGCGTGACGGCGCTGCAGCTGCTGCCGCCCTTTGTGTGGGAGGATCCGCTGCCGCCGCTGCCGGATGTTCCGGCGGCACTCACTTTGCAGCTGACCGTGCAGGATGTGGAGGCCATCGACACCGACCCGGCAGCCCTGGGGCGGCGGCTGGTGGGCAGCCCGGCGGGCAAGTGCTGGCTGACCCACCCCAAGGCCGAGACCTTTCTGGCAGAGCGGGTGGCGCTGCTGCAGCGGGTCTACCGCCGCTGACCGGCCGGAAAAAGAATGAAGCAGCGAGGGAACTGCCGCAGGCGCGGCGGCTCCCTCTTTTGTTTTGCAGGGGTTCATGGTATACTAAAACCGATACGCCGCTGCGGCGGGGTGAAAAAAGTTTTGTTGCACGTTTGTGAATGATACGCAATAATCGGGACTGCTCAACCGTTTCTTGAGTGAAATGTCCCCGTGGAAAGTATTTCCACCGTGCCCGTTGAGGGCGTCAAAGGAGAGTTTGAACAATGGGACAGCTGACCAAAAACGAAGTGTTCGCGCTGGCAGTGCAGCGATACAGCGACGCCGTTTACCGCGCGGCCGTGCACAATTGCCGATGCACGGCTGATGCCGAGGATGTGGTGCAGGATGTATTTGAAAAGCTCCTGCATTACGAGGGCTGCTTTGAGAGTGAGGAGCATCTCAAGGCGTGGCTGCTGCGGGTGGCCATCAACCGCTGCCGGGACCTGACCCGTGCGGCGCACCAGAAGGATACCGAACTGGACGAGAACCTGCCCGCACCGGAACAGATGGAGGACGGCAGTGTGCTGGATGCAGTGAAGGCCCTGCCGGAGAATTACCGCAACGCCATTTACTTACACTATTATGAAGGGTACACCACGGCGGAAATCGGCCGGATGCTGAAGGTGCCCACCAACACGGTGCTGAGCTGGCTGCGGCGGGCGAGGGCGCAGTTACAGACGATGCTGAAGGAGGAGATCGAAGATGAGGTGGTATGAGTACAAGATGGAGGCGGATGACCTCCACGCCCCGGAAGATCTGAAGGCAAAGCTGCTGGCCATGGCCGGCACCCTGCCCGAAGAGGAAAAGAACCGCCCGATGATGCCGGCGCAGGCAGACAACACGGCTGTCGTGCGCCCGCAGGAACTGCCCCAAAAGGCAAAGCTCATCCATTTCCCTGCAAAGCCGGTGGGCGCGCTGGCCGCCTGTCTGGCCGTGTGCGTGCTGGGCTACGGTGCCCTGAGCACCGGGAAGCTGGACATCGGTGCAAAGAGCAGCAACATGGCTCTGTATTCGGCCAATAGTTCCGCAGCTTCCACCGCAGGTGGCTTTACCGCCCAGCAGGCCATGCTGGACGCCCCGGAAGCGGCTACCTACAGTCTGGACGCCGGTGCGACGGACCGCATGAATGTGGGTACAGATGTCCTTTCTGAGAACGACGCTGCTGCCGCCGAGGACCGGCAGGCCAGCACCAGCCCCAAGATCATCTACACCGCCAACCTGACCCTGGAAAGCAAGGACTACGACACGGCCCGCGCGGCACTGGATGCTGCCCTGAATGACGCAGGCGGGTATCTGGAATCCAGCAGTGAATATTCAGACGTCGGGTCCAGCCGCAGCGTCAACCTGACCTTCCGTGTGCCGGAAGAAAATTACCAGAGCTTTCTGGATGCTGTGGCACAGGCGGGCAATGTGACCTACAAGAGCCAGCAGGCCGACGATGTGACCACCCAGTACATGGACGTGGAAACGCGGCTGGCCAATCTGGAAGCCCAGCGCACCCGTCTGCAGGAGCTGCAGGCCCAGGCCGACAATCTGTCCGACCTGCTGCAGATCGAGACCAGCCTGACCGACGTGCAGTCCCAGATCGAGAGCTGGCAGAGCCAGCTGGACTGGTACAGCAATCAGGTGCAGCAGTGCACCGTGTACGTCAACCTGAGCGAGGTGCAGAACTACACCCCCACCGATGAGAGCTTCCTGGGCAGCGTCGGTGCAGCCTTTGCACAGGGCTGGTCCAATTTTGTAAACGGCCTGCAGCAGCTGGCCGTCTGGCTGGCCGGTGCCTGGCCGGTGGTGCTGGTGGTCGCGGCCGCCGCCGCCCTATAAGACATTATTATTTATTTGTTGGCTTTTTAACTTTACCCAATCCGTGACAATGTGGGCATATAGTTTTGCCTATATCGGGATTCCATACATATTTTTTACCGCAAACAGGACATTTTTTGAATATCGGTATAATTGTCATTTGTATCACTCTCTTTCAATTAAATTATTTATCTCTTGCTGAATACTCAGTCGGCCACATACCTGTTTCACGTTTGAATGTTTTTGAAAAATAGTATGCCTCTTTAAAGCCGACTGCATCGGCGATGTCCTTGATTCTTAAGTCATTATTTTCTTCGATTAATTTTTTTGCTTTTTCAATTCTGTATTTTGTCACATATTCATTGGGTGACACACCTTTTTGTCGTTTAAACAATCGACTTATATAACTTGGTACAAAGCCAAATTCTTTTGACAAAACATCACTTGTAATGTTTTTATTATAATTATTAATCAGATATTCTTCCACTTCATTTGCAAGTTGTTCATATCTGTCCGGATCACGTTTATCAGTTCTCAATGACGACAATATTGATATAATATCATCTACAAATGCCTCATATGAAACAAAGCTTGCAAGTGCATTGACGAATTCTTTTTTTACACTTGTATTTTTTCGCTTCATAAGCTTTGGATAATTTAACGTATAAGTATCTAAGATTATATTTAAAAATCCGTTTATTTCTTCTTGTGTACATTCAGATGACATCATATTATCCAGAACTGTCGTCAATTTATTCTTTAAATCATCACTTTTATTTTTTATTGCAAACACTATACTGTCAACGTCCGATTTAGAATACGGCTGTGATATATCTTCGTAACTTTCCGATGTAGAATTACAACACAATAATTGTGATTTATTTAAGATAAGGTGCTTTATGAGTTGTTCTCGCAGTTTGCTGAAATACTTTCCTGTATCCTTAAATAAAACTCCTTTTTGATAAACAATAGTTACAGGAAGATTTTTGTTTGAAAATCCATCATAAATTTTGTGTATTAATTCCTCTTGCCTTTCTTCTGTTTCGGCAGTGATAACCATAAGCCGTTCAGAAAGCATATTACTGTTAAAGAAAATATATTCTTCCGACGGTGTAAGCAGATTATCCATAAAAGTATCAATTCCCGAATCCGTCCAAAAACGTTCACCGGGAAGAAGGACTTCCGAACCGTACAATAAATATGCTCCGGCACACGCAAGAACTACTATTGTATTATTATCGTCTGACATTTTACTTTTACTGCCTATCTCACTTTTTATCCTTGCCGTAAGCTCACTTACCTTATCTTTTGATATTGGCTTTAACAGATAGTCAAACACCTTATATTCTAAGGCTTTTCTCGCATATTCAAAGTCAGAATATCCGCTTACGATTATAACTTTTGTATCGGGTTTATTCTGATAAATCCAACCGGCAAGTTCAATTCCTGTCATTATAGGCATTTTAATATCTGTAATAACAATATCAAAATCTTCATTTTTCAATTTTTCTACGGCACTCTTACCGTTTATGCAACATTCTTTAACACAAAAATCAGAATCAACCGATTCTAAAGTTGATTTAATCATTCGCATAATCGGAGGCTCGTCCTCAGCAATAAGCACTTTAAACATATTTTTACTCCCCCGCAACAATTTTTATTTCCATACCGTTATCGTTATATATATCGTATTTGAGATTTTTGTTGTGCGTCATAGTAAGACGGACTATTGTATTTACAATACCCAATCCGCCGATATTCCCCACTTGTCTTTCATTTAATGCTTTATCTATTTTGTCTTTTATTTCGGCAATTCTTTCTTCGGATATTCCCGAACCGTTATCCTTTATGATAAGTTCCCATCTATCTTTCGTGCCTATCATCTTTATATCAATATTCCATGGTGGCTCTTTTTCTTTAAAAGCATGTATAAAACAGTTTTCTGCAAGCGGTTGTATAAACAATTTTGGCACCGGAATGTTCATCAAATCATCTGAAACATCAATCTTATAAGAAAAATAATCCTCATATCTTGATTTCATCAATGCAAGATAATTTTTTGTATGGAGTATTTCTTCTTTAAGCGGTACAGTAACTTTTTGATATGCTGCAACGTATCTAAGCATATCAGACAATTCGACGCACATTGTGGAAACACTGTCACAGCCCGCCTCACTTCCGGCAGAACTGATTACCGCCAACATATTGTACAGAAAATGAGGATTCATTTGAGCCTGCAAAGCAAGTGCATATGCCTTTTTCTCTTGAATAATCGAACTATTCATTCTTTCAAGCATTTTTTCAAAACTGTCCTCAAGCTCTTTTATTTCATCAATAGCATCATCGTTGATGTGAGCCATTTTATCATCCGGTGCGTCAATTTTGCAAACGTGATTTGCTAATTGTGAAATCGGTTTTATAACTTCTTTTCCGATAGTTCGGCTTATCAAGAAGACAAACACTAATAATATTGCATACAAAGCCACAAAAATCGATAAAATAAATATTATATTTGCCTTTGTATTTGCCACGGGTGTTCGTATCATTATTTCCCAGTTTGCATTATTGACAAATGCCGAAGAATACTCGCTTCTTTCTCTTTCTGTATATACGGTCGGATATATAATTTTTCCGTTTGAACGGTCACAAATTAAAATCTCGGCATTATCTTCCGTATGCAGCATTTGTTCAAGTCTGTCCACGCTTGCTCTAACCTCAATTATACCGCATACGGTATCGGAATAATCATTTTTAAGACTCTTTTTTAAAGTTATAAATTCTCTTGTACTTTCTGTCCAAGGATTTTCCGATGGTGCGGTTATTATTTTATCGTCGTTTTCTTCGATTTGATTTAACTCTATGGCATAATTCATATTTTCCATAGTGCTTTGAAATTTCTTTTTATCAATGAAGTAATTTTGATTTGATACAAAATCACCGTATCCGTTATAAACCGATATATTGAAATTACCGTTTCGGTCAGTAATCAATCCGTTAAGGATAGATGAAACGTCAATTCCAAGCAAGACATTATTATTGAAAAAATTACTTTTATCATTTTTGGTATTGTTAAGGTTATAAAAAATATTTATTATACGAGGTTGACGTTTTACTTGTTGTGCAAGTACGTCTATTTCTTCTATGTATGTGTCGACCTGTCGAGCCATTGTTTCCGCAATTTTCGTCCCTGCATTTTCTGCCTCATAATTAAGTTTTGTCACAACAGAAAAGTACATTACAATCATTACTACAGCTAAAATCAAAGCTATAAAAATCAAATATGGTCTGACAACTCTTTCAACAAGTCTTGAATGTTTTTTCATATCAAACTCCGTTTTTATTACATTTAGTAAAAAACTACAAATCATAGAAATATACAATCAATATATTGTACTATATTAACATATTAATTATACTCTATCGGCATTATATTTGTCAACGAAAAAATGTCCCTTTTAATAAAGGGACATTTTTTTAGGGGGGAAATAATACAATTAATCAGTAATTAACTAAAATCAATAAACTTCTTTCCACTCAGCAATGTTTTCTGTATCAAATTTGAATGGATCACCAAGCATTACTTCTGTACCACCATCTGCAGCTTCTGTAATCTTCTTTTCACCAAGGTCACCGGCATTAAATGAACCGCCTACATCACCTGTAATTGTGCCTTTTACAAGTGCATCCATTGTGTAACCTGACAAATAACCTATATCAACAGGATTCCATAGATACATCCAAGGACAAGTACCATCTTCGATAAACGGAGCCATTTCCGACGGCAAGCCAAGACCTGTTAGTTTTACATCTGACTGTTTATCTTGCAATACCTTACCTGCGGCAAGCATACCTACAGTTGTCGGAGCAATGATAACTTTAATAGATGAATCTGTCAAAAGTGCTTGTGTTTCTGATGTTGACTTTGTTGGGTCATCGTCACCGTATGCAACTTTTATAAGTGGTGTATTTGCATACTTTTCAGGATTTTCTTCCAATTCTTTCTTCATCCATTCAATCCATAGATTTTGGTTTGTAGCTTGTGCTGTTGCAGACAATACAGCGATACCGCCGTTACCGTCTACCATTTCATAAGCCGCTTGAATTAGTCCTCTGCCGATTTTTTCAGGATCGGCTTGTTGAATATGAGTTTGTCTTGAATCTTTATTTACAGCACTGTCAAGCGAAATAACCTTAATACCTGCGTCCATAGCTTCTGTCAATGCAGGTTGCAATGCGTCTGCATCGTTAGCTGCAATAGCGATACCCGCAACGTTTTGTGCTACAAGCTGATTGATAATTTCAATCTGCTTTTCCGGTGTGGCTGCTTCAGGGCCTTTGTAAAGTGGTTCTGCTCCGATTTCTTTACAAGCCTTTTCAAAACCGTCATATACTTTCTGCATATAAGGATTTTGTACGTCTTTCGCCACAAATGCGTATGTACCGCTTGCCGATGAGCCATCTGAACTTTGAGATGTTGTGCTTCCGCCACCACCTCCGCAACCTGCCATCATAGTTGCTCCGATTATTGCCGTTAGACCTAATGCCAATAGTTTTCTTGCTTTCATGTTTAAAACCTACCTTTCTTATTTTAAAGTTTTCCTTTATTTTTCGGAGTTTCCTACTCCGATTGATACTAAGTTATTTTTGCGACTTTGTCGCCATTGCTTTAAGTTTTTTGAACCAATTCATATTACCGATACTATCTCTGAAACTTGGAATTGCAACTGCAATTATCAATAGTAAACCTACGACTATCATAATAATCTGGCTTGATGCGTTGATTAGACCAAGACCATATCTTAGATAACCGATTACCATAATAGCAAGAGTTGCACCAAGTATTCTTCCTTTACCGCCCGAAGTTGATACTCCGCCAAGTACAGCCATTGCTATAATATCAAGTTCATATCCCTTTGCAACGTCAGGACGTACACTTGACATCTTTGATGCAAGGTAAATTGCTGCAATTGCTGATAATAAACCTGTCATTGTATAAACAATAATTTTAATCTTATCTGTTTTTACACCCGAGAATTTTGCAACCGTTGTTGAATTACCCATTGCGTAACATCTTCTGCCGAATTTTGTGTAGTGAAGAAGATAAGCAAAGAACAAAGCCTCAACTACTACAAATATTAATGCGTATGGAACCATTCCACCGATTTTACCGGCTGCAATTTGTGTAAACCAATTTGGGAATCCTCCCACCGAATTGGTTTCCAAAATAATCTGTGCTATTCCTCTGAATATTATCTGTGTTGCAAGCGTTACAATCATACTTGACAATTCAGGGAATTTTACAAGGATAATTCCGTTAATTAAACCGCATACAGTGCCTGTGACAAGTGCAAGACCGATTGCTCCAATCATCGGAACTCCTGCGTCAAACGCAACACCCATAATTGTTGCTGAAAGAGCCATAATTGACGCAACACTGATGTCGATTTCACCGAGCATTAATACGAATGCCATCGGAAATACTACAAGAAGTCACGGGTTGCATTTAAAATTGATTTTGCATGTGCATAATACGGTGACGCGGATATATTAAATACATTTACCAATATAAGCATTAATACAAGCATCCACTCCCATTGAAAAAGAAATCTCTGCCAAGAAAATCCTCTTTGGGCTGATATTGTTCTTGTACCGTCACTGCTTACAGCCTGTTTTACATACTCTTTAGCCATCAGATATTCCTCCTTCTCAATGCTTTCATTTCAACGTTTCTTTGAATTAACGAGTTTGCTATAATTGAAAGAAGTATAATCAAACCGCGAATTGCCTCTTGCCAGAATGAAGATACATGGATAAGCGGCATTGCGTTGTTAAGAATACCAAGTAATACAGCACCCAACAATACGCCTTGTACTCTGCCTGTACCGCCATTAATGCTTACACCGCCAAGTACGCAAGCTGCGATTACATTCATTTCATATCCGGTACAGGTTTCACCTTGAGCAACTCCGTATTTACAAACATAAAGTATACCGCCTAAGCCGGCTACCGCACCTAATATAGTATAAACCATAATTAATGTTCGATCTGTTTTGATACCCGAAACTCTTGCACTTTCTTCACTGTTTCCTACTGCATAAATCTTTCTGCCCGTACGGGTTTTATTTAGGAAGAATGCGGCAATTATATAAACAACTATTGCTACAACTATAAGATTATTTATACCAAGAAACTTTCCTGTCGCGATTGACAGAAACTTTGTACCCATTTCCTGTTGTTTTATCCAACTTCCGTTAGCAACTAAATATGTAAGTCCGCGATATATATTCATCATACCGAGTGTTGCGATAATAGGTAATATTTTCAGTTTAGCAACCAATGTACCGTTTATGAAACCACATACAATACCGACTGCTATCGATACTAAAATTATTGCCACTCCAGGAACTGCTTGATTATTTTTAAGAATCGTTCCACCGACCATTGCACCCAACGCCATTATCGAGCCGATTGAAAGGTCGATACCGCTTGTGATAATTACCATCATCATGCCTACCGCCGTAATTGCAAGAACTGCCGTTTCTGTGAACATATCGGAAATGTTTTCAAGTGTGAAGAAGTTTCCTCCACTTCTTATTTCAATAAATACAGAAAGTGCAATCATTACAATAATTAAGCTGATTTCACGAATATTCGATGAAAAGAATTTTTTTAACTTCATAATTAAATTACACCTCCTACATATTCATTGCGGCCTCAAGAATTTGTTCTTGAGTAACGCCTGTTGCATCTGCAAAAATCTTAGATACTCTGCCCTCTTTCATAACAAGGATTGTATCTGCCATACCCAATACTTCCGGCATTTCCGAAGAAATCATTATTACTCCGAAACCTTGTGCCGCCAATTCTGACATAATTTCATATATCTGTGCTTTTGCACCTACATCGACACCCTTTGTCGGTTCGTCAAGGATAACTACTTTCAAATCGGAATTTAAAACCTTTGCTACGATAACCTTTTGTTGATTACCACCTGACAAACTTGACGCCTTATCAAATACAGAAAGAGCCTTTGTTTTAACTTTTTCCAAAAGTTCTTTTGAACGTTCACGTTCTGCTTTTCTGTTTATAACAGTGAACTTAGTAAATTTTTCAAGTGTTGATAATGTTACGTTTTGTCCCAATCCCCAATCAAGAATCAGACCTTGTTTTTGTCTGTCCTCAGGCAAATATCCGATACCTGCTTTCATAGCGTCTGACGGATGTCTTATTGAAAGTGTTTTTCCTTCCAAAATGACCTTTCCTTTATCGGGTCTTTCAATACCCATAATACCTTGACATACTTCTGTTCGTCCTGCACCGACAAGTCCTGTCATAGCAAGGATTTCGCCCTTGTGAAGTGAAAAAGAAACATCTTTGTAGTACCCTGTCTTTGATAATCCCTCAACTCTGAAAATTTCTTCTCCTCTTTCAACTTCTTGCTTAGGATAAATTTGAGAAATTTCACGTCCGACCATTTTTGAAATCAATACTTCATTTGAAATTTCATCTACATTCCATGTACCTATGTACTGTGAGTCACGAAATACGGTTACTCTTGTAGCAAGTCTGTACATATCTTCAAAACGATGCGAGATAAATATTATTGAACAGCCTTCATCTCTAAGTTGTTCTGTAATTCTGTATAATTCCTCACATTCTCTTTTTGAAAGAGCCGCCGTAGGCTCGTCCATTATGATTATTTTTGCATTTGTAGAAATGGCTTTTGCAATTTCGACTATCTGTTGTTCCGCAACTGTCAGATTACCCATACTTGAATGTGGGTCAATGTCACTTCCCAATCTCTCCAAAAGTGCTTTTGCATCCTTGTGCATTTGTTTCCAATCAATTGTATGGAACTTTGTCATTTTCTCGTGCCCTATGAAAATGTTTTCCGTTACACTTAAATGTTGATATGCCGTACCGTGCTGATAAATAGCGGCAATACTTAATTTTTGTGCATCTTTAGGATTTTTTATTTCTACTTTTTCGCCGTTAATGAATATTTCACCTTCTTCAGCTTGATGTACTCCGGTGATAACTTTTATGAATGTTGATTTTCCTGCACCGTTTTCACCCATAAGAGCATGTATTTCACCTTGTTTTAACTGAAAGTGAACATTATCAAGAGCCTTTACTCCGGGGAATATTTTCGTTATTCCTTTTAGCTCAAGAATGTATTCAGACATCTCTCTCATTCCTTTCTTTGTTTATTTGTTGACTTTATTTTAACTAGAATCATTAATATCTTCAATGGAAAAAATCGAAAAGAAGATGTAAAATTTTAAAAAGTGTATTATTTTAAATTTTTCTATCGTGTTAGTTGTGCAGATAAGTGCACAAACCGCTTGGGGATACCTGAAATATTTAGGTTTGTTTAAAATGCTGTACCTTGCAATAATGGACGTCATGAAAAATAGATTAGTCGCCGTCGTGATTGGATATGAGCTTCATTCTCAGTTGGAGTTCTTCTTTGCTGATAGAATCCGCTATTGACGATTGCTGATTTTTTTGATAACGTAAAAGCGGACGAAATTTAATTCCGTCCGCTTAAATAAAATTTTCTATACCATTTTGTATTTACACAAAACTAAAAGAATACTTTTTTAGTTATTGTATATCTCTGCTATTGCTTTACCTGCCGCTATGCCAACTGTATTATATGCGATTTGGTGAAAATGATAATTGTCTTTCATATTTTCCTTAAATTCAAGGAATGAACCTACTGTATAAACATTATCATTCTCACTTGCAAGTTCTGCTTGTGCATCGTGTACTGTGACATATGCCTCATCATGTTTGCCGTCTGTATCATCGTCACCGTTATAGTGACCTGTTTGAACTATGAA
>OGYW01003087.1_pt1 | contig 11555 bp, 7 predicted proteins | sample 1576621 | NCBI WGS metagenome assembly OGYW01 (sample SAMEA3541528, study PRJEB24748) | human gut metagenome | biome: human gut; feature: human-associated habitat; material: faeces | place: China | collected 2012 | reverse complement strand
TATCATCATGAACATGCCGATGGAACTGGTCCTTTTCAAAAAAAGTGGAATGAAACCCCATTGCCTGCAAGAATTATTCATCTTGCAGATACCGTTGATATCATAGGAAATAGTATTAAATCTGATGATAATAGATGGGATTTTATATGTCAGTATCTTTCCCCAAAAAAGGATAGTCTATTTGATTCAGAATGTGTTAATGCTTTTCTTCATGTATTCACAAAAGAATCCTATATGTGTTTAAGTGATGATTCTTTTGAAACGAAGCTGTGGAAAATTATCCCAAGAGAAAAAATGGTTTTTGATTGGGAAATGTGTAAAAATGTTGCGGATTTCTTTGCAAAGATTGTAGATTATAAATCTTCTTTTACAAGCAGGCATTCTATAGGAGTAGCTGAAAAAGCCTCCCTGCTTGCCAAATATATGGGATATGATTCAATCACGGTACAGAAAATGTATTTGGCTGGTGCACTGCATGATATAGGAAAAATGGCGGTAGGCAATGAAATTCTGGAAAAACCGGATAAGCTTACGGATGATGAATTTTCTACAATGAAAAATCATGCTGGTTATACATACCTTATATTATCGGAGGTTAATGATTTTGAAGAAATACGAGATTGGGCGGCTTTCCATCATGAAAAATTAAATGGAAAAGGGTATCCTTTTGGAAAAACCGCTGATGAATTAAATGAGCAGGAACGTATGATGGCATGTGTTGATATTTATCAGGCTCTTACGGAAGACAGACCTTATAAAAAGGGATTGTCCCATGAAAAAACATGTGATATCCTTGATGACATGGCACATAAAGATTTTATTGATTCAGATATTTCAAAGACAATTAGAGAATGTTTTGGAAGAACCTGATGCCATATATGAAAACAGAGGGTGTTTCAGACAATAGTATTTTCAGTTATGTACTAGTATGACTCTTACGAGGGAACCACCGGCACGACATTCCAGATTACATCACGTTCGATCGGAGAGGTAACTGTAGAAAAAATTGGTAAAAGTGCTGTATTTTTCGGGGTGGATGGGTACAACATTTTGTGTGAAAAATAGAATAATAAAATTGTTCCCGGAATTTATTGACTTTGAGAAAAAAATTTGATATATCCGAAGCGAACAAAAGAGAAAGGAAATAGCAAACTATGCCGTCAAAGAAAAATATGATGAAAAAGAACTTGGAAAATTTACATCTGAAGGAAAGGATAAACTATGGCTACAGAAAAGTCATTATTATGATGTTAGTCTCAGGTCTGTTTTCTATTGTGGTTATAGGTATGCTATTTGCCAATACGATGCATTATGTACAAAATGTTACTGTTGCAGACCGGGCGGTGAAAATCTGCAGGATAAATGTTAACTCATCAGCGAGAAATATCAGGGAAATGGCATTAAATAATGATACATCCTCTTATGACGGTTATGAGCAGACGGTAGAAAGACTGCTTGCAGAAGTTAATACCCAACTGAAAAATTTAAAGAACTCCGGAGTTATTCCGGATGCGGATTGTGAAGAATACGCATCTGCCCTTACAGACTGGGGAAACATTGGTTATTCCATCATGAAAGAAATCAAAAGCGGTGACAAGGATAAGGCAGTTGATTCAATTCTGAATGATTGTACCCCGGCATTAAATAAAGCCGTAAAAATTGCAACAAGATTAGATGAAATGACCGATGAGGTAAGCAGCCAGGCAGTCAGAATTACGGTTATTTCTGCAGTGGCAGGAATTGTGTGTATTATTATTTGTCTGGTTTTGGCATGGAAACTGGCAATAAAAACAGGCAAAAAAGTACTTGAGTCAATTTTAGTACCATTACGTGAAGTGGAAGCCGTTGCACAGGAATTAACAGATGGAAACCTGCACAGCACGCTGGACTACCATTCAGATGATGAGATTGGAATACTGGCACACAATATGCGCAAATCCATCCGCATTCTGGGAAGCTATGTAGATGATATTGGACGTTCAATGAAGATGTTTGCAGAAGGAAATTTTGATGTGCAGCCGGAAGTAGAGTGGAAAGGGGATTTCGTTGGAATTCTAAACTCCTTTATGTTGTTTGAAGAAAGCATGGCAGAGACAATAAAGGGAATCCAACATGTTTCAGATGAAGTTTCGGGTGCCGCAGATCAGGTAGCATCAAGTTCCAATGACCTTGCGGATGGAGCAACAAATCAGGCAGCAGTTGTAGAAGAACTGACCGCAACAGTCGCAGGTGTTTCTGAACAGGTAGGAAAAAATTCACAATCCGCAAAAGAAATCAGTGGAAGAGTAGACGAACTTGTAAATGCCATTCTGGAAAGCAATGGTAAAATGAGGGATATGGTTGATTCCATGAATGAGATCAACGGGGCATCAAAAGAGATTGACAAGATCATTGCAACAATCAATGAAATTGCGTCCCAGACGAATCTGCTTGCATTGAATGCTTCCATTGAGGCTGCAAGAGCAGGGGAGGCAGGAAAGGGATTTGCAGTGGTAGCGAATCAGGTCAATGTGCTGGCAGACCAGAGTGCCCAGGCAGCAAAGGAATCCGCAACATTGATTGAAACCTCTGTGAAAGCCGTGGAAAAAGGTATGGTGATTGCAGGGCAGACGGCATCACAATTGCAGGAGGTCGCTGAGAATTCCCAGATCATTACAAAAGAAGTCACAAATATTGCAGAAACGTTAGAGACACAGACAACAGAAATCCAACAGATTAATGATGGAATTGAACAGATCAATGATGTCGTACAGACGAATTCGGCAACATCTGAAGAATGTGCAGCAGCCAGTCAGGAGATGAGCAGTGAAGCGGAAAATCTGCGTGAAATGATCAAGAAATTTAAAGTTGCAGAAAATAGAAATTAAAAACGGTGCAAAAAATTATTGATGTTGAATTTACATATAAAGTTGTCGCAGGTAGGAACTATAATTTGACTTGTGACATATATAAATGCGGGAAAAGGATGCAATGAGGAAATGTGCGTTATTGGTTTTAAACTGATAACGCACATTTTAAATTATATGAACAGTAATATCATCGCAAAAAAGCATAAAAGTAGAAAAAGTTAAAAATATCGTGGATATAGTGCTAGAATTGTTGAAAAAAGTAAGTTAAAATACAGGAAAACAACAAGTGTAAAGGGGAAATTTTATGGAATATTCAGCAATTTTTCATGATATGGATAAAAGGTTTAGCTATGCGGTTGATAAGGATTTATTCGTGATACGCGTGCAGGTAAAAAAGGATGATATGAAGGAGGTAATCCTTCACTATGAGGACAAGTATATACCTATGGAGCGTAAGGATACCAGAAAGACAGTTCCGATGAAGAAGGTTGCTGTCTCACAGTTTCATGATTATTATGAAGCACAGATAAAGATGCATTTGATCTGTCTGCGTTACTTTTTCGAATTTACGGACACGCAGGGAGAAAAGGTATATTATGGAAATTATGAGTTTGATAAGGAATGCATTACAAACAGGGACAGAATGTTTGACTGTCCGCAGAACCTCCGGGAGGAAGAGATGTTTGAGGTGCCGGAGTGGGCAGCAAACAAGGTCGTGTATCAGATTTTCCCATCCCGTTTTGCAGCAACGGAGCCGGTAGACAAAGAACTGTGGTATAAAGCACCAATTACGCCTATGGATGATCTGCATGGAAATCTCAGGGGAATCATCGAACATATGGATGATATTCAGAATCTGGGAATCGATGTGCTGTATATGACACCTATCTTTCAATCAAATTCGTGCCATAAGTATGATACCACGGATTACTACCAGATAGACCCGTCCTTTGGAACAACAGAGGATCTCAAAGAGCTGGTACAAAAAGCGCATGAGCGTGGTATGAAGGTAGTCCTGGATGCGGTATACAATCATACGGGAAGAGAATTTTTTGCGTTTGCGGATATCCTGGAAAATGGTGAAAAATCCAAATACCGGGACTGGTATTTTATTGATGGATTCCCACTTAAAAGCGAATGGGGAGAGATCCCAAACTTCAAATGTTTTGGTTATTATGGCGGAATGCCAAAGTTAAACCTGAAAAATCCTGAAGTTGAAAAATACATTACGGATGTTGCATGCTACTGGATTAAGGAATGCGATATTGACGGATGGAGACTGGATGTAGGAGACGAAATCAGCCATTTCTTCTGGAAGAATTTCAGAAAGGCAGTAAAGGCAGTAAAGAAAGATATGCTGATCATTGGGGAAATCTGGCATTATGCAGGAGATTTCCTTGAGGGGGATGAATGGGATACAGTCATGAATTATCCATTTTACCTGAACCTGATCGATCTGCTTGCAGACGAAAAGATTACGGTCAGTCAGTTCGTACAAAATCTTGGATATTTGAAGGGACGCTTACACAAAAACTGCTATCCCCTTATGTGGAATCTGATTGACAGCCATGATACCGCAAGATTTTTACATCTGTGTAACGACAATAAGAAAAAGCAGCATCTGGCAGCCGCTTTTCAGTTGTTACTGCCGGGAATGCCGATGATTTATTATGGAGATGAGTATGCGATGCCGGGAGCAAACGATCCGGACTGCAGACGGGGCATGTACTGGGATAAAGAATACCAGGACAAAGAGATGTATGAATGGTACAAGCGGCTGATTCAGGTCCGGAAAAGCCATGCATGCATTGTAGAAGGCGAACTGGCTGGGAGCGTCACAGAAGATGCGGAAGGGACAGTTGTCCTGATCAGAAAAAATGGCGAGGAGACCATTGCCATGATTTTTAACTGCAGTAGCAGTGCAAAAAAATTTAATGAGTACACGCAGAAGTACAATCTGCTTACCGAAAACACCTTTGATGGAAATGTAGAGGGGTTTGATGCTGCGGTAATCGTGCTTTAAGAAGCCTTACGGCAGATGGTTTCCCGGGAGTTTGTCTGTGGGAAGAAGAGGGAAAGCACCAGTATTTCTGGTAATGTAAAGTACGGAGGATGATATGACGAATGTAAAAAAGAAGGATGGAAAACGGTTTGGGGCAATCGTACTTAGCCTGATATTATTGCTTTCCCTGGTGTTTCCATATCCTGTGATGGCAGACCAGACGGCGGCAGACCAGACAACGGCAGCTTCCGTTTATGCCATTCACAAGACAGGTGATGATAAGGAAAATTTCGTGATTGTTATCATGGGTGAGGGCTATACCCAGGAACAACAGGAACAATTTTTGAAGGATGCAACGGCAAAAGCACAGGGGCTGCTAAAGTGGTCCCCTTATAAAGAGTATTCCGACAGGATCAATATTTATGCAGTACAGACGGTGTCCAATGAAACTGGTGTGGGCGTGATGTATGGGGAGTCGAACCCGGACACATATTTTCATGTGCAGGCATTCGGGAAATCCTGCTATTTTGCAAAGGACGGGGAAGATAAAGCCAGGGCACTGAGGGCAGAGCTGGAGAGCAGATATCTGGATACCGGTGCAGCCGTTGGAACCATCCATATCATTTGTAATACGACTGCGAATATTGGTTCTTCTTCCAATGCACTCTTTTCTTTTTCGGCAAATTCGGGTGAGAATGAGCAGGGGGATGTCATGACCCATGAAATTTCCCACAGCATCGGAAGATTAGGCGATGAATATGATAAAAAGATGCAGGGAGAAAATATTTCCGACACATCGGATCCGGATAAGATTAAATGGCATAAGATGCTTGGGTTCCGTGGAATCGGAATAACGGCAGCAGGAACAGAAACGGTATTTGCACCGAGCCGCGTCTGCATGATGCGGGATCTTGGGAATCCTTTCTGTGAAGTGTGTAAAATGGAACTGGCGCGGAGATTAAATAACCGTGATTATGTCAGCAGGCAGGCATCTGTTTATGTGTGCGATCCTGAAATTACAATTCCGCATAGCAGGACAGGAACACTTGACAGGGATAGTGACCAATACCGGGTCGATGAGACAAATATCACAAAAGCAAATGGAAAGGATCTGGAATTCCGTACAGTCGTACAAAATATAGTGGATGCCAAACAGCATTTGAAGATTACTTTCCGCATTATTGGAGCAGACCATACTGTCAAATATGAAAAAGAAGAAACATATACCGTTCCGCCACTCAGTAACTGGTATGATCCGGATGCTGCCAGAGAGTCCCTTTCTGTCACACTTCCTGCGGTAACTGGTCTGGTTTCCGGGGACAGACTGGAAGGAAAGATCATAGATGAGGACACTGGGAAAATTCTGGCTGACAATCAGACGGCAGGACAGGCGTGGAGTACCGTAACCATTCGTTATATGCTGCAAAACGAAGACGGGACCGAAACAACAGTGCCTGATACGGCACCCGCGACAGTATATGTACCAAAGAATTCTGCGTATACGTTAAGAAGTCCGGATTTATATGGATATACATGTGTAGGAAACAGTGCAAATCAGGGAGAAATAAACATCACAGAGGATCGCCAGGAGATCACTTATTATTACCGGAAAAACAGTGAGATGCCGGAAATACAAACCGTACCTGTCCGCGTAACTTATGATGGAAAACCCCATACATTTGATATCAAACAGGAAGATGGTGTACAAATCCGTTACAGTTTGACAGAAAACGGATCGTATACACAAACGGAGATGCCGTTTTACACAGAATCAGGCCAGTATAAGATTTATTTTAAAGCGGAAAAGGCATCTTTTATTCCAACATACGGGGAGGCTGTCCTGGAAATCGAAAAGGCTTCCACCAGCATGCAGCTGACTGCAAAAAACGATACGGTCAAAGGTGCGGGGACAGTAGAATTACAGCTTTACAGACAGGGGATTCCGGAAGATGTCGGGATAAAAGTAACCTGTGATGTTTCCGGGATCACATTAGAAGAAAAGGGAACGGATCACTGGATAGCAATGCTTCCGAATGAAACGAAAACATATACGTTCACCGCATGTTATAATGGGAATGGCAACTATACAGGAAGTAAGGCAGATTGTCAGGTCCGTGTAACGGCGGATCATTCCCAGACCGGGGGCGGTTCTGGTGGAAGTTCCGGTGGAAGTTCCGGCGGATCATCTGGCAATGTTTCACCGGATTCCGGCACATTACCGGCACCGGATCATGCAAAAGAAGAACCGGGGAATGTGACACCGCCACCCGCAGCAGATACGTCCGTTTCTGTTAAGGATATTAATGTCAAAGCAAAAACTGCAGTTAAAAATAATACGGTCAAAGTGAAGAATATTGCAGCAGTTTTGAAAAAAGAAATTACAAAGGCAGAAAAAGAACAGGGTGGCAGGATAAAAGACCTGTCTGTTGAAATAACTTTTGATACGGCAAAAGCCGGAAACTGGAAGAATCTGCATCTTGAAATGGATAAGCAGGCGGTAAATTTACTTGTCAAAAAGAATGTAAAAGAATTGAAGGTCAATGGTGGCAATGTAAATCTTACCTTTGATTCGAAGGCATTAAAAGAATTAAAGAAAGAGATGAATACAGCTGTGGTTATCAAAATGAAACAGGCTGACAAGAAAAATCTTTCTGCCAGGGCGGGGAAAATTATTGGAAAACGTCCAATTTATGATTTTTCCGTCACAGGAATAAAGAAAAAGCAGTCGTCTGTCCTGAAAAAGGGACGGATCAGGGTCGCTGTTTCCTATAATGCTTCGAAAAAGGAAAAAGACAAAAAGATTTTTGCATATAAAATTGATAAACACGGTGCAGCAGTTAAGATACCGGGATCTTATTATGATTCCGATACAAAGACTGTTAACTTTGTAAGCCGTGGGTTTTTCACAGTTGCAGTAGGTTGTGAAAAGTGATGAAACATAAAAAATCATCGTTACAGTATCTATCTGGTGTATCATTCCAAAAAACAAGGGGTTAACCTGAATTTTTTCCCGGTGATCTATTTCGTTGGTCCTTGTTTTGCAGGTGTAGTTCTCCAGTTCCTTTTTTATGGAATTACATCATCATGGGTGCTGGTTGCGGTCGCATTGATATTTGTGCAGATGCAGTCATACGCAGAGAGTTTGTATATGGATGAGCTTTCCGGATTATATAATCGGAGATATTTTAATGCGGTGCTTGCGGAAAAGAAAATTGCAAGCCATAAATCCTTATATGGAATCATGATGGATGTAAACGATTTCAAGTGTATTAATGACAATTTAGGTCATAGTACGGGCGATAAGGCTATTTGTACGTTGGGAAATATACTCATCAGATCCATACCGGATGATGGTATGGCAATCCGGTATGCGGGAGATGAGTTTATTGTGCTGCTGTCAGGTGTTGATACGGAGCGTGTCTTAGCGACAATGGAGGAGATTAACCATAATCTGTCCCGGTTTAATGAATCCGGGATAGAACCGTTTCGTTTAAGTGTTTCCATGGGATACACGGAATTTGGGACAGAAGATGATGCAGAAACTTTTTTAATGCATATGGATGAGAAAATGTATGAGGAAAAACGGAAATATCATATGCGAAAGAAATCAGCCGGTTTGGAAAATAAAGTATAGCATTACGTTCCTGCCATTTGTCCGATAACTGGTTGCAATGGCACAAGAAAAGAAAATATTATAATCATCAAACGAGTAGCAGACTGGTGTAAATCCGGTTTTGCTGCTCGTTTTTATATTTATGGTTATAGGCAGGGATGCTCCGGATTTCAATACAGTAAATAACCGTGTTATGGTAATGTGGTATACAATCATGTTATGAGTGCAGATGATTTCTGTATCAATAAATTTGTTCCGGGATATTTTTCCCGTATCAATGAAGACGGTTCGTATTCAAACGGCTCAGGATGTGGAAATGATACAGCATCCGAGAGAAACATGGTACGGAAATATATTGTGGATTCCGTATGCTACTGGGCAGATGTATTTGAATACTATAAGGGACTTATTAAGTTCAGAAAGGCACATCCGGCACTTCGGTTATCTACATCAGAGGATGTGAAAAAATATGTAAAATCCGTAGAAGGACTTGGGGATAATATTGTAGGAATTAATATAAAGGGCGGTCAGAAAGATGAAAGTGCAAAAGAGATGTATCTTCTTTTTAATGCAAACACTGACAAGGCAAAAGTTACAATTCCGGAAGGAAAATGGAAAGTCTGCATAAACGGACAGAAAGCTGGCGTTGAGACAATCGAGACAATCAAGGGTGGCGAGTATACAATGGATGGTATCAGTGCACTTGTACTTGTAAAACAGGATGGTGCGGCCATGACGATTGTTATTGTTCTGATTGCAGCAGCGGTAGTTGTTGCGGCAGGAGTTGTTATTGTTGTAATGAAAAAGAAAAAAACAAATAGATAATAAAGTTTATAATTAGTGTCTGCTTACTCAGCAGGCACTAATTATTTTGTATGGAATATCTGCATGGCCCCATACCGTGATAAGGTTAAACATGTTAAAGAAATAGTATCCTAAACTTTGGACGGTAGAGGATGCTATTTTTTTGCGCGAAAATATATCGAACATTTGATTGCTTTTTGATCGAAAAATGGTAAAATAAATACATACAGAAAGCAGTATCAAAGCATAGTGCGGTAGGCGGTTTGCCCTTATTACGAGGGCTATGGTGCCCTCTGGTTGAAAGGAGGGCGATAGCATGGTTACATATTCTGAACTTTTTCAGTTTTGCATACTGATTGTTGCTATTATCAATCTGATCGTAATGATCTTTTTTAACCATAAAAAATAACCGCCCCTACCAAAGACCGGTTATTTTTTAAAACTAACTTTGGCAAACCGCCTACACGGTATTGCTTTTTGTATTTTCATAATACCATTGCGTAATTTTTTTGTCAATGATTTAAAGATCTTTGCTGGATACCATTAAATTGTTTTATTATCTGCGAACAATTTCTAATCGTTCGCGCTGGATAAGTTTTTCATACTGTCTCAATTGAAATACTGTCTACCTGTGCACTTAAATGATTTTAGACACCAGATCCATATCTATTATAGAGTAAGATCAGTATAAGCAAAACGAGTATCACTATATATCTTTTTTTCATTATTATAAATAACTTGAAGCATAGAAATTGGTTTTACTCGAATAAGTTTGCGATGTAATCTTTACAATTCCTACATTTCCAACTCCAACATAAGTATCAAGATTTCCAGAACATTTTAAGGTAATACAGGAGGAAGTACATGTGGTTTTGTTACTTTGTCCAGAAAGTTTATATGTATATATAACAAAGTCAGAATCTACGCTTGCATTAGAAGCACTTGCATTTGTCCAGTGCTTTCCACTATAATATCCAACGGCATCACAACTATATATAATATATAGAGATGAACATTATAATTCCCGCAATTTCATTTCATTTATTTTCTTTTTGCGCGTAATCGTTCTATTTCTTTTTATCCGATTATAAATTGATATAACAGCAGGAATATTTGTAAGTATAAAGATAATGATACAATTATGTATCTTATCCTTTATAGACATCTGATTTTCGGAAACGAAACTATATGAGAGTGTCAATAACCCCTGCTTCTCAACGCGTTCAAAACTTTCTGGTTCAAAATTCAGATACACTATAATTAATACGATTGAAAGAACAAGAAAAATAATTGGTGTTAATGATACGGTAGTTGTTCTTCTTTTTTTATTTAAATATGATTCTAAAAAACGTACACAAATAATGGTTAATGCCATTATTATTACGATGAATAAAATGGTAGAAAATTTCATTTATTCTTGTATGATAATTAGGAAGTTAATTATCACACGTTTCCTTTCTTTTAATATCGTGGTTCAATACAATTCAGATACTATGGACTTTTGATTTGTTTTCTGTAGCTTGACTACTCAACTGGAGTGTATTGCCACTACCTTTATCTGAATTGTTTATTAGCTGGATGTTGCCGGAGTGTTTTTCACTCAGAGTACTTATTTCTATCAAGTCTACGATGATAATCGATGGTGGACATCATGGTATCAGACTTTAAGAAAGGGAGGTACAACCTCATGAAAATTTTTGTAGGCATTGACATTGCCAAACTCAACCATTTCGCCGCTGCGATTTCTTCCGACGGTGAAATACTTCTTGAGCCGTTCAAATTCACAAACGACGCTGATGGCTTCCAACTGCTGGTCTCTAAGCTCGAATCATTCGATAAGAACAGCATCATCATCGGTCTTGAATCGACGGCACACTACGGTGACAACCTTGTTCGATACCTTGTTGCTGAGTTCTACCAAGTGTGTGTGTTGAACCCCATCAAAACCTGTCAGATGCGTAAGAACAATGTTCGTAAAACAAAGACAGATAAGGTCGACACATTTGTTATTGCTAAAACTCTTATGATGCAGGATGACCTAAGATTTATTACCTTCTTTGATCTCGATATGATGGATCTTAAGGCCTTGGGGCGCTTTCGGCAGAAAACCATTAAGCAACGCACCCGATTGAAAATCCAACTGACAACCTATGTTGATCAAGTATTCCCGGAGATTCAATACTTTTTCAAATCCGGTCTGCATCAGAATGCTGTCTATGCTCTTTTAAAAGAAGCACCTTCTCCAAAAGAGATTGCTTCCATGCATATGACTCATCTGGCTAATCTG
>OGYW01003082.1_pt1 | contig 11563 bp, 9 predicted proteins | sample 1576621 | NCBI WGS metagenome assembly OGYW01 (sample SAMEA3541528, study PRJEB24748) | human gut metagenome | biome: human gut; feature: human-associated habitat; material: faeces | place: China | collected 2012 | reverse complement strand
CCTGTAGGTCCTGCATTGGGCGCTCAGGGTGTAAACATCATGCAGTTCTGCCAGGCATTCAACGCTGCAACGCAGGACAAAGCAGGTACTATCATTCCTGTTGAAATTACCGTATACGAAGACAAAACCTTTGACTTCGTATGCAAAACCCCTCCAGCTGCATTCTTGATTAAGGAAAAGCTTGGTCTTAAGGGTGGTTCTGGTATTCCTCAACTCAAGAAGGTTGGTCAGCTCACTGAAGATCAGCTTCGTGAAATTGCTGAGATTAAGATGCCTGACCTGAATGCAAACACCATCGAAGCAGCTATGGAAATCGTTGCTGGTACTGCACGTTCTATGGGTGTTACCATCGAGGGTCGTGCTCCTAAGAAGGAGTACAAGGTTACTCGTCGTTTGGCTGCTTTGCTTCAGGGCGAATCTGGCGAATAACCCAGAACTTTTACTACTTGTGTAAACACTGGGATTTATTAATGTAAATTCCGGCAAGTGGAAGAGCAATGCATTGCTCGCCATACCACGAAAGGATATGTAATGTCTAAAAAATATGATGAGGCTAAGGCCAAAATCGAAGCAGGCAAGAACTATGCTCCACTTGCAGCTCTTGCATTGGTTAAGGAAATCCATCCTGCTAACTTTGATGAAACTGTAGAGGCTCATTTCCGGCTGGGTATTGACACCCGTCAGGCAGATCAGCAGCTTCGTGGCACGGTAAGCCTTCCTAACGGCTCCGGCAAAACTGTTCGCGTAGCAGTTTTTGCTGAAGGCGATGCTGCTCGTGCTGCACAAGAAGCAGGTGCTGACATCGTTGGTTCCGATGATTTGGTAGCTGACATTCAGGCTGGTAATCTTGATTTCGATGCTGCTGTGGCAACTCCAGATCAGATGGCTAAGGTTGGCCGTCTTGGTAAGATTCTTGGTCCTCGTGGCTTGATGCCTAACCCTAAGCTGGGTACTGTTACTCCAGACGTTGCTAAGGCAATCAAAGAACTCAAGGGTGGCCGTGTTGAGTATCGTGCAGACCGTTATGGTATTTGCCATGTAATCATTGGTAAGTGCTCGTTCACTGCTGAGCAGCTTGCTGAAAACTATGGCGCTGTATACGATGAAATTCTTCGTATGAAGCCAGCTGCTGCAAAGGGTAAGTATGTTAAGTCTGTAACGGTTACTTCCACTATGGGTCCTGGCGTTGCTGTTGATAGTTCTGTAAATCGCGAATACACTACTGCTGAGTAACGTATTACGTTTACCGTTTTGACTCGAAAGCGTCTCCGAAAGGAGACGCTTTTTTTATGCATAAGAGTGCAATAAAAACTGAAATATATATCTCAAATGTAATAAAGAGATACTTAAACTATATAATCTGCTAATCGATTTAACGATAATATACGAATTGTTGATAGGTATATTTCTCAGTCAAAGGTTTTGATTCCAGGAGGAAACATGGTTCAGGCACTTGATATTAAAGGGGTCAAACTTGGGGAAGGTCGCCCAAAGACAATCATTTCTCTTATGGGCGCTCAGGTTGACGAAAACATTGAATTAATTGCAAAGGGTATCGAGTCTGGTGTTGAATGCTTTGAGTGGCGTGGCGATTTTGCAGCAGATGTACATGACCCACAAAAGATGGCAGAGCATTCTAAAGAAATTGGTAAAGCACTTCCTAATAATCCTTATTTGTTTACGTTCCGCTCTACGAGCCAGGGTGGTCAGCTTACGATTCCTGTAGAAGAATATGTTGCACTCAATAAGGCAATTATCGAAGCTGAAGCAGTTGACTTGGTTGATATTGAAACCTGGATTGGTGATGCAGCTGTTCTTGAGTTGGTTGAATGTGCGAAGAAGCATAAGGTAAAGACCGTTATTTCTTATCACAACTTTGCGGGAACTCCTTCGGTTGAATGGATGGTAAACCTTCTTACTCATATGGCAGATTTGGGTGCTGATATTCCTAAGATTGCAACTATGGCAAATAGCGCTCAGGATGCGCTAAAGCTTTTGGCAGCAACCGAAGAAATGTCTCATATTCACAGCGATAAACCTCTGTTGACTATGGCAATGGGTCGCGAAGGAAGCATCACCCGCTTGGCAGGAGAGCTGTTCGGATCTGCTATTACATTCTGTTCGCTCGAAAAGGCTTCGGCTCCTGGTCAGGTTCAGGTAAAGCAAGCTATTCGCATCATGGATGACTTGCACGAAGTATTTGCATAAATGAAGTTAGTTTCTAGGTTTTAGACTAAAAATAGGGTACACAAGGAGAAAGAGGGAATAACTATGCCAGAGAAAATTCAAATCAGTGGTCACACCCACCTTATCAGCTTGTTGGGTAGCCCAATTCGTCACTCAATGTCACCAGCTACTCACAATCTTTCCTTTGAAAAGCTGGGTGTAGACTCTATCTACATCGTATTTGATGTTAAGCAAGACGATCTGCCCGACATCATTGCTGCTATGAAGCGCATGGACGGTTGGGATGGCAGCAATGTAACCATGCCATGCAAGCAAGCTATTATTCCTTTGCTTGACGGTCTTTCAGACAGTGCAGAGCTTATGGGTGCGGTAAACGTTTTGAAGAAGGAAGAAGATGGCAGGATCACCGGTCATAACACTGATGGTACTGGCATGATGCAAAACATTCGCAATCATGGTGAAGAAATTTCCGGTAAGACCATTACTGTTCTTGGTCCTGGTGGTGCTGGTTCTGCAATCTTGGTTCAGGCTGCTCTTGATGGAGCTAAGAAGGTACATGTATTTGCTCGCGAAGGTGGTCCTTCTTATACTCGCGCAACGGATCTTCTTCCTCGTGTTCAGGAAAAAACAGGCGCAGAAATGGTTCTTCATCCCTTTGAAAACAAGGATGAAATGAAGGAAGCTATTGCTGAGTCTGATATTCTCATCAATGCTACTCCAGTAGGTATGGGCGATAGCGATGGTCAAACTCCAGTACCTGCTGAACTTATTAAAGAGGGCATGGTTGTAGCTGACGCGGTATATCATCCTCGCATGACTCAAATCCTTAAGGATGCTGAAGCAAAGGGCTGCAAGATTATCGGTGGTATTGGCATGATGATTGAACAGGCAGCTACTGGTGAGGAAATTTGGTATGGTGTTAAGATGCCAACCCAGGAAATCTTGGATGAATTGTTCCCAGAGGAATAGGTTTTACTAGTGCGGAAACCCTGCAGATTGCGGTCTGCAGGGTTTTTGTATTTCAGGTCAAACAGATGTTGAATAACATATCGAATGGGTATTGCTATCTTGCCAGGTAAATTCTGCTTGACAGACAAATCAAGAGGGAGGGAAAAAATGGATTTTCATCAGTTGTATTACTTTAAGGCAATTGCTGAATCAAAAACCATGAGTGAAGCGGCAGATAAATTACACATTTCGCAGCCCTCTCTTTCTCGTGCTCTGCGTCAAATCGAAGAAGAAACTGGGGTTCAGCTTTTTGACAGGAAGGGCAGAACGCTGGTATTAAACGACGCAGGAAAAATTGCCCTGCGCTGTGCTAATACCGCACTCAATGCTCTTGATAGGGTTTCACTTGAAGTGGAGCTGTATCAAAAGAAGAAAGAACAAGTTATTACACTGTATGCTCCTGTGCCAATGGGGAATAACGAAACTATCCTTATGCGCTTTAAGGAAATGCATCCTAGGGTATTGCTACGTGTGAGCGATTCAAAAAAGACTGAATACACCGAAGAAATTCCCCATCTAATTTTCTTTGCTTCTCCTAAATACCATCAGGGCAGCGAATACACGTTATTAGGAAGAGAAAAGATCGAATTACTGGTGTCGAAGGATTCGCCTTATGCAGACAAAAAATCAGTGGCTTTGGCGGATTTAGTTCATGAGCCTTTTATTGTTAATCCTGTTGGATCGCTTCGAAATATCGTAGACAGCATGTTCCAAGAAGTAGGATTTAGTCCAAATATCTACATGGAAAACCAGTCTTATATCCAAATTCAAGAAATGGTTGCGCGCGGTGTAGGTATGACGATAGCGCCAGTAGTTACCTGGGCAAATGATAGCAGAGATGACTTGGTATACGTACCTTTAAGTGACGTGGATAGAACACGCTATTTGTATTTACGTGTACCAGAAAACGCTCCTTCTTCGCCTAAGGTTGATGCACTCAAGAAGTTTCTAATTGATTATTTTGCAGAAGCCTGCAAGGAATAAGGTTGGAATAGTAACCTCAAGCGCTTCGAGAAGTTTTGAATGTGTCGTTAGTCTGTCTCTGCGGAACTAGAACTAAAGAATCAAACGAATAAACACACCCTTTGTTGATTTGACGTTTTCGCACACCGATAGTCTCCGAAGATTTTTGCATTGCGATTATAATAAAATGTGATAATTAACATTTTTGACATGTACCTAGCTACCATATTTTGATATGTGCTAGTAACGCATAAGCTCAAAAGGTACCTGCGGTACCGAACGGAGGAACTTCATGAGTGAAAAAACTCAAAGCACAAAAGATCTTGCAGCGCAGCTTCTAACATCAGAAGAAATCATTAAAGAAGTTGTAGGTGCGTTAGCAGGATCAACGCGTCGTGATCGTCAGAATGCTTCTTCCGTACTTGCTCAAGCAGCTAAAATGAATCCAGAGGTTCTTGTTCCTTATACGAATGACTTTATAGATGCCCTGAATCGCCCTGAAGCTCAAACGCGCTGGGAATCGCTTGATGTATTAACTGAGCTTGTTCCTTTTGATTCGCGTACGTGCGATAAGGGAATTGCTGGTGCAGAAACAGCATTATTTGACGAAGATAACGGATTTGTGCGCCTTTCTGCCTTGCGTTTTCTTTGCGCGCTAGGGGCTACAACAGAAAATCGTTCTCAGAAAGTATGGCCGCTTTTAGATGAGGCTATTCAGTGTTATCACGGAGATTACGAATACCAGGACATGTTGATAGCTATCATTGCTTTTTCTACTGGCAAATTAGCTCCTGAAGTAAAGGAAGGTCTGAAAGAACGCGTTTCATTTGATGCTCAGCACAGCAAAGGCGCTCTGAAGCGTCGCAGCCAGCAGATTATTGATAATCTTTCGTAGGCTCTTTAAATCTTTCAGTAACTCTTTTGTATATGTCCGTGTAGAGAAATCTACGTTACATTTCTCCATACTCCAGTATGATAGAGCGCTATAAAGCTACACTGTCTAAAGTTGTAGTAATGCGAGTTAATGTATCTCGTACTTATTAATAACTTACTGACAACACAGTTGTATTTGATTACATAAGGAGTGGTTTGATGGCGAAGCATACTGTTACGTTGATTCCTGGAGATGGCATTGGGCCAGAAACAACTTCCGCTATGCAGCGCGTAGTACGTGCAGCTGGTGCTGATATTGAATGGGAAGTAGCCGAGGCTGGTGCTCATATGATGGATTCCTGCGGAACTCCGCTGCCTGAAAGCACGATCGAGGCAGTTCGCCGCAATAAGGTTGCTATCAAAGGTCCTATTACAACTCCGGTCGGAACGGGCTTTCGCAGCGTAAATGTAGCTTTGCGCAAAACACTTAATCTAAATGTCTGTCTTCGTCCTGTTATGTCCATTCCGGGTGCGGGTGGTCGCTATGAAGGCGTTGATTTGGTAGTCGTGCGTGAAAATTCTGAAGATTTGTATGCAGGGATAGAATTTGAAGAGGGCAGCCAAGAAGCAGCCGATCTTATTGCGTTTTGTAAAGATCACAATGCAGGAACTATTCGTCCAGATTCCGGTATTTCCATTAAGCCTATTTCGGTTACTGCAACTCAAAACATTGTTCGCTTTGCTTTTGAATATGCGCTTAAACATGGTCGCAAAAAGGTAACTGCAGCGCATAAAGCAAATATTATGAAATATTCCGATGGTTTATTCTTAAAGGTCGCTCGTGAAGTTGCGAAGGAATACGAAGGAAAAGTTGAATTTAACGACAACATCATTGATGCATTTTGCATGAATATTGTTATGGACCCTTCTCAGTTTGATGTCATTGTTTTCCCGAATTTGTATGGCGATATTGCAAGCGATCTTTGTGCGGGGCTTGTGGGTGGCTTAGGTATTGCGCCTGGTGCAAATATTGGTCAAGATTATGCCATTTTTGAGGCGGTACATGGCTCTGCTCCTGACATTGCGGGTAAGGACTTATGCAATCCTACTGCAGAGGTACTTTCTGCGGCGATGATGCTTGATCATTTGGGCGAATTAGAAATTGCTGAACGAATTCGCGAGGCAGTACGAAGTGTTTATGCGCAAGGAAATGTTTTAACTGCAGATATTTGCAAGGCGCTTGGAGTAGATCAACAGCCTGCAACGTGTACGCAATTTACCGATGCGCTCATTGAAGCTTTAAAGAACTAAAACGGAAAGCGTTTTGCTTTCTGGGAAGGAAGGATTATATGAATAACCGATCAGCGATTCTGAATGTAGGGGATACCGAATACACGTATTACCCTGTGACCAACATTCAGGGACACGAAAAATTGCCTTATTCGCTTACGGTTCTTCTTGAAAATATATTGCGTCTAGCTCCGAGCGATGAACGCGCAAAGGAATTGTCGGATAGATTAGTGGAAGCTGGCTTAGCTGGTGAGGTAGGAAGCGAAATTGAATTCAGTCCTGCTCGCGTACTTTTCCAAGACTTTACGGGTGTGCCCGTTTTTGTGGACTTTGCAGTAATGCGTGAAGCTTGCATGAATTTGGGGGGTGACCCAAAAAACATTAATCCTCAAGTTCCGTGCGACTTGGTTATTGATCATTCTGTTATTGCTGATGTTGCTGGATGTGCAGGTGCTCTTGAACAGAACATGGCACTTGAATTCGATCGAAACAAAGAGCGCTACGAATTCTTGAAGTGGGCGCAGGAATCATTCGAAAATGTACGCATTGTTCCACCAGGAGCAGGTATTTGTCATCAGCTTAATATCGAACGTTTTGCTTCTGTAGTTATGACGCGCGAACAGGAAAACGAAACGGTTGCGTATTTCGATACTTTGGTAGGTACTGACTCTCATACGCCTACTGCAAACGGCATTGGTGTGCTGGGTTGGGGCGTTGGCGGCATTGAGGCCGAAGCAGCAGCGCTTGGTCAGCCTATTACCACGTTAGTTCCTCGTGTTATTGGTGTGAAGCTTACGGGTAAGCTTTCTCCTGAAGTAAGCGCGATGGATGTTTCTCTTACCTTTGCGCAAATGCTACGTGCTGAAGGGGTAGTAGGATGCTTTGTTGAATGCTTTGGTGAGGGTCTTGAAAGCCTGAGTGCAACTCAGCGTGCGTGCATTTCTAACATGACTCCTGAATATGGTTCAACTTGTACTTTATTTCCTGTTGACGAAAAAACCCTAGAGTACTTGGAACTTACAGGAAGGACTCCTGAACAGGTTGCTTTGGTGGAGGCATATGCCAAGGCTCAAGGATTTTGGAATGATCCTAACGGTCCGCAGCGTGTATATTCCAAGGTATTAGAACTTGATTTATCTAGTGTTGCGCGCAGTGTTGCAGGACCTTCACGTCCTCATGATCGCATTGATGTGGCTAGGGCAAAACAAACTTTTGAAACCATTTGCGCTAATAGAAACCTTGATAAGGAAAAGGTAGTTGAGGTAGAACTGCTCGGCGAAACTCACAAGCTAACTCATGGCGCTCTTGCTATTGCAGCAGTAACAAGCTGCACTACGGCAACTGATGCAAGTATGATGTTGGCTGCTGGTTTGCTTGCTCGCAATGCTTCAGCAGCAGGTTTGCAGCCGAAGCCTTGGGTAAAAACAATCCTTGCACCTGGTTCTCGCGCTACTGAAGATATTTTGGATGCGGCAGGTTTGATGCCTGGTCTTCGGGATCTTGGTTTCTATACGTGTGGTTTCGGTTGCATGAGCTGCATTGGTAATTCCGGTCCGGTGTTGCCTGCTTTGCATGATGTTGCATCCGATATTGAGCTGGCTAGTGTTCTTTCAGGTAATCGTAATTTCGAAGGACGTATTTCTCCTGATGTTTCTCAAAACTATCTATGTGCACCTGCGCTGGTGGTTGCTTACTCGTTGGTAGGCACGATGATTTTGATTTTGAAATTCAGCCCTTAGGCGTAAAAGAAGATGGAACTGAAGTGTTCCTGCGCGATATTTGGCCTGATCCGCAAGAAATTCAAGATCTGTTGGCGCGCTGTTGCACTAAGGAAGTGTTTGATCGCGCCGGAGCAGATTTGTTTACGGGCGATGAAGCTTGGCAGGCGCTCGGCGGGGAAGCAAGTGATGTATTTGCTTGGAATCCGAATTCTACCTACGTTCGTCGCGCCCCCTATTTTGATGGCATGACTCGTGAACCTCAAGCTCCAGCAGGCATTAGTGATGCTCGTGTATTGATGAATGTGGGCGACTTTATTACGACTGATCACATCTCTCCGGCAGGTTCTATTGCGGATAATTCTCCTGCCGCTCGTTATTTGGAAGAGCATGGAGTTGCTCCTGCTGATTTCAATACCTACGGTGCTCGTCGTGGTAACCACGAAGTAATGATGCGCGGCACCTTCGCAAACGTAAAGCTTACCAATAAGCTTGCTGAAGGCAAAAAAGGTGGTTGGACTAAAGACTTTCTTGATGGGGAAATCAAGGCAGTCTACGATGCTGCTGCTCACTATCAGCAAGAGGGTATTCCCCTAGTTGTACTTGCCGGCAAAATGTATGGCAGTGGTTCATCGCGCGACTGGGCAGCAAAAGGTCCTATGCTGCAGGGAGTCCGTGCGGCATTTGCGGAAAGCTTCGAACGCATTCACCGTTCTAATCTTATTGGTATGGGTATTTTGCCTTTACAGTTTGAAGAAGGACAAAATGCCGAATCGCTCGGTTTGGATGGCAGTGAAACCATCACGGTAGGCGCTCTTGATTTTTCTGAAGGCTTGCCAAATCCTTCTAAGGTTGAGGTTAGGGCAGTAAAGCCTGATGGTGCTACGGTAACGTTTAAGGTAATTGTTCGTATTGATACACCAACGGAGGGTGAATATTACTACAACGGCGGCATTTTGCAGTACGTACTGCGCTCGTTAGCGTAGGTAAGGCGAATAGATGCGATAAGGCACACAAGTTTTCTTGTGTGCCTTTTGTTTTAGGCGAACTGGGTATTATTCTCTTCGAATAATCAGATACAATAACTATTTACGTATACAAGAGGAAGGAGCCTTATGGCAGATCCGAATAATCAAGGACCAGTCAGTTGGGCAGACTTGCTAAAGCAATTTGGTGCCGCTCAGGGCGGTGCTGGATTTGGTGGTGCTGGTGCGAATGGCGGCGATTCAGATGGACCAACGGGTGGTCCACGTCGTGGTGGCCATCGTCCTGGTAGTGGCGAATTCAGCGCATTTCGTGATGCTTTGTCGCAAATGAGCAAAAAGGCACTGATTATTATTGCTGTGCTCGTCGTACTGGTGTTGGCATTTTGTTATTGGTGGTTCCATCCACCTATCAACATTCATAGTGTTGATTTGTGGTTTGCTCTCGCAATCTTTATTTTGCTGCCCTCATTCTTGATCTTCTTTTCCTTCAGACAGATCTATGCAAATGGAATGGGTAAGCGCGAAAAGAGCGAAAAGAAAGCAAAGCGTTTTAAAATCCTGTCTTTCATCCCAATTGCAATTGCAGTAGTAGGTTTGTTAGGTGCACTGCTTTCATTGAGTTTGTTCCCTGGGAATGCCGAAAAGTATGCAACTATTCTGCAAACTGAAGAAACCGATTTTGCAACGGATATTCAAGAAGTTAATTACTCTGAAATTCCGTTCATTGATCGTGACTCTGCAGTGCTTTTAGGCAACCGTACCATGGGTGCCATGGCGGACTATGTTAGCCAGTATGTTATTGACGATATTTATACCCAGATTAATTATCAGGATTCACCAGTTCGCGTAAGTCCCTTGAACTATGCCGACTTATTTAAGTGGTGGTCCAACAAAGAAACAGGTATTCCTGGATACGTTATTGTCAACATGAGTACGCAGGATACGCAAATTGTTCGCCTTGACGAGCCAATTTACTATTCTGATTCAGATCCTCTGTTCAATAACGTTGATCGACATGTTCAGCTTTCTTACCCCTTCTATATCTTGGGTGATAAGTCCTTCGAAATTGATGATAACGGTAAGCCTTATTGGTTGTATCCCGTAATGGACTACACCATTGGTCTGTTTGGTGGTCAAACCGTTTCACGCGTCATTATGGTTGATGCTAACACGGGCGAATGCCAAGACTTAGCAATCGAAGATGTTCCTCAGTGGGTAGACCGCGCATATCCTGCTGAATTGTTGATCGAACAGTACAACTGGAGCGGTTCCCTTTCTGGTGGTTGGATTAACTCTTGGTTGGGTCAAAGCGGTGTACGTCAGACCACTCCTGGAACTGATGGCAACCTTGGCTACAACTATGTGGTTAAAGATGATGATGTTTGGGTTTACAGTGGCGTAACTTCTGCAACATCGGACAACTCAATCATTGGCTTTGTTTTGATTAATCAGCGAACAGCCGAATCGAAGTTCTATGCAGTTGCAGGCGCAACGGAAGATTCTGCGATGAGTTCCGCTGAAGGTCAGGTACAGCAAATGCGTTACCAGGCAACCTTCCCATTGTTAATTAATGTGGGTGGCCAGCCAACATACTTCATTGCATTGAAAGACGATGCTGGTTTGGTTAAGCAATATGCCATGATTGATATTCAGCGTTATCAGAATGTAGCGGTTGGTAACACTATTGAAGAAACAGAAGATGCTTATAAGCAACTTCTCAGGAGCAACGGTGTAGAAATTCAAGGAAGCGAAGAGGAATCTACCGTAACTGAAGGTTCGGCTACGGGTACCATTTCGCTTATTTCACCTGTTGTAATTGACGGCAATACTCATTACTACGTAATGATTGCTGGTAACGATACGCTCTACGATTGTCCGGTAGCGAACATTGTTGATATTGTCCGTTACAAGGAGGGCGATGACATTACGTTGAACTTCTCTTCTGGCAGTGGATCGCTTGTGGTGGTTGACTCTATTAGCCAGCCTACCAACCAGAATCAAGATTCCAACGCAGCAGCAGGAGATTCTGCAACGGTAGATAATGCTGCTACAGGCGCAGAAAACGGCGTAGCGGCGTAAGTTCTAGCGTCGAATACGAACAAAAAAGCCGCGATAAAGGCTGGGAGGTAAAACTCTCAGCCTTTTTTCTTTGTTGGTAGGTTTATGGTTTGATATCAGGAAGGTAATAACCTGGTTCTTAATAACCTGGTTCCACTTAGTGGCTTAGTGAATTGTGGTTTAGCTACATAAAGAAGCGGAATTGATTTTTCGGAAGTTATAGGTGTCGTGCTGTGTGGTTGTGAATGCTTTGTTGATTTAGATGAATGAAGACGGATTACTTGGTACAGTGCACGAGTCACTACCGTTATTTTGAGTGAAAAAGCCAAGGAGGTTAGATTCTATGCCGCTTGATACGCCAGCAAATAATACTGACGCATCACTTATCTCCGGCCAGGTAGAGGCAAAAGTGCCACCCCTATCTCGTGCGCATAGATGGGCAGCGCTTATGGTGCTGTTGTTTGCGCAGTTTGTTTTATC
>OGYW01003080.1_pt1 | contig 11572 bp, 6 predicted proteins | sample 1576621 | NCBI WGS metagenome assembly OGYW01 (sample SAMEA3541528, study PRJEB24748) | human gut metagenome | biome: human gut; feature: human-associated habitat; material: faeces | place: China | collected 2012 | reverse complement strand
ACGCAGTTCCCGGAACAGATTTCATGCCGTTACAGGTAGAGTACAAAGAAAAATTTTCTGCATTCGGACGTTTCCCCGGAGGTTTCACAAAACGTGAAGGTCGTGCCTCTGATTACGAGATCCTTACTTGCCGACTTGTAGACCGCGCTCTCCGCCCCCTATTCCCCGATAATTTCCATGCAGAGGTATATGTAAATATCATCCTCTTTTCTGCAGACGGCGTTGATATGCCGGATGCGCTGGCAGGACTTGCAGCATCAGCAGCGCTTGCCGTATCAGATATTCCTTTCAACGGACCGATTTCCGAAGTGCGCGTAGCACGTATCAATGGCGAGTTCGTCATCAACCCGACTTTCGACCAGTTGGAAAAGGCAGACATGGATCTCATGGTAGGCGCTACTTATGAGAATATCATGATGGTGGAAGGTGAAATGAACGAGGTTTCCGAAAAAGACTTGCTGGAAGCCATGAAAGCCGCCCATGAAGCAATCAAGATACAATGTAAAGCCCAAATGGAACTGGCCGAAGAGGTTGGCTCTACCGTAAAACGCGAATATTGCCATGAAGTAAACGACGAAGAACTCCGCAAGGCTGTTCACGACGCTTGCTATGACAAGGCTTACGCTATCGCCGCTTCCGGTAACAAAAACAAACACGAACGCATGGATGCTTTCGATGCTATTCGTGAAGAATTCAAAGCACAGTTCAGCGAAGAGGAGTTGGAAGAAAAGGCTCCGCTTATCGACCGTTACTATCACGACGTTGAGAAAGAAGCCATGCGCCGTTCCATCTTGGACGAAGGCAAACGCCTTGACGGACGTAAGACTACCGAAATCCGTCCTATTTGGTGTGAGATCGGTTATTTGCCCGGACCTCATGGCTCTGCCATCTTCACACGTGGTGAGACCCAGTCTTTGTCCACCGTTACTTTAGGTACAAAACTGGATGAGAAGATTATCGACGATGTTCTGGAACATGGAAAAGAACGTTTCTTACTGCACTACAACTTCCCTCCGTTCTCTACGGGTGAAGCCAAAGCACAGCGCGGTGTAGGCCGTCGCGAAATCGGTCATGGTCATTTGGCATGGCGTGCATTGAAAGGACAAATTCCGGCAGACTATCCTTATGTAGTACGCGTAGTATCCGATATTCTCGAATCAAACGGTTCTTCTTCTATGGCTACCGTATGTGCCGGAACATTGGCCCTGATGGATGCCGGTGTAAAAATCAAAAAACCGGTATCAGGTATCGCAATGGGATTGATTAAGAACACAGGTGAAGAAAAATATGCCGTATTGTCGGACATCCTCGGCGATGAAGACCACCTCGGCGATATGGACTTCAAAGTAACCGGTACAAAAGACGGTATCACTGCTACCCAAATGGACATCAAGGTAGACGGTCTGTCTTACGAGATTTTGGAGAAAGCATTGCTGCAGGCTAAAGAAGGCCGCGAATACATCCTGAGCAAAATCACCGAATGTATTGCAGAGCCGCATGATGACCTGAAGCCTCATGCTCCCCGCATCGAAACCATGACTATTCCTAAAGAATTCATCGGCGCCGTAATCGGCCCGGGCGGAAAGATCATCCAGGGTATGCAGGAAGAGACCGGTGCAACAATCACTATTGAAGAAATAGACAACATCGGCAGAATTGAAATTGCCGGAACCAACAAGAAGTGCATTGAAGACGCAATGCGTATCATCAAAGGTATCGTAGCCGTACCGGAAGTAGGTGAAGTCTACAAAGGAAAAGTACGTTCCATCATGCCTTACGGTGCATTCGTTGAGTTCCTTCCGGGCAAGGACGGTTTGCTTCATATTTCCGAAATTGATTGGAAACGTCTGGAAACAGTAGAAGAAGCCGGAATCAAGGAAGGTGATGAAATCGACGTGAAACTACTCGATATCGATCCTAAAACCGGTAAGTTCAAACTGTCCCGTAAAGTATTGCTTCCAAGACCGGAAAGACAAGAAAGACCGGAAAAGAAAGAAAAATAATCCTCATTAAATACAATTAGGATATAGTAGGCCCGACAGCAGATTACTGTCGGGCTTTCTTTTTGTCCCAATGCACCGACGGCAGTTATAAAAACAACAGATATATTTGCATATTACAAAAAGATTGCGTTGTTTTGTCATGCAAAACCTTAAATTGTCCGAAAAACATCAAACTGAATGTCCGATCTTACCAGATTACATACAATGGATCTTTTCTCCCGCTTTTTCCAAGAGAATCGAGAAAAGTTCCTGACTTTTGCCTACTCCTACCTCAGAGACAGAGCTGAAGCCGAAGATGTGTTAATGGAATCCATGATTACTTTATGGGAAAATCGCGACCGTTGGGAAGAAGACAGCAACCTTCACGCCCTGTTGCTGACAATCATCAAAAACAAATCCCTGAATATTTTAGAGCACAAACAAATACGCCTGCGGGCAGAAGAAGATATCAACAGCCATAGCCAACGGGAATTGAGTTTGCGCATATCAACCCTGAAGGCCTGTGAACCCGAACAAATATTCGACAATGAGATACAGCACATTGTCCACAAGGCGTTAGAACACATGCCTCAGCAAAGCCGGACTATCTTCATGCTGAGCCGTTATCAAAACCTTCCCAACAGGCAGATAGCAGAGCAACTGCACATCTCCCTGAAAACCGTAGAGGCACATATCACCAAAGCCTTGCGCATACTACGTCTGGAGCTAAAGGATTACCTGGCTTCCATACTCCTGTAAATGTTAAAATCACTTTTATTCAAAAAAAGTTCCATTTTCCGATAGGGTTGCCGCCGTCTCGTCGGTTATATATGCAGAGGGGCCACAGAGGACCTCCTTATAACCAAGCAATTCGTTTATGATGAACCAGGAATTACTATACAGATATTTTAGAGGAACAGCTTCCATTGAAGAAGAGAAGCAGATATTGAACTGGGTTGAAGCCTCCGAAGAAAACCGGGAAACCTTCCTGAAAGAGCGTATGCTGTTCGACGTATCCCTATTCTCCACCAAACAAGACGGCAAGAAAAGAGCAGCGCATCTCATTCCCCTCTTCCGCTGGACGGCGCGTATCGCAGCTGCTATCATCATAGCCGTATCCGCCTACTACATGACCGCAGACTATATATACAACAAAGGCGCACAGCCCCAAACCATTACCGTCCCTGCCGGACAACGCGCCCAGATTACGCTTGCTGACGGTACACGCGTATGGCTGAACGCCAAGTCGACATTGACATACGCTTCCAACTTCGGTCGCAGCGAACGTAATGTGGAATTAGACGGTGAAGCCTACTTTGAAGTTGCCAAGAACAAAAAGTTACCATTTTACGTACATACGGAGATGAATAAGGTGCGGGTAGTCGGAACCAGCTTCAATGTCTGCGCATACAAGGGCAGTAAGGAATTTGAGACGACTCTGGTAGAAGGCATTGTAGATATCTATCCAAGCTGTAACGACCAAGTGATTACCCGCCTGCAAAAAGATGAGTTCTTTGCCAATTATGACGGTCATTGCAAGAAAACGATACTCCCCTCATACCAATACCTCCGTTGGAAAGAAGGCCTGTACTGTTTCGACGATGTCCCGTTCAGTGTCATCTTAGACAAACTTGAAAAATACTACAATGTAAAAATAGCCGTTACCAGCCCCAGACTGCTGACCCACGAAGGTCTGACCGGCAAATTCAGGGAACAAGACGGCATTGAGCACATCTTACGGACCATCTCCAAAGAGCACCCGTTCAAATTCCGCATTAATGAAAACAAAGACTCGATAATCATATATGAATAGATAAAGAACCTTTAAATTTAGTACTAACCCCTTAAAAATAAAGATTATGAAACCATAGCAGAAACAGTCTGAGAATTACTTCCCCTTTTTTTGATAAAAAAGATCGGAAAGTACCCCCATACTTTCCGATCCGAAACAGTCAAAAATCGACCTTAATCAATTTATTAACTTAACACAGTGACAAAGATATGAGAAAAATTTCTTTGAATGGGCTTTTTTGTCCAAAAAGTTTTGAAATTAAGCAATTATTGCGCGCTATGAAGATCACACTATTCCTTCTTCTGTTTGTAACATTCCAAGCATACTGCGGGAATAGTTACTCTCAAAATGCCAAAGTAAATATCCCCAGCTCCCAGTTGAGAGTGGGACAGGTGCTTTCCCAAATTGAATCTCAAACAGAGTATTTATTTGTGTACAACAAAAAAAGCGTAGATGTACGCCGCACTGTCAATGTAGAAGCAGAAGGCAAGTCGGTAGCCGAACTTCTGGATGAAGTCTTTGCAGGAACAAGCATCAAATATGTAATGGAAGGCAAAAACATCGTTCTGACCAAGAAAAGCGAAAACACCGAAAACACTGACGGAGTGCAACAAGAGAGAGTCACCGTAAAAGGTGTCGTCACAGACTCTAAAGGCGAACCGATCATCGGCGCAAACATTCTGGAGAAAGGAACAACCAACGGCATCATTACCAATCTGGACGGTGAATTCACCCTCAATGCACCAGCCAATGCCACTTTAGTCATTTCCTATATCGGCTATGAGCCCATAAGCATTGCACTTAACGGCCGGACATCGCTGAAAGTACAAATGAAAGAGGAAGCCCTGGCATTGGAGACCGTTGTTGTAACAGCTATGGGTATCAAGAAAAAGGAAGCCTCCCTTACTTATTCCACCCAGCAGGTAGGCGGTGATGAGCTGACCCGCGCCAAAGATCCCAACATGATTAACGCACTGGCAGGCAAAACAGCAGGTGTGTCTATCACCCGCAACGCCTCCGGTTTAGGCGGCTCTGCCAAAGTTTCCATCCGCGGTATCCGTTCTGCCAACGCCGACGGAAACAACCAACCGCTATACGTCATCGACGGTGTACCCATGCTGAACAGCGTGGCCGAACAGGCGTACTCCGCCATGGGTGGCAACAACGACGCCGGCAACCGCGACTCCGGCGACGGTATTTCCAACTTAAACCCGGACGATATTGAAAGCATGAGCATCTTGAAAGGCGCTTCCGCAGCAGCCCTCTACGGGTCTCAAGCCGCCAACGGTGTAATCCTGATTACTACCAAAAAAGGAAAAGCCGGTATGCAGCGCATCGTATTCAACTCCAACCTCACCGTAGACCATGCCATCTGCCTGCCCGAATTCCAAGACAGATACGGTGCAAGCGGTGCAACCAGTTGGGGAACCGAAGATAAGAATTTGAAGGCCTACAATAATGTAGACGACTATTTCAGCAATGGAGTTACTGCAACCAACTCATTATCGATCATGACAGGCAAAGAGAAAATGCAAACCTACTTCTCTTACGCCAACACAACCGCCAAAGGCATAGTCGATGTGAATAAGCTGCAAAAGCACAATATCACTTTCCGCGAAACGGCTTCTCTGTTCAATGACCGCCTGACCTTGGACGCCAACGTAAACCTGATGACTCAGAAAATCAAGAACCGTCCCACTTCCGGTGGTTACTACATGAACCCATTGGTAGGGTTGTACACTTTCCCGCGCGGCGAAGACCTCAGTGCCTATCGTGACAACAACGGATTCGAAAAATATGATGAAAACAGAGCCATGCCCTTGCAAAACTGGTATACGGACATCAACGGGTTCAACCAGAACCCTTATTGGCTGACCAACAGGGTTACCAGCAATGACAAGCGTTTCCGCACATTGGCCGCATTAAGCGCCAACCTGAAAATAAACGACTGGTTCAGCATTCAGGCTCGTGGCAACGTGGACTATATCAATGACAATTACGAACAGAAGATGTATGCCGGCACAGCAGCCGATGTGGCACATCAAAACGGACGTTACATCAAAATGAACCGTCAGGATTTCATGATTTACGGTGACGTTATGGCTATGTTCAACAAGACATGGAATGACTGGACTTTGAATGCAGCCATAGGCAGCAGCATCAATACCACAAAAGTGAATTCCTTAAGCCTTGATTCCGGTAAGTCCGGTTTATACAAAGCCAATGTATTCACAGTCCCCAACATGAACCTGGGCGGTGCAGGCACTTCATTCATTGATGAGACAGCCAACCAAAGGCGTACCATCCAATCCTTATTCGCAACGGCTCAGATCGGTTGGAAAGAGAGTATCTACCTGGATGTTACCGCACGCAACGACTGGTCCTCCACGCTTGCCAATACCAAGAGTGAAAATTCCGGATTCTTCTATCCGTCAGTCGGCCTTTCATGGATTATCAACAAGACTCTCAACCTGCCGGAATGGATCAGCTTCGGCAAAGTGCGCGCTTCCTGGGCACAAGTAGGTAACGACCTTCCTATCGGCATCACCAGTCCGGCACAGACAATTACGGCAGGCGGTGTGGTGCAGCCTATCGACTATTACTTTGCGGAAGACCTGAAACCGGAAATCAGTAACTCCATCGAAGTAGGTACCGAATGGAAATTCTTCAACAGCCGTTTGGACTTTGATTTCACGTTCTACCGCACCGATACCAAGAACCAGTTGATTCGCGTCAACACCACAGCCGAGCAACGTCCTTACCGCTGGATAAATGCAGGTAAAATCCGCAACACAGGCGTTGAAATCACTTTAGGCGCAACTCCGTTGATGAACGATGACTTCCGTTGGAAAACACAGTTCAACTTCGCCACCAACAAGAATAAGATTGTTTCCCTGGGTGGCACACCCAACTTCCAATACGCATCGGGCAACGTAAGCATGCCTTATAAGATGATGGTCGTAGAAGGCGGTTCGCTGGGCGATATTTACGGCAACGTATTTGTACGCGACGAAAGCGGCAAAATCCTGCTGGAACCCGAAACAGACAAAGACGGCAAACCCAATGCAAAGGCCGGACTGCCACAGGTCACTACGGACAAGGCCGCCAAGATCGGTAATTTCAATCCCGACTGGACGCTGGGGTGGAGCAACACTCTGACCTACAAAGGCTTCTCCCTTTACTTCCTGATTGACACACGCGTAGGCGGCGACGTTATTTCACTGACACAAGCCGGACTGGACTATGCAGGGGTAAGCAAAGCAACCGGTGACGCCCGCAACGCAGGTCATTATATGCTGGAAGGACACAAGATCAGCGATGTGCAGAAGTTCTATCAAATGGTGGGCGACCGCGGCAACGGCACAACCGAATTTTACCGCTACGACGGAACGAACATCCGCCTGCGTGAAGTCTCATTGGGTTATTCCTTCCCGCAACGGATGCTCGAAAAGACCGGATTCATCAAAGGCGTAGACCTTTCGTTAGTGGCACGCAACCTGTTCTTCATTTACAAAGACGCCCCGTTCGATCCGGATGCAACAATGTCAGTGGGCAATGACAACCAAGGTCTGGACACCTTCGGCATGCCTTCAACAAGAAACATCGGATTCAACATTAAATTCACTTTCTAAATACCCGAACGATATGAATAAGATAAAATATACAACCGCATTACTCCTCGGCGGACTCCTGAGTTTCTCATCCTGTACCGATAACTTTACCGACTTCAACAGCACCGACGGAGCCTATACAGACGAATTACAGAAGTACGACAATCAAACCAACCTCGTACCCTTCTCCACCATTCAGAAAGGCATCATCTACCAGACCGGTGTAAACGGAACCGACTGGCAATATCAAATCATACAGAACTTGGCTGCCGATATGTTCTGCGGATATTTCCACGACATGAACGGCGCGTTCAATGCAAACAACTCCACCTACAACCTGAATAACGGTTGGACAAGTGCCATGTGGGTGTACACCTACGGATATGTCATGCCTTCCATCGCCGATGCCGAGAAACTGAACACAGAAAAGGAATGGCCTCTGTACCACGCCATCACCAAAATCCTTAAAGTGGCAACCCTTCACCGGGTAAGCGACTATTACGGTCCAATCCTTTACGACGGATTCGGAACCGCCGACCAAAAGCCACAGTCACAAGAAGAAGTTTACAAACGCTTCTTTGAAGACCTCGCCACAGCGGTAAATATATTGAAAGACTATAAGGGCGGCGTGTCTTTTGAAAGCGCCGACTTCATGATGCCTGAAGGCAAACGCACTCCCGCACAATGGCTGAAATTTGCCAACTCCCTGCGCTTGCGTCTTGCCATGCGTGTATCCAATGCGGCTCCCGCGCTGGCAGAAGAACAAGCCAAGGCAGCTTTGGACTCCAAGAACGGCGGCGTACTGGAAACTGCTAACGAAACAGTGGGGCAATACGGCATCCGCAACCCGCTGGGTGGTGTTGCCGGCTGGAGCGAAGTATATATGAATGCAAGTTTGGAGTCGTACCTGAAAGGCTATAACGACCCTCGCATCAAATCCTACTTCAACCTCGCACAAGACGGCAGGGACAAAGAGGGAAACATTATTAAGGAAGTTGCCGGTGTGAAACAGCTAAACAGCATCGAAGGTGAATACAAAGGCGTCCGCCAGGGAACAGGCGTAGCCGACAACCGCTACTCCACCCACTCTCAGACCGCCATCACAACCGGCAGTAAAATCATCGTCATGAGTGCTGCCGAAGTATGGTTCCTGCGTGCAGAAGCAGCCCTGAGGAATTACACGTCCGAGAATGTAGAAAACTGCTATAAGCAGGGCATCACCGTCTCTTTCGCACAATGGGATGCCAGCGGCGTCAGTGAATATCTTGAAAACACCAACAAACCTGCAGCCTATGTAGACGCATTCGATAAGAAATTCGATGCGGACGCACCGACAAGCATCACTCCGAAATGGGATGAAAGCGCCCCACTGGAACTGAAACTGGAAAGAATCATCACCCAAAAGTGGCTGGCTATCTATCCGGAAGGTTGTGAAGCATGGGCGGAACAACGCCGCACCGGTTATCCCCGGCTCATCAAGGTCGCAGTGAACAACAGCGGCAACACCATCAGCACCGACGATATGATTCGCCGTGTCTTTTTCAACCAAGACTACAAGACGGACAACAAAGCTCTATATGACGCCTTAGTCAGCAAGCTGGGCGGTGCAGACAACGGTGGCACGCGCCTTTGGTGGGATGCCGGAGGGAATAACTTCTAAATGATACAAAGGTATATTCTTTGATTAATGACGTTTTCTTTGTATTAGTTATTACGGTAAAAAGATTGTAAGGAGCAAAGTCGGGGGGACTTTGCTCCTTCTTTTTATGAAGTGAGCAAAAGGAGATATGATGATAGTCAAGGGGCTCGTTTTCTTACGCTCCGGGAGCTATGCAGATAAGCTCGGAGGGTTTGGAGAATACCTACGGTTGGTACGGGATGTACCAGCCGTAGGTACAACGTGTTCCTTAGGTTGGTAGGACAAGTACCAAAGGGTGGAACAACTCATACCAAAGGAGGGTATAAATTTGGTATAGGTATCTCATTCAAATCATGGGCAGTATAAATCTATTTGTATACCTGTATCGGCAGTTCCCCCCTCAATGCTCCAAGCACATTCAATGCCAATGCCTCCATTTCGTCCTCACCCGGATAAACATGCACCGGTGCAAGGAACGAGATACGTTCTTTCAGCCGGGAAATGATATAATCGGAATGTGCCATGCCACCCGTCAGAAGAATGGCGTCTATCTTGCCGTACAACACAACTGAAGCCGCGCCGATGCTTTTAGCGACTTGATAGATCATGGCATCCAGTACCAGTCCGGCATGCCTGTCCCCCTCTTCTATCCGGCGGACGATGGCAGGAACATCTGTCGTGCCCAGATGGGCCGTCAGACCGGCACGCCCGGAGATACGCTTTTTAAGTTCGTCTTTTGTGTAGCGGCCGGAGCAACAAAGGTCGATCAACTGTCCTGCCGGAAGTGTCCCCGCACGCTCCGGCGAAAACGGTCCTTCGCCGTCAAGCGCATTATTGACGTCGACAGCCTTGCCATGATGATGGACACCGACAGATATGCCACCGCCCAAGTGACAAACAATCAGATCCAGGTCTTCATACCTGACATGCTGTGCGGCCGCATATCTGCGGGCAATGGCGCGTTGGTTCAGCGCATGCCAGATAGTGATGCGGGGCATCAGAGGAGACCCTGTGATACGGGCTATCTCATCCAGCTCATCCACAACGCCCGGATCGGCTATGAACGCACGACAACCGGGAAGCAGTGCGGCAAGTTCGGAAGCTATGAGACATCCCAAGTTGCAGGCGTGGGTGCGCATGGCATGCAGAATATCATCCAGCATGGCATCATTCACCTCATATACGCCGCCCGGTATCGGTTTCAGCAGTCCGCCGCGTCCCACTATGGCGTCAAACTCAAAAGGTATATTATCAGCCTCCAGCTCTTTCAGCACCAGGTTCTTGCGGAACTCAAACTGGTCGATGATGTGTGAGAAAGAGGACAGTTCGTCCACCGTATGGCGGATGTTACGCACCAGACGGGGGGTATCGTTCTCGTATACGGCAATCTTGGTCGAAGTGGAACCGGGGTTGATGACGAGTATTTTCATTTATATATCTGCTATTTGTTTCCTACGGTCATGGCGTGTCCTTCATCTGCAACACCGGAGCAGGTGAGGCATGCCATGGCGATACTGTAATATTTGGACAAGCCGGAGTCACTGCGCGACGGCAGCACCACCGGGCAGACAGGCCCCTGAAGCAAGCCTGCCATATCGGCGTGAGAGAAGAGGGAAACGGCCTTATAAAAGGCATTGCCCGATTCTATATTCGGGAAAATCAATACATCGGCCTCCCCATTGATGGGAGACACGATGCCCTTAATGTCACCGCTCGTCTTCTCGCAGGATGTCTTTACGTCCAGCGGACCGTCGATAATGACATTCCCGAACTCGCCGGCTTCGGCCAGTTCTACAATGTTGACGTAGTCCAACGAATGGGGAAACTTGGCGCTCACTTTCTCCGTACAATGGATAAGGGCGATGCGCGGTTGCAACTATATAAAAATCCATCTCTTCAATTGAATTAATCAATCCCTGAAAATAAAACGAACCAAAAATACTACAAACAGAAATAACAATTGCTTTAATCAACAATGCAATTACATCACGATAATTACTTTTTAAATGTTTAATCAAAAATTCTTTAAAACTATAATCCTTTTCCCCTTGTTTTATTACATATCTTCCAACATGTTCATTACAAATACATACTCCAGTAAATATTTTTTCTAATTCTTCATATTTTAATCTAATTAATCCTTTAGCAGGATCACCAATTATTAAATATCGTTTTGTTATTTTATATAAAACCATAAAATGTGTCATATTATCATTGATTACATGAATAATACATGGTAATTTAGCTTCTTTTAATAATGTTTCAAAGTCACATTGATAAGCTTTAGCATCAAAATTAAATGATTGTAAACATCTAACCATACCATATACGCTAATTCCCTCAGTAGTTAAGCGATGCTCGGCCTGCCGCAGGAGCTGTTCACGCCGCTGTTCGCCATCGCGCGTATGCCCGGCTGGTGCGCCCACCGGATGGAGGAGTTGTCTGAGGGCGGCAAGATCATCCGCCCGGCCTGCAAGTGCATCGAGCGCCGCCGCCCGTATGTCCCGATGGAAAACCGATAACCCCCTTCACCCCCGGCGGCTCTACA
>OGYW01003077.1_pt1 | contig 11580 bp, 10 predicted proteins | sample 1576621 | NCBI WGS metagenome assembly OGYW01 (sample SAMEA3541528, study PRJEB24748) | human gut metagenome | biome: human gut; feature: human-associated habitat; material: faeces | place: China | collected 2012 | reverse complement strand
GGAAATGCTATTACTGATGTACTTTTCGGAGATTATAATCCTGGAGGAAAACTTCCTTATACAATGTATGCGTCTGATGAGCAGGTTCCCTCTACGGATGAATATGATATCTCTAAGGGATTCACTTATATGTATTTAAAGAAAAAACCACTTTTTGCTTTCGGGCATGGCTTAAGCTATTCAAAATTCCATTATTCGGATTTACAAATATCTTCTCCCGTTGTATCAGTCAATGATACTGTTTCGGTGGTCTTAAAAGTAAAGAATATGGGAAAGAGAACAGGAGAAGAGGTGGTTCAACTCTATGTAAGAGATGTGAAAGCGAAAGTGGTACGCCCGACTAAAGAACTCCGTGGTTTTAAGAGAATAGCTCTTCAACCCAATGAAGAACAAGAAATCCGGCTGATGCTTCCGGTTAATTCCCTTGCTTTTTATGATGAATCTATTGGAGACTTTTTAGTAGAACCCGGAAGTTTTGAGATTCTTTTGGGAAGTGCCAGTGATGATATCAGACTTCAAAGTAAATTAATAGTCAACTAAATAAAAATTAAAAAATATGAAATATCTCCATTCTATAATTAAGAGTTTTATTTTCTGTTGTTTTATATGTGTCAATTTCTGTTCAGTGGCTCAAGAAATGCAGTCCGCACAAACTATCACTTTCGAAGTTGATGTACAGAAAAAGATAGAACCTATGAAACCTATTTGGGCATGGTTTGGATATGATGAACCCAATTATACCTATATGAAGGATGGCAAAAAACTTCTTACTGAGTTGTCCGAGATGAGCTATACTCCGGTTAATGTGCGTGTACATAATCTTTTGACTACGGGTGATGGAACTCCGGCATTAAAATGGGGTTCGACCAATGCTTATACCGAAGATAAGAAAGGGCGTCCTATATATGATTGGACCATTGTGGATAGTATTTTTGATACTTTTATTGTTCGTGGAATGAAACCTTTGGTAGAAATTGGATTTATGCCCAAAGCACTTTCTGTCAAGCCTGATCCTTATCAGCATAATTGGAGTCCTGCTAATGCATACAATGATATTTATACAGGTTGGGCATATCCACCGAAAGATTATAATAAATGGCGCGAACTTGTGTGCCAGTGGGTTAAGCACTGCGTTGAAAGATATGGTGAAAATGAAGTCGCTTCTTGGTATTGGGAAGTGTGGAATGAGCCTAATATTGGTTATTGGAAAGGAACTTTCGAAGAGTATTGTAAACTTTATGACTATGCAGCTGATGGCCTTAAAAAAGCTTTTCCGAGAGCACGTATAGGAGGACCACATAGTACAGATCCAAGTAATGAAGGTGCTAATGCTTTCTTACGCCGTTTCCTTGAACATTGTGTACGTGGTAAGAACTATGCAACGGGAAAGATTGGTTCCCCATTGGATTATGTCGGTTTTCATGCTAAAGGCGGCCCTCGTGTAATAGATAATCGTGTTCAAATGAATATTGGACGTCAACTGCTTAATATCTCCAAGGGATTTGAAGCTGTGGCTTCATTTCCGGAATTGAAACATCTGCCTATTATTATCGGAGAATCTGATCCGGAAGGTTGTGCATGATCCAGGCGCGCATGCGCGACGAGCGCCTCGGCTACGTGGGCGAGATCACGAAGATCGACGTGCGTCCCATCCTCGACGTGCTCGACAAGGGCTACATCCCGGTCGTGTCCACCGTCGGGTGCGACACGCAGGGCCACGTCTACAACATCAACGCCGACACCGCGGCCGCACGCATCGCGGGCGAGCTCGGTGCGGAGAGCCTCATCGCCATGACCGACATCGGCGGCATCCTGCGCGACAAGGACGACCCCGACACGCTCATCCCCGTCATCCATACGACGGAGGCGCACGCGCTCATCACGTCCGGCATCATCTGCGGCGGCATGCTGCCGAAGGTGACCTGCTGCATGGACGCCATCCGCTGGGGCGTGCACCGCGTCTTTATCATCGACGGCCGCGTGCCGCACGCCATACTCATCGAAATGCTGACAAACGAAGGCATCGGCACCATGTTCGTTGCCGGACAAGGAGGAAATGCAAATGAATACACAGCAACTTGACCATACCTACATCGCCAACACCTACGCCCGCTACCCGGTCACGATCGTGCGCGGCAAGGGCTCGCTCGTCTGGGACGAGAACGGCAAGGAATACATCGACCTCGCGACCGGCATCGCCGTCAACAGCTTCGGCGTGTCCGACCCCGCGTGGGTGCGCGCCGTGACCGAGCAGCTGTGCACCGTGCAGCACACCTCAAACCTCTACTTCACCGCGCCCGACGCGCAGCTGGCGCAGCTGCTGTGCGAAAAGGCCGGCATGAAAAAGGTCTTCTTCTCCAACTCCGGCGCGGAGGCCAACGAATGCGCCATCAAGGCCGCGCGCAAATACGCGGCCGAGCACAAGGGCCCGGAATACCACACCATCATCACGCTCAAAAACAGCTTCCACGGCCGCACGATCACGACGCTCGCCGCGACCGGGCAGGACGTGTTCCACCACGACTTTCTGCCGCTGACGGAGGGCTTTGCCTATGCCGAGGCGAACAATCTCGACGATCTCAAGGCGCAGGTGGCCGCGCACAAATGCGCCGCCATCATGATCGAGGTCGTGCAGGGCGAGGGCGGCGTCATCCCGCTGACGCAGGAATTCGTCAAGGGTGCGGCGCAGCTCGCCGCCGCGCAGGACATCCTGCTCATCTGCGACGAGGTGCAGACCGGCAACGGCCGCACCGGCAAGCTCTACGGCTATATGCACTACGGCGTCAAGCCTGACATCGTCTCCACAGCCAAGGGGCTCGGCGGCGGGCTGCCGCTGGGCGCAACGCTGCTCGGCGAGAAGGTGCAGAACGTGTTCACCCCCGGCAGCCACGGCTCGACCTTCGGCGGCAACCCGGTCTGCTGCGCCGGTGCGCTGAGCATCCTGCACCGGCTCGACGGGCCGCTGCTGCAGTCCGTACAGGAAAAGTCCGACTTCATCGTCGACACGCTCACCGGCGCGCCGGGCGTCAAGAGCGTCACGGGGCTCGGCCTGATGCTCGGCGTGGAGACCGTGCGCCCGGTCGCAGACGTCATCTGCGCCTGTGCAGAGCAGGGCGTGCTCGTCATCTCGGCGAAAAACAAGGTGCGCCTGCTGCCGGCGCTCAACATCCCCATGGCGCAGCTCGAGCAGGCGATCGGCGTGCTCAAGGCCGTCTGCGCCGAGGTATAAGGAGGAACACCGATATGAATCTCAAGGGCAACGATTTTCTCAAGCTGCTCGACTATACGCCCGAGCAGATCGACTACCTGCTCCGGCTCGCCGCGAAGCTGAAAGCCGAAAAGAAAGCCGGCATCCCGCACCGCCTGTGCGAAGGCAAGAACGTCGCGCTCATCTTTGAAAAGACGAGCACGCGCACGCGCAGCAGCTTCGAGGTCGCGGCGCACGATCTGGGCATGGGCAGCACGTATCTCGACTCCACCGGCTCGCAGATCGGCAAGAAGGAGAGCATCGCCGACACGGCGCGTGTGCTCTCGGGCATGTTCGACGGCATTGAGTACCGCGGCTTCGGCCAGTGCATCGTCGAGGAGCTGGCGCAGTACGCCTCCGTCCCGGTCTGGAACGGGCTGACGGACGAGTTTCACCCGACGCAGATCCTCGCGGACTTCCTGACCATCCGGGAGCATTTCGGCTCGCTCGACGGCATCCATCTCGTCTATATGGGCGACGCGCGCTTCAACATGGGCAACTCCCTCATGGTCGGCTGCGCAAAGATGGGCATGCACTTCACGGCCTGCGCGCCGGAGGGCTACTTCCCCGATGCGCAGCTCGTCGCGGAGTGTCAGACCATCGCGGCGCAGACGGGCGCGGTGCTCGACTTCATCTCCGACCCCGCCGCGGCCGTGCAGGGCGCGAACGTGGTCTACACCGACATCTGGGTCTCCATGGGCGAGCCGGAGTCCGTCTGGGCCGAGCGCATCGCGGCGCTCGCGCCGTATCAGGTCAACGCAGCGCTCATGGCCAAGGCCGACCCCAACGCCATCTTCATGCACTGCCTGCCGGCGTATCACGATAAAAAGACCGCCGTCGGCAGCGAGATGTGCACGCGCTTCGGCCGCGAGGCCATGGAGGTCACGGACGACGTGTTTGAAAGCGCGCAGTCGGTCGTGTTTCAGGAGGCCGAAAACCGCATGCACACCATCAAGGCGGTCATGGCGGCGACGCTTGCGGAGATCGAACTATGAAGCGCTATCTCGTACTTGAAAACGGCGAGGTCTTTGCAGGCCTCGCCCTCGGCGCACCGTGCGACACGTTCGGTGAGCTGGTGTTCACCACCGGCATGAACGGCTACATCGAGACGCTCACCGACCCCAGCTACTGCGGCCAGATCGTGCTGCAGACCTTCCCGCTCATCGGCAACTACGGCATCATCCCGGCCGATTTTGAGGGCAAATGCTGCGTGCGCGGCTATGTCGTGCGTGAAGCGTGCTCCACACCCTCGAACTTCCGCTGCGCGCAGACGCTCGACGCGTTCCTGAAAGAAAACAACATCCCCGGCATTACCGGCATCGATACCCGCGCCGTCACGCGCATCCTGCGCGAGGCGGGCACGATGAACGCCGCCATCTGCGACACGGTGCCGGACGATCTCGCGCCGCTGCGCGCCTACCGCATCACGGACCCCGTGCCGCAGGTGACGACGCCGGAGGCTTACACCCTCCGGCCGGAGGGCGACGTGCTGCACCGCGTGGCGCTCATCGACTACGGCGCCAAGCGCAATATCGCGCGCGAGCTCTGTAAGCGCGGCTGCGCCGTGACGGTGCTGCCCTGCTCGGTCAGGGCGGAGGACATCCTCGCCGCCGGGCATGACGGCGTCATGCTCTCCAACGGCCCCGGCGACCCGACGGACAATGTCGACCAGATCGCGGAGATCGCCAAGCTCTTCGGCCGCATCCCGATGTTTGGCATCTGCCTCGGCCACCAGCTCATGGCGCTGGCGCAGGGCGGCAGCACCGTGAAGCTCAAATACGGCCACCGCGGCGTGAATCAGCCGGCGCGCGACGTGTGCGGCACGCGCACGTTCCTCACCAGCCAGAACCACGGCTACGCCGTCGTGCCCGAGAGCGTGAAAACCGGCGTCATCCGCTACGTCAACGCCAACGACGGCACGTGCGAGGGCGTGGATTACCCCGACCTGCAGGCCTTTTCCGTGCAGTTTCACCCCGAGGCGTGCTCGGGCCCGCACGACACGGCCTTTCTCTTCGACCGATTCTGTGACCTGATGGGAGGTGCGCACCATGCCGATTGATACCAGCATCCGCAAAGTCATGGTCATCGGCTCCGGCCCGATCGTGATCGGGCAGGCAGCGGAATTCGACTATGCCGGCGCGCAGGCGTGCCGCGTGCTGCACGACGCGGGCGTGAACGTCGTGCTCGTCAACTCCAACCCCGCGACGATCATGACCGACAAGGCCCTCGCGGACGAAATATACCTCGAGCCGCTGACGCTGACCTCCGTCAAGCGCATCATCGAAAAGGAGCAGCCCGACAGTCTCCTCGCCGGTCTCGGCGGCCAGACGGGGCTGACGCTCGCGATGGAGCTCGACCGCGAGGGCTTTCTGCAGCAGCACAACGTCCGCCTCATCGGCACGAACGCCGCCGCCATCGACAAAGCCGAGGACCGCGAGCTCTTTAAGGAGACCATGGCCGCCATCGGCGAGCCGACCATCCCCTCCGGCATCGCGAACACCGTGGCCGAAGCGCTCGCCGTGGCCGACACAATCGGCTACCCCGTCATCATCCGCCCGGCGTTCACGCTCGGCGGTGCGGGCGGCGGCGTGGCCTACAGCCCCGAGGAGCTCGGCCTCGTCGCACAGACGGGTCTCGACGCATCCCCGATCACGCAGATCCTCGTCGAGCGCTACATTTACGGCTGGAAAGAGATCGAGTTTGAGACCATGCGCGACGGCGTGGGCAACGTCATCGCCGTGTGCAGCATGGAAAACTTCGACCCCGTCGGCGTGCACACCGGCGACAGCATTGTCGTCGCCCCGGCGCTGACACTCTCGGACAAGGAGTTTCAGATGCTGCGCAGCGCGGCGCTGAACATCATCTCCGCGCTCGACATCGTCGGCGGCTGCAACTGCCAGTTCGCGCTCGATCCCGACAGCTTTGACTACGCCGTCATCGAGGTCAATCCACGCGTGTCGCGCTCGTCCGCGCTCGCCTCGAAGGCGACCGGCTACCCGATCGCGAAGATCACGACGAAGATCGCCCTCGGCTATACGCTCGATGAGATCCAGAACGACATCACCGGCAAGACCTGTGCCTGCTTTGAGCCTGCGCTCGACTACGTCGTCGTGAAGTTCCCCAAGTGGCCGTTTGACAAGTTTGTCGGCGCATCCCGCCGCCTCGGCACGCAGATGAAGGCCACGGGCGAGGTCATGGCCATCGGCACGAATTTTGAGAGCGCGCTGCTCAAGGCCGTGCGCGGTGCCGAGATCCACCTCGACACGCTGCACGCCGCCCCGCTGTCCGACCGTCCGGTGCGCGACCGGCTCGCCGACTGCGACGATCACCGCCTGTTCACCGTCTTTGAGGCGCTGTGCAGCGGCGTGTCCATCGACGAGATCCACGACATCACCCGCATCGACCGCTGGTTTCTGGCTCGCCTGCAAAACCTCGTGGACTACGAGGCGAGCATTCAGGGCGGCCTGACGCCGGAGCTTTACCGGCGCGGCAAGTACCTCGGCTATCCGGATGCGGCACTGCGCCGCCTGTCCGGCAGCGAGACGCTGCCCCCCTTCCGCGCGGGCTACAAGATGGTCGACACCTGCGCGGCCGAATTCGACGCGCAGACGCCGTATTTCTACGCCAGCGCGGACGCGCGCTGCGAGGCGCGCACCTTCCCGCGCAGCGGCAAGCCCGTCGTCATGGTGCTCGGCTCCGGGCCGATCCGCATCGGTCAGGGCATCGAGTTTGACTATTCGTCCGTCCACTGCGTGTGGACGCTCAAAGCCATGGGCTACGATGTCGTCATCGTCAACAACAACCCCGAGACCGTCTCCACGGACTATGACACCGCCGACCGCCTGTATTTTGAGCCGCTCACGGCCGAGGACGTATTGCAGATCATCGACGTCGAGCACCCCGTCGGCGTCGTGGTCGCCTTCGGCGGCCAGACCGCCATCGCGCTCACGCAGACGCTCGACCGCCACGGCATCCGCATCCTCGGCACCTCGGCCGAGGGCATCGACATCGCCGAGGACCGCGAGCGCTTTGACGCCCTGCTCGAGCAGTTTCATATCTCACGCCCGAAGGGCATGGGCGTGCAGACGCTGCCCGAGGCGCTGCACGCCGCGCAGACGCTCGGCTACCCCGTGCTGCTGCGCCCGTCGTACGTCATCGGCGGCCAGAACATGAAGATCGTCCACGACGACGCCGAGGTCACGACGTACATGCAGCGCATCCTCGCGCAGGGCATCGACAACCCCGTGCTCGTGGACAAGTACATGATGGGCACGGAGCTGGAGGTGGACGTCATCTCCGACGGCACGGATGTGCTCATCCCCGGCATCATGGAGCACATCGAGCGCGCCGGCGTGCACAGCGGCGACTCCATCGCCGTCTACCCGCCGTACAACCTCAACGACATGATGACGGACAAGATCGTCGACAGCTCGCGCAAGCTCGCCCTCGCGCTCGGCACGAAGGGGCTTGTGAACATCCAGTACCTCATCTGGGAAAACGAGCTCTACGTCATTGAGGTCAACCCCCGCGCCTCGCGCACCGTGCCGTACATCAGCAAGGTCACGGGCGTGCCAATGGTGGACGTGGCGGCGCGCGTCATGCTCGGCACACCGCTCAAAGACCTCGGCTACGGCACGGGGCTGCACCCCATCCCGCCGTATTACGCGGTCAAGGTGCCGGTGTTCTCGTTTGAAAAGCTCGGCGACGTCAACGCCTACCTCGGCCCGGAGATGAAGTCCACGGGCGAAGTGCTCGGCCTCGGAAAAACAATGCAGGAGGCGCTGTTCAAGGGGCTGACCTCGGCCGGCATGGTCGTCGGCCGGCACCCGGACGGCCGCCACGGCGTGCTCGTGAGCGTGGACACGCACGACCTCGGCGAGATCGTGTCGCTGGCCAAGAAGCTCGACGACCTGCACTTCGCGCTCTACGCGACCGCAGAGACCGCCGCCGCCATTGCGCGCCTCGGCATCGACGTCGTGACCGTCGACGGCATCCGCGAGAGCGACCACGCCTTCGCCCTGCTCGAGAGCGGCTGCATCGACTACATCGTCTACACCGGCGCGCTCAAGGACGCGACCATGGACGATTACATTGCCCTGCACCGCCGCGCGCTGCAGCTCGGCATCCCGTGCTTCACCTCGCTCGACACGGCCAACGCCCTCGCGGACATCATCGCCAGCCGCTACAACGAGCACAACACCGAGCTTGTGGACATCAACCACATGCGCACCAAGCGCCAGCGCCTGAAGTTTTCGAAAATGCAGGCCACCGGCGATGACTACATCTACGTCGAGAATTTTGACGGGCACATCACCTGCCCCGAATCGCTGTGCATCCCGCTGTGCTCGCGTCACCGCGGCATCGGCGGCTACGGCATCGTGCTCATCGAGCGCAGCGCCGTGGCCGACGCGAAAATGCGCGTCTTCAACCGCGACGGCAGCCCCGGCGGCATCGGCGGCAACGCCATCCGCTGTGTGGGCAAGTACCTGTACGACAACGGCATCGTGCCGCGCGCCGATCTCACCATTGAGGCCGGCGGCCGGGTGCACCGGCTGCACCTCTACACGCGCTTCGGCACGGTCGGCCTCGTGACAGTCGAGATGGGAAAGCCCGCCTTCGCACCCGAGGCCGTGCCCGTGGCACTCGAGGGCGAGCGTGTGATCGGCCGGCCCGTGACCATCGCGGGCGGAGAGTACCGCATCACGTGCCTGTCAATGGGAAACCCCCACTGCGTCGTCTTTGTCGACCGCGTGGACGAGGTGGACGTCGCGCACCTCGGCCCGCAGTTTGAGCACGCAGACATCTTCCCCGCGCGCACGAACACGGAGTTCATCCGCGTCGTCAACCGCACGACGATCAAGATGCGCGTCTGGGAGCGCGGCAACGGCGAGACCCGCGCCTGCGGCACGGGCGCGTGCGCGGCCGTGGTGGCCGCCGTGGAAAACGGCCTGTGTCCGAAGGGCGAGACCATCACGGTCAAGGTCACCGGCGGCGACCTGCTCGTCACCTACGATGACGACGGCGTGCGTCTGACCGGCAACGCCGAGCTCGCCTTCACCGGCGTGACCACATACTGAGCCGCAAAACGAAAATCACCCGCATCCGGTCGGATGCGGGTGAATTTTCGCCGCTGAAAAGGATCTTTCCGTTTGCCGCGCCGCTCAGCCGCGCATGGCGGCGGCGAACGCGTCGATGCGCGTGATGTCGAAATCGGGCTCGGAATACTGCGCGCGGTACTGGGGCGACGTCATCAGCGCGCCGAAGAGCTGCTTGTAGACATAGCTCATCTTCGCGTACTGCATCTTGCCGCCGAGGATATCCTTCGCCGCCGCGTGCTCCAGCAGCGCGGGCGAGAAGAAGTGCTCGAGATAGCCCTCCGTACCGGGCGTGGTATAGCAGCACAGATACAGCCCGAGCTTCTTTTGCAGCAGCGCCTTCTCATTACGGCGCAAAAAGCGCTTGATGTGCTTGTCGAGCTTGAACATGTACACGCAGCTGCCGATGATGACCGTGTCATAGCCTTCGAGCGAGACGCCGCGGTCGCGGACATTGCACACCGTCACATCGCCGCCGACGGCGCTCTTGAGCATATAGGCGATCTCCTCCGTCGCGCCGTAACGCGAAGCGAACAGGATCAGCGTTTTCATGCAGTGACCTCCTTTTCCGCCCTCACGGGCGGCCTTTCCACATATATGTATATAAGAGTATAGGAAGCCGCCGCGCCGCTGTCAAGCCCGCGCGCGATTTTTTTATCCGACCGGCACGGGTTCGCCCCGCTGCGCGTCCGGCTCGCGCCGCCGCGCCTTGGGGATGTTGATGGTGAGAATGAGCGCGTCGTCCGTCTCCTGCCGCTGCATACCGGCGTCGATGCCGCCCTGCTTCATGAGGTCGAGACTGTGGGCGATCGTGTTGAGAAACACGCGCACGTCCTTGAGGATGAAGGTCTTCTGCCGCTCGCTCTCGGGCGCGGCTTTGGCCTCGAGCAGGCGGTCGATGTAGGCGTCCGTCGCAGCGACGTTCAGGTCGCGGCTGAGGATATAGGCCAGCGCCGCGCGCTGCTCGTCCGGCGTCTCGAGCCGCAGCAGCGCGCGCCCGTGCCGCTCGGTGAGCCCGGCGTTGCGCATGGCGTTGAGCACATCCTCCGGCAGGCGCAGCAGGCGGAGCTTGTTCGCCACGGCCGACTGCGACTTGCCCAGCCGCCGCGCGCACTCCTCCTGACTGAGACCGAAGAGCCGGATGAGCTGCGCGATGCCGCGCGATTCCTCAAGGAAATCGAGGTCGTTGCGCTGGAGGTTTTCCACCAGCGCGATGAAGCTCGCCTCCTCCAGATCCAGCTCCATAACGATGCACGGCACCTCACTGAGCCCCGCCATGCGCGCGGCGCGCAGGCGGCGCTCGCCGGCCACGAGCTCATACCCGTCCGGACGCGGGCGCACGGTCAGCGGGCTGAGCACGCCGTACTCGGCGATGCTGCGCGAGAGCTCCTCGAGCTGCGCCGGGGGAAAGTTCTGCCGCGGCTGGACTGCGCTCGGCGCGATCGCGTCCACCGCCAGATACACGATGCCGCCGCGCTGCGCGCGGCCGGAATGGTTGGAAAACTGCATAGCAAACCCTCCATATCTTGTGTTTTACAACATAAAAATAGACCATATATTGCGCAAAACACGGCGAATTCGGGCGCGCGCCGAAAAAAAGGGGGCGGATCGGGATCGATCCGCCCAAAACAGGGTCATGGGATAAAGATATGAGCCGTGGCTTCCAAGATGCGGAAGTCAATTGGATAAGCTGTATTGTTATTGTAGCGCCGGGCGCGGAAAATGTAAAGAGCGAACGGTGTCGGTCGGGCACCTGTTTTGTCGGCGGCGGAATCTTTTTTCCCGCGCCGGGGCATACTGTCCGGGAATACACGGAAAAGGAGATGGAAGCATATGCAGGTGATCGACCGCATCGCGCTGATCCTCACGATCGTCGGCGGGCTCAACTGGGGCAGCATCGGCCTGTTCCGGTTTGATCTCGTGGCGTGGATCTGCGGCGGGCAGACCGCCGTGGCTGCGCGCGTGATCTACACACTCGTCGGTCTGGCCGCGGTCTGGTGCATTTCCCTGCTCTTTCGCGGCCGCGACGAGCTCGACGGCGCGGAGGACGTGTAATGCCACCGCCAGCGAAAAACGGCATGGCCGACGCCATGCCGTTTTTTGAGGCTGTCAAAAAGGATTCCTTTTTGACAAAGGGTTTGGCCTGACTGCAGCGCACGCGCCGTCCGTCTCCGGCGGACGGCGCGCACGTTTGCAGGCCGAGCGGTATTTTCTTCGCCGCACATGTCGCCGAAGAAA
>OGYW01003072.1_pt1 | contig 11605 bp, 7 predicted proteins | sample 1576621 | NCBI WGS metagenome assembly OGYW01 (sample SAMEA3541528, study PRJEB24748) | human gut metagenome | biome: human gut; feature: human-associated habitat; material: faeces | place: China | collected 2012 | reverse complement strand
TTCGTGTTTTGCTGCCGAGATGCAGCGTCTCGACGGAATTCGTCGCAGGTGCTCGCCAGCCTAAAAAGCTGACGAGCACCTGTTGAATGTCTCGCCTCTAGTTCTCGTCCAAAAATGCCAGGTTGGGCTTCACGTTGAAGTCGCGGCATACCTGGAGCAGCTGTGCGTCGGAGATCAGATACTCTGGCTCGGCACCGCCATTTGCGGCACGCGCAGCGAGATAGAGCCCCGCGGATTTTTCGATAGTGTGCATCATGCCGAACGCCGCATCGAAGGTGTTGCCCGACACGAACATGCCGTGCTGGGTCCACACTACTGCGTCGTAGCGATCCATTAGATCCGCCGTGGCGCGGGCAATCTCGGCACCGCCAGGTACCATCCAAGGTACAAGTCCTACGCCCTGCGGGAAAATGATCACGCATTCGGTCATCGACTTCCACAGGATGCGTGTCCATGTGCGTGGATCGGGTTCGATGAGTGTGGATAGCGTGATGATGTTGGGCGTGTGCGCATGATAGATGACACGGTTGGCGCCGTCAGTCGCTGCCATACGTATGCTGTGGTTCATGAAATGCGTGGGGAATTCACTGGTGGGCTTGCCGCCATTTTCCAACCCCCACACAACACGCCAGGAATCGCCTGCGTCGTTGATCTGTACGATGCCTAACGCGTCTTTCGGGTACAGCGACATGTTGCGCATATACTTGCCCGAGCCGGTAGTCAGAAAGTAGGCGCCTTTCAGGTTGTCCGCCTGCACGTCCATCTTGACCCATGGGCGGCTCGTGTCGAACTCCTTTTTGCAGGCCTTCACGTCTTTATCGGTCATGCGGTAGGTGAGGTTGCCGCCGTTGGCCTCGTGCCAGCCCTGCTTGAATCCGTCTTTGCATAGACGGATGAAGCGCTTCACGCAATCGGTCTTCTCTACAGCCATGTTTTCGTTTTCAGCTCCTTAATCTTTCTTGAAAAGGATGTCGTTCTCGTAGGTCTTGACAAAGATCCTTAGCAGACGACTTCGACTTCTACATCCAAAATCTTTGCGACTTTCTGGATGGTGCTCGTCCAGCTACCCAGAGCAGCAGCAAAGTGATGCGTTGGACCGCATTCGCACCAGCGGTTGTTCCACTCGCGTGCACCTAAGGAGAAGCGCGTGCGGAAGGTGGTGTCTCCGTTTTGCAGGGTAGAACCGTCCTCAATGACGCCTTCGCTCACGATGAACTTGAAGTGACCGTCGGCATCTTGTGTGATCGCCAAGTAGGTGACTGGACCAGGCTTCGGGTAGAAGCGCGTAAGGAAGCCGCCGCCGGTTTTACCGTGAAATACCGGAACGATTTCCATCGAGGCCTTGCGTGCCGTGGAGAAGCAGGCATCGCCCGAGCCAGAGTGTCCAATGAGCACTACGTCGTCGTTGAAGTCGAAGGTGTAGAATTCGGAAAGCTGACAGGCGCCCGAGATGGTCTTCATGATACTCATACCCATGGCAACCTTCATGTCGCCTTCCACTGCGCAAACCGTACCTTGCTTAATGAGCATAGAAAATGCCGGAATCAGCATGGAGTCGAGTACACCTGCTTTGCCCTGTGCTAAACCGTCGTAATGGCTGGCAACCAGGCCCAGATGTTCGTCGCGTACCCATTGTTCGAAGGCCAACACATAGCGAGCCATCTCGCGGATGCTCTCTTCTTCGTAGTCACCCTTGATCTCAAAGGTGTCGTGAATGTCGGCAATCTTTGCGGCAATTGCCTCTTCATCGTTCACGTCATCGGCGATAGCCCACATACGTTCCCAGTCGAACTGCTTGGTGTACACACCCATGCGGTTGTAGAGGTTGGTCTCGTCGATGTAGAGATCCATCATGCCAGGATATGGCCTGCCAATCTGAGCGATATTGGTATTGCGGAAGCGGCGACGCACTTGCGCAGCACGGCACCAGTCTTCAATCTGGGCGGCAGCCTCGGGATCGCCGCCTTCGACGACGCCCGTGATTACGGCATGGCGTTTGCCTGCGCGGTTGAGGTCGGCAATCATCTCGCCCACAGCTCCGCCTGCATAGCCAGTGCCTAGCCATTCAGCAGTGCCTGCTGTATCGAAGTTAAGGCAGCGCAGTTTCTGAAGGTTTACTACCACGACCGGCACGTCCAGATCGCGTACGGCAGGTAGCATGTTGTAGCTTGTGCAGTAGGTAAGCAGCTGCAAAATGACCAGGTCTACATCTGCTGCGCGAAACGCATCGCCTGCAGCCTGTGCCTGCTCTTTTGTGGTAACCAAACCGCCGTCGATGAGCTCGACAGTTTCAGGCAACGTTTTCTTGAAAGCGGCATACTGCTCTTCGAATTCGGGTACCAACTCCGGGAATTGGGGCAGGTACGCCTGCAGCGCGATGGAAAACACGCCGACTTTCGCTTTCGTTTCTATTAGCATAGGCAACCTCCTGTTGTCTGTTTGCTTGCTGTACATCTATATGCTGTACACACAGCTGATGCTGCGTGCGACATACTTGTCTATTCCTGCGGGTCGACCATGTCGATATCAAAGGACGCGCGGATCATATCGCGTGCTGTCTGCAGATCCTCGATCTGGCCGCTGGCGATCATCTGGACAATTAAGTTGCCCAGGCTGGTGCCTTCAACAGGTCCGGCGAAAACGGGAATGCCGCATGCTTTGGTGGTTAATTCGTTCAAATAGGCATCCTGACAGCCGCCACCTACGATATTGATAGAAGTGTAGGTTCTGCCTGTAAGCGAAGCCATTTCTTCAATAGATTCGGCATAGCATGTCGACAGGCTTATATAAACGCAGCGCATTAATTCGCCAACCGTTGTCGGGATGGCCTGTCCTGTCTCAAAGCAGGCTAAGCGAATCTCATCGATCATGGAATCGGGTGCTAAGAAACGGTCATCGTTTACGTTGACGTGGGCTTCGAAATCTTTTGCCGCTTTGGCTTCTTCTATTAAATCGCCAAAACCCATTTCGTGTGTGCTGCCAACAAAAGGAGGCAATTCGGCTTCAAGCGTCGCTTTTGTTTCTGCTTGAGCTTCGGTTTCTTGTTTTCCTTCGACGTATGACACGCCATTAAGTTCACGGCGAATAGACTGAATCATCCAGAGACCCATGATGTTTTTCAAGAAGCGGAAGCGTAGCTCATAGCCGCCTTCATTGGTGAAGTTTTGAAAACGTGAAGCGTCAGAAGTAATAGGGCCTTCGTTTTCAACACCAAGCAAACTCCAGGTACCTGACGAGAGGAATACTGCATCATTATCGCGGGCAGGAACCGCTAAATAAGCGCTGCCAGTGTCGTGAGTAGCCGGGGCAATAACGCGAGGGGCATAGCCAAGTGTTTGCTCAATTTCGGGCTTCACTACACCTAGGTCTGTTCCAGGCATTACTACTTCACAAAACATTTCTTGGGGTATATCGAATGCATCAAGAATTACGCTATCCCATTGTTGGGTGCGTGCATTAAGCAAGCAAGTGGTAGTGGCATTGGTGTATTCATTTACCTTGGCGCCAGTAAGCAAGAATGCTAAGTAATCAGGAATCATCAAGAAACTTTCAGCTTGCTCAAGCTGTTCAGGGTGTTCGCGCTTGAGGGCAATAAGCTGATAGATGGTATTGAACGGCTGGCGCTGAATGCCAGTGCGGCGATATACCTCATCGGGCGCCATAATGCGATCAGCAATTGAATACATGCCGTTGGTTCGATCGTCGCGATAAGCAACGGCATCGCCAATCAGTTGATCGTTCTTATCAAGCAAAACAAAGTCAACACCCCAGGTATCAATGCCGATAGTTTTCGGGGTAAAGCCCGCCTCTTTACATTTTGCTAATCCCGCAACAGTTTCGCGGAACAGCATTTCGATATCCCAACAGTCATGACCGCCTGATCGTTTTTGGATGTTATCGAAGCGGTGAATTTCGGTAAGTTCAATGCGTCCATCTTGTACGGTGCCAACAACGACACGACCTGAAGAGGCGCCAATATCAACTGCTGCATAACAATTCGAAGAAGTCATTAGTTGCCTCCTTCTTCGATGCCAATTTGAACAATCTGCATCACATTAGTAGGACGAGGAGATGGAAGAGAGGGATCTACGCCAGCATCATCGGTGTTTGGTGAAGTGGTGCGATCTCCTAAGGTGAATACTGCAACATCTCCGCTGTGGACATAACCTTTTTCAGTAACAACCGAACGCGCCTGTTCAAGAACGAAGGACGCATCGCCCACTACCTTGCCTAAAAGGGGTGTTACACCCCAAGCAAGCTGTAAGGAACGACGATTTTCTTCTGAAGGCGTTACCGCATAAATGGGTGCCTTGGGTCGATAGTTCGAAACTAAACGTGCAGTACGTCCTGTCATGGTAGGGGTAACGATGCAGGATGCACCAACGTGTTCAGCGGCAGTAACAGCAGCAAGTCCTACCACCGCAGAAATGCCATTGGGTTCTGAGGTACGATTAGGAATAGATCCTTGCTCATAGATGTGCGGTTCGGTAGCTTCAGCAATCTGGGCCATGGTTTGAACTGCAGGAATAGGGTACATGCCGATAGCTGTTTCGCCCGATAAGGTAAGCGCATCGGTGCCGTCGTAGATTGCGTTTGCGATGTCTGCGACTTCTGCGCGAGTTGGACGAGGGTTGTGGATCATGGATTCCAGCATCTGCGTTGCAGTAATAACAGGGCGATAAGCTTGATTGCAGGTCTTAATAATATTCTTTTGAAGAAGAGGCACCTGATTAGAAGGAACTTCTACGCCCAAGTCCCCGCGGGCAACCATGATGGCATCAGATGCAGCGATGATCTCCTCAATGTGGTCTACTGCATGCCCATTTTCAATTTTTGCAACCACTCGGATATGATTGCCGCCATGTTCGGTCAAGAAAGAACGGATAGCGCAAACATCTTCGGCGCAGCTTACAAATGATGCAGCAACGAAGTCCACCTCTTGTTCGATGGCGAACAGGAGGTCTTCTTTATCTTGCTCGGTCATGACAGGAAGAGGGACGTTGGTTCCTGGGAGGTTGAGCTGTTTGCATTCGCCAAGCATGCCCGAATTTTGAACCGTGCATTGGATTTCGCTACCACACACACGGTCAACAGCTAACTCAATCAAGCCATCGTCTAACAAAATAATAGTTCCAGGTTCTACATATTGATAGAGACCGGGGAAGGTTTGGTGAATACGACGAGAAGTGCCAAGGATGTTTTCTTCGGTAAGGAAAATATTGTCCCCCGCTCGAAGAAGAACAGGCTTGCCATCTTCTAGTTTGCCTGTGCGAATTCCTGGACCTTTCGTGTCAAGCATGATGGCGCAGGGTGAATCAAGTTCGCGACGGACTTTTTTCAGACGGTCCATTCGTGCTTTATGTTCAGCGTGGGAGCCATGGGAAAAATTACAGCGTGCGACATCCATGCCGGCAAGAATAAGGTTCTTGAGCGCGGATTCGGAATCCACGGCAGGACCGAGCGTACAGATAATTTTTGTTCGTTTTGCCATAAATACAGTTCGCCTTTCATCGGGAGCGGATTTCGGCTGTAGGCAGAAATAAAGCCCCAAAACGTTTTCGCTGTGGGGTGTCTTCCGCTAACGGGTCGAAATATGCCGCTCAGGGCAACTGTATGTATTGTAGGTCAATTTAACAATTGTGAAGATTTTTTAACATCAGAAAGCAACAAAAGATCCCCAAAACTTATAGTTTTGGGGATCTATCAACATCTCATGACGCCTAAGGGCATCTAATGGGTAGTTTGTACTAAAAGCCAGATGTTGTTCTAAAGGAGATAGTGCCTGATTGTAGGATAGTGCCCCTTGGAGCTATCCTCTGGATGTTATTCCCTAGACACTATTCTCCTTGACCTTCCTGATAAGGGTAGGTGTTTACCAGTTCACTGACCGTAATAAAACGATAGCCCTGTTCTTTTAATTTGGGCAGCGCTTCTTTAAGGGCGCTTACCGTTTGAGAGCGGTCTCCACCGCCATCATGCATCAGAACGATTTCGCCAGGACCAGCGCTTTCGATGCGCTGCGCAATGACATCAGCACCTGGTCGCTGCCAGTCTCCTGTATCGATATTCCAACCAATTTCGCCCGTGATGAGTTCACTTAAATCGCTGGCAACGGATTGATCAAAGTTTCCGCCAGGAGAACGGAATAGCTGACTTGCATCTTTGCCTGAGGCATCTTTAATTGCTTGCATACCTTTTTCAATCTCTTGCTTGCGCTCATCGCTCGACATCAAAATAAGGCTAACGCCTTGGCCGCTTCCTGCAGCATGATCCCAGGTGTGGGTACCAATTTCATGTCCTTCATCTGAAGCGCGTTTCAGCAGATCTTCGTGTCCGGAGATATTTTCACCGATGGTGTAGAAGGTTGCTTTGGCATCGTTTTCTTTTAGGATGTCTAAGATTTGTGCCGTTGTGGTATCCCAGGGACCATCGTCAAAGGTAAGAGCGATTACTTTATCTCCATTGGAATTAACGTTGTAATACTGAACTACACCATTAACGGGTTCTTTTGTGGTGACTTCGGCAGTTTTTCCTGACTCGTTTCCAGTACGAACTACTTTTTCTCCTGGTTCACCCTTTTGAGTGTAAAGATGAACCGCGCCCGTTCCTTTAATTTCAAGGGTAGGTTGCAAAATTTGAGGCTCGCTTTGTGTGTAATCTTCGGTGATATCGGTTCCGTTGCTTAGCGAAATGTCATCACCTTCGTTAAGGCGAATAGAGAGATCATCTTTGGTTTCGCCATTGATGGTAGCGTTAGCGCGGGTTCCTTCGCCTTGACGAATAACCGAGCCATCCACTGCAACAAAATTACCAGGGGTTACCGATACCGTGTTGGTGTCAAGTAATCCTTCAATTGTGCGTTGCTGACCAGAGATGGTTTGCTGTTGTCCATTAATAGTTACATTTACTGGCTTATTGGCATCCCAAGTGATAAAGCCAAAAATGCCAACGGCTACAACTGCGATTGCGACAACACCTGCGATTATTTTTATGCGAGTTGAACCAGACATTTTGCGTTTAGGGCGTTGAGCGCTCAGATAACGCTCAGCGCTGAAATCTGAAGAATCAGACATTCTTCCCGCAGGGTTTATTGGCCGATTTGCGCCACGATTTGCCTGTTCGTTTGCGGCGCGATTTACTCCGCCATAATTTCCTGCTTGCGCATAGGGTCTTTGAGCTGCGCTTCGACGAGTAGGGGCGGCTTGACGAGGCCTGGTTTGGCTATTGTTAGGAACGGTTTGGCGAGGCATAACTCCATTACCGCTTGAAGCTGATTGTTGTTGTGGTATGCGACCGCTTAGGGTGGCTTCTCCTACGCGAGGGGTGCGGCTCGTGCGAGCGGGATTTTGTTTGAATTCGGACTGAAATTCTGGGTATGAGTTATTAGGATTCTGGTACGAAATGCGAGAACCCCGCCCTGAATCTTCAGGGTGTTGTGTCCAATAGCACTGTCTAGTGTCTGCTTGGTTGTTTTGTGCCCGTGCGTAGCGCTGAGCAGGAGAAAGCGCGCTTTGACGAGGATCATGAGCGCTATACATTTCGCGTTCACGCTCTAGTTCATCACGTGCGTTGGGAATATTGACACGCTGAGAAGTAGGCACGCGATTAGAGTGCTGGGTGTGCGCTTGATTATACGAGCGTGATGAAGGACGACGAGAAGGATAGTTATGTGGTTCGTTGTTCTGGGGCATTTTATCCTCAAGTATATTTAAAGGTTTTCCTGGTAATACTACTGTTGCAGGTTACTGTTGTAGGCTTGGTTGGCATGCAGCTTTGAAAATACGTCGCGCGGAAGCATTTTGCCTACATGTTTGTGCTCTGCGTTACCTCATTGTACTCGCTGCATTTCATAAATAAAGAGGCCGTTTTAAAACGTTACCAAATTGGTTGCTGCTTCAACTTCGGGGTAAAGGAAAAAAAGAATCTATTCACCGCTTTTATCTTGCAATAAATACCCCGCAGGGGTATACAGATAAGTGAACTTAGATACCCCTTGGGGGTATAGAGATAAGCGACCTAACAACAAGTATAAGATGAATAGGTAGTTAGCTATGTTGCAAGATAACAATCGGGAAATTACACAAAGCGAAGCAGTTCAAGAAAAACGTATATGCGAATGCCACTATAAAGAAACCGAGCGCACAGAAAAACTTCAAGCAGATGTAAAGAAGCGGCTTAATCGTGCGATTGGTCAGCTGAACGGCGTTAAAAACATGATCGACGATAACCGATATTGCGGTGATGTACTTACGCAACTAGCAGCAGTGGAAAGTGCAGTGCACTCAGCTGCAGAACTTATTTTGAGAGACCACTTGGAAACATGCGTAAAAGACCATATTCGTCGCGGTGACGACGAAATTATTGAAGAGGCAATGCGTCTTATTAAAAAGTTTGCGCGATCGTAATAGGAAGTCTGCGTACAGGTAATAGGGAATTTGCATACTTAAACAGACACTTTTCACTACCTTACAGGCTTTTACTAAGGATTTTGCAGGTGAAAACAATGACAACGGAAATAACAGAACATAAAACAGATTCAATAGACACGGTAATTTCAACTACAACAGCGGTGAAAACAGCAACAGAGCAAGTAAGCCAAACGGCGCTTTCGACCTCATTAAAGCAATCATTCGATGTAACAGGTATGACCTGCGCGGCCTGTTCGGCGCGAGTAGAAAAGACTACAAGTAAGGTTGAGGGAGTACGCTGCGCTACGGTTAATCTTCTGAAAAATTCGATGGAAGTGGAATTTGATCGGGACGCTGACATTGCTCAGGTAACGCAGGCAATTGAGACTGCGGTTAACAAGGCGGGATATGGTGCCGTGCCTAAAGTCGGTAATGATAGTAATGATGGCAGCGTTCAAGGCGGAGACAATCTAAGCGTAACGAGCCATGGCAGCACGGTCAATTCTTCAGTTTCTGCTGCTGAACAAGAGAAAAATCATATGCAAAGACGTCTTTTTGTTTCTCTTATTTTTATGGTGCCGCTGTTCTACATTTCTATGGGGCACATGATGGGCTGGCCTTTGCCAAGTATTTTGCTGGGTGCAGAAAACAGCATGGTGTATGCTTTGACTCTTTTCGTGCTGCTAATTCCTGTCATTGCGGTTAATTTCAAGTTTTTCCGCATAGGGTTTACCACGCTCTTTCGCGGATCACCCAATATGGATTCGCTTATTGCGCTTGGTTCTGGCGCGGCGACGATTTATGGTCTCTATGCTTTGTATCAAATGGCGTTTACCTTAGGGCATGGCAATCTGGCTGCAGCACATCAGTTTGCAATGAACTTATATTTTGAATCCGCGGCAATGATTCTGACGCTTATTACGCTTGGTAAATATCTTGAAGCGCGCGCAAAAGGGAAAACAACAGATTCTATTTCGCAGCTGATGGATTTGTCGCCTAAGATGGCTTTACGTCTAGAAAACGGTGTCGAAACTTCAATTCCTGCAAAGCAGGTACGAGTTGGCGATGTTTTGATAGTCAAAACAGGCGAATCAGTACCTGTTGATGGCGTGGTGCTGGAAGGTCAAGGCTCGGTTGACGAATCGGTTATTACGGGCGAGCCGCTTCCGATAAGTAAACGTGCAGGTGATAGTGTTACCGGTGCTACCGTGAACACTGCAGGGTGGTTCACTATGCGCGCTGAACATGTTGGTGCTGATACTGTTTTGGCGGGCATTGTAAGGTTGGTAGATGAAGCCACGAGTTCTAAAGCGCCTATCGAAAAGATGGCGGATAAAATCAGCGGCATTTTCGTACCTGTTGTAATAGGTGTGGCAGTAATAACCTTTTGTATTTGGGTGGCTGTGGGCGCGGATGTTTCTACGTCACTTACCTATGCTATTTCCGTTTTGGTTATTTCTTGTCCTTGTGCACTAGGTCTTGCAACGCCAACGGCAATTATGGTGGGAACGGGTCGTGGTGCTACTAGCGGTATTTTAGTGAAATCAGCAGAGTCGCTTGAGGCTGCTCATGCGGTAAAAACGGTAATTTTAGACAAAACGGGCACTATTACTCAAGGAATGCCTGAGGTGACAGATGTGGTGGTTGCCCAACCAGAAAAGCAAGATAGGCTTTTAAGTTTGATGGGTGGCTTGGAATCATATTCCGAACATCCCCTTGCCCAGGCAATAATGCGCTATGTAAAGCGTCAAGGAATTTCTATTCCTGAAGTTCAACAGTTTACGCAAACCGCCGGAGAAGGCGTTTCGGGCAAAATTGGAGATATGTGGTGCTACGCAGGCAATGCACGCATGATGAAAGCTGAAGGGGTTGCAGATCTAGGTAGTCTTTCAGAAGAAAATACCAAGAATGAAAACTTCAGTAATCAAATTGAACAGTTTGCTAATGAAGGCAAGACCGTTATCTATTTCGCTGAGGGTAAAACTCTTCTCGGGTTTGTAGCAATTGCTGATGTGGTAAAGCCTTCAAGTGCTGCTGCTGTAGCACAGCTTAAAAATATGGGCATTCGAACGGTAATGCTAACAGGCGATGACCCCCGCACTGCGCAGGCAATTCATGTTCAGGTAGGCACCGATGAAGTAATTGCAGGAGTGCTCCCAGCGGACAAGGAACGAGTAGTTCGCGAACTTTCCGAAAAAGGTAAAGTTGCCATGGTTGGTGATGGGATTAACGATGCACCCGCCTTGGCACGTGCGGATGTAGGCATTGCGATTGGGGCAGGTACCGACATTGCTCTTTCAAGTGCCGATATTGTATTGATGCATAGTGATTTACTTGATGTACCTGCTGCGCTAGATTTGTCGCGCGCTACTATGCGCAATATCAAACAAAATCTTTTCTGGGCGCTTTTCTATAACGCAATTTGTATCCCGGTTGCTGCTGGTGCTTTGGCGTGGGCAGGCTTTAGCTTAAACCCCATGATTGCAGCAGCTGCTATGAGTTTTAGTTCGGTTTGCGTAGTTACCAATGCTTTACGTTTGCGTCGATGGAAACCGCCATTTCAAAAGTCATCGTTCAATGAAGCATCATGTGAAGAGACTGTTTCTGCTGGGGTTGTTGTTAAAAACAAAGTTTCTAATGACGAAGCTGGCAAGAATAACGAAATTGGAAACAATACTGTTGAAAACGGTGAAGTAGAGCACAACAAAAAAGAACCTAAAGGAAAGGAAGAAACCATGGAAAAAGTATTGCACGTAGAAGGAATGATGTGCGAAAAGTGCGTAGCTCATGTAAAGAAGGGGCTTGAACGTGTTGAAGGTGTAGAAGAGGCTATCGTGGATTTGGAAGGTAAGAGTGCGACAGTGAAGCTTACGACCGAAGTTTCTGATGAGACGCTGATTGATGCGGTAGTGGAAGAAGGCTATGAGGCAAAAATGGCGTAACAGCAGCAAACCATAGTTGTAGAAGCCCAAAAGAGGTGCAGTTAATTCGGATTGATACGGTCCAACTCGGAAATTCCGCCATTTGAGCCTCCAAATGGCAAATTAAGCATGATTTGTACTATTTTGGGCGATGAGAAAACAACGTGTGTTCAAGAACCACAAGAAAATCCTCCTGAATTAGAATAATACTCCACAGATTGAACAACCTGTGGAGTATTTTGTGTAAAGGACCAATTTGGTTAGTGGGAACAATTT
>OGYW01003070.1_pt1 | contig 11606 bp, 10 predicted proteins | sample 1576621 | NCBI WGS metagenome assembly OGYW01 (sample SAMEA3541528, study PRJEB24748) | human gut metagenome | biome: human gut; feature: human-associated habitat; material: faeces | place: China | collected 2012 | reverse complement strand
CCGTCTCAGATGCTGAAGCGGTGTTTCATCGAGCCTCAGGGAATCCAGCTGGTGCTGGGCAAAGTAGCCGATCGTGAGTCCCTGGCCGCGTCGAAGCGTGCCGGACATGAGCGGGAGCTCACCGCAGATTCCCTTCACGAGGGTTGACTTGCCGGCCCCGTTGACGCCCAGAACGCCGATCCGTTCGCCGGACCGGACGCAGAAGGAAACATCCTGAAGCACCGGGGTGTCACCGTAGCCGAGGGACATATTCTCGGCATCCAGCAGATGATCCGGAAGCCGCTCAGGCTCCGGAAATTCAAACCGCCACTCAGCCTTAGCGCGGACCGGCTCAACTGCCTGCAGTTTTTCCAGCATCTTGATGCGGGACTGCGCCTGGCGCGCCTTCGTTGCCTTATAGCGGAAGCGGTCAATAAAAGCCTGCAGGTGAGACGCGGTCCGTTCATACGCGCGGGCACCGGCTTCCTGCTGACGGAGCCGCTCAATCCGCATCGCTTCGAAGTCGGAATAGTTGCCGGCGTAGCGGCGGATCGTTCCGTCCTCAATTGACCAGATCGTGCCGACCGCCCGGTCGAGAAACTCACGGTCGTGAGAAATAATGATGATCGTGGCCTGAACCCGCTTCAGCCAGGCTTCGAGCCAGATCACGGAGTCAAGGTCGAGGTGGTTCGTCGGTTCGTCGAGAAGGAGCAGGTCCGCGGGACGCATCAGCGCTCGCGCGAGCGCGAGGCGGTTTCTCCAGCCGCCGGAGAAATCACGGACCGGAAGCACGGTCTGCTCTTCCGAGAATCCGAGACCATGAAGAATGGTTTTGGCGTTCGCTGCGATCGCGCCTTCATTCAGTTCCGCGAGTGTTGCCATGGCCTGAGCGAGCGCCATATCGTCACCCGACCCTTCAGCGGCCTTCAGTGCTGCTTTGGCCGCCTCAAGCGGGGCGTGCCCGGAGAGCACGAAGTCGAGCGCCGACATATCAACTGCCTCGATGTCCTGGGCGACGTGCGCGATGCGGTCTTCCGCGGGGTGTTCGATTTCACCCGCTTCTGTCTGAAGTTCTCCGAGAATCGCGGCGAAAAGCGTCGATTTTCCGCAGCCGTTCGGGCCGACGAGGCCGACACGTTCGCCATCGGAGGCGAGCACCGAGGCGTGGCTGTAGAGAACGCGGACGCCTCTCACGAGGCTGACATCAATAAGGCGTAGCACAATCAAACCTTTCTTAAAAACATGAAAAAGGCGGCGAAGATCGCCGCCCTCAGAGCTGCCGGAGCCGGGCGAGAAGCAGGCCCACGCTGAATCAGTGCTTGAAGTATCGCTTCAGGTCTTCGGCGGTCGCAAGGAACACGAGGTCATCACCTGCGCTGACCGTGAGCCAGGTGAGCGGGAGATCAGGCCAGATCGCTTCAACCGCTTCGCGGCCGTCACCTACTTCAACGACCAGGATGCCGTTTTCGGTCAGATGATCCGCGGCCTCAGGCAGCAGACGGCGCACCACATCCATTCCGTCGAAGCCGGCTTCGAGCGCGAGAGACGGCTCAAGGCGGTATTCATCCGGCAGGGATTCCATGGCGGCCGTGGTGACGTAAGGCGGATTCGAAATGATGACGTCCCACTTCTTCGTCTTCACTTCGGGCATATCGAAGAGATCAGAAAGCACGAGGTCGATCTGGTCTTCCATTTCATAGTCCGCGCGGTTCACACGGGCGACTTCAAGCGCCTTCGGGCTGATATCAACACCCGTGACGTGAGCGTTCGGGAAAGCCTCAGCCGCGAGAATCGCGAGGCACCCGCTGCCCGTGCACATATCGAGCACGGAGCTGACCGCTTCCGGATCCTGAACCCACGGCGCGAGCTGATCCTCGAGGAGTTCCGCAATGAAGGAGCGCGGAATCAGCACGTCTTCATCGCAGTAGAAGCGGTGCTTCACGAGCCAGGCTTCGTGGAGCAGATAAGGCACCGGGACGTGCTCCGTCACGCGGCGCTCAATCAGATCCGTGATCTTGATGATTTCATCCGCGGTCAGCCGGGCGTCCCAGAACGCCTCGAGCTTCTCAAACGGCAGATGCATCGCCCGCAGCACGAGGAACGTCGCTTCCTGCCACGTATCGTCGGTACCGTGACCGAACGAAATTTCGGACGACTCCATACGGGTCATGGCCCAGCGGACCATGTCGCGGATTGTGCGGAGCCGGGAAACCGATTCATGAATATTCTGAGGCATCAGATTGTTCCTCTCGCGTGAGCGCTTTAAAGAGTTCCAGAGGCGGATCAGCCGCGCATCGGGGAGTTCGTTTCGAAGTCAGGGAGATGCACGACGGTCCTGGGTGCGGGAATTGCAGAGCGTCACCGTGGCGTTTTCACGGTCCAGCATCATGGCGGCGGGCTTGCCGACCACGAGGCTGCGGCCCACGACCACGGCCCGCCGACCAGAGAGCGGCACCTGATAATACTTCAGGATCTCCAGACAGGCCTGCGCGGTGCAGGGCGGGTAACCGATGGCAGTGTTGGTGAACACACCAGCCAGCGAACCGTCCGTGATGCCGTCGATATCCTTTTCCGGGGCCAGCGCCGCGCGGACGGCGCGGTCATCGAACTGTTTGGGCAGAGGGCGGAAGAGCAGACAGCCGTGGATGGACGGGTCTGCGTTGATCTTCCGGATGACCTCCAGAAGCGCGTCCTGTGCAGCATCTTCGGGCAGAAGGAACTGCTTTACGGCGACGCCTACCTTGCCGCAGCGGGTCAGGACGCCTTTTTCGTAGGAAAGGTCGTCCGGGCGGGCACCCACGCGCACCACGGCCAGCGTGGGCACGATGCCCTTTTCCTGCATTGCAGCACAGCGGGCGGCGTTTGCTTCGTTCATGGCGGCCACAACGGGCGCGCCCTTCAAAATCGTTGCCATCAGAATTACCCCCTCAAGGAATGTGTGAGTTTCTCGTAGATCTGGTCGGCCTGCGGCACAAACTCCGCCAGCATGGCGTCGGCCTGTGCATTCAGGGCGGCGGCGTGGGCGTTGTCGGCCATCAGCCGGGTGTTGATGGAGACATTGAGCCCGGCGGCCTGCAGGGCGGCCTTGCAGAACAGTGCAGCACACCCGGCATCCGATACGGCCATCACACTGCCTTTTTCGGCGTATTCCGCTGCCAGCGTGATGCCCTCACAGCAGGCGGACATGATCTCCAGCGGCACAGCACAGGCCCCTTCCAGCGCGGCCTCCAGCACAGCGGCTTTGTGGGCCTGCTGCTCCGGGGTCTCTTTGGGCAGCTTGTAGGCTGCAGCCAGCGGTGTAAAGGCGTCGGCGTCGGCCTGTACCAGCCCTTCCAGCCGCTTGCGGAGGGCGGCGGCACGGCGGTTCAGGACAAGGATGTCCGCCTCCACGGCGGCATATTTTTTCTTGCCGACGGTCAGGCTGCCGACCATATTGCCAAGGGCGGCTCCGGCGGCACCCACCAGAGCTGCGGCTCCGCCGCCGCCCGGTGCCGGGGCGTTGCCGGCAAGGTCTTCTAAAAACGCTTCACAGCTCAAATTCATCAGTTCCACGATAGAGCCCCTCCTCTGTTACAAATCCGTCCAGCTGCTGGTCATGCGCGTCCACAGCGGCCTGCTCCACCCGCTGCGCCTCAAAGGCAACGCCGAGCAGTACGGCGTTCCGGCAGCGGGGCAGGTAGCGGTCATAGTAGCCTTTTCCCATCCCGACGCGGCGGCAGGCGGCATCAAAGGCCGCGCAGGGCACCAGCACCAGGTCGAGCGCTTCGGGCGGGAGCAGCTGCGCCCGTTCCGGGATGGGGGTCAGGATGCCGTATGCACCTACCTCCCAGCCGTCCGGGCCGGGCACAGCGGCCGTCAGGGTGAAGCCCGCGCCGCAGATGGGGTAGGCGACGGTCTTGCCCTGCCGCACCGCCTCCGCCAGCAGAGCGGACAGGTCTGCCTCCCCGCCGAAGGCTGCATAGGCAAGGAGCGTCCGGGCGTTCTGAAAGCAGTTCAGTGCTGCGATGCGGCGGCACAGCGCGGCGTCTGCGGCAGAACGTGCGGCGGCGGAAAGCGCCCGCCGTGCGGCAATGCCCGCTTTGCGCTGGGCTGCTTTTTGCAGGGAATGATCCATCTGCGGTTTCCTCCCTCGTTTCCGTCGGAGTTTGTGTGGGTCGATTCTGAAAAGCTGCACAAACGCGGGAACGGATTTTTATACAGATATAATAAACGCTGGCCGCAAAAAAAGCAAGGGTTTAGGCGAAAATATGGTTGCGCACCGGGGCTGATTTTGTTATCATAAAGAGGAGGGGAGCAAGGCTCACTTCGGAGCCGCTCTGCCCGGAACGATCTGTCAGAGAGGGGTAGTAAAAATGTACGATGAAATGATGGACACCATCGGTCTGGTGGGCAAGGCTGACCCGGAGCTGGCTGCGGCGATGGGCCGCGAGCTGACCCGCCAGCGGGAGAACATCGAGCTGATCGCCAGCGAGAACATCGTTTCGCCTGCCGTGATGGCTGCGATGGGCACGGTGCTGACCAACAAGTATGCCGAGGGTCTGCCGGGCAAGCGCTATTACGGCGGCTGTGCCTATGTGGATGAGGTCGAGAACATCGCCATTCAGCGCGCCTGCAAGCTGTTCGGGGCCAAGTATGCCAACGTGCAGCCGCACTCCGGCGCACAGGCCAACCTGGCCGTCTACTTTGCACTGCTGGACGTTGGCGATACCGTCATGGGCATGGACCTGTCGCAGGGCGGCCACCTGACCCACGGCTCGCCGGTGAACATGTCCGGCAAGAACTACCACTTCGTTTCCTACGGCGTCAACGAGGACGGCGTCATCGACTATGCGGCGCTGGAAAAGCAGGTCAAAACGGTGCGCCCGAAGCTCATCGTGGCGGGCGCATCGGCTTACCCCCGCGCCATCGACTTTGAAAAGCTGGCCGAGATCGCCCACGGCTATGGCGCTTACCTGATGGTCGATATGGCCCACATCGCCGGTCTGGTGGCGGGCGGCTATCACCAGAGCCCGGTGCCCTATGCAGACGTTGTGACCACCACGACCCACAAGACCCTGCGCGGCCCGCGCGGCGGCCTGATCCTGACCAATAATGCGGTGCTGGCCAAGCGGATCAATTCCGCCGTCTTCCCCGGCACCCAGGGCGGCCCGCTGGAGCATATCATCGCGGCAAAGGCCGTCTGCTTTGGGGAGGCACTGAAGCCGGAATTCAAGGAATATGCGCGCAAGATCGTGGAGAATGCACAGGCCATGGCGGCTGAGCTGCAGGCCCGCGGCGTGAAGCTGGTGTCCGGCGGCACCGACAACCACCTGATGCTCCTCGACCTGCGGGAGGAAGAGTGCACCGGCAAGGAGCTGGAAGCCCGCCTCGACAGTGTGCACATCACGGCCAACAAGAACACCGTGCCCGGCGAGACCCGCAGCCCCTTCGTGACCTCCGGCGTCCGTCTGGGCACCCCTGCCGTCACGACGCGCGGTATGGGCCCGGCAGAGATGAAAATCATCGCCGACTGCATTGCCGACTGCATCTGGCACTATGACGAGAAGCGGGACGACATCTCCGCCCGCGTTCTGGCGCTCACCAAGGCGTTCCCCCTGTACGAATAAGAACGGTCAAATTTCCGGCACCTGCTGCACATCCTGCGGCGGGTGCTTTTTTACGCTTGACAAAAGGCGCACGGGCATGTCATGCAGATACGCGTGGTTGGATATTGCAAACCAAAAAGAATGCTGTGGCAGGCGGGGGGGGGGAAAAAAGGAATGAACTGTGGTCGGCTTGTATCTTTTGCGGAAATCGGCTATAATGGGGCGGCAAAAGGATGAAAAAAGGAGACAACACCATGTGGATCTATCTGCTGCGCCATGGCAGAACTGAATACAACGCCCAGAAACGGTATCAGGGCCAGCGGGACATCCCGCTTTTGCCCGAAAGCGCGGCCCAGCTGCGGCGGGCGGACTTTTCCCCGGAGGTCGTCTACGTGACGCCGCTGCAGCGCACGTCGCAGACGGCAAAGATCCTCTTTCCGGATGCAAAATTGGTGCCGGTGGAGGGGCTGAAGGAGATGAACTTCGGCCGGTTCGAGGGGCAGAAGTTCGTCCGTGTGGAGCAGGACCCGGAGTATCTGGAGTGGGTCCGGCAGAACGAAGCCAGCGCTCACCCGGACGGGGAGCGGAAGAGCGATTTCTGTGACCGCGTCTGCGCGGCGTTTGCCGCTTTGGTGGACAAGGCACTTGCCGACGGCGAGGAGCGGCTGGTCATCGTGGCGCACGGCGGCACCCAGATGGCCGCAATGGAGCGGTTCGCGGTGCCGCACAAGACCTTCCACGCATGGTGCGGCCCCAATGCGGGCGGCTATGTGCTGGACGCCTGCGACTGGAAGGCGGAACACATCCTGCACGTGGTGAAAACCGTCCAGTACACGGAGGAAAACGCATGATGGAGCGCGGATTGCTGCATCTCTATTGGGGCGATGGAAAGGGCAAGACCACAGCCGCCATGGGCCTCGCGCTGCGCGCATTGGGCAGCGGGAAGCGTGTGGTCATCGTGCAGTTCCTGAAGGGCGGCAAAAGCGGCGAGATCCCGCTGCTGGAGCAGCTGGGGGCCAAAGTCTACCGCGGCAAGGCCGGGCAGAAGTTCGTCTTCCAGATGAACGATGCCGAAAAGGCGGCTACGCGGGCGCTGCAAAATGAGAACCTCCGGGCTGCCATGGCCCAGCCGGCCGATCTGCTTCTTCTGGACGAGGCCGGTTCCGCATGGGAACTGGATATGGTGGACAAAGAGCTGCTTCAGTCGGCCGTTCTGCACCGGCCGGATGAGCAGGAATGCGTTCTGACGGCACACGCTGCGCCGCAGTGGATGCTGGATGCGGCGGATTACAGCACCGAGATGAAGTGCTGCCGCCACCCCTACCAGAAGGGCATCGCCGCCCGGCAGGGGATCGAATATTGAAAAAGTGCCCCGCTCTCTGGAAAACCAGAGGGCGGGGCACGATTGTCATACGGTGGCCAGCACCGCCAGGATGCTCTGCCAGTGGGGGTTCTGCGCGGCGGGGGCGGCGCGGCGCGGGGCCGGGCGCTGGGCCGGAGAACGGACGGCGTCCGCCGGGCGGGTGAAGGGCGAGCAAAGCTCCGCCTGCCACTGCGCGGCCAGCTCCATGGCCTGTGGGCAGTTTTGCAGGGTGCGGCGCTCGCTCCCGGCCAGAAAATCACCCAGCCAGCAGAGCAGCGCGGCGAGCGGCAGGCAGTCAGCAGCCTGTGTGCTCCAATAGCACCAGTGCCCGCCGCGGCCCACAAAGCTGTCCACGGTGATGAGTGCCCCTTCGCGGGCCGACTGCGGCAGGGAAGGGCAGGAGGTGTCCGAAAGACGCCGGAGTTGGTTCACGAGAAACTCTGTGCGGGCCGGGTCAAAGGCATCGTCCCGGATACAGGCGGAAAAGTCCGCTGCGTCCAACAGGGCGTCCGCTTTGGTGGGGAAACGGCCGGTCATCTCGCCGGATGCGTTGTGGCACAACTGCCAGCCCTTGCGGAACAACTGGAAGTTGAGGTTGCGGCGGCCCATGGTGGAATAGAAGACCCGTGCGCGGCCGGATGCGTTCCGGCGCAGCTCGATGTAAGCATCCGCGCCGCCAAGGTCCTGCACCTTTACGCTCAAAATCAACGAGAAATCGCGCTTCTGTGCGGACATGACCTGGTGCATCTGCTCAAAGTAACGATTGGCATCCATAGCGGGTCTCCTTCCTCGTACAACCATTGATTCGTTCTTTTCTGGCTGTATTATAGCATAAGTTGTCACAAATTACAACTAAAAGTTTGAAGATTGCAAAAATATTTTTGCACATTGGGGGAAAGGACAAACACTATGGTTGTAACCAAAAGACCGGGGCCGCAAACATGCAGTCCCGGTCTTTTGGTGCGAGGAGTCAATCGCCCAGCTCGCGGATTTCGTTCTGGATGAGCTGCCCGGCCGCGCGGGCCAGTTGATCCATGCCGCGGATGCGGGCCAGATCTTTGCCGTAGATGCGCTCGGCATCGGGGATGGAGCGGTCCTCGCCCATGAAGACAGCGGAGACCCGCAGCCCCTTGCGGCGGAGGGCGCGCACCTCGGCAGCGGCATCGTCCACACCGAAGGCCCCGCCGTAGTCGTGCCCCAGCGGGTTCTCCGAAGAGGGCGGCACACGGCGGCTGTCGTTGGGGGAGGCGTCCGTCAGCAGGATGAGCAGATGACGCGGCGCGGGGCCGGGCGCAAAGTCCAACAGGTCGCCAGCAGCCCGCAGGGCCAGGCCGTCGCGGTTCCAGCCGGAGGCAAAATACTGGTGGATGTTCTGCAGATTCTTGTCCGAGAAACCCTTGAGCACCCGCAGGACCGTGTAGCCCCGCAGGCTGGAAAAGCAGCTGACCCGCACAGGGATGCCGCAGGCGGTCAGGCTCTCGGCAAGGATGACGCCCTGCGCCGCGATGACCTCCTGACAGTGCAGGCGGGAGGCCGACGCATCCAGCAGCAGGTCCACGGTGAAGGCGGGCTGGTTCTCCTCCTCAGCGCAGCGGAAGACGCGGGCGTCGTCCAGCACAGGGGCCCGCCAGACCCGCACGGGATCCAGACTGCCGCTGCGGGCCACCCGCGCATGGGGCTGCTGGTGCACGAGGATGCAGTTGCGGATCTGTTCGGTCAGCCGCAGCACGACGCTGCGGTGCAGCTCCCGGTTCTTGGCGTAGTAGGCGCGGTTCCGGTCGGCCTGCAGCTGCGCCTGTTCGGCCAGATGCTTTGCCTCCGGGGTGGGGGCCTGTTCGGGGCTGGGGACACCGGCGGCGAACCAGAGATGGCACCCCAGATGATCGCCGGTGCAAAGCTCCTGCTCGGCCTTGCGCAGCCGTTCCGGCGGGTAGAGGGAGCGCCCGAAACAGCTCTCGATGTAGGCGCGGTCTTCGGCGGCGTTCTGCCGGAGGGTGATGTGGGCCAGCCGTTTGTCTACCGTCAGCCCGCCGCTGCCTGCGGCATCCACCGCGCTGGAGTGCTCGACCATGACGCGGTCGGTCTTGATCATCTGGGTGGGGAGCATTTTGGTGGCAAGCGAAGCCAGAAGCCCTTCGAGATGCAGGTGGAGCGCGGCTTTTTTGTGCACGGTGCCGTCAAACAGCTTCGCGCGGGCAAAGAGGGCCAGCAGGGCCGGTTTCAGCGCAGCCGGTTCCGGCGGCGTCTGCGGGGCCAGCGCGGCGGCAAGGTCGGCTTCGTAAGGGGTCATCACCGGCGGGCGGCGGCCCTGCACGGTGCGCCAGCGGTCTGCCTGCATGGTGTAGACGAGCTGGTTTTTGGCCATCCACTCCTGCCGGGAGAGCTTGTACTGGATGCCGAAAAAGTAGTCCGCATGGGCGCGGCGCAGCTCGGCCAGCACCGGGCGGCGGGGCAGCTCCAGCGCATAGGCTGCGTTTTCGAGGTAGAGCCAGGTCAGGTCGTCGAGTTCGGCCTCCCGGATGTCGCCATCCCAAAGCCCGAACAGGCTCCGGATGAGATCGTCGCCGTAATATTTGTGCACCAGGCCCACGATGCAGTTCATGTAAAAATCGATCGTGCCGTCGGTGTTGTGTGCAAGGAACAGCGGCTCAAACCCATAGGCACCGGCTGCCGCCCAGACCTGATTGGCTGCGCGCCGCTGTTCGGCGGTGTAGCTCTGCGCTTCCATCAGCGGAACAGCTTTGCGGCAGTGAGCTGCGCCGGGATGCGGGCGGCGATGACGTCCCGGATCAGCCCTTGCTCGTAGGAATCAAAGGCTTTGTTGGTGATGCCCATATCCAGCGCGGCCCCGGCCGGGACGCCCCGGCGGATCAGCCGCAGCGCATCCAGCATCCCGCGCAGATCGAGCGCCTTGGTGGAGATCTCCGCGCTGTCGCACTTTTTTTGCAGGTCGAGGAAGAGCAGGGCGAACTGGTGGACATAGTTTGCGTGCAGGTCGGGGAACTGGGCACGGAGCAGCTTTTCGAGGTTGTCCTGTGTGATGGTGGGCATCTGGATGACCACAAAGCGGGACGTCAGCGCCTCGTTCAGCTCACGGGTGCCTGCATAACCGTAGTTCATGGTGGCGATGAAGCGGGTCTCCTCGGCCAGCGGGATGCGCTCATAGCCGGGCACGTCGATGACGCGGCGGAAGTCCAGCACGGCGTGGAGGACGGCCAGCGCCTCGTTTTTGGCCATGTTGATCTCGTCCAGCACGCCGAAGCCGCCGCACTGGGCACAGCGGTAGACCGGCCCGGGCCGGAAGGTGACCGCCCCATCCACAAAAGTGTCCATGCCGATGAGGGAGGCTGCATCCATGTTCACATGGAACGAGATGTCCCATGCGGGGCGGCCAAAGGCGGCGGCCAGATTTTCAGCCAGCACATTTTTGCCGGTGGCCTTGCCACCGGCCAGCAGCAGGTTTTCGCCGCAGAGCAGGGCCGCCAGTGCCTGCTCCCAGACCTCCCGGCCATAATAGGTAAAGCCGGAAACGGGGATGCGGGGGCGCAGGGCCTCGGGCAGAGCGTGGGCGGCGCGGTATTCTTCCACAGCGCGCAGCAGGTCGGGGCTGATGCCCTCCTGCCGTAATGTTTCCATCAGATCAGACATCCAAGACATCTCCTTGCGGTTGGCTTTGCCAAACCGATTTTTCAGCCTTATCATAGCACAACCGCTCCGGTTTGTGTAGGGGGCGCGGGGGCATTTTTTGCCGGATTTTTGCCCGGGAAATGCCGCAGGGCGGAACGGATCTGTGTGCTGCCGTGCGGACGAAGGAGTTTTTCGTGCCCGGGGATCGTGCGGTAGCGGATATTTTGTGGAAAGCTGTCGAAATGGCAGGTGTTCTGTGTTGCGGGTATCCACTTTTGGCTCAGAATGGTAAAAATTCCGGAAATTCGATTGACAAATCCGAATTTTTATCGTATAACCTATATATGGGAACAATTCCGGAGGGAATGCGGAACTCGTGCCCCTGCCCGTTCCTGTCGGAGGAACCATGGTCTGGTTCTGGTTCTAGTGCCGGTGCACTTGGTTTGGTGCAGACGGTAAGTATAGATTGATTTGAAAGAGAGGAATCCCCGTTATGATGAACAATGAGATCAAAATGCCTGCTAGCTTTGCTGCGATCGATGAGAACGAAATGGTGTACCTGCAGGGTGGCGCAACCACCGAGGCTACCGCTTGGGACGTGTTCCTGAACGTTGGCAAACTGTTCAACTACATCGCCCGCGTGTTCTCCGCAGGCAGCTCCATCGTCAACAACATCAATGTTATCGTGACCACCTTCCAGACCCTGAGCACCTTCAGCCTGACCGCTAAAAACTAAGGTTTGGGCCAAAACCGAATCAGCATTCACAGGGCATCCGCTCCGGCAGGCGCGGGTGCTCTTTTTTGCTGCACAGGGCGGGAAGGCATTCGCCCCCAAATGCAGGAAAGCAGCCGTTTTTCTGCAAAGCGGGCGGATTGTCCATTGACAAGGCTCAAGAGGGTGTCGTATACTAACGATGCCTTGCAAGAAACCCCGCATCCGCGGAATAAAAGAGGAGAGAGAATATGAAAAATAACAACAGTAGCATCAAGCCCGTTGTCGCTGTCGGTATCGGCGCGGCATTGTTCTTTGTTCTGGGGCGTTTTGTGGCCAT
>OGYW01003069.1_pt1 | contig 11611 bp, 9 predicted proteins | sample 1576621 | NCBI WGS metagenome assembly OGYW01 (sample SAMEA3541528, study PRJEB24748) | human gut metagenome | biome: human gut; feature: human-associated habitat; material: faeces | place: China | collected 2012 | reverse complement strand
GCATCCGCGCCTTTCCGCAAGGCGAAATCATGCAGGGAGTAATCCGCAAGGCAGGGTTCAGCGAGGTACGCTTCAAGCGATTGACTTTCGGAATATGCACCTTATACATTGCTAAGAAATAGTCACTTATATTCCCCCTTTAACACATTTTGGATATGCAGAAATACGGTTTAATCGGTTACCCGCTGAAACATTCGTTCTCCATCGGCTACTTCAACGAGAAATTTAAAGCAGAGAACATTGACGCCGAATATGTGAACTTCGAGATTCCCCGCATCGAAGACTTCATGGAAGTGATTGAAGAAAACCCCAATCTCTGTGGACTCAATGTAACCATTCCCTATAAAGAACAGGTTATACCCTACCTCGACGAACTGGATAAGGACACCGCCAAGATTGGTGCGGTCAACGTTATCAAGATTGTCCGCCTTCCCAAAGGCAAAATCAAGCTGATAGGCTGCAACTCGGACATCATCGGATTTACGCAATCCATCGAACCCCTGCTGCAACCCCAGCACAAGAAAGCGCTTATCCTGGGCACAGGCGGTGCATCCAAAGCCGTATATCGCGGCCTGGAGAATTTAGGAATAGAAAGCACTTTCGTGTCACGTACCAAAAAGGACGACAAGTTCCTGACCTACGGAGAGCTGACTCCCGAAATCATGGCCGAACATACGGTCATCGTAAACTGTACGCCCGTGGGCATGTTCCCCAAAGTGGATTTCTGCCCGGACATACCCTACGAACTGCTTACTCCCAACCATTTGCTCTACGATTTGTTGTATAATCCAAATGAAACACTCTTCATGAAGAAAGGCAAAGCGCAGGGAGCCGTCACCAAGAACGGACTTGAAATGTTGCTGCTGCAAGCCTTTGCCGCATGGGAAATTTGGAACAAGTAACATGAAAAAAATACTGAAATATTCATTCATAGGTCTCGCTGCGCTTTGTACCGCCCTGTTGTGCGGCGGATACTATATGCTGGGGCATGCGCTGAACCCGGATGAACTGATTACACGCTCCCGCAACAGCCAGGCTTCCTACGAATACATATTCGGGCAATATCCCGAGCTGAAGCCGTGGGTGGACAGCCTGCAGACGGCAGGGGCGCTACGCGACTTCTATATAAAGAATGACCGGGGCGAAACCCTGCATGCGCTGTATGTAGCCGCTGCCGAACCCACCCGTAAAACGGCCGTCATTGTGCACGGCTATACCGACAACTCCATCCGCATGCTCAACATCGGCTACCTGTACAACCGGCAACTGAAGTACAACATCCTTCTGCCCGACCTGCACGGTCATGGCGCAAGCGAGGGTGCCGAGATACAAATGGGCTGGCTCGACCGTCTCGACGTACTGCAATGGACCGCAACCGCCGACGAGCTTTTCGGCAGGAACAATGAAACGGTGACCGCAGGCGACAGCACCCGTATGCGCAGCAGCGGTACGGAAATGGTAGTGCACGGCATCTCGATGGGAGCTGCCACCACCATGATGGTGTCCGGCGAAGTGGAACATGGAATACACCAGCAGCCGTTCATCAAATGTTTCGTTGAGGACTGCGGCTATACCAGCGTATGGGATGAATTCCGGGGCGAACTGAAAGCACAATACGGCTTGCCCGCTTTCCCGCTGCTGCATGTGGCAAGCCGGCTTTGCAAGCAAGAGTACGGATGGGATTTCCTTGAAGCTTCGGCTTTGGAGCAGGTCAGGAAGTGTACCTTGCCCATGCTCTTTATACACGGCGATGCGGACTCCTATGTGCCTACATGGATGGTCTACCCTCTTTACGAAGCCAAGCCGGAACCGAAGGAGCTGTGGATTGTTCCGGGTTCCGCACATGCCATGTCCTACAAGGACTATCCGCAGGAATATACGGAGCATGTAAAGAAATTCGTAGGGAAATACATACGTTGACGTGTTTTTTCCTACCTTAGCCCCTACAAATACAATAAGTATGAAACGATTTATCTCCATAACATTCCTCTTGTGCATGCTTGTTTCCCTGCAGGCACAAGAGATTTACACCACCGGAAACATTCCTAAAGTACATCTTCAGGACAAGACACGCTACGTTTGCAACCCCGCCGGTATCCTTTCCGCCCCGGCATGCGACGAAATAGACCGCATGCTCTATGCCCTGGAACAGCAAACCGGCATTGAAACCGTAGTGGCAGTTGTCCCGTCCATCGGCAGTGAGGACTGTTTTGACTTCTCGCACCGGTTGCTCAACGAATGGGGCGTTGGCAAGAAAGGAAAGAATAACGGACTGGTTATCCTGCTGGTAACCGACCAGCGCTGTATTCAGTTCTATACCGGATACGGACTGGAAGGAGACCTGCCCGATGCCATTTGCAAACGCATTCAAACGCGGGACATGATTCCTTACCTGAAAGACGGCAACTGGGATGCCGGTATGGTGGCCGGCGTTCGTGCCGTATGCGCCCGTCTTGACGGAAGTATGGCAAACGACCCGGACGAAAGTGACGGCGGCTCTCCAATAGGATTGATTCTGGCCGTTGCGGGGTTCTTTGCCATCGCCATCGCGGTAGGAATACTGAAAACACGCGCTGCAAGCAAATGCCCGCAATGCGGCCAGCATAAGCTGCAACGGAGCAACAGCGTGCTTATCTCACGCCGCAACGGAGTACGGACGGAAGATGTCACCTATACCTGCCGCAATTGCGGACATAAGGTAGTACGCCGCCAGCAGTCTTACGATGAGAACTATCGGGGCGGAGGTGGCGGCGGTCCTGTCATTTTCGGAGGCGGCGGCTTCGGCAGCGGTGGCGGAGGATTCAGCGGCGGCAGCTTCGGAGGCGGCATGGGCGGTGGCGGCGGAGCCGGTTCACGGTTCTGAGCGGAACGGCCGGGCGTCTCCTGTAACAAACCAATTCAGATTGCATCATTAATAACAAAAAAAGAAGTATGAAAAAATCAACCATTATCATCATTGTTGTCGTAGCCCTTCTCGCCATTTGGGGAGTCAGCGGTTATAACGGACTCGTTACCATGGACGAAAACGTCAGCGGGCAATGGTCTAACGTAGAAACACAATATCAACGTCGTGCCGACCTGATACCGAATCTCGTAAACACAGTCAAAGGATATGCCTCTCACGAAAAGGAAACGCTGGAAGGTGTGGTAGAAGCCCGTAGCAAGGCCACCCAGATGACCGTAGACGCCAACGACCTGACACCGGAAAAGCTGGCCGAATACCAAAAAGCACAGGGCGCGGTTACTTCCGCTCTCGGCAAGCTGCTCGCCATTACCGAAAACTATCCCGACCTGAAAGCCAACCAGAACTTCCTGGAGCTCCAAGCCCAGTTGGAAGGTACGGAAAACCGCATCAACGTGGCACGTACCAACTTCAACAATGCGGCGAAGAATTTTAATACGGCAATCCGCCGTTTCCCCAAAAACATTCTTGCCGGTCTTTTCGGCTTTGAGAAGCGCGCCTACTTTGAAGCCGCCGAAGGAAGCGAACAAGCACCTAAGGTGGAGTTCTAAAGAGACGGAATTGAATATCAAATATCCCCTCATCCGGTGTCGCACCCACACAGGCTTGCAAGTACGATGCCGGATGAGGGGATATTTTTTACGCAAAGCTAAGGCTATAAGCGAAATAATCACTACTTTTGTGCTCAATTGAACAAACTTATTATCCCATGAGTAATCAACGATATATGATGAGAGGCGTCAGCGCATCCAAAGAAGATGTGCACAACGCCATTAAGAACATCGACAAAGGTATATTCCCGCAGGCTTTCTGCAAAATCATCCCCGATATCCTGGGCGGTGACCCTGAGTATTGTAATATCATGCACGCCGACGGCGCAGGAACAAAATCCAGTCTGGCCTACATGTACTGGAAAGAGACGGGCGACCTCTCCGTCTGGAAAGGCATCGCACAGGATGCGCTGATTATGAACATCGACGACCTGCTCTGTGTAGGTGCTGTGGACAATATCCTGGTATCAAGCACCATCGGACGCAACAAGCTGCTTGTGCCCGGAGAAGTGATTTCCGCCATCATCAACGGTACGGACGAACTGCTTGCCGAACTCCGCGAAATGGGTGTAGGCGTATATGCCACCGGTGGCGAGACCGCCGATGTGGGCGACCTGGTGCGTACCATCATCGTTGACTCTACGGTAACCTGCCGCATGAAGCGTTCGGATGTTATCGACAATGCCAATATCCGTCCGGGAGACGTGATTATAGGCCTCTCCTCTTGCGGACAAGCCACTTACGAAAAAGAGTATAACGGCGGTATGGGCAGCAACGGGCTTACCAGCGCCCGCCACGACGTATTCGCCAAATATCTGGCGGAGAAATATCCGGAAAGCTATGACAAAGCCGTACCCGACGAACTGGTATACAGCGGAAAGCTGAAACTGACAGACAGCGTGGAAGGCAGTCCGCTGGATGCCGGAAAGCTGGTGCTCTCTCCCACCCGTACATATGCGCCGGTGGTTAAGAAACTGCTCGATGCGCTCCGTCCCGAAATTCACGGTATGGTACACTGCTCCGGCGGTGCGCAGACCAAAGTGCTGCACTTTGTCGGAGATAACTGCCGCGTTGTCAAAGACAACCTTTTCCCCGTTCCGCCGCTGTTCAGGACCATCAAGGAGCAAAGCGATACGGACTGGAGCGAAATGTACAAGGTATTCAATATGGGACACCGTCTGGAAGTATATCTTTCTCCTGAGCATGCGGAAGAAGTGATTGCCATCAGCAAAAGCTTCAACATCGATGCACAGATTGTAGGACGTATCGAAGAGAGCGATAAGAAAGAACTGATTATCAAGAGTGAATTCGGAGAGTTCAGATATTAATGCCGACTTGTCATCTCGTAACATTACCACTTTAATTAAATGGCAGATAACAACACCATATTAGAGAAACTGGAAGGCCTCGTTGCCCGCTTCGAAGAAGTGTCCACACTGATTACCGACCCGGCGGTAATTGCCGACCAGAAGCGCTACGTCAAACTCACCAAAGAGTACAAAGAACTGGGCGACCTGATGAATGCCCGCAAAGAGTACATGCAGGTACTGAACGGCATCGAGGAAGCCAAAGAAATCATCGCCAACGAAACCGACGCCGAGATGCGTGAAATGGCACGCGAAGAACTTGATGCCTGCCAGGCGCGCCAGCCTGAACTGGAAGAAGAGATAAAGCTCCTGCTTGTCCCCGCCGACCCGCAGGACAGCCGCAACGCCATTCTCGAAATCCGCGGTGGTGCAGGTGGAGACGAAGCCGCCATTTTTGCAGGCGACCTCTTCCGCATGTACACCAAGTATTGTGAGGCAAAAGGCTGGAGACTGGAAATATCCAGCGCCAACGAGGGCGCAGCCGGCGGTTTCAAGGAAATCATCTGCTCCGTAACGGGAGACAACGTATATGGCACGCTGAAATATGAATCGGGTGTACATCGCGTACAACGCGTGCCTGCCACCGAAACACAGGGACGTGTACACACATCCGCCGCATCCGTGGCGGTGCTGCCCGAAGCCGAAGAGTTCGATGTAGTCATCAACGAGGGAGAAATCAAATGGGATACCTTCCGAAGCGGCGGTGCGGGCGGTCAGAACGTAAATAAGGTAGAATCCGGCGTACGCCTGCGCTATAACTGGAAGAACCCGAATACGGGTGTCGTAGAGGAAATTCTCATCGAATGTACCGAAACGCGCGACCAGCCGAAGAACAAAGAACGCGCCCTGTCGCGCCTGCGTACCTTTATATACGACAAGGAGCACCAGAAATACATTGACGACATCGCTTCCAAGCGAAAGACAATGGTCTCTACCGGTGACCGCTCGGCAAAGATACGTACCTACAACTATCCGCAAGGACGTATTACCGACCACCGCATCAACTATACCATTTATAACCTTGCCGCCTTTATGGACGGTGATATTCAGGATTGCATCGACCATCTGATTGTTGCGGAAAATGCAGAGCGACTGAAAGAAAGCGAATTGTAGTTATGAAAGGGCTATCAGTAGAGAAAGCGTTTCACACGGTTACCGAAGCGTTTCAGAACTGCCTGAAGCGCTTCCCGGTTACGGTAGCCTTTATCTTTGCATTCACAGCCTATCTCATTCATCTGACATCAATAAGCTGGACAGGTGAAGAACGGTTGCTGTTTATAACCGGTTACTACCTGTCGGTAGGCATCCTGCTTTCGCTCACGCTTCATCTGTGGAGCGAAGAAGTAAAAAGCCGGATGTGGAAGACAGGCGTACAACTTGCCGCACACGCCCTGCTCATAGCCGATGCTTTTCTGCTATACCATTATCTCGGTACAGAGAGTTCATGGATTGAAATCGGCATCGCCCACACGGCAGCCATTCTCACCATAGGGCTTTCCACATTCTTCCTCTCGTTCCTGCGCGAGAAGAATGACATTGCCAGTTGGAATTTTGCACTGAACGCCGTTTCTTCGTTCGCTGTTACACAAATCATAGGCCTCATCCTATGGGCAGGCATCAGTCTGCTGTTGTTCTCACTGCACCAGCTGTTCGACATCCATTTCAGCGGAAAGTGCTATGCCTATATCTATTATCTGTGCAGCATAACGCTCGCCTTGATACTGTTTCTCGGATTGTTGCCGCAGGGAGAGGACAAACACAACCGCGAACCTCACTCATCCGAATTCCTGAACGGCATCATACACTACCTGTTCCTTCCGCTAACAGCCGGATATCTGACAGTGCTTTACATGTATGCCGCCCGCATCCTTGTCAGTTGGGAACTGCCCACAGGCTGGGTGTCATGGCTCATCGTAGCATTAATGACGGTGTGCATCGCCATTCAATTCGGCCTGTATCCCACACGTCTCGAAGAGAACAAACGGTTTGACAACTGGATTGCCCGCTGGATGCCCGTACTGATACTGCCTCTGCTGTTGCTGATGACCATAGGCATCGTGCGCCGGTTCAACGATTACGGCATTACCGTTAACCGGCTCTATCTCGCCACACTCAACGGCTGGTTCTATTTTGTCTGTATCGGGTTGTTCGCCATCAAGGCACGGCGTATCAACTGGATACCCATTTCGTTTGCCATCATCTTTTTGCTGACGTCGGCATTGCCCGTCAACTATGCCGGCATTACAAAGAATGTCATTCTTAACGAAATCAAAGCCGAGATGCAACGCAGTTGCCGGGCAAAAGCCCCCCTCTCGCTACAACAATATGAGGAATGGATGTACTCGTTGCCGGAAAAGCAGGCGATACGGATAAACAGTAAATTCAGATACCTGAACAGCTGGTTCGGCACGGAGAGCGTCACCCATCTGATAGACAGAAACGTAACCTACAACCTCTATTCCGTGGCAGCGGATATTGAAGCAAATGCAGCGCCTGCCGGCACTGATAGCGGCAAGGTTACTTATAGCGGAGCAATCGACAGTCAGACGAACATCAGTGTTCCCAAAGGCTACACGCGGTTTATCACCATACCCAGCGACGGTATGTCAAGCCGCTTTCTTACCATCCCCCGCCAATATCTTGAAAATGGAATATTGCCCGTTGCACTCGATACCCGGACGGACAATCTGAACGATAGCGCATATATCGAACTCAGCACATTGGAAATGTTGGAAAAGAACAGCAAGCACGGTCATATACCGCCTACCTCTTTCCGATGCAATTCTCCCAAGAACCTGTTCATGCTGACTGCATTCGATATCCATTATGAAAAGAACAGTGACGAAGATGTAAGAATGAGCATCAAGGGATATTTATTTAAAAAGTAAAACCATTAAACCAACAAATTGCGATATGAACAAACAACAACTCTTTGAGAATATCAAACGCAAGAAATCATTTCTATGCGTAGGTCTGGACACGGATATCAAGAAGATTCCGGAACACCTGCTGAAAGAAGAAGACCCCATCTTTGCCTTCAACAAAGCGATTATCGATGCAACAGCCGACCTGTGTATCGCCTACAAACCGAATCTCGCTTTCTATGAAAGCATGGGAGTAAAAGGCTGGATTGCCTTTGAAAAGACCGTGAACTACATCAAGCAGAACTATCCCGACCAGTTTATCATCGCCGATGCCAAACGCGGCGACATCGGCAATACCTCTGCCATGTATGCACGTACTTTCTTTGAAGAGCTGGACATAGACTCGGTAACCGTAGCTCCTTATATGGGCGAAGACAGCGTTACTCCATTCCTCACCTACGAAGGCAAATGGGTTATCCTGCTCGCACTGACCAGCAACAAAGGTTCGCACGACTTCCAACTGACGGAAGACAAAAACGGTGAACGTCTCTTTGAAAAAGTATTGCGCAAGTCACAGGAATGGGCAAACGACGAGCAAATGATGTACGTGGTAGGCGCCACCCAAGGACGTGCTTTCGAAGATATTCGTAAGATTGTTCCCAACCACTTCCTTTTAGTGCCCGGCGTAGGTGCACAAGGCGGTTCATTGGAAGAGGTCTGCAAGTACGGCATGAACAAGACTTGCGGGCTGATTGTTAACTCCAGCCGCGGTATTATCTATGTAGACAAGACCGAAAACTTCGCAGCCGCTGCACGCAAAGCCGCACAGGAAGTACAGGCTCAGATGGCGGAACAGCTGAAAGCAATACTCTGAGAAGCAAATAAAAACTTATTTTAAACATAACCGGGCAGAATCGGCAAAATGAGTAATTGTTCGCCTGATTCTGCCCGGTTCGTATCAATACATGATAATCCCGCATGATATGCTCGAAGGTTTCAAAAGGACCAATCTGTCATAGCCCGCCACATTGCAAATGTTTTCAAAGAAGGAGAACTTGACAGAGACAGTAATGTGCAAATTTTGCATAATACTATCTCAAAATATAAACCTACTGCGATTTACAACTTAGAGGTTATCATCTCAACACGACTGGTGATGAACTTCCTTGTATAGCATCATATTTTGTCATCTCCTAAAAACAAATTACCTTTGTCCTCAAATACTTAGCTATGCCTTACGAACGTAAAATCATTAACGATCCGGTATTCGGATTCATCAACATACCCAAAGGACTGCTGTACGACCTTGTACGACATCCTCTTTTGCAACGCCTCACCCGTATCAAACAATTGGGATTATCGTCCGTGGTGTATCCCGGCGCACAGCATACCCGGTTCCAACACTCCCTGGGAGCATTCTACCTTATGAGTGAAGCTATCCAGCAACTTACCGCCAAAGGAAACTTCATTTTCGACAGTGAAGCGGAAGCCGTACAGGCGGCTATCCTCATGCACGACATCGGGCACGGTCCGTTCTCGCACGTGCTTGAAGATACTATTGTAAAAGGTGTCTCGCACGAAGACATTTCCCTGATGCTCATGGAACGCATCAACAAAGAAATGAACGGGCAACTGACACTTGCCATCCAAATATTCAAGGACGAATACCCCAAGCGTTTCCTCCACCAGCTGGTAAGCGGACAGCTGGACATGGACCGCCTCGACTACCTGCGCCGCGACAGCTTCTATACCGGAGTGACGGAAGGTAACATAGGTTCGGCGCGCATCATCAAGATGCTCGATGTAAAAGACGACCATCTGGTCGTAGAATCCAAAGGAATCTACTCTATCGAAAACTTCCTCACTGCACGCCGCTTGATGTACTGGCAGGTATATCTGCATAAGACATCGGTTGCCTACGAAAAGATGCTCATCAGCACCTTGCTGCGTGCCAAGGAGTTAGCCGGCAAAGGCGTGGACTTGTTTGCCCCGCCCGCACTGAAATTCTTTTTATACAATGATATCAACCGGGAAATATTCTACAATAACCCGGACTGCCTGGAAAACTTTATCCAACTGGACGACAACGATCTTTGGACTGCCCTGAAAGTATGGAGCACACATCCGGACAGGGTGCTTTCCACACTAAGTATGGGCATGGTTAACCGTAACATATTCAAAGTGGAAATCTCCACCGAACCTTTCAGCGAGGAGCGTAAAGAAGAAATCACCCGGCAAATCGGCGAACAACTGGACATCCCTCTTTCCGAAGCCGGTTATTTTATCTCTACCCCAAGCATTGAGAAGAATATGTACGACCCAGCAGACGACAGCATCGACATCCTGTACAACAACGGCTCCATCAAAAACATAGCCGAAGCATCGGACATGCTCAACATCTCCCTACTCTCAAAAAAAGTAAAAAAATACTACTTATGTTATCAACGTTTGCATAGATAAGTATAAAATATTCACCGCAGGACAAGGATATATAAAAAAAAAGTCCGTTATTTGTGTTTTGAAACCATCTAACAACAATAAAACATGGAGTTCTCTGCTAAACAAATTGCAACATTTATACAAGGAGAAATCGTAGGAGACGAGAATGCAACCGTGCATACCTTCGCCAAGATTGATTCCAGCATTAAAACCCGACGCTTATGGCGCAGCGGCGGACGCGGTTTAGCTTTCACCGTTTCAGCAGGCAGTTTTGCTCTGACCTGTTCCGGTAAAAACGGTCGCAGCACCAGCCCTACCTGCGTCAGCGCACGGAAGACCGCCGGACGCGGCACTACCTGGCGCAATCCTTCGCGCAGCATTCGCTCCGGCAGTGGGCGTTTCACTTTCTGCTCGACAATATCACGCCCGATATCCAGCAAATTGTGATAGCGCACACCAGAAGGACAGGTGGTTTCACAATTGCGGCAAGTGAGGCAGCGATCGAGATGCTCCTGTGTTTTAAGCGTGACTTCGTTGCCTTCCAGCACCTGTTTAATCAGATAGATGCGCCCGCGCGGCCCGTCCAGTTCATCGCCCAGAAGCTGATAGGTTGGGCAGGTTGCGGTACAAAATCCGCAGTGAACACAGGCGCGCAGGATGCTGTCGGCTTCCAGCGCCCGCGCGTTCTGCCGCATCTCTTCGGTTAATTGGGTTTGCATAGCCTGCTCCTCAAAGTTCCGCGTACATGCGACCGGGGTTAAACACGCCGCAAGGGTCGAGCTGCTGTTTAAGCTGCTGGTGATAGCGGAATAAAGGAGCCGATAGCGGGGCAAAGCCACCATCTCCGGCACTAAAGCGGGTCGCATGACCGCCAGCGTTGCGGGCGATGCGATGGATTTGATTGTCCTCGGCTGTCGATTTCAGCCAGCGTAGCGCCCCGCCCCAGTCGATCAGTTGCTCGCCGGGTAAATCCATCATCGGCGCATCGCTGGGTAATGAAATGCGCCATAAGGTACCTGGTAACGAGAAGAACGGCAGTTGTTGTTCACGCAATTGCTGCCAGAACTGACCCGCAACCTCTTCGCCCCCCAGCAGTTCACGCGCCGCTTTTACCGATCCTTCGCCGCCCTCAAGGCGGATCCACAACGCATTGTCGAAGTAACATAAGCCACTAATGGGTAGCGGCTGGAGTTGCCACTGGGCGATTTCGTTAATGGCTTCTTGCAGGCTGATTTCCCGACGCAGGCTCAGGGAGGCGCGCGGTCGCGGTAACACTTTCATCGAGATTTCAGTGAGCACGCCAAGACAACCGTAGCTTCCGGCCATTAACCGTGAGAGATCGTATCCGGCAACGTTTTTCATCACTTCGCCACCAAAACGCAGATGTTTTCCAGCGCCGGTAATGATGCGCGTGCCGAGGACAAAATC